>Ga0326597_10007761_pt1 | contig 14555 bp, 12 predicted proteins | sample RVTome_12_FD_203789 | JGI IMG/M metagenome (GOLD analysis project Ga0326597, IMG submission 203789) | Soil microbial communities from uranium-contaminated site in the Upper Colorado River Basin, Wyoming, United States - RVT100D185 | ecosystem: Environmental > Terrestrial > Soil > Contaminated >... | reverse complement strand
TGCTATCGAGCGAATCGACTGATCCGCAACCACGGCACGGGAGATTTCTTCACGCTCCTCCAAGGTCAGTGCCAGACAGGATCGGCGACGCACGGGGGGACGTATCCCACCCGTGGCAGCAAGGACGCTACGCACCGAGGTGTGCTTGCGGTCAAACAGCCGGGCAATCTCGTGTAGAGATTCGCCCTGGCGCCAGCGCTCCCACATCAAAGCCTTCTGGCCATCCGTATAGAAAGTCCGCGATCGATACTTCATTTGCAACACTCCTTCTGCTCACGCAGAATCTACTGTGTTGCATCGATCGGTTGAAACCGCAGCCAAGAGCGGCCATTCAGTACTTCAATCTGAAACGGCACCGGTATACAGGCCACGCGACAGAGTCAATTGTCGAAAGTTGGCAACGGTACACTCGATTTCCGTCCGCCTCGAGCGTTCGACGGACGGCCCCGCTACCAACGGCATTTCTCAAGAACCTGATAGACATGGCTGCTGGGCGCAAGCCCCTCCGAAATACCCCCAGCGATACCCCCCAGGGCCGCGTAAGGGCCTAAAGACGTCTTCGACGCTTGGCCTGGCGGGCCAGGTATTGCCGGAAGCCCGGGAGAGGTGGGGCGGCTTGTTTCACCGCCGGAAACCGAAGATGCGCGCTGTATTGCGCGACTAGTTCATTAATGGTTCTCGCGAATTCATCGAAATCCCGCGCCCCTTCCGGCCCCTTACCGTGGTGGATTGCAATGAACTCAGCACGTGAGAATGACGCGACATACATCGGTTCATCGGGGGCTCTAGCGAGGAGCCACCAAAGCGTCGGCCCATTGCCGAAGTCAAAGAAGATGGGCGCAGGGCTACCTGACCACTCCCGAAGAAGCCTGCACCCATCCAGGTGAACTCGCCGTATTACTAGACTGCCACCGACCGGTGCACTTGCTTGCAACGCTTTGCGAAATTGCGCTGAATCCGTTTTTCGCCGCGTTGCGTCTACGACCCACACCAACTTTCGATAGAACGCATCGCGAGACCGGCGCTCTTCGGGATTGATGGGGGAATGTTGGAACTCGATTGTCCAACCATGATCGGTCTGCACATCTGCGATGTGCCTCTCACCGCTTTCGGCGTGATGGAGGAACTCCTGCCAGGCGACGGGAAACTGTCCTTTCCAAGCGCGGTGCCATTCGGTTTCGTTCTCCCGCCAAGGGTCACAAGGGCGACTTACTTGGTGAGCCCAATGCCAAACCCGGACTTCTCCGCACCTTGCAACCATCGGATGATCGCAAGCCGGACATTTGCCCAGTAGATCGCGCTGAGCTTCTTGGCGTTGTCCATTGACGAGTGCGAATTTCATGTTCGAATCCAGCGTCGCGCGCTGCCGTTCAGCGCGTCTAGTTCACTCTGCGGACGACCGCTTCGGCACGGCCATTTCCTTGTAACGGTGCCAGAGAGCGCTTACCTCCTCCTGAGCATTCTTGGTTCCTAGCTCATCTGTGCAGTGGAGCAGCACGCCGAACACAGCCGGGAGGCAGTAGTGCATAGCGTCTCCGACATCCTTCTCATCACCCTCGGGTCCCCATATCAGCGTGGCCTTTCCGACTTCCTCCTCCTTCCCTAAGTATCGACTCAGGGATTGGAGTGACGGATGCGCAGCCATCCAAGAGAGGTTCTTGTACCAGATGTAGAAGTCCGGAATCTCGCCGCGCTCGGCTGCGTCCTTGAAATCGAGAGCAACCGTTTTCCCTGAAGCCCTGATCTCGTCCACGTTCTTCTTCATGCGCTCCACGCCTTCGGGGACGAACTTCAGCCTCGAAGGGTCATCGAGCATCCACAGCGACTGCCCTTTCCGCGCGTGCAATTCCGCGGCCACCATGTCCTTGACGAAGGCATCGCCCTCCTTCTTGAGCGCAGCCAGCACGTATGCATTCTCAAAGCAACAGCGCGCGAGCGTAAGCGCCTCCACGATCATGCCTCGTTCGGTGAGCAGAATCGCTCCTTGGAAGTTCGACAGCGTGCGAATCAGCAACAGGGCCGCAATGAGCTTCGGGTCAGCAGCGCCCTTCTCAGTCACAGTGATCTGCGCCTCGGCAAGAGCGCGCTGCCCGACGCGGTTCAACTCGTCCGCGATCTCAAACAGCGGGGCATTCTCTTTTCGATGCTTCTGCACATAGTGAGCGACGTGCGGCGAAAGGAACCCCACGTCTTGGATCGAATCGGCTGGCGCGTTTGCAGTTTCCAAAGCAACTCTCCCGGCAAACCCGGTACTGTATATTATCGCAGTATGCCCCACCAGCGCCCCGACTCTGAAGACTTCAAGATGGTTGCGGGCTGGCGCTGTCCGCTTTGCAACGCTACGTCCTATACCCGAGTAACGGTCAGGCGCTCTAACGGGGCGAGCTATGCCACGGAGTTCTATGAGTGCGCAGGGTGCAGTGTGATGTTTCGTTACCCCAATCGGTTTGCGCGCCTTGGGCTACCCGTGCGCCGTTGGGCGGCGGACGTTGAGCCGCGCTCGCTGCGCGACGTGCATGCCCCACCGCCAGACGGGAAGGCATAAGCATGGACGGCAACCTACTGGTTTACACGGACGGCTCGTGCTATCCGAAGGGAAGACGCGGGGGTGCAGCGTTCCTTCTTGTCACATACGATGCCAATGGCTCCGAGGCCGTGGAGGAGTTTCCACTCCAAGGTTACAAAGGTTCAACCAACAATCAGATGGAGCTATTTGCGTGTGTAAGTGCATTGGCTCAGGTGGTTAAGGACAACTGGCCTACGCGGGCAAGAAAAATCCTTATCCACACGGACTCCATGTATGTCGTAGATAGCCACAAGTTGGCGATGTACGAATGGAGCAAGAATAAATGGCGCAGTCGCCAAGGTAGGCCGGTTGAACACGCCGAACTGTGGAAAGAATTTATCCGCCTGTTGGTGAAGTGCCGAGGGCGCGTCACTGTGAAATGGGTAAAGGGGCACTCCAAAGACAGACACAATCGAAGCGCAGACAGAATCGCAAAGAGCTCGGCCAAAGGAGTTCTCCACGCTAAGCCCTTGCACGTAACGAATGTGAGGCGCAAAAAAAGCCCCTTGCGACTTCAACCAGGCTGCGTACTGATGCGCGGACAGACGGAGAAGATTCGGGTCATTGCCGACAAGCGGCTGAAGCAAAGAGAGTACAAGTACACCTACGAAGTTATCGAGCCAGCTAGCAATGATTTTCAGAAAGTGGATATGGCCTACTCAAAGCAGCTTTTGAGCGCAGGACACGAATATGAGGTGAGTTTCAACGCGAACCAGCGGTACCCGCAGATAGAAGTGTTACTGCAAGCGCTAGTCAGGGCACCAGCGGACGAACCGCAGCCAAAATGACTAAGGTTGGCCGCAACGCCCGCTGCCCTTGTGGTTCGGGGAAAAAATACAAGCGTTGCCATGGAAAGCTAGAGCCACCTCCTCCGAGCGGCGATGCGAAAGGCGCGATCCCGCAAATAGTGTTTCCCCCGGAAGTGGAGAAAGCTATTGCTCAGCATCTCGCGCAACGTCAGCGCGAGCAGCAAGCTCTTGAAGCTAGGCATGGTAAAGGCCGCCCCGTTATCAGCCTTGAGCACGAAGGCTATCGGTTTGTTGCTGTAGGCAACGAATTGCATTTCTCCAAGGCCAACAAGACGAAATACTTCCCAGACTTCTTGAGCAAGTACGTCAAGGGCCAGCTAGGCACCGAAGAGTGGGCAATGGCAGAGCTCAAGAAGCCGCCCGAAGCTCGGCATCAAGTTATGAATTGGTATGACAGCCTTTGCCGTTACCAACAAAAGCAGAAGCCTGATGCTGACGGAACGTACCGTCAGATACCGAGCGGTGCGATGCTTTGCTGGAATCGGTTGGCTTATGACCTGTACTTGATAAAGCACAACGCCAAGTTGCAGAAACGGATTCTTGAGCGTCTACGGCACCCGCAGCAATTCCAGGGCGCGCGTTTTGAACTATGCGTAGCCGCGACAATGGTTGTCGCCGGTTTTGAAATCAATTACGAGGATGAAAGCGATACAAGCCGCAAACACGCTGAATTTATCGCGAAGCACCGCTCCGGCCTGTCCGTTGCCGTCGAAGCCAAGAGCCGTCACCGGGACGGCGTACTTGGGTTCAAATCCGCCGGAGCGAAGGTAACGGACAAGGTTGAAGTGGAGGGAATCTTGAGGGCCGCGCTCGGCAAGGAGCCAAGCGCGCCCTATTTCATCTTTATCGAGGTGAACCTCCCCCCGTCTGCCTCAAGAATTGCAGAAGGCAATCCTTGGTTCAAGGAGTTGGCCGAGACGGTCAGGACACTGGAGAGTGAATGGGAACCGGGCACGTTTCCCGCAACGGCGATTTTGTTCTGCAACGATCCTTGCCATCACGTACTGGACGCGCAGATCGAAGACCAGCAGTTCTGGTGCTACGGCATCCCAATTTCAAAGCCGCGATACCCGCTCCCCGATGTGCGATTTGCGGAGGAAGCCGCGCGGGCAACGATGCAGCGCTGCATGATTCCCAACGAGTTCCCGGCAGAGGAAAAGCCGCTGGAGCTTTAGGCGATTTCCGTATCAAAGGCCGATCCTTCGTTGGGCGGTGGAGCGCTGCTCCATTGAGCCATAGTTCACTAAACCACAGACCCACGCGCATCAAGTCAGGGCTCCGATAATTCGCATTATCGACGGTGAGCCTTTAACTGAACGACCGCTCTGGGTCGCAAGCCGACGTTGTCGGAGGGTCGCTTACCGGCCAAAAGCAGTCATTCGCGAGAAATGTAACGTCCAGATCGAGCCGCGCTAGCACATTAACTAGCGAAAATCGGTGAGCCCCGTTTTCCTTACAGCGTTGAGCCAAGCGCGTCGCTTAAAACTTCCAAGGGGGAGTCAATCCAAGCGCTCGAATCTTTGACTCGACCTCGCTTCGTTCACGGTTGGGCAGAAGCTTGCCGTCCGGGCCGCGCTTTAACATGCCGTGCTTGGTTGCCAGCCCACGCGCACGCGCCAATGCGTTCGAATTGATGGCTGTCAGGAGCTCCACCTCAATTCGAGACAACTCGATTGCGTGCATGCGGTAGTCGAGAAAAGCTTCCCAAACGCTGGGTACCCAGCGGGCTACGATTTTCTCGCCAATCGTTTTCGCGTATGTACGTATCTCGTGCTGTGCGTGTCCGTCCATCCGCAAATGCAAGAAATGCAGAAGGTTGTGCAAGTCCGTTTTCCAATACGCTTCAGTGTATGTAGAAAGCGGCAGGTCCTTTCGCGCTTGCTCCCTCGCAACGCCGGCGACCAGCCGGCGCTCATAGAACTTTCGTGCCTCCTTCTGGAGCCGGCGTTCCGCTTCGGAAAGTGCCTTACCCTCCGACTCAGATAGAAATCCGCCGCTACCTTGGCGACTAGCCGTGGATTGAGTTCGCCACTGGCCGGGCTCCGTGCGCTGTGCGGCATCGATAGCAACCGAATAGCGCGTCGAGTACTCGTTGACGCTTGCCGTGCGATGGCGAATCCATTGCCGCCATGTGTCCATCGGAACCCGCACATGAAACTTAATTTCACACATCTCGAACGGGGTAGTATGACCATGCCGCATTAAATATCGGATGAGGCCACGGTCTTCGTGCACACGTTTGGTGCCGGCGCCGTAAGACACCCGAGCGGCTTGGACGATGGCCGCTTCGTCACCCATGTAGTCCACTAAACGGACGAACCCGTCATCCAGTACTCTGAATGGCTTGCCGAGAGTCGTCTCGAGCGCGCTAACCTTTGGTCGCGTGCCATGCCGCTTCAAGTTGCAAGCTCCAAGAATTCCCGACGCTCGGCGCTCGATATGTCGGCGATGCGAGCCGGAAGCTGGCCTAGATCGAGAAGCCATTGAGATCCGACGCCTGTGCTGTAAGGCAGCAGGAAGCCTTCGGGTGACGGGTATTCAATATGGATATCGGGATGCAGGGCTTTGACTAGATAGCAGCCCACCGACTGAAGCTTGCTGCCGGCGGGCGCGAGCAGAATCCGATGATTGACCGATAGTTGCCAGTACAAGTCTAAAAGCAATGCCACTGTTTCCCTGTAGTCTAAGGTCGATGCAACGCGCTTGGGCAATGCGGGCCCGTCCTGGGACGAAGGCTCTAGGGGATTGTCGTCTTCCCACTCTCGCCGCACCTGGTCATGAATCCACGCAGTGGCTTCTTCGCGCCATCTGTGCACAGGAGGCCGACCGTTGATCAAGAACAGGCGGCTTGGATAGACTGTATTTAGGAGCGCCTGAGTTAGGGCGTCATTGAAAGACATGAACACAATTGCCGCGGTAGGTTGTCCCTGCATTGCTACGCTGGCTAGCGAGTCGACACGCACTACACCGTGGACACCGGTAAAGATCTGGAGAGTAGGCTGATGGATCTTGTTCTGGCGCTTCGCCTCCTCGAATTCCTGAAGGCTGGGGCCGTACGCGTCGGCTTCGCAGTAAAGAACGCGCACATTCACGTTGAGTGTGTTGCAGACGTTAAGCACCAGCATGATTTCCAGCTTGGACATCGTCGAGGTATCCACGATCACCCGATAGGCTCCGTGTTCTCTTAGGCGGGCGAGAAGGCGCGACTCGAAATCTCCCGGCTCGAACCGGTGGTACTGCAGAATGTCCGCATCAGTGATGGTAACGCCACGCGCCGTGAGCGCATCTCGCACGTCTGCCAGCCGGTTTGCTGCATTTTCTGGAAGGTAGTCGAGGAGTATCGCGCTTGCCTTTGCGGTACATTCCACCGTTTCCGCAACAGCCATTGTCCGGTCCTCGAAGCCGGGCGCGTGTACAAGCACATCCCGTTCCTCGAGCTGCAAACGATCGCAGCGCCGGAGTGCGGGCAGCAAGTCCGATATGCGCGGCATGGCGCCAGTCACTTCTGCCCTCCCTTGTCCGGGCCGCCGTCGGCATCCCCGTCCGGAGAGTCACCTTCACCCACATCGTTGCCGATATCGTCGTATGCAGCATCGAACTCCTCGGTCGGCACCTCCTCCGCAAATGGTATCGCTAACTGCTCGGCGGAGTTTTCGCCACGGCCGCGCCGCGACGTAAAGCTCGCCTTGAAGACATCCGGCTCGAGTAGAAGCTGCGTGAACACGGTGCAGGTGAGCGGTACGCTGTCCCGCTTTGACAATGCCAGGGTGCAGAACGGAAGTAGAAGCCGACGTAGATACAGGCGAGGAACGAATGTGCCGCGAACACTCTTCCCACGGCTATCGCGCATGAAGAGTCCGTAGCGCACCAAATCCCTGTAAATCTCCTGCGCGAGCCCATCAATCCGAAATTCGTCGATGATCTCTATACGGAACGCCATACGGGGCACCTCGCGCTGCGTACCCCCTTCCCGGATGACGTAGACAGGGCCGAGCAGAAGGTCTTTTGCCGCAGCCACAAACGCCTCTACCACGGCTTTGAGATGATCACCGTATTCACCACATAGGCGGTACTGTGGTCTAAGCGCTTGTAGCCGTGCAAGCTCTTCCTTCATGCGCTTCGGATCGGTGGGTTCGTTCCTGGTGTGGGAATTGAGCCACAGGCCGCCGCGATTCCGGAACACCCGATCTTGAACGTCCGGCTGTACCGGCAAAACGATCTGGCTTGCCTTTGTTCCATTGTGCTTTACATCCGCAGCGTCATCGACCACGTCGGTTATCAGCTGGATCAGCGTTCGCGTGTCGCCGGACCACAAATCTGAAAAGACGTTTTCTCCAAAGTAAGTCACTCGTCCTCGCGACCGGCCGCGCCGCTGTGAGGCGCCGTCAACCTCCGGACGATCGCCCAGTTGTACGCCCGGCACGTCTCTCAGGCGACGCGCGAATTCTGTTTTCGACAACGGCATTCGGCCCAGAACCGCCCCGAGCGACGCGCTGCCTTTCGGCACCCGCGGATCCATCGCGAGTCGCCGCGAAAACACCTCGCTGAGGAACGCCAACCGTTCCGCGTCGGGTAAGAAGAGCGCCTCCTCCCCCATGTCGACGAGCTGGTAGTCGTCGCCGTCCTGGAGATTCTTGCCGCTGGAATCCTCGGAGACGAACGTGCTGGATGCCTCTGTAGCCAGCTTGGCCAGGAAGTCCGGCGAACGCTGGAGGAATTGCCGATTGAGGACACGTTGCATCGACGGCGATACCCGAGGTGTGGAAAAGTCGTCGATGAACAACAGTACCGCTCGATCCCCGATCCACGGACAACAGATACGAACCTGCTGGACGAACCGTTGGAGCCAGCGATGTTGCGATAGCTCTCCGTATCCAGGAAACGCGGCAGGTGCCTGCCTGTTTAGAAAGGTCCATTTGATCTGCTCGAGTATCGTGCGATACCGCTCTAGGCGGTCTTCCCCCTCGATCAAGGCGACGTAGGTGTCCGGCACCAGCCAGCGCTGCACAAGCAGCAAGAGAGCATCCGTGGCACGCTCACCCATGCGCCCAGCGCGCGCGGATTGGACGGCAAGGAGATCTGCTACGACACAGAGGTTTGCGTAGCAAATCAATCGCGCTTCGTCTTCGCTCGTCGGCCGTTCGGGAAACCGTGTGAACACATCTGCAAAATCGTTCGCATTCACATAGAGTGCGACGAACTGGCTACGCGTCGGGAGCGCGGTGACTTCTCCACACTCGACGACCAAGCGCTCGCTTAGCCGCCTGAACAGCATTGTCTTTCCACAGCCTCGCGGGCCGGTGACTACTGTGGGAATGTCGAGTGCCAGGATCTTTGACCGTGCCGGCACGGTGGGAACGAATAATCGCTGCCACCACTCCCATCGCTCACCGATCATCTCGCTCACTTGGAATTGGCCCACGGTCGGCGTCTCGCCGGGTTTGGAGGGGGCGGACCACGGTACGCTAGTCCCGCCTCCTGTACCTCGGGGATCGTGAGCTTTCGCGCGTTGCTTAATTTCGCCCAGCACGCGCAACAGTTCCAATGGCGGCCGTCGCTCCGATTCGGCCCGCTCGCGCAGAAGCTTCCCGAGGTCTTGCCGAAGCGCCTGAAGGATCTGCTTGTCGGTCGCAGTCGTCGACGGGCGTTCGACTCTCGGAATGATCTCATTGATGATCTGGGTAAGGCCTTCGTAGTCGTCTCTCGGTAACTTTTCGGCGCCGGTCTCCCCGTATCCGAAATCCGATACGAATATCGGGGCGCGAGGCTGCAACGAGTCGTCGAGCGTAGCGGCGGTCGCGTCACCGATCAGGATGTTTCCCGCATGCAGGTCGCCGTGGCGAACGACGCCCTTCTCCTGGCAGGCATGCAAGACATGAAGAATGCGCTCGACTACGGACACTAGGAAGCTTATTTTGACTTCTCTGACGCGCTCGAGATGCTTCCTAAGATTCTCGCCCGGCGCGATGTAGTCCCAGACCGTGTACTGGCACAGCCGCGTTTCTCCATTGTGGGTAAGTTGCGCGGTTCCCAGGCCGTGAAAATGCACCACCCCATGCACAAGGGCTAGGCCGATCACCTTCTTCAATTCGACGTCCCAGCCGGACTTCGGCTCGCCAAAGACGAGCTTCACCGCCCATTTCGATCCCGCGAATTCACTATGCTCTGCGCGGTATACATAGCCGATCTTCCCGGCGCCCACGAATTCGACGAGCTTGTACTTGTCGACAGTGTGGCCTCCCAAGCTGCGGCACCAAGTGTCGTCTCGTTTTTGAATCATCGCCGTCGTCTGGCAAGCATACGGTACAGCTCGCTTCGGCCTTCTAGCCGACAGCTTAAGTCTTTCGGTAAATCAGGACGGTTTCGGTTTTCGTGCCCCGGCATTCCCTACGCGACCTGCGGATATCAGGAATGGTATCGCGGTACGTGCGGTCGAGCCGGAATTCGCTGAGGTCGGGCTCTGTCGCGAAGAGTCGACGCGTCAACGCAGCCGTGCGGCCCGGCCGGCCATCTCCCCTAGTCGCATCGCCGACAACAAGAATAATTTGTCCGCCACGCACGATGGTCGGGGCGAACCGCTTGCATACTTCTCTAAGAAGTACGGTGTAGGCCTGCTCGCGATTGCGCGCCACTAGCTCCAACCCCTCCGGTAGCGAGCGGCTGATAAACCACAGGCGCAGGCGGTTATCGCGCACGTAGTCAAGTTCGTTCATGTAAGGCGGACTAGTAATCACAGCTTGGATATCGCGAACTCGTGGAAACGTACGAGCGTCCGTCTTGACGACACGCCGCGGCTCGAGGAATAGCTTCGCAGGACGGCGGAACGTCCTGCGGACCTTCGCTTCGAGCCGTACAAGCACGTCTCGCTCCTCATACAACGCCGGAAATCTCTTCCGGGGGAACTTCCGGTCACGTAGATAAGGGACAAGATGGCTGCTCGGAAACGAAAGGAACCCAGGCCGCTGGTGATGGAGAACTCCCAACAGGCAGGCCAGAAGAAAGTCATCGTCTTTCTGGACACAGGCGTCGCGAAACGCTAAGGCACTACGGAGCGTTTCCGGATGAAAGAAACGCCTCACCCAAGACGGAACCGTGCGCAGATCCTGGTCCGGAAGCCGATCTCTAGACACCTTCCACACCGCTCGTAGGCGACGCTCTGCCTTTTCTAGATTCTGGGGAGAGAAGAGCTTTGCACGCGTGAGCAGCACGGCGTACGGATTCCAGTCCCCGGCTGTGATCCGCCGGCGCGCGATGGCTGCCTCAAGCGCGACAACCCCACAACCACAGAAGGGGTCTACGATCAGATCTCCCTTGTGCGTGTGGCTCTCGATCAGGGATCGCGCCATGGAGGTCTTCATCCGGCCAATGTAAGGCGCGATCTGATGCAAGCTACAGTCGTTCGCCACCGTGGACTCAGACGTCCAGATCGCGTCTTGCGCTGGCTGCTCGTGCAGCGCGTTCGATTGCAGCCTCGCGTCCGGGACGGATCGTTCCATGGTCTAGGCGGGAGTTAGGTCCGGGGGACGCTGCACGCGCACAATCGCTCGCTGAACATTAGGCGAGCAACCAGCACGTCGCAAACAGAGGTGCTGCTGGACGCAAGCTTCCTCTCCCCTAACGGCTCATCGGTCTTCTCGCCTCTTCCCTAACATACCACCCTCAACTCAAGGTGACCATAAACCCTGCACTCGCAATCAGGGCGACCATGGCAGGGCGAGGCGCACCACCCAGTTCCTTTCGTTTAGCCTTGCCTGAGACTGAAAAACTACCTATGGTAACCACGATAGTCCCTTTCGAACTCTCACTTGGAAGGCTACCGAATGACAACCCTCTCCGATTCAGATATCACAGCTCGTATGGCTGTTGGCGACTTGGTGCGCGGCGGAGTTCCTTCACGGGTCGGTCCGGCGTGCTATGAGCTTCGTATGGGAGCGATTTACTATGACTTAACAGAAGGCGACAAACGAATTGACGCCAGCGCGAGCAAAAATATTCTAATTAAGCCCGGCCATCGCGTCGTACTCATCACACAAGAGGAACTCGCGATTCCCAATGACATTATCGCGCGAGTCACGAGCAAGGGATCCTTCTTCAGCGTCGGCCTGAGCCCGGTAAGCACCTACGCGGATCCGGGCTTCACAGGAAACCTGGGAGTAGTCACGCAAAACCTGAGCGACAAATATATAGAGATACCAATCGGCGAGCCCATCGCAAAGGTCGACTTCTCGTTGCTCTCGAACGCAGCAAAGAAGCCCTACCAGGGGCAGCACGGTTTCCAGACCCAAATATGGCCAATCAAGCACCAATTGCAGAAAACGTATCGGGAGGTGAAAGACGATCCTCGGGTAGAGAGCGAGCTGGAAGAAGCCTACAAAATCCTTCCGTACGCAACGGCCAGTATTCTCAGACAGTTGAAGAAGAAGCAACAAATTATTGACGGGGCGATCCTAGCCAGCATGTTTGTCAACACAGTGGTTCTTGCCTCCTTGTCCACTAGGTTCTTCGAACCGATCGTCTCCGTCGTGACCAACCTGATCGCGAGCGCAATCGTCGGGATAGTGATGTGGCATTCCAGACCCAAGGAGTAGCTTGTGGAGATTAAACAGATCGTGGAAATGCAGGTGAAATCGGACGAAGCCAATGGATTCCCGGTGAAGTTCTCAGATCTCAATGAACGATATGACCAGCTCACCAAGGACTTGGTGGGCCTCGTCGGCGAGGTTGGGGAATTCGCCAACATCGTCAAGAAAATGAATATCAAACTCGCCAGGCCAGATGAGTATGAACTAGACTTTGCCGCCGCTGAGGCATCCCTCCGAGAAGAGCTAGTAGACACCCTTATCTACTTATTCCGAATCAGTGCCATGCTCGAATTCGACCTAGAGGAAGCGGTTCTCAACAAGATCCGACTCAATTCCGCCCGCTATGCCAAATTGCGTCGAGGGTAGAAAGTATTTCTTTCTTCCCGTCAATACCGGATACGTGGATGGTCGTTTGCCGGATGACCGGTGCCAGGAGTTCTATGTGGCGCGAAGCGGCCATGGGCTCTACTGCGCAATCGTTGGGAATGTTGTCATCCCCAATGGGTATGGCAGCAACGACGTGTGCGCGGAAATTTCGGCTTCCGAACGCTGGCGGCGACTAGCCCGAGGCATCGAGGATCGTGGCGCACGGCCTGGGATTCAACTCAGCTCCACATGGCGAGAGTTCCAGGGTATTAGGCCGTTCCTCGCCCGCGACGCACAGAATGCGATCGCGGGTTACAAGGCCGTGATGCGAGGAATGTCAACTGACGACATTCGAGAGACGATCGGAAACCTTCGTCGCGGAACGGAATTGGCGCTCCGGGCAGGCTTTAGCCACATCCAGCTTCACGCAGCCCACGGCTACTTGTTTAGCCTCCTCATTGACGACGCTTTCTGCCAGCATAGTGAACTAGTCTTAGATGCCCTGGTCTCCTGGGCGAAGGATGTCGATTCTGCAAGCGGTGAGTCGTCACTGCGATTCTCAATGCTCACCGGCGATCGGAGAACAGATGAAGGTGGACGAGAGCGCCTGGTCGATCGCCTACTCGCATTGCCTTTCTCTTTCTTTGATGTTACTGCTGGCCTCTACAATATCAACAAGCAGCTGATATACCCGTCAACAATAGAGCTATTGACTTTTCGTCGCGATGCTACCGTGGCCCTGGCGCATCGATTTGCTAGCAAGCAGATGATTCTTTCCGGAAAATCGAACGGCGCATGGGATACATCTCTTCCAAGAAATGTTCACATCGGCATATGCAGGGATCTCATCGCGAATCCCAACTTCCTCCGCGATAGGGCGATGGGATGTACTAACTGCATGAAGTGTCACTACTATTCACGCGGCGCTCGGGACTTGACGTGCGGGCGCTGGGAGTTGACTCAGGCGGTCACAGGCCTAGCGCGAGGCAGGGATTCGAGCACCTGATTCGGACCTCAGGTACGCAGCTAATCCGCAGCTGTCAGCTCTTGACCGGCGTGCACCGCACGCGATGAGGTATGACCGCTTCGGGTCGGATGCAGAAGCTGAGTCTATTCGGAGGTCATGAAATGGACCGGGCCCACTTAAGGAAGCAGGAGACCAGGCCTGACGACTCGTCGCCGCGGTAAATCAAAAATGTCTTAACCAGCGGTGGCGGACTGGTGATCTGGCGCACGACAATGTCTGGGCGCTGAATCGTTTCGGCCTGCGTAGCAAGTACAAACCCGAGGCCGTACCCCGCGCCTACAAGCGTCAGTTGGACCTGGTGGTTTTCAGCATAGTCAACGACATTCGGTAGAGCGTGTGCCGCCAGGAGCGCTGCCTCCAGTTCCATGTTGCGATCCATGCCGGCTTCTCCCCCGCAAAGCACGAGGGGCTCTCCTGCGATCTCCGTCAACTGAATCTGGCTCTTTGCCGCAAGCGGGTGCCGCGACGGCAAGATGACCGCCACTGGGTCCACCCAGACGGGATCCGCCCGGATGCCGTTTCTATTGACGGGGGCGAAGGCAAACCCGGCGTCCAGCGATCCCGCATGCAGCGCCTTCACCTGTTGCTCGAGCGGCATCTGCATGATCTTCAGCTCGACTTCGCCCGCTTGCGCTCGATACCTGGCGAGCAGATCAGAGAGACGAGGATGGGCGACTCCTTCTGCGAACCCGATGCACAACCGGCCCTTGTGACCCGTCGCCGCTCCGCGTGCGCTGGCACTCGCTTGGGCGAGAGCTGAAAACACCCGTCGAGACTCTTCAAGAAATACCTCGCCGGCACGGGTGAGCCGCGTGCTCCGCGTAGTGCGCTCAAAGAGCTTCACGCCGAGATTGGTTTCGAGCTCCTTGATGGCACGCGAGAGCGGCGATTGCTCGATGTGCAGGCGCTGGGCGGCGCGCAGAAAATGCAGCTCCTCGGCGACTGCGACGAAATAGCGAAGATGGCGTAGTTCCATTGGTTTCCAATGGGGCTTCCCTCTTCTTGCTTGCCGATCGCGCGAAGTTTCTTCTTAGCGGCTATTCTGCTTTCCGCCGACCTACAATTCGGGCTGGCCGTCCAAATCAAGCTGCGGGGAAGCATAGCTGTCCGCCACGACGCGAAGCATTAGGAGAAAACGGTGTTCCATGCCTATTGAGCCGCGGCTCGGTTTATGCTAGGCAAGTTATATGGCAGCCCTTCCCAAT
>Ga0326597_10007760_pt1 | contig 14555 bp, 10 predicted proteins | sample RVTome_12_FD_203789 | JGI IMG/M metagenome (GOLD analysis project Ga0326597, IMG submission 203789) | Soil microbial communities from uranium-contaminated site in the Upper Colorado River Basin, Wyoming, United States - RVT100D185 | ecosystem: Environmental > Terrestrial > Soil > Contaminated >... | reverse complement strand
CCGGCGGCGAATTCGCGCGCCGGGCCATGCGCGGGTTCCGAGCGAAAGCTGGCCTCGCCCGCCACCCATTGCCCCGCGATCAGGTGCTTTCCAGTCAGCATGTCGGTCTCCGGTCTCAGGGATGGGCCGGGGGTTTCACACCCCCGGACCCCCGTGGGATATTTGGGCAAGCAAGAACATCAGAAATCAAAGGCCTCGGTCACTTTGCGCTGCCCCAGGGTGAAGGCGTCGGCGACATGCACCATGGGCGCCAGATCGACGTCGCTGGTGCCCATGCCGAGCAGTTCCGCCATGCGGGCATAAAGCGCGGGGTATTCGGCCATGATGCTGCGCGCGCCGCCTGCCGGTTTGCCGTCGATTTCCAGCATGTTGCCGCCCATGCGCAGCGCCAGCGCGCCGCGATCGGTTTGCACTTCGATATCCCAGGTTTGCGGACCTTCGTGGCGCCAGTCGAGATCGGCAGTGACATTGCCCGAAAAGGTCAGTTGCGCTGCAATGGGCGTGTGGCGGTTGGCGGGGAATTCAAGCGTGGCGGCGGCAAGATGCACCGGGGCGGGCAGGATTGCCGTCAGGATCGACAGCGCGTTGATGCCGGGATCGAAAACCCCCATGCCGCCGGGTTCGAACACCCAGTCCTGACCGGGGTGCCATTTGCGCACGTCTTCGCGCCAGGTGACATGGGCGCGCGTTACGGTCTTGTCGGCAAGCCAGTTGCGGGCCGGCGCCACCGCCTGCGCCATGCGGCTGTGCCAGGTGGCGAAAAGCGTGAGGCTGCGGGCGGCGGCGATGGCTTGCAGCGCGTGCACCTCGGCCAGCGTGGCGCCGGGCGGCTTTTCCAGCATCACGTGCCGCCCGGCCAGAAGTGCCGCCTGCGCATAGCCAAAGCGCGGCACCGGCGGCAGGCAAAGCGAGACCACCGGGATGTCGGGGCGCGCCGCCAACATGGTTTCGATATCGGCAAAATGTTCCACGCCCGCGATCCCGCCATGGCGCGAGACCGTGGCGGCGAGTTCCCATTCGGGTGCGGCAATGATGGCCGGAATATGCTGATCGCGCGCGATCTTGCCAATGCCGACAAGCGCAACCCGGGTGGCCATCAGTGCGAATCCTTGCCCACCGGGGCGCCGCGGCAGCCCTTGAGGAAGCCCAGATCGGCGCCGGTTTCGGCACCTTCGACATGCGTCTGGTGCAACCAGGCATAGCCGCCTGTCGGTTGGTTTTCCGCAGGTTTCCACGCTGCCAGCCGCGCGGCAAGTTCGGCGTCAGAGATTTCCAGCGTCAACGCGCGGTTCGGCACGTCAAGCGCGATCATGTCGCCATCGCGCACCACCGCAAGCGGCCCGCCCGCTGCCGCCTCGGGCGAGGTGTGCAGCACCACGGTGCCATAGGCGGTGCCCGACATGCGGGCATCGGAAATGCGCAGCATGTCGGTGATGCCTTTGCGCAGCACCTTTGGCGGCAGGCCCATGTTGCCGACCTCGGCCATGCCCGGATAGCCCCGCGGGCCGCAATTCTTGAGCACCATGACGCAGGACTCGTCGATGTCGAGCGCCTCGTCGTTGATCTTGGCCTTGTAGTCGTCGATGTCTTCGAACACCACGGCGCGGCCACGGTGCACCATCAGATGCGGCGAGGCGGCCGAGGGTTTCAGCACCGCGCCTTTGGGGGCGAGGTTGCCCTTGAGCACCACCACCCCGCCCGATTGCGTCAGCGCCTTGTCGGCGGGCAGGATCACGTCTTCGTTGTGGTTCACCACATCCTTGACCTGGTCCCACATCGTTTCGCCCGACACGGTCAGCGCGCTCTTGTGCAGCAACCCCGCCTCACCCAGCCGCCGGATGACGACGGGCAGGCCGCCGGCATAGAAGAACTCTTCCATCAGGTATTTGCCCGAGGGCATCAGGTTCACGATGGTGGGCACGTCGCGGCCGCAGCGATCCCAGTCGTCGAGCGTCAGATCAACGCCGACACGGCCGGCGATCGCCAGCAGATGCAGCACCGCGTTGGTCGAGCCGCCGATTGCGGCATTGGTGCGGATGGCGTTCTCGAACGCCGGCTTCGTCATCACGTCAGAGGGCTTCAGATCATCCTTGACCATCTGCACGATGCGCCGCCCGGTCAGTTGCGCCATGACGCGGCGGCGGCTGTCCACCGCCGGGATCGCGGCATTGCCCGACAGCGCCATGCCAAGCGCCTCGGCCATGCTGGCCATCGTCGAGGCGGTGCCCATGGTGTTGCATGACCCTGCCGAGCGGCTCATCGAGGCTTCGGCCTCAAGAAAATCCTGCTGCGTCATCTCGCCCGCCTTCACGGCCTCTGAGAACTTCCACAGATGCGTGCCCGAACCGACCCGTTCGCCATGGAAATAGCCGTTCAGCATCGGCCCGCCGGTGACCACGATCGAGGGCAGATCGGTCGAGGCTGCGGCCATCAGAAGCGAGGGCGTGGTCTTGTCGCATCCCACAAGCAGCACCGCGCCATCCATCGGCTGGCCGCGCATCGCCTCTTCCACCGCCATTGCGGCGAGGTTGCGAAACATCATCGCGGTGGGGCGGAACGAGCTTTCGGCGGCGGAAAATACCGGCACTTCGACTGGAAAGCCCCCCGCCTCATAGATACCGTTCTTGACGCGCTGCGCCAGATCGTTCAGATGCGCGTTGCAGGGGGTAAGCTCGGACCAGGTATTGAGGATGCCGATCACCGGGCGACCGTCGAACATATCGTGCGGGAAGCCCTGGTTCTTCATCCAGCCGCGGTGGTAGATGGTATCGCGCGAGGTGCCGCCGAACCATTCCTGCGAGCGCAGTTTGCGGGGCCATGTTGCGGGTTTGAAGGTCATCTGCGGTCCTCAGAGCGGGGTGACGGCAACCGCACCCGATTCGGGGGCGGCACTGGCAAGCGGGTTGCGCAAGGGCAGGCCGAAGCCCGGCGCCTCGATCTCGAACACATCGCCGGGGCGGGTGGTGATGCCATCGGCAAACGACAGCGTCGCGGTGCCGAAGAAATGCACGTGAAGATCGCCGGGCTGGCAGAACAGCGCGTATTTGAAATGGTGGTGTTCCAGGTTGGCAAGGCTGTGCGACATGTTCGCCTCGCCCGACAGGAAGGGCTTTTGCCACAGCGTCGCGCCATCGCGCATGATCCGGCAGGTGCCCTGAACGTTGGCGGGCAGTTCGCCCACCAGCAGTTCCGGCCCGAAGGCCGCGGGGCGCAGCTTGGAATGCGCCAGCCACAGGTAGTTGCCGCGTTCGGTGACATGGTCGGAAAACTCGTTGCCAAGCGCGAAGCCCAGCCGGAAGGGCGTGCCATCGGGGCCGATCAGGTAGATGCCGGCAATCTCGGGTTCCTCGCCGGCGTCGCGGGCAAAACCGGGCGACACCAGCGGCTGGCCCGGGGCGATGGCGGCAAAACCGTTGCCCTTGTAGAACCATTCGGGCTGCGCGCCGACCCGGCCGGCCTCGGGCCGACCGGATTCCAGCCCCATGCGGAACATCTTCATGCTGTCGGTCATTTCCTGCGGATCGGCCTTGGCGTGCATCGCGTCGCGCGCCGCGGCGCTGCCAAGATGCGTCAGCCCGGTTCCGGTCAAATGCAAGTGCGCCGGGTCGGGGTGATCGACCGGCAAGAGCAGGCGGTGCTGGGCCGCGGCTGCCGCCAGATCGACCGCGGCACCGCGACCGCGCGCCGCGATCACCGCGGCAAGGCCAAGCCCAACGTCAATCGCCTCTTGCGCCAGCGCCAGCGTGCTAGCGGCACCGGGCACCAGATGCGCGCCGGCTACGTCGCGCACCGCGACCGCGCGGTTGCCTGCCGCATCGAGAAGCTGCGAAATCAGCATAGTTCAGGCCTGCTTTTGCTTGTTGTAGACATCGAAGAACACCGCGGCCAACAGCACCAGCCCCTTGATGACCTGCTGGTAGTCGATACCAATGCCCATGATCGACATGCCGTTGTTCATCACCCCCATGATGAAGGCGCCGACCACCGCGCCGACGATCTTGCCGACACCACCCGACATCGAGGCGCCGCCGATGAACACCGCCGCGATCACGTCTAGTTCCACCGCGAATCCGGCCTTGGGGGTGGCGGTGTTCAGCCGCGCGGCAAAGATCAGCCCGGCAAGCGCGGCCAGCAGCCCCATGTTCACGAAGGCAAGAAACATCAGCCGCTCGGTCTTGATGCCCGAAAGCTTCGCGGCCTTCTGGTTGCCGCCAAGCGCGTATATGCGCCGGCCCAGCGTCGTGTTCTCGGTCAGGAAGGCATAGATGACGGTCAGCACCACCATCGAGATCAGCACATTGGGCAGGCCGCGGAAAGTGGAAAGCTTGTAGGCCACGAACAACAGCGCCCCGGCGACGATCGCACTGCGCGCCACGAAAAACGCCATCGGTTCGTCTTCGATGCCATATTGCTGATTGCGGGCGCGGTCGCGCAGGCCCAGCCAGACGATGGTGCCAACCGCAATCAGCCCCGCGGCCAGCGCCGTGCCATTGGGTTTGCCGATGCCGAAGATGTCGGGGATGAAGCCGGTTGACAGCAGTTGAAAGCTTTTCGGAAACGGCCCCACCGACTGGCCTTCAAGCAGCCAAAGCGACAGGCCGCGAAACACCAGCATTCCCGCCAGGGTGACGATGAACGAGGGGATCTTCCAATAGGCGACCCAGTAGCCCTGCGCCGCGCCGATCAGCGCGCCGACCAGCAGGCAGGCGGGAATCGCCAGTTCGACCGGCCATTTCCACACCACGATCATCGCCGCCGCCAGCGCCCCGATGAAGCCCATGACCGAGCCGACCGACAGGTCGATATTGCCGGTGACGATGACGATCAACATGCCGAGCGCCATGATCACGATATAGCTGTTTTGCAGGAACAGGTTGGTGATGTTCACCGGCTTCAGCAGGGTGCCGTTGGTGACGATCTGGAAAAACACCATGATCGCGATCAGCGCGAACAGCAGCCCGTATTCGCGCAAATGCCCAAGCAGATAGGCACCGATCGCCCTGGGTGCGCCTTTGTCGCGGCTTTTTGCAAGTTCCATCCGCCCTACTCCCTATTCGGTCACGATGAGCGACATGATGCGCTCCTGGCTGGCCTCGGCGGCGCTGAGTTCGGCCACGAAGGCGCCTTCGTTCATCACATAGATCCGATCGCACATGCCCAGCAGTTCGGGCATTTCCGACGAGATCATCACCACGCCTTTGCCCGCGGCGCTCAACTCGTTGATAATGCCGTAGATCTCGAACTTCGCGCCGACATCGATGCCGCGCGTCGGTTCATCAAGAATCAGCACCTCGGGTTCGGCGAACAGCCATTTCGACAGCACCACCTTTTGCTGGTTGCCGCCCGAAAGGTTCACCACCTTCTGAAACACGCTTGGCGTGCGAATGTTCATCGCGGCGCGGTATTTTTCGGCCACCTGGCTTTCGCGCGCTTCGGTGATGATGCCGTTGCGCGATACTGCTCCAAGATTGGCAAGCGTGATGTTGCGCTGAATCGAATCTTCGACGATCAGGCCCAGCGACTTGCGGTCTTCGGTGACATAGGCCAGCCCCGCCGCGATGGCGCGGCTGACGGTGGAAACATCGGCCGGCTTGCCATGAATTGCCACCTCGCCGGTGATGCCGCGGCCATGGCTGCGGCCAAAGATGCTCATCGCAAGTTCGGTGCGCCCCGATCCCATCAATCCGGCGATGCCGACCACCTCGCCGGCGCGGACCTGGAAATTCACGTCGCGCACGATCTGGCGTCCGGCATGTTCGGGGTGCCAGACGTTCCAGCCCCGCACCTCAAGCACCACCGCACCGGCGCGGCGGCTGCGTTCGGGGTAGCGGTGCGCCATGTCGCGGCCGACCATGTCGCGCACGATGCGGTCTTCGGTGATCGGTTCGGCGTGGGCATCCATCGTCGAGATGGTGGCGCCGTCGCGGATGACCGTCACGCGGTCAGCGATGCGGCGCACCTCGTTCAGCTTGTGGCTGATGATGATCGAGGTCACCCCCTGCGCCTTCAGTTCCAACAGCAGATCCAGCAGCGCCTGGCTGTCGGCTTCGGACAGCGCCGCGGTGGGTTCATCGAGGATCAGCAGCCGCACGTCCTTGGAAAGCGCCTTGGCGATCTCGACCAGTTGCTGCTTGCCGACGCCAAGGCTGTCCACCAGCGTGGTCGGCGCCTCGGAAAGCCCGACCTTTTTGAGCAATTTCTCGGTGCGCCGGAACGTGTCGGGCCAATTGATCACCCCGCCCCTGGCGCATTCGTTGCCCAGATACAGGTTTTCGGCAATCGACAGCAGCGGCACCAGCGCCAGTTCCTGGTGGATGATGATGATGCCCCGCGCCTCGCTGTCGGAAATGCCGCGAAACGCGGCAAGTTCGCCGTCGTAATGGATTTCGCCTTCGTAGCTGCCGGCGGGATAGACCCCGGAAAGCACCTTCATCAGGGTCGATTTTCCGGCGCCGTTTTCGCCCACCAGCGCGTGAATTTCGCCTTCCGTCACCACCAGGCTGACCTCGTTCAGCGCCTTGACGCCGGGAAAGGTCTTGGTGATGGAACGCATCTCCAGCAAAGGGGTCATTGCCACGCCTCGGATCGGGGAAATCGTCCGCCCGGCCATGATGGCGCGGGCGGACAGTCGGGAGCAATCGCGAAGATCGGGATTACTGGATCTGGTCCTTGTTGTAGTAGCCCGAACCGATCAGGATGTTTTCCCAGTTCGTGGCATCGACCGAAACCGGCTCCAGCAGGTAGGAGGGGATGACCTTGACGCCATTGTCATAGGTCGAGGTGTCGTTGATTTCGGGTTCGCCGCCGCCAAGCAGGGCGTCAACCATGCCGACGGTCACGCGCGCCAGTTCGCGGGTGTCCTTGAAGACGGTGGAAAACTGCTCGCCGGCAAGGATCGACTTGACCGAGGGCACCTCGGCGTCCTGGCCCGAAACGATCGGCATCTTCATGTCGCCCGACCCGTAGCCGACGCCCTTGAGCGACGACAGGATGCCGATCGACAGCCCGTCATAGGGCGACAGCACACCATGCACCTGTTTGTCGGTGTAATGCGCCGACAGCAGGTTATCCATGCGCGCCTGCGCCACCGCGCCATCCCAACGCAAGGTGCCGACGGTATCCATGCCCATCTGGCCCGAAACGATCACCACCTTGCCGGCGTCGATCAGCGGCTGCAGCACGCTCATCGCGCCGTTGTAGAAGAAATAGGCGTTGTTGTCGTCGGGCGAACCGCCGAACAGCTCGACGTTCCAGGGGCCATCGCCGAAACGTTCCTGCAACCCCGCGGCCAGCGACGAGGCCTGCTGCACGCCGACCTTGAAATTGTCGAAGGTGGCGTAATAGTTCACGTTGCCGCTGTCGCGGATAAGGCGGTCATAGGCGATCACCTTGATGTCGGCCGCGGCGGCGTTTTCCAGCGCGTTCGACAACGTGGTGCCGTCGATTGCGGCGATCACCAGCACATCGACGCCCTTGGTGATCATGTTTTCGATCTGGGCAAGCTGGTTGGGGATATCGTCTTCGGCATATTGCAGATCGGTCGTGTAGCCGGCGGCGCCGAACTGTTCGACCATCGAATTGCCGTCGGAAATCCAGCGGGCCGACGATTTGGTCGGCATCGAGATGCCCACGGTGCCTTCGGCCGCGGCCTGGAAGGCAAAGACAGAGGTGCACATCGCCAGCGCTGCGGCGACAGATATCAAACGCATTGTAATCTCCCTGATATGGGGCCGCCGACTTGCGCGGCCTTTCCCATTCCTCCGAACGCAGGCCGATTCGGCCCGCTTCGGGACTTTTAGGCCGCTTGCGCATACCAGTAAAATTACATTAGGCTCATTTTGAATAGCAAAACTGGTATCCATGTCATGCAAGACCCGCCCCTGAGCCTGAAACCCGTGCAGCTTCGGCTGATCGTGGCCATTGCCGAACACGGGCAGTTGCAGATTGCAGCTGCCGACGTCGCGATGACGCAGCCCGCCGCGTCGCGGATGCTTTCGGAGATTGAGCGCAGCATGGGCGCGGCGCTGTTCGTGCGCCTTCCCAAGGGGATGCAGCCGACCGAGGCGGGCCAGATCGTGATTCGCCGCGCCCGGGTGATGCTGCGCGAAATGCGCATGCTGGCCAGCGAGGTGCGCGGGTTGCGCGACGGTTTCGTCGGCGCGGTGAACGTGGGCGCGGTGACCGGGCCGGCGGTCGGCCATCTGGTGCCGGCGATCCAGAAAATCAAGAGAACCTCGCCGCGCGCTGGAATTTCGGTCGATGTGGCGCCCTCGCGCAAGTTGCTGCGCGACCTTGCGGCAGGGCATCTGGATTTCGCGCTGGCCCGGCTGCTGCCCGAATTCGACAGCCGCGACTTCGACATTCATCCGATGCGCGACGAAAAGGTGCTGTTGCTGGTGCGCATGGCACATCCGCTGGCGCAGGCGCCGCTGGTCACGCTGACCGAGCTTGCCGATTACGAATGGGTTATGCAGGAACGCGGCGCGCCGATCCGCGAGACGATGGTGAATGCGTTCGGCGCAGTTGGCCTGTCAGAGCCGCCCAACGCCGTAAATTCGTCGTCGCTGCTGCTGACCTTAGCCTATCTGGCGCAAAGCGACGCGATCGCACCGATTTCGCAAGAAGTGGCGCAGCTTTTGACAGAAGCCCCGGTGCACGCGCAGTTTACCGCCCTGCGGATCGACAGGGCGCTGCGCGTTTCGCCCTATTTCCTGCTGTGTCTTCGGGGCCGGCAACTGCTGCCGCTTGCGCAAAGGCTGCGCGACCTGGTGCTCCAGGAGGCGGCGCGCGGTTGATGCCGGCGGCGGCATAGCGCAGATGCGCGGGGCTTTGACCGCCGCGTTGCGCGCCGCAAGGGCACCACACCGCATGCGGCATGCATCAGCATTTGCCATAACCGATTCGGTCAGGCATTCTGCGAAATCACAGCCGCAATGCTGCCGCGAGGGAGGGGCGCATCGCCAGCCGCAACAGACACGTCGAACGGGTGATCGAATCGGTCACCTCGGGCAGCGCCGCGGCGCGCTCGCCGATCGCTGCGTCATGGCAACGTTCGTTTCAGAAACACGGGCTGGATCCTTCGCGCCCGGCGCGCGCGGTCGATGCCGACATGGAACGTCTGTCCGAGCGGCGCCGAGCGCTGGACGAGGTGCTGTTCGTCGCGGCGCCAAAGCTTGACGATCTGTTCGCCATGATCGGCCACTGCGGCTGTGGTGTGCTTTTGACCGATGCTCAGGGCATCGTGATCGACAGCCGTCTTGGATCTGCCGACGTCGCTGCGTTCCGCGCCTGGGGGCTGCACCCCGGCACCGACTGGAGCGAGGCGGCACAGGGCACCAACGGCATTGGCACCAGCCTGGCCGAGCGCCGGGCGGTCACGATCCACCGCGACCAGCACTTTCTTGCCGGCAACATCGGCATGAGCTGCATCGATTCGCCGGTATTCGGGCCTGATGCGATGCTGGTGGCGGCGCTTGACGTGTCTTCGGCGCGTGCCGACCAGACCGAAGGGCTGAACCGGCTGATTGAAGGCATGGTCGCCCAGGTTGCCAGGCAGATCGAGGCGGATCTGTTCCGCGCCGCCTTTCCGCGGCACCGCATCGTGCTGGCAGGCGGCGATGACCTGGTGGGGGCGGCGCTGCTTGCCGTTGACAGCGACGATGTCGTGGTTGGCGCCACCCGCGAAGCCCGGCGCCGGCACGCCCTGGAGCCGACCGGGCGGCTGCGGCCGCGCCCGGTGGTCGATCTGCTTGGCCGCGGTGGCGGCCCCGGCGGGCTGGAACGCGCCGAACGTGCAGCACTGGTGCGCGCGCTGACCCGCGCCGGCGGCAATGTCTCCGAGGCGGCGCGCAGCCTGGGTCTGGGGCGTGCGACGCTATATCGCAGAATGAAGCGACTGGGGATCGACGATTCCCGGCAAAACCTGTCTCAGGGCTGAGACAGGCCGGCCCGCTGACCGCCGCCACCCGGGCTGACAAACACCCCGCGAACCTTAATGCTTCTTTCACCCCGACCGCGCAGGCTGCGGCCGGATCCTGGAGGAGGAAACCATGAACGAGATGACACAGGCGACGCTGAAAAGCGTCTCGCCCTTCAAAACCCGCTACGACAACTTTATCGGCGGCACCTTCGTGCCCCCCGTCAACGGCCGGTATTTCGACAACATCACTCCGATCAGCGGCGAAGTGGTCTGCGCCGTGGCGCGGTCTGACGCGGCCGATATCGAACTGGCGCTGGATGCCGCGCATGCCGCGAAAGTGGCCTGGGGCCGCACCTCGGCCGCCGACCGATCAAACGTCCTGCTGAAGATCGCCGACGTGATGGAGGCCAACCTCGACCTGCTGGCCGCTGCCGAAACCTGGGACAACGGCAAGCCGATCCGCGAAACCACCGCCGCCGACATTCCGCTGTCGGTCGATCACTTCCGCTATTTCGCGGGCGTGCTGCGTGGCCAGGAAGGCACGATGTCAGAGATTGACCACGACACCGTGGCCTATCACTTCCACGAACCACTTGGCGTTGTCGGCCAGATCATCCCGTGGAACTTTTCCATCCTGATGGCGGCATGGAAGCTGGCGCCGGCGTTGGCCGCAGGCAACTGCATCGTGATGAAACCGGCCGAACAGACCCCTGCCGCGATCATGGTGCTGATGGAACTGATCGGCGAGCTGCTGCCGCCGGGTGTGCTGAACGTTGTCAACGGCTATGGCGCCGAGGCTGGCAGCGCGCTGGCGCAGTCGAAACGGATCGCCAAGATCGCCTTCACCGGCTCAACGGTGACCGGGCGCAAGATCATGGAGGCCGCGACGGTCAACCTGATTCCGGTGACGCTGGAACTTGGCGGCAAAAGCCCGAACATCTTCTTCTCGGACGTGATGGCGGCGGACGATGCCTTCCTTGACAAGGCGATCGAGGGCTTCGTGCTGTTTGCCTTCAACCAGGGCGAGGTCTGCACCTGCCCGTCGCGCGCGCTGATTCAGGAAGACATCTACGAGGCCTTCATCGAACGCGCCATCAAGCGCGTGCAGGCGATCAAGCAAGGCGACCCGCGCGATATGTCGACCATGGTCGGCGCGCAGGCCAGCAAGCAGCAGCACGACAAGATCCTGTCCTACCTGGCAATCGGCCGCGAGGAAGGCGCCGAGGTGCTGGTCGGTGGCGAGGCGGCGCGCTTCAACGGCGATCTGGCGAACGGCTTCTACATCCAGCCGACGATTCTGAAGGGGCACAACAAGATGCGTGTGTTCCAGGAAGAAATCTTCGGCCCGGTGGTCTCGGTCACCACCTTCAAGGACGAGGCCGAGGCGCTCGCCATCGCCAATGACACGATGTATGGCCTTGGCGCCGGCGTCTGGTCGCGCGATGCCAACCGCTGCTACCGTTTCGGCCGCAATATCGAGGCCGGCCGGGTCTGGGTGAACAACTACCACGCCTATCCCGCGCACGCGGCCTTCGGCGGCTACAAGCAGTCGGGCATCGGGCGCGAAACGCACAAGATGATGCTCGACCAATACCAGCAGACCAAGAACATTCTGGTCAGCTACAACCCGAACAAGCTCGGCTTCTTCTGAGCTTGCAGCACAGCGCCCCGGTCGGAACTTCCGGCCGGGGCGGACTTGGCTGTGCGGCAGGCCCGCAGCCATGACCGCGTGATGCCTTTTCCGACGTGCAGTTGATGGCTGAACCGGCGCATTGATGTGGCTTGCTGTCGTTGTCTATGCCCACAACCCGTTATCGTTGCCACTGCCGCTGCCGGCTGCGGCTGCAGTTGTCCGCTGCCCGTAGCCGCTGCCCGTTGCCTGCCAACGCGACCTACTGCCGTCGCCGCGGCCGCTGCCTGCTGTGCCAGCAGGTTCGCCCCGGCCCCGTCGCCCGTAGCGGGCGATTTCACCAAACCAACAGCAAACCGTTACCGGCATGTCACCAAGGTGGCGCAACAGGATCGCCATGCAATCCTGTTACCGGAGACCTTCCATGACCCTACGCCTGCTTGGGCTGACATCTGCCATCGCGCTAAGCGCCGGCGCCGCCATGGCGGAAATGAACTTCAACCGCATCGCCTCTTTCGCGGTCAGCGAGAACATGGCGCCGGGCGAGGACATTTCGCGCGAAAGTTCGGCCGAGATCGTCGACGCCTCCGCCGACGGCATGACGCTGGTCTATACCGACAGCCCGCTGGGCGTGCTGGGCAGGATCGACATTGCCGACCCGGCCAACCCGCGACCGCTGGGCAACATCACGCTGGACGGCGAACCGACCAGCGTCGCGGTCATCGGCAACACCGCTTTCGTCGCGGTCAACACCTCGCAAAGCTACAGCGCGCCCTCAGGCCGGCTGGCGGCGATCGACCTGGCCAGCGGCAGGGAAATCGCCTCTTGCGATCTGGGTGGTCAGCCCGACAGCGTGGCAAAGGCCAAGGACGGCAGTTTTCTGGCCGTGGCGATCGAGAACGAGCGCGACGAAGACCTGAACGACGGCGCCTTGCCGCAGCTGCCCGCCGGCTATCTGGCGCTGGTCGCGCTGCGCAACGGCGCGCTTGACTGCGGCAGCCTGAAGCAGGTCGACCTGACCGGGCTTGCTGAAGTTGCCCCTGACGACCCCGAGCCGGAATATGTCTCGATCAACGCCGCCGGCGACATCGTTGTCAGCCTGCAGGAAAACAACCATCTGGTGATCGTCTCGAAAGCGGGCGAGGTGCTTTCGCACTTTTCGGCCGGCGCGGTGGATCTTGACGGCATCGACGCCACCGACGAACGCGCGGCGCTGCTGTTTGACGAAACCCAACCCGGTCGGCTGCGCGAACCCGACGCCGTCGCCTGGATCGACAACGCGCATTTCACCACCGCCAATGAGGGCGATTATCACGGCGGTTCGCGCGGCTGGACGATCTTTCACCGCGACGGCACCGTGGTTTACGAATCCGGCGCCGCCTTTGAACAGGCGGTCGTGCAGATCGGCCATTACCCCGACAAACGCTCGGACGCGAAGGGGGTTGAACCCGAAAGCGTCACCTTTGCCGAATTCGGCGGCACGCCCTACGTGTTTGTCGGTGCCGAACGCGCCTCGGTGGTGGGGGCCTATGACGTGACCGACCCGGCGCAGCCGGTGCTGCGGCAGTTGCTGCCTTCAGGCGTGGGCCCCGAGGGCTTTGTGACCATTGCCGCGCGCAACCTGCTGGTATCGGCCAACGAGACCGATCTGGGCGCCGATGGCGGCGCGCGCGCGCATGTGATGCTGTTCGAATATCAGAATGCGGCTGCAAGCTATCCGCAGCTGACCTCGGCAGGCATGGCCGAGCTGACCGGCTGGGGCGCGATTTCGGGCCTTGTCGCCGACCAGGAAGGTATCGTCTGGGCGGTAAACGACAGCTTCTACGGTTTGCAGCCGAGCATCTTCAGGATCGACACGGCGCAGACCCCCGCCCGCATCACCGCGGCGATCCGCATCACCCGCGGCGGCCAGCCGGCACAAAAACTGGATATCGAGGGCATCGCGCTTGATGGCGAGGGCGGGTTTTGGCTTGCCTCGGAAGGCCGCAGCGACCGGCTGGTGCCGCATGCGCTTTACCATGTGAATGCCAAGGGCGCGATCAAGGAAGAAATCGCCCTGCCGCCTGAACTGCTGGCGGTCGAGAAACGTTTCGGCTTTGAGGGCGTGGCGCGGGTTGGCGACATGTTGTGGATGGCGGTGCAGCGCGAATGGCAGGACGACCCGAAGGGCCTGGTGAAGCTGGTGGCCTACGACACCCGCAGCGGCGAATGGGGCGCGGTGCGCTACAAGCTGAACGAGGCCCAAACCGGCTGGGTCGGGCTGAGCGAGATTGCCGCCTACGGCGATCACCTTTACGTCGTGGAACGCGACAACCAGCTTGGCTCCAGCGCCGTGACGAAGCGGATCTATCGCATCGCGCTGGCCGAAATGGTGCCGGCGCCGCTGGGGGGCGATCTGCCTGTGGTCGGCAAGCAACTGGTGCGTGACCTTCTGCCCGATCTGCGCGCAACCGGCGGCTTCGTGCTCGACAAGGTCGAGGGCCTGGCGATCGACGCCGATGGCACGATGTGGGTTGCCACCGACAATGACGGGGTGGACGACCATTCCGGCGAAACGATGTTCTTCGCCGTCAGGCCGTAAACTGCGCCAACGCCCGAACCTGCAGCCCCTGCGCGCCGCGCGGGGGCTGTCTGGTTTTGCAGTGCCGCGGCGCTGGCTGGTGCGGAAACGTCAGGCGTTTATTCCGCGCGCAAGCCGGTGTAGCTTTGGCGCCATGTCCGCTGATTTGCGCCAAAGCTTTCCGCTGCGTTGCGGCCGCGTGCACGAAGCCTGCGGCCCGGCGGCCTTCGGCTTTGCCGCGGTGGTCTGCGCGCAGACGCCGGGCGAGCTGCTTTGGGTGCGCGAAAGCTGGCTGGGCGACCAGATCAACCCGGTCGGCCTGAGCCAGTTTTTTGATCCGGCGCGGCTTTTGCTGGCGCTGGCCGGCAACCAGGCCGAGGTGCTTGGCGTTGCCGAACAGGCGCTGCGCGACGGGGCGGTGGCGCTTGTGGTGCTGGAACTGAGCA
>Ga0326597_10007759_pt1 | contig 14555 bp, 13 predicted proteins | sample RVTome_12_FD_203789 | JGI IMG/M metagenome (GOLD analysis project Ga0326597, IMG submission 203789) | Soil microbial communities from uranium-contaminated site in the Upper Colorado River Basin, Wyoming, United States - RVT100D185 | ecosystem: Environmental > Terrestrial > Soil > Contaminated >... | reverse complement strand
GGATCCCGGAGGGTTGCGGAACTCCGTCCATGTGATGCTCGTCGATCCTGACAGCAATTGCGCCTTCGGGACGGCCCAGATCTTCCCGTACTGGAAGGAATCGGTGTTGCTGAACATGTTGGCGCAGACGTACACGTTGGTCCCGTCCACCCCGAACCCCGGGAAGTCCGCCCAGTTTTCGAAAAGCTGGGCGTCGTTGTCACGGTCCGCATCGATGGCCCACTTGCTCCAGGATCCCGTGGGGTCGGACGATGAGGAGACGGCGATCAGGATCCAGGAGTTCGGGGAGGCGGTTCCGCCGAGGGTCATCGCGAAAAATCGCTCGCTGGACGTGTCGTAGAGCACCTTCGTGTCGAACGGGAAATTCGCCGGCTCACCATCCGCCGTTCCGAGGGACCCCCAGAACGATTGGAGGGAAATCTTTTGATTTGGAATCAGCGTCCCCGTGGTTTTGTTGAACACCCCGAAGTCGCTGTTCAGGAGGCTCACGAGATGGTCGGGGCCCGCCGCGCCCATCGTGTCGGGGGGGATCACATCCTCGCCGTGCGGGGGATTTCCAAGGCCCGCGAAGCTGCTGTCGAGCACCGGCGCCAGGGGGGCGGGATACGATTCCAGGAAAGGGGCCGCAAGGGACGGCTCCGCCAACGGCGACCCGACTTCCCTTTGCGCATCGGATCGCCTTGGAATTCGACGAAAGGGGATGGCCCGGTTTCCGGGGGCCGCCCGGGAGCGCATGGGGGCGAGCGCGGCGATCTCGTCGATCGACTCCCGGACGAACGGGACGCTCTTCGTGACGCGGACTCCGGACGTGGTCGCCGGTCCGGACCCCGCGGAATCTCCGGATGCCGCGACGGCGAGGAGGATCACGACGCCGGGAACGATCCGCCGGAGGAAGGGGCGTGCCACGCGGCGTTCACGGAAAGTTCTTTTCGGGTTCATTCCGACCTCATCCCGTTGTCGTTCCCGGCACGGGGGATCTTGTGGGGATGGATCGCCGTGTCCCCCCTGGCGGGAAGCGGATTCGTCTTCTCCCGGTCCCGTATTTCAGGGATCGTCTCTTTCGAGTGAGGCACCTCTTTCATCACCGGGACGCCGCGTTCGATCCCCGCCTGTTCGATGTAGATGATCCGATCGCTTTCCAGCAGCTTCGGGAGTCCCGACATCGGGCCGCCGACGACCCAGTTCGGGCCGGCCCTGGTGACGATGCGGAACCCGGCGGCGGCGACGTGACGCTCCTCCCCCGCGCCGCCGACGTCCACGATCCGGAGCAGCAGATTCAATTCGCGGTCTTCCGTCCCCCCGCCGAAGCGGGCGAGCAGGTCGAGCTCCAGGGACGGATCCAGGCGGGCCAGGCGCCCTTGCGGGCCGAACCAGGCGAGCCGCCGGACGGAAGGGTCTTTGAGCATCGGGAGGATCTGGTTCGGGTGCAGAAGCAGGAACGCGGCGTTCCCGAACTCGTTCAGTACCGTGAGCGAGGACCGGAGGAGGGACTCCGACTGATCGAGGAAGACGTCGTTGCGGAAGACCGCGATCGCCGCGAACGGCTCGCTCCCGCCCGTCTCCGCCTCTTTCCGCATCCGCGGATCGGCCTTGGCGCGGAGAAGCGCGTCGTCCTGGGTGGAGAAGGTCCGTCGCTTCTCCCCGAAGAGGCACCCCGCCGCCAACGGAAGGAACACCGCGAGCAGGAGGAGGGAAAGGATGCGCATGGTCTGAGTGCTGCGTTTCATAAATACGGTGTCGCACCGAGAGGGTCGATGCGCCGCCTCCGGCAAGGCGTCGCGACCGAGGCGTACTGGGCAAGTACGGTGAGGGAGCGCGTACTTCGCCGGGGCGGATGCATCGGGCCTCGAATGCAACCGTATTTATGAAACGCAGCACTAAGACTTCGGTGTGAGATATCCGACATGCAGGGTCACGTCGAGGTAGCGGGGGTCGTCGTAGCGGCTCTTGAGGGACGTGGAGCGGATGGCCACCGGCAGCCCCCCCGCCGACAGACGCTGAAGCATCTTGACGGCCTCGAGGTATGTGAGGTTCTCGATCCGGACGTCGAACGACTCCTCGCGGAAGAGTTCGCCGTCGCGCGTCCCGCCCGACTTGATATTGAACGCCGCCTGCGGGATCCCCGCTTCCTGGAGCGCCGAGGTGATCTTCGACAGGGGGGCGTCCTTCACGTTGACGGCGGCCCGGACGATGCCCGCTTTCGCGCCGGTTTCCTTCAGGATCCGCTCGATCTCGGGGCGCGCCTTGCGCACCTCGGCGAGGTCGGCCTCGGCCGCGGCGACCGCGCGCCCCTGCGACTTGATCCGCGAGATCCCCGGGAGAACGACGAAGATCAGGAGAAGGATGACGGCCGCCGCCGCTCCCCCGATCACGAGGACGCGCTTCTCCCGGTCACGAAGCACGGCGATCCCCCTTCTTCTCGACGAGGATGGTGAATTTGACCGACGTACCCTTCACGCTCCCCCCGGACTCCTCGACGTTCGCCGAATAGTCGGGACCGAACGCGCTCGCCAGGCCGTCGCGGAACGTCTCGACCAGGCGCGCGCCGCCCCCCGTGTCCCCCGCGATCCGCATTCGGCCCCCCTCGATCGAGATCTCCCGCACGGCGATCTCCCCCTTGGGTATCGCCCGGGAGGCGAGCTGGAGCATGTCGGCGGGCGGGGGAGCGTCGGTCCCGAGCACCTTCTGCTCGCGCCGGAGGGAGTCGAGCTTCGCGCGGATCTGCGCTCCTGCCTGAACGACGTTGCGGATTTCCGGGGCGACCGCCGTGAACTCCTTCCGCACGAGGGCGCGCGCGCGGGCCGCCTTTTCCCCCACGGTCCATCGGGCGAAGGAGAATGCCCCGAGGGCGAGGAGGAGGGCGACGCCCGCCGCGATCCCTGCGGCCAGTTTCCAGCGCCGGTCCCGCTCCCGTTCCAGCGCGGCCTCGGCCGACGTCCGCAGCGAAAAGCCGCCTCCGACGTCCGGGAGAAGCGGGGCCAGCGCCGCACCGTACGCGGCGAGATGGGGCGGGGAAACCCCCCCGGGTAGCGGGATCCGTTCGGCGTCGGGAAGGGCGCCCGCCACCGTCGCGGGCGTCTCGCCGACCAGGTAGACCGCGAGCGGGACTCCGCCGGACTCCGCCCCGGCCTCCCGAATCGCGTCCAGGAGCTCCTCGGGGCGGTCGCCCATGGCTTGGGGGAACTGCCGCGCCGCCGTCACGCCGCCTTCCGAGACGCGCAGAAGCAGGATGTCGTTGAAGGTCGAAAGGTAGATCCCGTCCCGGGGGCCCCCGGCCCCCCCGGACGAGAGAAGGAGGAGGGCGACCGGATCGGTGACGACGCGGTCCACCCGGATCCCGGCGGCCGCGAAATGTCCCGAGGCGCTTTCAACGAACGATCGCCGCGCCGCGACGGCGAAGAAGAGTCCCGATCCCTCGCGCGGAGCCGGCAGGAGGTCGGAGAGGATCTCCTCGTCCTCGAACGGCAGGTTCCCCTCGAGCTCGGACAGGTGGATCGCCCTCGCCCTCGGAAGATCGGTCACCGGGAGCGTCATCGGCCGAAGATACGTGGCCGGAGGCGGCAGCGTCAGCACCGCACCGGGCAGGGGGATCCCCGGAAGCGCCTCGCGGAGCGCCTCCGAAAGCGCGGCCGCGTCCCCCGGGGCGCCGAACGGTTCCGAGCACGGAATGGAGACGGACGCCGCAACCCGAGGGCCGGGCGTCGATCCTTCGAGCGCGACGGCGCAGATCCGGTCGCGGGAGATGGAGATTCCGATCGTGTGCATGGTCCCCCGTCAGAAGAACTGGAACTCGCCCCTCGGGGCGGTCAACGTGCCGACGATCCTAAGATTAGCATTCTTTGCGTTTTTCGACAGCATGTCGAACAGCATGCCGACGCGACCCTCGAACGGGTTCCGGATCCTCAGGAGAAATGTCATCGACGAATACCGGGGCGACAGTGCCCGGATGATCTCTCCCGTGCCGTCCACCTGCGACCCCTCGAAGGTCCCCGCGAGTTTCGGGATCAGCAAGGCGTTCCCCCGGATAAGGAAGGAGAGTGAGACCCCCTCGATCCGCGCTTCGCGGATCGGGGACCCGGGCGTGGGAATGGGAACCTGGAGGAAGTCGAACGCCCCCGACCCGTCCGCCGACAGCTTTCCGCGCCGCACGTTCCAGCGGGCCTCGAGCTGCCGGATCGAAAACCCCGCCCCGGCCGTCGAGAAGGACGAAAGCGGGAGATCGGACGAGGAGACGCCCGTCAGGAGAAGTTGGCCGCTCCCCAGGCTCCAGAAGGCGGGGGAGAGGCGCAGATCCGCGGAAGCGGCCCCCTTCCGGATTCGCAGCCGCGCGGGCGCCCATCGGAACAGGCCGGTCCACTCCCATGACGCGACGATCTCGTCCAGGTGGACGGGCGGGCTTCCGGGGAAGGTGAGGTCGACCCCCGAGAGACGGATCCCCGCAGGGAAGAGGTACCCGGCCTCCCGCGCCGACAGATCGACCCCGTGCTTCCGGAGGATCGGCCGCAGGGTGGTCACGATCGTGTCCGACGGCAGCGTGAGGGCCACCGCGCAGAAGAGTGAGGCCAGGAACAGGAGCGCGCCGATCGCGACGATCGCGCCGCCCCGGAGTCCCCCCGGGATCCGGCGCTTAGTGCCGCGTTTCATAAATCATGAAACGCAGCACTTAGTGCGTTCCAAACGCCTTGCGGGCCGCTCTCCGGAGCGCGAGGAGGACGGCGGGAAGAAGGAGCACGGCGGAGCCCGGGATCCTTTCCGCTTCGCCGCGGCGCGGGTCGTCGACCATCGAGCACCCGGACTGTTTCGTCGGGGCGGGGGGGGAGAAGGCGCTCGTGACGTAGAGGTTGCGCGCGCCCGCGACGACGTTGTCCGGCCCCGACCAGAAGTGGACCGATTTTCCGCTGAAATAGACGAACGCCGGCCGCGTGTAGTCCCCGGGGAGCTGCGTGGCGAACGCGACGTCGCCGGTGCCCACGGAGACGGGGGAGGCGACCATGCTCGCGAATACGGAGGTCGTCCCGGCGCCCGACGCCGTGGTGCCGAGCGCCATCACGTAGTACCTCCCGGGGGTGCCGTGTCCGTCGGTTTGCCGGAATCCGTACCCGGCGACGTGCATCCGGTTCTGGATGTCGAGCGACGCCTCGGGTTGATACGCGTCGAAGTCGGCGGACAACACGGATCCTCCCGGCGGATTGAGGAAGAACGATGTATTCGTTCCCGATCCGACGTTGCTGACGGTTACCGGATTCCCGTCGTGCGTCACGGCGTCCGGGTTGACCTCGGTGATACCGATCGATCCCGCCAACCCTGTCGATCCCCCGGACAGGGATTCGTCGGCGGCGAGGATCCAGACATTCCGGGAATTTAACAGGAGCACGTTGGGGAATCCCCAGCGGTTTCCGCCCCAGAGGACCTGGGTGGCGCCGATCGCGAGGTTGTCCACGGCGCCGGGCGCGGGCGCGTGCACCATCGCGTAATAGATGCCCGTGGGATTGCCCGTGGAATTGTTGGCTGCCCAGACGACGTGGCTGAAGTTGTTGCCGTCCAGCCGAAGGCGCGGCAGGGGCGACACGCCGGTACTGCTGAACTGGTCTGTCAGGAGGATCGCGGTATTGACCATCCGGGCGGCCTCCCACCCCGCACGTGCGTAGTACACGTCCGAATAGGGCGATCCGGCCACCAGGGACGGGGACGAGGAGAAGGCGACCCGCAGGGTGTTGTCGGAAGTGACAAGGGCGAAGGAGGGATCGGTCAGTTGCCCGGGGATTCTTCCCCCCGCGGCGTCCCGGATCTCGGCCACACGCTGGGACGTCACGGCGTTGTTGGCGATGGTCACCAGGGCACGGAAGAGCTTGTAGCTGATCTCTCCGGCGGGTCTCGCCTGGAAGAGGATCACCAGTTCGGTCGTGGAACGCTGCGCGATCTGCGGGTGACGGGCGTCGGTGTATGCGTCGCCGTTGTCGATCGCCACGGGGGCGGTGAGGAGAACCTGGGCGCGGGTGGTCGACTTGTCCGTGAAGCCCGCCGCACCGTTCACCGCCGCGTAGTAGAGCCTGGTATTGGGCGAGGCCTCCGCGCCGCCGGCGGCGTCGCCGACGAATGCGACATGGAGGACCGATCCGTTGGCCACGACGGAGGGCTGGTCGAACACCCAGTTTCCGGTCCCCGCGTCGTTCACCGGGAAGATCCCTTCGGCCCGCGCGACCGTGGCGAAGCCGAGGATCATTGCGATCACGAGCAGGATACGGGTGCGGCGAAAACCGATCATCGTGGTCCCTCCGGGGGGGATCGTTGGCGGGTCTACTCGATGCGCCAGAAGCGCCATTGTACCTCATTTCCCGCGCGAATTCCGATGGCGTCGATCGTCCGGACGGTCCCGCCGACGTCTCCGGAGGAGCGCACGTGGAAATACGTCGACCGGGTGTCCACGAGATTCCGGATCAGGGTCCGGGCGAACAGATCCCGCAGGAACGGGGAGACGTTCCCGATCTGGCTCGCGGTCGTGAACGGGTGGTCCTTCCGGTATTCGATGATCTCGTCCGCGGTCTTCGCGTCGATCGCCCCGCCTTCCGCCAGGTCCGTCCCGGCCGAGAGGGACATCAGCACCTCCTTCGGCGCGGTGTTGATGTTCACCATCCCCGACGAGGAGACGGTCACGAAGGGGCGCAGCTTCCCGTAGATCTCGTCGGTGACGCCGCGCACCAGGCGCAGCTCCCCGACCGTGTCGAACAGGTCGTTCTTCGCCCGGTACGGGTTCGGAAGTCCGAGGTAGTACGAGCTCTCCGCCCCGCCGACGCGGGGATTCTCGTCGTTGTCGAGCCAGTCGACGACGGCGTCCGCCACGGCCCGGTCGATCGCGAGAATCTCGAGGAGACGCTGGAACACCGCGAGGCGCCGCTCGTCCGGCGCGTTCCCGTTCGGCAGCATGATACGGTTCAGGTCGATCTTCCGTTCCTCGTCCTCGATGGCGACGCTGACTTCCCCGTCCCCGAGCGTGATCGGCAGGGCGGCCCGCGACCAGATCTCGTCGAGGGTGTCGTACTGGTTGTCCCGGGCGTCCAGCCGTAGTGCGATCCGCGCCGCGCCGGTCCCGCCCTCGGCCAGGAGGATGCAGCGGATGGAATCCCTCCCGTACGCCCCGGTCTGGGCCGACTGCGTCCCGATCCGGAAGACCTCGTGGGCGAGGGCGAGGACGAGCACCAGGATCAGGAGGGTGACGAGGAGGGCGATCCCCTTCTCGTTTCCACGCCGCCGGCTCATGGATTGCCCTGGGGCCGCCGCCCGGACCAGGTCACGCTTCCCTCCTGCCCGGCCAGCGGGATCGGGACCTCGCGGCGGTATGTCTCCCCACGCGTGTCCACCAGCGTGACGGCGGCTTTTTTCGGCATCGCCGTCTTCGCCCCTCCCTCCGACGGCCACTCCCTGACCCACTTGGCCCCGTCGTACACCTCGACGCGGAAGCCCCGCAGCCCATCCGCCACCGCGGATTCCCTGAGGGGGATCTCGTTCTCGATGAACGGGAGATCGGATTGTTCGCGGTGCAGTTCCAGGGTGACGCCGTCGGCCCCGATCCTCGGGAAATACCGGATCTTCACGATTTCCGCGGAGGGGTGGGCTCGATCCCCGTCGGGAAGCTGGAAGGCGGTGAAGGTGAGCGTCGCCGCCGGCATGCCGGCGAGCTGGTCCTCCCGCAAGGTGAGGGCCGATTCCTCCCGCGCCGAGGTCGCGAAGGCGTCCATGAGGTCGGTCCCGGCGCGGTCGAGGACGAGGCGGATCTGGCGGAATTCGCGCGATCGCGATGAGAGTATCTCGCGTACCCTGGCCGCCCCCGTGAACGCCGACAGCAGGAGCAGGAAAATGACCGAGAGCAGCGACAGGGCGAGCAGGATCTCGAGGAGGGTGAACCCCCCGCGGCGAACGGGCGGCGGCGTCATTTGACCGCGACCCCGGCGAGGGAGACCCGCTCCTCCCGGCCTTCGGAGGACCAGGTGACGGTGACGTGGACTTCCCGCGCGTCGGGGTGCGCGGCCGGAACGATCGAGCGCTTCCAGGTGTAGGAGTCCATCGGCTCGGCGAACGTTCCCTCCGTGTCCCCGGTCTCGGGCCACACCGCCGTGGACTCCCGGACGAGGGCTTCCCCGAGGCAGGAGGCGACGGTCCACCGTTCGGAACGGTCCTCGGCGGCGATCGCGCCGGAGAGGACCTGGTAGGCGAGGAGGAGCGTGATCGACAGGATGGCGAGCGAGACCAGCACCTCGAGCAGGGTGAAGCCGCGCCGGTCACCCATCTTCACGCACCGTCCCCTCCAGGACCGTCATCGAGCCGTCGAACGGGTTGAGGCGGAGGGTCCATTCGGTCGGAGCGTTCCCCCCCCCGTGGTCCCGGAAGAAGATCCGTGCCGACGCCACCCGGCCGCCGGGGAGATACCGGATCTCCGTCGGAAGATCGAGCGGGCGGTCCTCCCCCTCGACGCGGATCCCGGTCACCGACAGGCGGGACCCGAACTCCAGGGCGCGCTTCTCCTCATCCGGGCGGTCCGGATGAACGAACTCGTACGTCCCTTCGGACGGATGCAGGACGAGCCGCGTCTCCCGTTTCTCGAAGAGGGAAAGGTCGTATGCCGACTCGGAGCCCGCGGAGAGGTTCCGGAAGACCGAGTCGCGCCCGGGCTCGCCGACGTTCGAAAGCCGCGGAAGGGCGACCCACAGCACAAGGCCGAGGACGAACAGGACGACGGCAAGCTCGACGAGCGTGAATCCGCGGCCAGATCGCATAATCTATTCCCGGACAGGCCCTCTACTGGGCGTCCCAGGAGTTGATGTCCCCATCCTCGCCTTCACCGCCCTGGGCGCCGTCCGCGCCGTAGGAGCTGATCTCGTAATCACGGTTCGTTCCGGGGCTCACGTACACGTAGGGATTCCCCCACGGGTCCTTCGGGAGGCGGTCCATGTATCCGTCCTTCCGGTAATTCTTCGGGATCCGGCCGGCGTCGGGGATCTTGATCAGCGCCTCGATCCCCTGGTCGGTGGCGGGGTAGAACCCGTTGTCGAGCTTGAACAGCCCGAGGGCCTGTTCGATGTTCCTGATCTGGACCCGCGCCTGGGTCTTCTTCGCCTCCTCGGTCCGCCCGATCAGCTTGGGCACCACCAGGGCCGCCAGCAGGCCGAGGATGACGATGACGACCATGATCTCGATGAGGGTGAACCCCGACCGGTCCCGGAGCCTCCTCGTCCCGTTTTTACCCGATTCCATCGTGTTCCTCCTATCGGACGATCTGTGAAATGTCGAGCAGCGGCAGCAGGACCGACACGACGATGAACGCGACCACGGTCCCCATCACGAGGATGATCAGCGGCTCGAGCAGGGAGAGCAGGCGCGAAAGGCGGGCGTTCGTCTCCTCGTCCATCGCGTCGGCGGCCCGGTAGAGGAGGTCGCCGAGGGCCCCGCTTTCCTCGCCCACCGCCACCATCTGCACGAGCGTGGGGGGGATCTCCGGATGCGGACGAAGCGACTCGGAGAGGGTCGCCCCCTCCACCACGCGATCCGCCGAGGCGGTGATCTGTTCCGTGATCACCACGTTCCCGACGACCGGCGCCACGATCCGCAGCGCGCGGTCCACGGGGATCCCTCCCGAGATCAGCGTGGACAGGGTGCGCGCGAACCGCGAGAGGGCGGAAAGGTGCTCGAGCCGGCCCACGAGGGGGAGCCGGAGAAGGAGGGTGTCCCGGTTTTTCCTCCCGCGATCCGTGGCCAGGTACCTTCGGGTCGCGAGGACCGCCCCGGCGGTGAGGAGCAGGAGCGCCCACCACGAGGCCGAGAGGACGTCGGTGATCCCGATGAGGATTCGCGTCGGAAGGGGGAGGGCGTGCCCGAGGTGGGAGAAGATCCCCACGATCTTCGGGACGACGAAGGTCAGGAGGAACACGACGACGAGGGCGGCCACGACCGCCATCAGCAGCGGATAGGTGAGCGCGGAGCGGACCCGGTTCCGGGTACGGGCATGCTCCTCGAGGTGGTCGGCGAGGCGCGACAGGGAGAGCGGGAGTGTTCCGCTCTCCTCTCCCGCCCGCACCATGCTGGCGTAGAGGTTCGGGAACGTCGCCGGGTGGGCCTCGACGGCGCGCGCCAGCGGCGCCCCCTCGCGGACGGACTCGAGCAGGTCGACGAGGATCTGGCGGCTCTCCGGATCGTCCACCTGGGTCGCCACCGACTGCAGGGCGCCCACGAGCGGGACGCCCGCCCCCAGCAGCGTCGCGAGCTGCCGGGTCATGAGGGGGAGGAAATCCGACCTTCGAAGAAGGGAGGGAAAGCCCCCCCTCCGGCGTTCCGGCGCCCCCTCCTTCAGGGTGAGGGGGAAAATTCCCTCCCCGTGGAGTTTCCGGCGCGCGAGGATGGCGCTGTCCGCTTCGAGGGTGCCCTTCTGCGAGACGCCGGCCCGGGAGATCCCGGTGTAGCGGAACGTCGCCACGGTCCGCTCACTCCTCCTGCGTGACGCGCAGGACCTCTTCCACAGAGGTCACCCCGGCGACGACCTTCTCGGCGCCGGCCGCGAGGATCGTCCGCATCCCGCGGGAGACGGCGAGCGCCCGGATCCCGTCCGCGTCGGCCCGGGTGAGGATCATCGACCGGATCGTTTCGTCCGCCGGGAGGATCTCGAACAGCGCGCGGCGGCCCGAGTACCCCGTGTGGAGGCACTTCTCGCATCCGCCCGGCCGGTAGAACGGGGTTTCGGGCGGCGCGGAAAGCCCCACGCTCCGCGCGTCCGCGGCGGTAGCCGGATAAGGGGTCTTGCAGTCGGGGCACAGGAGCCGCACAAGCCGCTGGGCGATGACGCCGGAGAGGGAGGAGGCGACGAGGAACGGCTCGATCCCCATGTCCACGAGGCGCGTGACGGCGCTCGCCGAATCGTTGGTGTGTAGCGTCGAAAGGACAAGGTGTCCGGTCAGCGACGCCTGGATGGCGATCTCGGCCGTCTCCGCGTCCCGGATCTCGCCCACCATGATGATGTCGGGGTCCTGGCGCAGGATGGAGCGCAACCCGCTGGCGAACGTCAGATGGATCTTCGGGTTCACCTGGATCTGCCCGATCCCCTGGAACTGGTACTCCACCGGGTCCTCGATCGTGATGATGTTCTTTGTGCCGGAGTCGAGGTGGCGCAGGGCGGCGTAGAGCGTGGTTGTCTTCCCGGAGCCGGTCGGGCCGGTGACGAGGAGAATGCCGCTGGACCGGGAAAGGAACCGCTCGAACGTCTCGAGGTCCGCCGGGTCGAGGCCCATGTCGGCAAGCCCGAAGAGGATGTTCCCCCGGTCGAGCAGCCGCAGCACGGCGCGCTCTCCGAAGGAGGTGGGGACGGTGGAGACGCGGATGTCGATCTCCCGGCCTCCGAGACGGATCTTGATCCGTCCGTCCTGGGGCAGGCGGCGCTCGGCGATGTCGAGCCCCGCCATGACCTTGACCCGGGAGACCGCCGGGGCGTGCCACTTCCGGGGGGCGGTGATCATCGGGTAGAGGATGCCGTCGACCCGGTTGCGGACGACGAGCTCCTTTTCGTACGGCTCGAAGTGGATGTCGCTCGACCGCTCCCGGATCGCGCGGAACAGGACGGCGTGGACGAAACGGATGACCGGCGCCTCGTCGGGCGACTCGAGAAGGTCCCGCGTCTCCTCGATGGCGGCCGTCGGGTCGAGGTCCCATTCTCCCGGAAGCCCCTCCACGATCTCGTTCTCCGGGGAGTGCGCCCGCTCGTACGCGGCGTCGATCCGGGCGAGCACTTCGCCCTCCGGCGCGCGGACGACCCGGGTGGATCCGGTGAGGAACCGCATCTCGTCGATCGCCTCCCGCGCCTCCGGCTTTCCCCCCGACAGGAGGACGACCTCCCCGGACGCGGTCCGGCAGGGGAGGAGCAGGTGCTTGCGCGAGTACCCGATCGGGATCTTCGCGAGCAGCGCCGACTCCGGGAGGAGTTCCCCCGGATCGAACGGGGCGGGCGACGCGGGGCCGGTCACGGCTGGTTTTCCCTCCTCAATTCGCGGAGAGCGCGTTTCACTTCGTCTTGCTTGGGGTCGAAGGCGTCGAGCAATTTCCGTTGCCGCTCCTCCAGGGACCCGGAAACCATCCCCGGCTCATGGATGATGCTGGGAGTCAGGAGAATGATGAGGTTCGTCTTCTTCTTCGAGTTCGAGGTGAACTTGAACAGGTGTCCCAGGAGGGGGATGTCGCCGAGGAGAGGGACCTTGCTCACGCTCTTCAGAGTAGTCTCCTGCATCATGCCGCCGATGATCACCGTGTCCCCGCTCTTCACCAGCACCGTGGTCTTCGCGGAACGCTTCGTCGTTGTCGGCCCCACCGTGGTGTCCTGGAGCAGGGAGGTATCCTTCAGCGCCGAGGACTCCTGGAAGATGTCCATGCTCACGAATTCGCTCTCGTGGATGTGCGGAGTGATGCGGAGGGTGATCCCGACGTCCTTCCGCTCGACCGTGTTGATGACATTGGCGAGGTTCGTCGAGTCCCTGGCCTGGCTTGTGATGAAGGGGACGTTCTCGCCGACGACGATCTCGGCTTCCTTGTTGTTCTGCGTGAGCAGATGCGGCGAAGAGAGGATGTTCACGTTGCTATGTGTCTGCGCCGCCCGGAGGACCGCCGCGATGGCGGGGATCTTCGTCCCGTCCGGCAGGGTCACGCTGCCCCCGATCCCCGCCCCGATGAGCCCGGTCCCGGGGAAGATCAGCGGGTTCCCCGTGGCGAGGGACGCAAACAGGTTGTTGATGTTCCCCTGGAAGTCGAAGTTCGTTCCGCCCAGGATCGCGCCGTCGTCCCCTCCCCCCGCCTGGGCCGCGCCACGCCACTCCACCCCGACGTCCAGCGCCTTGTCGATGGCGACCTCTATGATCGCCGCCTCGACGAACACCTGGCGGCGCCGGATGTCGAGCTTCTTGATGACCCCCAGCAGCGTCTCGTAGTCGTTCGCCGACGCAACGATGATCAGGGAGTTGGTCGCCTTGTCGGGGGTGACCTTCACCCCGCCCTCGAGCTCGGCGGAGAGGACGTCCTTGACCGTCGGGGGGGGGGCGCCCGGCCGCGCGGCGGTCGCCGGTGCGCCGGGGCGCTTCTCCGAGAGGGAGGCGAGGACCTTGGACACCTCTTCGGCGTCCGCGTTTTCGAGGTAGTAGACGTTGATCCTTCCGCTGCCGGCGGAGGTGGGGATGTCGATCTTCTTCAGCAGGTCCGCCACGTCGTCCTGCATCTCCTGGCTGGCGAACACGATCACGCTGTTGGTCCGGGTGTCCGCCAGGATCTTCACCGCGAGGTGGCGCGAGGGGCGGATCAGCCCCACGCGGGAGCGGCCTCTGGCGGGACTCGCGGCGGCGCCCGGGCCGCCTTCGACGAAGAGCGAGGTCATGGTCTTCGCGGCTTCGGCCGCGAGGGCGTAGGCCAGCGGGTAGACCCGAAGGATCCCCGGGGTCCCCTCGCCGTCGACCTCGGCGAGGATCGTCATGATCCGGTCGATATTGGCGCGCGAGTCGATCAGCATCAGCGTGTTGGAGGAGCCGAAGGCGGAGACCATCCCGTCCTTGGAAACCAGCGGCGTCACCAGCGGGACGACCTCGGTGCTCTCGAGGTATTGCAGCGGAACGAGGCGGGTGATGAACTCCGCGGGAGCGGTCTCCATCGAGACGCCGGTGCGGATCGGGTCCTGGCGCGCTTCCCGCGCGGGGACGATCTTGATCGTGTTCCCCTGCGAGACGGTGGTGAACCCCTTTGCCTGCAGCACGTAGAGGAAGACGTCGTACGCCTCGTCGAGCGTCACGCGGCGGGGGGAGATGATCGTGATCTTCCCCTGCACCCGCTCGTCGAAGATGAAGTTCTTCTTCGTCTGCTCGCTCATGAACTTGATGAGGACCGGCAGATCGACGTCGGTGAAGTCCATCGACAGGTACGTGGGGGAGCGGGGAACGGGAACCATGGATGGGGCGGGCGCCACCGCGGGCGGCGGAGCCTCCGCGGGAGCCACGTTGTCGGAGGGCGTCTCGGTGGCGCCGGTCGTTGCGCCGGGGCCGGCGTCCTCCTGCCCGGCGGGGGAGGATCCGGGCGCCGGAGCCTCCGCGGGGGCCACGTTATCGGACGGCGCCTCGGCGACGCCGGTCGTTGCGCCGGGGCCGGCGTCCTCCTGCCCGGCGGGAGAGGATTCGGACGCCGGAGCCGCCTCGGAAGCCGCGTTATCCAATGGCGCCTCGACCGCGTGCGCGGCGGACCCGAAGGCGATGAGGCCGGCGATCAGCAGGACAGGAATTCGCATGAGATTCTCCCGGATCATCGGATTTCGTACATAAGCGTGTTCTTTTGTCCTTGACGAAGGATGTTCACCGACACTTTTTTCTCATCCTTCAGGTTCTGGAAAATGGTGTAGAGCTTCTCGGGGGAGGAAACGTCCAGCCCGTTCACCTGCTGAAGGACGTCCCCTCCCTGGAACCCGAGCTGTTCGAAGGTGGTGCCGGGGCGGATGGCGGCGATCCGGTACCCGGCGGATTTGTTCCCTTCGAAAAACGGGATCAGGCGGA
>Ga0326597_10007758_pt1 | contig 14556 bp, 22 predicted proteins | sample RVTome_12_FD_203789 | JGI IMG/M metagenome (GOLD analysis project Ga0326597, IMG submission 203789) | Soil microbial communities from uranium-contaminated site in the Upper Colorado River Basin, Wyoming, United States - RVT100D185 | ecosystem: Environmental > Terrestrial > Soil > Contaminated >... | reverse complement strand
TGGAACAGTGTCGCGCCGTTGAAGTAGTGTTCAGGCTCAGCGGCCCAGGCCTGGGCGACGAGGGGCGCCGCGACCTGGAGGACTTCGCGCACGCAGTAGGCCTTCGCGGTGGGCATGGACACGGCGGCGACATCGAAGATGCGCAGGGCGAAGATGCCGACGCGCTCGCGGTCGCCGGTCGCGCCGAAATAGGTGATCTGGAGGCCGGTGAGGGCGAGGGGTATGCCCAAGAGGAGCGGCGCGGGGACGTTGTGCTCGGCCGCGGCGCTGCGGAAGAGGCAGGCCATGTAGTCATCGACGTCGACGGTGCCGAGCAGGACCATAGTTCGCTCCTCACGCCGGCTCGTTCTGGGTGAGTATGACGTCGTCGATCACGAGGGTCGGGTTGGCGCCGGCGGCGCTCTGGTGCGTGAACTTCAGCTCGGTCAACGGCGTGCCGGTGGCGGCGGGCTGCCGGCCGGCGATGCCGGAGAGGTCGTAGGCCCGATCGTCGAAGAGGACGCGCACGTACTGCGCCGTCGCCAGGTCGGCGACGAACTTGAGAGGGTGAATGTTGCGGCCCCCGGACGCGACGTTGACGCCGGTGGCAAAGACGGTGTAGCCGCCGGCGCTGTTGAGATAAGCGAGCGTCTGGGCGGTCACGTCGAGTCGCACGGCGAAGAGCTGTTGGCCGTCCGCGTTCGTGGCGCCGAGGCGGGCGGTGAACTGCTCGCCGGAGTCCACATTGCGCATGTGCAGCTCGAGGCCGACGCGCGAGACGACGGGGTAGTGGACGTGGGCGATCGCCTCGGCGAGCTCGTCGACGGTCGAGCCGCACGTCAGTTCGAGGGCGAAGTCGCCGGACCGGGCGGTGCGGGTGGTGAGGCCCGCGTAGGCGCCGGCGCCGCTGGTGGTGAACTCCCAGGTCGTCGGTGTGCGCTCGAAGTCCTCGAGAAACATGACGTCGCCGCGGCGGTCGAAGCGGTCGATCGAGCCGAGGCGCGCGACGGCCTCGCCGACGTCGAAGAGCTGAAACGTGGTCACGTCGCCGGCGGTGACGCCCCAGTCCGGGGTCCCGTGTGCCATCGTTCACCTCACGCCGGCGGCTGCGGTTGTTGCTGCGAGAACCACCGGTCGAGATAGTCGAGGGCGCGGAAGGCGCTGTTGATGCGCGCGAGCTCGGCCGACGACCGGACGGCGAAGCGGAAGGTGATCGTGTGCGGGAAGGTGTCATCGGTGTTCCACCCGAAGAGGCGCAGCGTGGCGGGCTCGGTCTCGAGCGAGATCTGGTCGAAGCTGGCGATGTTGGCGCCGGAGCCGGCGACGTCGCCGTCGGTGTTGGTGGGGATCACGGGGTGCGTCTCGTCGGTGACGTACACGTGCACCAGGCCGTTGCAGCCGGTGGGGAACTGGATCTCCCACCAGGTGACCTCGCCGCGGGCGAGCTCGATGTCGAGCGACACGGGCGCCGTCGCCGGCGTGTTGGCGGGGATGGTGAGGGCGTACTCGAAGAACATCGATCATGGCGCCCCCGCGCGTGTTCCGGGCATGTCAAACGGGCTCCGGGCCCAGCGGTTCCGTCCACCCTTCGACATAAAGCTTGAGGACGTCGGCCGCGGTGGCGCCGAAGAACCGCGCGACGAGCTTCTCGCCGTCGGTGATCCAGGTGCCGTCGACGTCCTGATAGAGCACGTCGGCGGCGCCCGGGTCCTGCTCGTTGAGCATGTAGACGTCGCCGTGGCCGACGACGACCAGGCGGATCGACGACGGCGCATTCGTCTCGTCCTCGAACGCTGCGCGCGTGATCTGGGTGAACGAGTGCTCGACGGGCGGCGCAAACTCGACGTCGTCGAAGGTGCCGCCGACAGCGGCCTTTTGCACCGTACGGCGGAAGAACTGTCGCGGCGCGGGCATGCGGTCCTTTCAGGAGGGGCGCGGCGGGCCGCGCCCCCTGGTGCTCGGTTACGGCACGAGGCGCGAGAGGATGATCGCGTTCTCGGCGTTGTTGGTCGTGCCGGCGACGGTGGTGCCGGACTGACAGGTGATGTCGGCGCGGACCTCGTTCTCGCTCCGCGGCTTGAGGAGCATGGAGAGGTCAGGGGTGTCGTCGAGGAAGAGCGGGACGTTGTGCATGTAACCGTGTCCGCGGGCCATCCACTCGAGGACCGCGTCGGCGGTGCGCGCCTCCGTCTCGAGGGTGCTGTTCTGGATGTCGGGCGCGCCGATGGTGACGGGGTAGGTGGCCGGCGCGTCGGTGTACGTCGCGGTCGGCTTCATGGAGTTCGTGATGTAGCCGACGCCGGACTCGAAGCCGAGATCGGCTTGCCGGTCGATCATGCCCATGGTCTGCGCGAGGAAGTCGTACTCCATGACGGAGAGGTGGCCGAGCTGCTCGAGCGAGCCCTTGAAGACGCGCGTCTGGCCGCTCCGGAAGGTGAAGTCGATGTCGGACATGAGGCGGTGCATGCTGCTGTTGTTGATGGAGTCGGCGCTGTCGACGGCGGGCCGCGCGCGGAGCAGGATGCGCCGGATGTCGAGGTTCGTGGGGAGGATGTTGTACTCGACGGCGGCCGCGGCCGGCGACCAGGTCTTCCACTCCTCTTCGCGGAAGTAGCCGCGCCAACCGCCGCCGCCCTCGCGCTTCCAGATGCCGAGCACGTCGAGCTGCACGTCGGTGGTGAACTCCGTCGAGGTGGCGTCGTTGGTGATCTTGAGCTGGACCTGGTCGAAGCGTGAGAGGTTGAGCCCGTAGAGCTGATCGCGGAACCAGCGGCCGAAATGCAGCGGGATCCACTGACGGTGCGGGGTGTTGCTGTAGTGGCGCCACATGGAGACGGGCTCGCGGGCGTCGTCGTAGAAGGCGCAGGCGAGGGCCTGCCGGCCGTCGAAGCTCTTGATGACTTCGGAGCCGTCGCCGATGACCTCGATCTTGCTGATGTAGTCGATGAGGCGCCACTTCGGCACGCTGGCGAGGAAGGGCTGGCCGTTCTGGGTGCTGCGCACGTAGAGGATGAGCGAGGAGAGCTCGGCCTGTTTCGGGAGGTCGAGGGTGTAGGTGGCGTTGAAGGCCATCGAGACGCCGGATCGGATGATGTCACGCTGCCAGAACATGGGGGTGTCCTCTCTCCGCGGCGCCGCGCGTCGCTGCTACTGCTGGATCAGAACGGCCGCTCGCGGCGCGCCCGCTCTTCGGCCGCAGTGAGATCGTGATGCGTGTCCCTGCGCCGTTCGTCGTCGTCGTCGCCGTCGTCAGTGGTGATGGCGTTGCCGCCGCAGCTGGGACAGGTGGACGGCGCGCGCGTGTCGGCGTGGCGGTCGTCGGACCAGGGGCACTGAGCGCAGTTGAGGTGTTGCATGGTGGCGGCTCCTGCCAATATCACGAGCTGCCGGCGCGTTCAAAACACGCCGGCGCTCCTGACAGCTGTAGCTCTACGCCCGGAGGACGTCCTTGAGGCCGCGCATGCGGCGCAGGTTCTCGACCATCCGCTGCTCGCGGTCGGCCTCGGTGTCCTGGGGCATCTGGCGGATCGACATCGAGATGGCGCCGAGCGCGGGCATGAGGGCGTTGAAGACGCGGGCGACCTTGTCGCGGCGCTTCGACACGCCGGCGGTGTAGGCGGCGCCGTTGTCACTGGTGGCGACGCGGATCGCCTCCCCCGCGTCAACCTTGGCCATGCCGCGCCGGAAGCGGTCGGCCTGGATGGCGGCCTGCACGCCGTTCTTCCACTTGCCGTCGGCAGCCATCGCCGCGTCCTTGAAGTTGGCCTTCGGGTTGTTCATCCCGCGCACCCAGTCAGGCGCGGCCTGCTGCGTCTTGCGGAGGTACTTCTCCGTCGCGGCGGCGGGGTCGGGCCCGGGGTTCTGGATGACGAGGCCGGTTTCGGGATCCGGCTGGTGGACGGCGTCGTACATGCCGGGGTTCTCGGCCCAGAAGTCGATGACGTCGACGATGCCGGCCATCCCTCGCGAGGGGTGGGCGAGATCGCGAACGTGCTGCTTGACGGCGGCGATTCCCTCGCGGACCTCGTCGGACATTTCCACGGCGGCTACCTCCTGTTGAGTGGGGTGAGCGCGGGCGGGTATGGCCTCGCCCGCGCCGTCCGGTGTGCACGATCGCGGCGAGGCGAGCAGGCCCCGCGCGAAGGCTTGACGGTTAACGGTGCGCGGGTGTATGGTCGAAGTCCAGCCAGAGATCGCCACGTGCGATCGCGCTGTCACAGAATGCGATCCACCCCATGGTGCAGAAGCGCAAACAACAGGTCGAGACGCGGCTCGTGGCGGAGTGGCTCGCCGAGTTTCACCGCGACCACTACTTCCAGACGCGTGTACGGCTCGGCTCGCTGCCGGCGAACGTCGGCGCTGAGGACCTGGACGACGGTGAGGCGCGCCTCGTGCACAGCGCGTTCGCGCGGTGGGCCGACGCGATCGTCATCCTCGAGGACCGAACCATCCTCGTCGAGGCGAAGGTGATCTGCCACCCGACGGCGATCGCGCAGCTGATGCTCTACAAGCGCCTGCTGCCCTTCTCGCAGTTCTTGAACCTACGCGCGGACAAGCCGGTGGAGCCGGTCCTCCTGTACGCGCGTCCGGACCCGCTCGTGATCCAGATGGCGCACGAGCAGGGCATTTCGACGGTGCAGTTCGATCCGCCGTGGGTGGCGGACTACCTCGCGACACGGTTCGTGCGACAGCGGACGGCGCCGCTGTCGCAGACACTCGCGCCGGCTTGACGTAGGAGATGGGGCTTCCCAATGGTGCATATTATTCTCAATTCACGGACACCCCTACGAACGCTGCAGAGCGTCGCGAGAAACGCCGGCGGATCTGAGGGATCCTGTGGGGGGGGGCCTCTGAACTCTTGCGGATCAGGTCGGACTCGCGAAGTTTCAGAGCCACGCGCCCGGCCGGGTCCCTCTCGGGAGGTCCGCGGTGCCTGACCTGCCTGGGCCCATGGAGATCTTCGAGCTGCGCGATGGTGAGTCGAGGGCGTTCACGGTGACGCGTTCGGAGGAAGGCACGACGCTCATTCACCCGGCGACGGCGCCCCAGGGCAAACAGATCCCGGTGCTTCGGCTGCACGTCGAATCCCTCGACAAGCCGACGTTCCCGCACTACTACGACGTGACGAGCTTGACCCTGCAGGCGCAGCTCCGGCCCCTGGTCGCACCAGGCGCCCAGCTCCCGCGCAGGTTCACGGTGACCAAGGTAGGCACGGGCCCGTCGGCCCGCTTCACGATGAGCAGCACGCCCCCGCTGGGATCGTTCGCGACGTAGAACCGGACCGCCGGCGCCCCTCGAGGTGTCGGCGGCGAGGGTTCGACGTCTACTGATCCTAAGCAGCTATAGTGCGATCATCGGGTGCGAGCGGCACAGGCGGGCCCCTACGAACGGGGGTCTGTATGGCAGCTCCAATCCACCTGGTCCACTATCAGCGGCGCCGCGCCTTGCGCCTGGCGGCGGTGTCCGTCGGGATCAGGCCTGACGAACACCCGTCCTCGACGCTGCGGCGCGACGGCGCCGGCGCCGCGCCCTCCTTCCCTGGCCCCAACGACCCGCACTGGCAGTGTCCGCGCTGCGGCCGGCGCATGTCGCACACGGCGCCGATCTGCACGGGCTGCGGGTACATGATCGCCCGCAACGGCGGGACACGATGAGCGCCGCCGCGATCGCCCCTACTGCAACACACGTAGGTGAACACCCGCCGGCGGGATCGAGCGGGGCCCTTCCCTGTTGCCTGAGCTGCGGGTCGCTTGGGGTGAGAGTGGAAGTGTGGCGTCGATACGAGGACGACCACCTAACCATCGGCGTGGGGATCGATCACTGGAAACACCGCGTGCAGGTGTGGGTCTGTCCGCGGTGCGGCTTCTTTAGCTCGTCGCCTGGGCGCGAGGCGGTGACGTCGTGATCGCGAGGTGCGGGCGATGACGTTGGGCGAGACGATCCTGCTGGGGCGGACGCTGGGGGCTGGGGCGCCGGCGTACGGGACCTTCCCGGAGATCGACGGCTTCCGCTACGTGCCGGCGCTCTTCGACGCGGAGGGGCGGCTCCTGGTGTCGGCGGGGACGCTCGGCAACTACGGGCGCACGGTCCTGTCGGGCGCCGCCGAGCAGCTGATCGTGTCGCTCGGCGAGACCGGGCTGCAGGGCGTGTCAATCAAGGCGCACCCCGACAACGCGGCCGTCGTGTACGTCGGCGCGGACAACGGCGTCGGCTCGGCGGCCGGCTACCCGCTGGGGGCCGGCGACTCGCTCGACCTGGCGATCGACGACAGCTCCGAGATCTGGGTGCGGGGCACGGCGGACGACATCGTCGGCTTCATCGCCATCCGGAAACTGACATGACGGACGGAGAGGCGAGCGATGGGCGCCGTGGGGTACCCGATCCGGTCGAAGAGCGCGGGCGGCGCCGCGGGGTTCATCCTCACGCGGCGGCCGGGCGTGGGGTCCGAGATCTTCATGGCGCAGACGGGGCCGACGGTGGTCGCGTCGGGGACGCCGCTCGGGACGTTCGGCGCGTGGGTGGCGCTGGGCGGCGCGTTGGCGGCGGACCTGTATCTGACGCGGCTGCAGGCGCGCCGCACGGTGATCCCCGCGACGCTGGCGAACTTCGCCGTGGAATTCGCGTACGCGGCGGGGGCGACGGCGGTCGACGCGATGCGGCAACAGAACAGCATCGTCGACGGGCCGCCGGCAAACGACGCCGGGTTCCTGGCGGCGGACCTGAACACCTACAACACCAAGATCCCATCGGGGGGCACGCTATCGTCGCGGATCACGGACGGCGCCGGAGCGGTGGACTGGCAGGTCTGGGTGTGCGGGTGGTCGGGGTCGCTGCCGGCGTTCACGCGGCTCTCCGCGGCGTCGCCGGCGGGCGCGGGGCGCTACTACCCCTCGAACGTGTCCGCGGGGCTGGCGGTGGTGGCGGCGGCGTACCCGAACTACGGCGCCTGGGTGCAGGTGGTGGCGGCCGCGCCCAACGATCTCCTGATCATGGCGGTGCACCACGCGAGCAGCCTGCCCAACACCGGCAGCCCGGGCACGGCGTACCAGGTGGGGATCGGCGCCGCGGGCCAGGAGGTGCCGGTCGGGATCTCGCTGGCGGGGCGGAACCTCTCAAACACGAACCTCGAGCCGCCGGTGTGGGTGAAGGCAGGCGAGCGCCTGGCGGTGCGCGCGTCGAGCGCGGCGGCGGCGAACCGGCTCGCGGTGGTGAAGGTGATCGACCTATGAGCTGACCGGGCGTGCGGACACGCGGGCGGCGATCGTGGGAGCTGGTGCGGGGTGCACGGATGCACTCCCCCCATCACTGCCAGCTCCCACGATCGGCGGCCGGGTGGGACCGGCAGCCAGGCAACGGAACCCGCCCGCTGGCGGGTCGGAGGGCCCCTCGTCAAGCGGTCGGCGCGGCGGATGTGAAGCGGCGCGACGGCCTGGGCCCGAGCTACGAAGGATGGCCCCACGACCGGCGAGAGCCGGCTGGCAGGGGGCGACACGCATGGAGCCGGAGCGAGCCGCCTGGGCATCACGGGCAGCACTTCGGGGCGATCGTGGGGTTTCCCACGGTAGCGACGGCTCCCCCACACGTGGAACGGCGACGTCGCTATACGGTCGCGACGCGCGGGCACGGTGGGGTCTGACCAGGCCCCGCCGTGCCCGACTCAGAACGCTGCCGGTGTCGCGATCGCGGCCGGAGAGAGGACGTGAGAACCGATGAGTGAGAGCGACCCGGGGGTGGTGCAGGCAGGGGGGGATCCTCGCATGATCCGGGCGGCGGCCGCGGGGGATCCGGTGGGAAGTGGCGCGGCGCGGAGGCGGCGCCGGCGCATCGGCGGGCCGGCGGTGCGCTGCGCCTGGTGCACGGCGTGGGTCGAGCTGTCGGTCGCGGTCCGCGACGGCACGGCGCACCTGCACCCGTCCTGCGTCGAGGACATCGCGGCGACGGCGGCGGCGGAGTACGACGAGTACATGCAGACGACCTGCCAGGGCTGCGGGGTGAGGCTGCCGCTGGTCGACGCGGTCGACTACGCCGGCGGCGATCGGTGTAAGGCGTGCGCCGCGGCGGCGGTGCTGGCCGACGAGACGGCGGCGTGGAGCCGGGCCGAGCGGCGCCGCTTCAAGGTTGACGCGCTACATACTCAGGAGTAGGTTAGAGGTGGACAGCACGGATGCGCGGAATCGCGTAGGGACTGCGGGCCCCGCCAGGGAGCGCCGCCGACGTGGCGGTCCAGTACGTCTGGAAGCACCCGGATCGCAAAGAGGTGCAGCTGCAGCTCTACGGCCAGCTGCGGATCGCGCACGTCGGCGGGTGGGTGCACCTGGTGGTCTGCTGCGAGCTGCTCGGGCGTACGTGGGTGGGCGTGGAGCTGGCGACGACGGCGACCGAACGCGACGCGCGCGACTGGTACGGCCTGCTGCCGCCCCGCTATTTGGTCAAGTTGACGATCGACGAGCTGCTCGCGGAGCCGCGGCGGTTTGCGGAGCTGTACCTCGACGGCGGCGTGCGGGCGTTTCTCAACGAGCGCGAGGCGGACGATCGGATGCGCGAGCTGGGCAGGCAGCTCGAGCGGATCTGGAAGTGGCGTGAGACATGAAGCTGCCACCGCACACCGTATTGACCGTGCAGGCGCCGCGCGGCGGGTTTGTGTTCACGACGGCGGTGTGTACGAAGGCGTGCGAGCCGCGGCGGGTCATGGCGTACGCGACGGACGAGCTGGTGCTCGACCGGCTCGATCACGCGCGGCGCGCAACCCTGGTGTGGAGGTGCGTCAACTGTCACGCGACGACGACGCCGCACGACATCGAGGGCCTGCGTGAGCAGCGGTTCGGACATGCAGGGAGGTTGTTGACATGATCGACAAGCTGAAGCCGGTGGAGCTGCCGAAGGCCGAGCCGACCGGGCGGGTCTGCGCGTACGCGCGCCAGCAGTGCACGCTCGAGCACGGCTGTCCGCTGCCGGTGCGGTGGGGGCCGATGCAGCACGTCGCGTCGATCGAGGCGGCGGCGCTGGAGTGCGAGCACCAGGGCGAGGCGCTCCTCGCCGGCGAGGTGCGGACGCGCGTGTTCAACCGCGAGGCCGACGCGCGGCGGCCGCGCGAGATGGTGCGCGAGCTGCTCGTCGCGCGGAACCGGAAGGCGGTGATCGCGCTCAACGAGCGAGAGCGAGCGCGCGCGCGCTGGTCGGCGAAGTACGCGGCCGGCCGGAGCAAGGGCCGGCGGAAGGCGTCGCGATGAGGCGGGCGATCGATGTGGCGAACTACACCGCGGTGCCGACGCCGGCGCAGGTCGCGTGTCTCCTCACCGAGGGGTACGACACGGCGATCGTCGGCGCGTCGTTTGGCAGCGTGGCGCGGCCGCAGCTGCAGGCGTTCGCGGCCGGCGGGATGCAGGTCGAGGTGTACGCGTGGGTGAGTTTCTCCGGCTGGTGGGAGAACCTCCTCGACGGCGCGCTCGGCGCGATCGCGGGGCTGCCGGTGCGGCGGCTCTGGCTGGACTGCGAGGAGGAGACGGCGATGGAGCCGCGCACCGTCATTCGGCGCATCGAGCAGGCCGTGGAGTACGTCGAAGAGGCGCGGCCGGACCTCGAAGTGGGGATCTATACGGGCGCCTGGTGGTGGTCCGACTTCGCTGGCAACACGGCGCCCTTCGCGCATCTGCCGCTGTGGTCGGCGTACTACGACAACGAGCCCGACATCGACTTCGCGCAGCTGCCCTACGGCGGGTGGCGTGCGCCGGCGATCGAGCAGTACCACGGGACGGTCGAGACGTGCGGCCTGAACACGGACCGCAACGTGATCAACGAGGAGGAGGAGACGATGGACGCACCGACGAAGGGGGAGTTTGGGGCGCTCTTCGCGTACACGATGGAGCTGCGCGCGGCGCTCGCCGGCGCGCTCTTCGACCTGGCGCGGCACGTGTACGTCGAGGATGAGCCGGCGCTGCGCGATCTGCAGGCGCGCGTGCACGCGCTCGAGGAGCACGCGCCGGCGGCGCCGCCTGTGGAGTAGGGGCCAAGGGGGCGGGCGGGCCTCGGAGCTCGGGAAGATTCAGGAGGTGATGATGCCCACAATGGCGGGCTGAAATGTCTTTCGCATGAGTGGACAGAGAACCCATGGAACAAGCGCGACGCCGCGGGCCGCCCCCCGCGGCGTTGTGTATTGCCCGAACGCAGGCGGGGGCCCAGGCGGCGCGGGGATCGGGCGCCGGGGTTGACACCGGCCTCTTGCGTGAGGGGCTCCGTAGGGCCGAAAATGTCGGTTACGTCGAGTAGGGGGGTGCGGTGAAGCTCACCATGCAGAGTGACCCGGAGGACACTGCGTGAGGATGCTGTTGGTCTGGATGGTCATGGGGCCGGCGTTGCTGCTGGCGGTGGTGTTGGCGGCCATCTTCGTCGCCGGGGTGCTCGCGCCGATCATCGTCGCCGGCGTGGGAGTGTTAGTGCTCGCGCAGGTGCTGGTGTGGCTTCACCGGGCGATCACTGGACGGCTGCGCCGCTGACGGTAGCGGGCGCCGCCGTACACGTGGTGGGGCTGCCGCTCGCGCCGCTGCGACCAGAAACTGACGTGACCGTTGGCGGTGTCGAACTCGACGCGGACCTTCTCGCCCACCGGCGCGTTCTCGTTGGAGCCGAAGAGCGTGCGCGCGTCGTGATAGGCGCTGAGGATGAAGGCCGGGCGCCACAGCCCGCGCCGGGTGATCTCCCGGTGCACGAGGCGCTCCGCGCGCTCGATGCGGAGGAGTGTGTAGTAGGTCCAGCGCGTGGCGCGGATCCCGGGCTGCCAGCCGATGCGGCGCGCGGCCGCCATCGCGACGCGCGCGGCGGGCACCGTCCACTCGCCAGTGACGGGGCCGAAGGCGGGGGCGACGCGCCACAGCGCGACGCGCACGGTCCAGAGCGACGAGAAGAGAATCGTTCGGAGGACGGCGAAGACCGCGACGAGGACGGGCACTTACGTCGCTCCCCCCTGCTGCACCTGGCCGTCCGTCGACGCCGGCGACTCTTCCGCCGGCGGCTCTGCCGGCTTGCGGCGCCCCTGCAGTTTGCGGTGCGCGTCGATCAGGCGGTCGAGCGCCTGGCGGTCCGGTGACGGTGTGACACCCATGACGTCCTCCTATAGTGCGGGCTCCGTCGCCGCGCGGTCCGCGTCGACGTTGGCGAGGATGAGCTCGGCGTCCGTCTCACGATACCCGAGCTCGAGCAGCCGCGCCTTCGCGTCGACGCGGGTGATGACGCCGCGCTTGTAGGCGCCGGCGATGTTGGTCTGTGACAGCTCGCGGATCTCGGCGCGGACCGCGGCCTCGTCGCGCCGGCGCTGCTCGTCGGCGAGGCGCGCCAGGTCGACGTCGGCGGTGGCGACGAGCGTCTGCGCGTCCTCGTCGCTGAAGCCCAGGGCGACGAGGCGGGCGAGCGCGGCGTCGCGGGACATGACGTCGCGCTTGTAGGCGTTGATGATGGCCGACGCGGAGATCTGACGGACCGCGTCGGCGTCGCCGCCGCCCTCGAAGGCGAGCAGGACCGCGGCGTCCTCGAGCGAGTAGCCCATGGCGCTGAGACGCAGCACGTACGTCGCATCGTCGATGAGGCCGTCGCGGAAGGCGCGGGCGAGCTGCGCCTGGGTGAGTTCGCGCGTCTTTTCGGCGAACTGCAGCTCCCAGCGCCGCGCGAGCAGGGCGGCGCGGTCGGCGTTAAGGCCGATGTTCTCGAGGAGCGAGCGCGCCTGGTCGACGGTGATGTTGCCGCGGCGGAACTCCTGCTGTAGGACGTTGGTGCGGAGCGTGGTGAGCTCGCCCTCTTCGGCGAGGTCCTGCAGCGCGAGCAGGAGTGAGATCCCGTCTGGCGTGTAGCCGAGGTCGGCGAGCATGGTGGTGGCGGTGCCGGCGCCGAGCAGGCGCTCGCGATAGGCCTTGAGGACCGTGGTCTGCGTGAGGTCGCGGATGCTGTTCGCGGCCTCGGTCGCCAGCTGGTCGGCCAGGTCGGCGTCGACGATGGCGAGGAAGAACTGCGCCTCGTCGGGGTCGTAGCCGAGATCGATGATGCGGAGGATCGCCTCGGTCCGTGTGATGGTCCCCTGCTTAAAGGCCTTCTCGATCGCCGCGCGGGTGAGATCCTTCGAGCCGACGGCGGTGTCGCTGAATTCGCGCACGGTCCAGTCGGTGAGGTCGCGCGCATCCTCGGGGCGGTAGCCGAGGTTGAGGTACTCGCGTTCGACGCGAGCGCGGTCCCAGATGCCGTCCTGGAAGAGTCGGCGCGTGTCGACGCGGGTGACGGTGTTGAAGGCGATGGCGCGCAGGGGCCCGCGCCAGTTGGGCGAGATGTCGAGCGCCTTCAGGAGCGCGTCGAGGAGCTCGCCGGTGATCTCCCCGCGGTGGAACATGTCGAAGCCCTGCTGCGCCGACGGCAGGGCCCAGTGCGCGATCCAGTATTTCTGGGCCCACTCGTTGGTGATCCCCTGCTTGAGCGCGGCCTCGGCGAAGGGGCCAGGAAACTCCTGGTCGAGCCCGAAGAGAGCGATGGCGCCGGGGTTGAAGGCCTCGCGCACGGCCATCCGGATCAGGTCCGCGGGCGGCGGCAGCTCTTCCCAGAGGCGGGTGAGGATGCTGGCGTTCCTGGCGTCGAAGCCGGCCTTCTGCAGCTGCTCGAGCACCTCCGCCAACCCCAGCTCCTCGCGCAGGAAGGCGTCGCGCAGGTCCTGTGGATCCAGCAGCGAGCTGGGGTTCGCGCGGCGGAAGTCCTGCAGGGCCTTCTCGACGGCGACGGCGCCGATGCCGCTCGCGGCGGCCTGGTAGGCCGCGAGCATCGCTGGAACACGGAGCAGGAAGATGAGCGGGGAGGGGTGCTCGTTGCGCGTGAAGATGTTCTGCATCCAGTCGTCGAGCGAGTTGATATTGCCGGTGGCCATGGCGTTGAGGCCCTCGCCCAGGGCCTCGAAGAAGTCGCTGTAGGTGTCAAGGGGGCCAAAGAGCTGTTCGAGCATTTCCTTCGTGATCTTGATGGGAATGTCGTCGAGCTTCTTGCCGGCGTCGGCGACGCTGTCGGCGATGGGCAGGATGCGGTCGCCGACGACGGCGAAGCCCGACGCGAGCACGCCGCCGATGTAGGTCCCCACGGTGAGAACGACGTCGATGAGGCCCTGGGCGAAGTTGGCGATGACGCCCCAGAGCAGCGACGCGAGCCCCTCGATGCGTTCGAACAGACCGCTGAAGGCGTTGGCGAGGACACCCCAGATCAGCGACGCGCCGCTCGCGATGATGTCGAAGAGGCCGCTGGCGGCGTTGGCGATCACGCCCCACAGCAGCGACGCGAATCCCTCGATGCGTTCGAAGAGGCCGGCGGCGAAGTTAACGACGGCGCCCCAGATGAGCGACACGGCGGAAGAGATCGCGTCGAACACGGTGGAGCCGGCATTCGCGGTGAGCGTGCCGATCGTCTCGGCCATGGTGGCGAGCGCGTTGAGCAGCGCGGGGAAGACGGAGACGACGGACTCGAGGAGGTTGATCAACCCCTCGACGGCGCCGCCGATCTTGCTCGTGAGGCCCTTCCAGGTGTTGGGGTCGAAGGGGTTGGGCGGGAGCCAGTCGCCGAGGCCGCCGCGCTCTTCGCGATGGAGGCGCAGCAGCGCGGACCACAGCCGAGGGCGGCTGTGCCACAACGCCGCGAACCATCCGGCGAGGAGGAGGAGCATCAGATCTCGCGCGTCTGTCCCTGCATGGCGCCGTGCTTCTGCTCGTTCGCGCCGACCGCGGCGTCGAGCGCCGTCTCGTTGAAGTCCTCCTCGGGGATGCTGACGTGATCGTTGCGGCCGCCGTCGGTGGCGTAGAACACGAGGACGTCCCGCTTCCCGAACCGCATCGGTGTGCCGGCGGTTACGGTCGTGGTGCGGATGACGTTGTACTTCATGGTGCCTCGTCTTTCCCGGGCGGCTTGGGGATGCCGCTGCCGTTGCTGGTGACGCCGAACAAGAAGGTGATCGAGCCGATGGTGACCCACTCGAGCAGCGTCGGGATGGTCTGGCCGAGGACGGCGAGGCCGGCGACGGCGACGACGCAGGTGAACGAGAGCAGCCCGGCGATCCCGATGCGGAGAACTTGCTTATCCATGGGTGCTCCTCTCAGTAGGTGCCGTCGGCGAGGACGGCCAGGCGGTCCATGTGTGCGTCCATGAGCGACTCGACCGTCTCGGGCGAGGTTGGCGGGTAGGGCTCGCACCAGGCGCCGAACGGCGGCGGCGGCGGGATGCCGGCGGCGCACACCGAGGCGTCGAGCGGTGGCCAGTCGTACAGCGTTCCGGGTCCTTCGGCGGGTGAGTACTGCGGGTGCGGCGGCGGGTACGGCAGCGAGTCGGGGCTCTGCACGAAGGGGTCGGTGCTGAGATCAAACACCGCGCGCGTGAGGTCGGAGGACGAGGTGTCCGTGTCCTCGAACGAGAAGCCGAGCGGCTCGAGGTAGTTGATGACGTGGAACAGTGTCGCGCCGTTGAAGTAGTGTTCAGGCTCAGCGGCCCAGGCCTGGGCGACGAGGGGCGCCGCGACCTGGAGGACTTCGCGCACGCAGTAGGCCTTCGCGGTGGGCATGGACACGGCGG
>Ga0326597_10007757_pt1 | contig 14559 bp, 15 predicted proteins | sample RVTome_12_FD_203789 | JGI IMG/M metagenome (GOLD analysis project Ga0326597, IMG submission 203789) | Soil microbial communities from uranium-contaminated site in the Upper Colorado River Basin, Wyoming, United States - RVT100D185 | ecosystem: Environmental > Terrestrial > Soil > Contaminated >... | reverse complement strand
CGTTTTTTCCAGATCGGCCACCGGCAGCACGCGGTTCACCAGCCCCATCTGCAGCGCCTCCTGCGCATCAAACTGGCGGCCGGTGTAGAAAATTTCGGCGGTGAATGACGGCCCGACGAGCTCAGTCAGGCGCTTGATGCCGGAGTAGCGATAGCCAAGTCCAAGCTTGGCCGCCGGCACGCCGAAACGCGAGTTGTCGGATGCGATGCGCAGGTCGCACGCGGCCGCGACCCCCAGGCCGCCGCCGATGCAATAGCCGCGGATCATCGCGAGCAACGGCTTGGAAAATTCGTTGAGTGCCCGGCTGGCGCTGTCGGACGCGGCGTTGTAGGTCTGAACGGCTTCCGCGCTGCCGCGCTTTTCCTTGAACTGCGAGATATCGGCGCCGGACACGAACGCTTTCTCGCCTTCACCCTTGAGGATCACTACACGGATCTGCGCATCCTTCGAAAATTCGTCCAGCACCACCGGCAGGGCTTCCCACATCTCGAGCGATACGGCATTGTGCTTCTGCGGGTTGTTGAAGACTATCCAGCCGATTGCGCCGTCCTTGCGGGCAACCAGTTTTTCGGTGAGCGTTTGCATGTCCATGCGTGTTCCTTTCGTGGGCAAAGCGATTAGTGTAGCGTATGCGCCTCGAATTGATTGCCACCGGAGGAATCAAGTGGGCTGCAGCCGTCGGATTGCCTGTCGCTGAGCGTGATCGTCACGGCCGATGCGGCGTGAATTTCAGACTGCGCACGAAGCTCTCGCCCTCGGCGCGCAGTTCGGCACTGGTTTCAGCGGGATCGCCGCGCTCCGTGTAGCTGACGCTGATATTCAGGTTCGGATTATCCGGGTGCAGGCAACTGACGCCGAAAGTTTCCGCCAACAGCGCTTGCCCTCTGGCGTAGGGCGCGCCACGGTCTTCCGCTTTGGTGTAGTGCCTGACGCAAAAACGCCCCGGTAAATTGTCCATTTCCACCCGGTTCGCGATTACCGTGTGACGCTTATCCCCCCGCAGGGGCAACATCCTGCTGACGTAGTCGCGGAATGCCTCGGGAGTTTCGAATTTGTCGGTAATCAATGCCGACACTGCAGTGGCTACGAAGGCGTGCGTGCGCGATGCTATCTTCTTGCCGAAAAATACGGTCTGCCGGTCCCGCTTCAGCTCGAACCAGTCTTTGCCTTGCGGCGCAAGGATGCTGTATCCCTCCAATTCGTAGGCGACCCCGGATGCAGCAACCGGCGTGGCCCGCAGCTGAGCGCGGGCATTCCCGGCAAACATCCCCAATGCCAGCACCCATGCCAGGAATATCGCAGGCGGCAGGCGCCGCCCGCATTCGATCATCGTACCACCAGTACCGGGATCGTCGAGTGCGTAAGCACTTTCGCGGTCTCGCTGCCGAGCAGGATGCTCGACAGGCCTTTGCGGCCGTGCGAGGCCATCATAATCAGGTCGCATTTGGCTTTCTTCGCCTGCTTGATGATCGCTTCGTATGGCACGCTGCTGGTCACCGACACGCCGTCGCATTCGACGCCCGCCGCACTTGCGCTGGCTTTCACCTCGGCGAGGATTTTTTTCGAGCGCTTTCCGGTTTCTTCCTCAAAGCGTTTCTTGATCAGCCCCACGTTTGCCACGGCAAAACCCTCATCCATGATCATTTGGAATTCGGGCATGACATGGATGGCCGTGACCTTTGCCCCGACGGACTTGGCGAGTCGGATGCACTGCTTGACCGCTTTTTCCGAGAGCGTTGAACCGTCGGTCGGCAGCAGGATGTGTTTGTACATAGGGCCTCCTGTTTCTAATCTGGATGCAACCGTAACAATTGCGCTCAGTGCGATTTGTCCAGACGGTAGCGCGGGATCGGCAGCGCAATAACTTCGATACCCTCCTCGCGCATCTCCACGACATCGTCGCGCGATGCATTGCCGCGGATTCTGCGCTCAGGCGCCTCCTTGTAATGAATCCTGCGCGCTTCCTCGGGGAACGCGTCACCCACGTCCTGGGTATTTGCAATCAAGTGCTCGATCAGCTGCGACATGTGGTCCGCAATGTTGGCGTATTGTTCCACTCCGTCGTTCGTCCCGCGCTCTCCTTGGGAAGGCTGGTGCGCGCCGCCAGTGTTAACGTACGGCGCGTGCAACGCCTTGGCGATCTGATTGCTGCCGCAGGTCGGACAGCTCAGCAACGCCGAATGCTGCTGCCGCTCAAAATCGGCAGCCGATGCAAACCATCCCTCGAAAGGGTGGTCATTGCTGCAGGTCAGATTGAAGACTATCACGCTCTTGATGCCCTAAATGAATATCGACAGCCCGGTGCGAACACAAGTTCAATGAACCCAAGCATACCACCGCTGCCGTGGCTGTCCACTCGCTTAGCACCCGGTTCTACGGGAGATTGGTGCCCGGGGCCGGACTCGAACCGGCATGCCGGAATTATCCGGCGAGGGATTTTAAGTCCCTTGTGTCTACCAGTTTCACCACCCGGGCAAGTATTGGAGGCGGGGGTCGGAATCGAACCGGCGTCCACGGCTTTGCAGGCCGCTGCATGACCACTCTGCCACCCCGCCGAGGGAACCGGGAATCTGGAGCGGGAAACGAGGCTCGAACTCGCGACCTCAACCTTGGCAAGGTTGCGCTCTACCAACTGAGCTATTCCCGCATAAATGAAGGGTGGATTATACGCACACTCAATGCTTTTCTCAATCCTTGGCCACGTGGGGCATGGCCTGGCGCAGATAATAGAGCATGGAAACCACCGTCAGGACGGCCGCAATGTTGATCAGGATGGTGCCTAGCCACTGGCAGTTCAGCACCCCGAACAGGTCCTCGTGGAACAGCAGCAGCGGGATGGCGATCATCTGGCCCGCGGTCTTGACCTTGCCGACGAACGCCACCGCCACGCTCTTCGACTGTCCGATCTGTGCCATCCATTCGCGCAGCGCTGAAATCGCGATTTCACGGCCGATGATGATCAGTGCCACGGCTGACTCCACGCGCTCCAGCTGCAGCAGCACGATCAGCGCGCCGGCGACCATCAGCTTGTCGGCCACCGGATCGAGAAAGGCTCCGAAAGCGGACATTTGATCGAGCACGCGCGCCAGGTAACCGTCCAGCCAGTCGGTGACCGCAGCGGCGATGAAAATAGCAGTCGCCGCGATGTTCTTGCCGTGAAAAGACAACACATCGTCCGGCAGGTAGAACACGCCGACGATCAGCGGGATCAGTATGATCCGCAGCCAGGTCAGCAGATTCGGGATATTGAGCGGCATGCGTTAATGCAGTTCGTCGTATATGCGCTCGGCCAGGGCGCGGCTGATGCCTTCCACCTGGGCGATCTCGTCGACGCTCGCCGAGAACACGCCCCTGAGTCCGCCAAAGCGCGCGAGCAGCCGCTGGCGCCGTCTGGCGCCGATACCGGCAATGCTCTCCAGCGTCGAGGTGGTGCGCGCCTTGCCGCGCCGGGCGCGGTGTCCCTGGATTGCAAAGCGATGCGCTTCGTCGCGAATCTGCTGGATCAGGTGCAGCGCCGGATGCCCGCCCGGCAATTGTAGCGGGTTTGCGCGGCCGGGAAAAATCAATTGCTCGAGCCCGGGCTTGCGCGCTTCACCTTTGGCGACGCCGACCAGCAGCACGTCGGACAGCCCGAGTTCGGCGAAGACCTCGCACGCAACGCCCAGCTGGCCCTTGCCCCCGTCGATCAACACCAGGTCCGGCAGCTTGCCTTCGCCTGCGACAATGCGGCGGTAGCGCCGGCTCAGCGCCTCGCGCATTGCGGCGTAGTCGTCGCCGGGATCGATACCGGTGATGTTGAAATGGCGGTATTCGGCTTTCTGCAGCGCAGCCTGGTCATAGACGACGCACGATGCAACCGTCGCTTCGCCCATCGTGTGGCTCACGTCGAAGCATTCGATGCGCTGGATTGCTTCAGTCGCGCCGAGCACCTGCTGCAGCGTCTGCAGCCGTGCTTCCTGGGTGGCGTGCAGGCCAAGCTGCTGCTGCGCGCCGAGCGCCGCATTTTTTGCCGCCATCTCGAGCCACGCCCGGCGCTCGCCCGCCGGCTTGGTCATGAGCTGGACTTTGTGGCCGCTTTGATCGCTCAAAAACTGCCCGAGCATATCGCGGGGGACGTTTTCGCCGACGACGATGACCGGCGGCGCGCTGTGGTTCAGATAGTGCTGGCTGATGAATGCCTCCACGATCTGAAACGCATCATGGCCGGTAGCGTTGCGCGGGAAGAAGTTTTTGTCACCCAGGTGATGTCCGCCGCGGATCATGACCAGGTTGACGCACGCGATTTCCCCCTGGGAAGCACAGGCGATAATGTCGGCATCGCGCGCGGTGCCGCTGCTGACGAACTGCTTTTCACGCACTTTGCGCAGCGCGCCAATCTGGTCGCGGTAGGCTGCCGCCTGCTCGTAATCCAGATGCTCGGCGGCGGCATTCATGCGCACGATCAGACGTTCGATCGCCTCGTCGTCCTTGCCCTTCAGGAACAACTCGGCGTTGCGCACGTCTTCGGCATAGTCGGCGGCACTTATCCGATCGACACACGGCGCCGTGCAGCGCCGGATCTGGTGCAGCAGGCAGGGCCGCGAGCGGTTCTCGAACACGCTGTCGGCGCAGGTCCTCAGCCGGAAGACTTTCTGCAGCAATTGCATGCTCAGCCGTACCGCGCCTGCGTTGGGAAACGGGCCGAAATGACGGTGGTGCGGATCCAGGCCGCCGCGATGAAATGCCAGACGCGGAAACCCGTGTCCGGTCAGCATCAAATATGGATAAGACTTATCGTCTCGAAACAGTATGTTATAGCGAGGACTTAAAGACTTTATCAGGTTATTTTCAAGCAGCAGCGCTTCCGCTTCGGAGCGCGTGACGGTGGTTGCTATCGCATGCACCTGCCCGAGCATGAGTTGAATGCGCGGCGACAATCCGGACTGTTTCTGAAAGTAAGAGGAGACGCGTTTTCTGAGATCGCGCGCTTTGCCAATGTAAATCGCCTCCCCGGCCGCATTGAGCATGCGGTAGACGCCGGGCAAATGCGACATGCCTGCGATGACTTGAAGCGGATCGAACACCTTATGCCCGAATTCTCACCCCACAAGGCCGTCAGTCGATACGCGCCCCGGTGTCCTTCACCACTTTCGCCCACTTGACGAGCTCGCGCTTGATGTACTGCGTAAGCTCCTCGGGCGTGCTGCCGATTGGATCAATTGCTTGATCCGTCAGTCGCTTGATGTATTCCGGATTTTTCAGCACGGCGATGGTCTCGCGGTTCAGGCGGTCGATGATCGCGCGCGGGGTGCCGGCGGGCGCAAGCAGCGCATACCAGACGCCCGAATCATAGCCGGGCACCCCGGCTTCGGCGATGGTCGGGATGTGGGGAATTGCCTTGGGCCTCTTCGCCGTGGTGACGCCGAGCGCCCGGATGCGCCCGTTGTTGATAAAGCCCCGCGCATAAGCCCAAACCTCGAAATCGGCCTGGACCTCGCCTGACAGCAGCGCGACCTGCCCCGGGCCGCCGCCTTTGTAGGGGACGTGCAGAATCTTGATTCCCGTCATGCTGCTAAGCAGCGCCCCCGCCAAATGCCCGCCACTGCCGTTGCCGGCGGACGCATAGGTGACCTCGTTGGGGCGCTTGCGCGCGAGCGCCACGAACTCCTTCACCGATTTCACGGGCAGCGAAGGATGCACCACCAGTATGTATGCCCCGTCGGCGAACAGCGTGATCGGAGCGAAATCCTTGATCGGATCGTAGGGCAGCTTCTGGTAAAGGGCCGGGTTTATCGCGAGCTGCGCAGTGATCGCCGCCACGATGGTGTGGCCGTCGGGCGCGGACCGCGCCGTGGCTTCCATGGCAATCGATCCGCCGCCGCCCCCGCGATTGTCGATGATGATCTGCTGGCCCAACCGCGCGGAAATGAGCTGCGCGAACGGGCGCATGATGGCGTCCACGCCGCCGCCCGGCGGATAGGGAATTATCATTCGAATCGATTTGGTCGGGTACGACTGCGCATGAGCGGGCTGCCAGGCCGCTGAGCCGGCTACGCACAACGAGACAACAAGCATGGAATGACGCAGCGGTTTCATGGTCATTCTCCTGTGGCTTATGGATCAATAAATGGCCGGTACGCCATACGCTTTGAGTATCTGCTCTTTGGCGGTCTTGCGGCGCAGTCCGATTGGAATATACTGCCTCAGCTCGCTGATGACCTCCACGAGGCCCGGTTTTCCGGAGGCGAAAGCCGCGTGCAACGCATCCTGTATTTCCCCCGGCTTTTCAACCCGCACTCCATAACAGCCGAAACCCTCAGCCACCTTCGCCCAGTTGACTTCGCAGGTGTCGAAGGTCTTCATAGGGGGAGCATGCTTTTTTGTAAAGTCTTCAAAACGATACCTTCCCATCGCGAAGCTGGAGTTGTTGCTGACGACCACGGCCCACGGCACGTGCTCGTCGTTGCGGCGGACCATCGTCTCGAGGTCGGTGATGTTGTATCCCATGCCTCCGTCCCCCGAGTAATGCACAACCCGCTGGTCTTTTTCAGCCCCAAACGCGACCCCCATGCTCATGGCCAAACCGGAGCCCAACGTTCCCCCTACGGGTATGTAGCGCCTCCCGGTTCCCTTGAGCTTGACCATGCGGCAAGTCCAGCACAGCGTTTGGCCCGTGTCGGAGGTGAGTATGTCGCGCGGACCGAGGAATTCCGTGATCTCCTTCATGATGCGCTGGGGCCAGACGGGCACCGCATTGGAGGCCATCATCGGGCCGACGATGGCCTCGAAGCCCTTGATCGCTCTGGCGACCTCTTTGATGCGCGCCGCGTTGGGCGCCGGTCTGGCCATCCGATTCTTGAGGGTCGCCAACAGCTTCTGCAGGGTCACCTTGGCGTCGCCGATCAGGGGAACATCCGCCTGGTAGTTTCGACCCATGGCAATTTGATCAATATCCAGGTGGATGATCTTCGCTGCCCCGGGTTCCGGCGCCGTCAAATCCTCCGTCGTATGAGCGCCGGCGCGCGTGGCCACGAAGAAGACGAGGTCACACCGGCGCACGAATTCGTTGGCGTACTCGCTTCCATAGCCGCCGGTAACCCCGACGAAGAGGGGATGATCCTCGGGGAAGCATCCCTTTGCTCCGGGATTGGTGACCACAGGGATCGTAAGGAATTCCGCCAGCTTCCTCACCTCGTCATACGCTCCGGACCAGTGTACGCCCGTGCCGCACATCATCACGGGCCGCTTGGCTTTGATTAGAAGCTCGGCAGCCGCTGCAATCCGCTCCGGTTCAGGTCTGGACCTGAATGGCGGAACTTTGAAGAATGTTGGGTCACCGTAGAGCTTGGGCATTTCACCCACGGCAGTATTGATGTCATAGGCCATGTTAATGTGGGTTGGGCCCGGGCATCCGCTCACCGCTACCTGGATGGCCGTGCGCATGTACTCCGCGATTCTGCCCAGGTCCGAGACATCCGCATTGAACTTGCAGGTCGACTCGAACGATTTCATCTCATAGCATTCCTGGTAGTCCCAGCGGTCCCTTTCGCTCGGCGGGTGGGCGCCGGTCAGGGCGACCACCGGGCTGTGCGCGTACATTGGCTCGTACATCATGGAGGCAATCATCATGGCCGCTGCTCCCGCCTGGCCATAACAAACGGAGGGCTTGTTCGTGACCCGCGAATAACCGTCCGCCATATTGGTTGCAGATTTCTCGTTTCTGCAAAGAATCGGATGTCCGCCCAGTCGGTCAAGCTCATTGGAGACAATATCCGATATCAGCCCGCCGGACTCGTAGAAAAAGTGGTCGACGCCACAGTTCATCATCGTTCTCGCGACTGCGATGCCACCGCTCAGTTTCTCTGTTCTGGCCATCCCTTAGCTCTCCCTTTAAGTGAGTTGAGTAGATCGGTTTCGCCCGATACTACCGATTGATGTTTGCTGCCGTCCCCGGTAAACGATGATTTCCCGCGGGAAGCCGATTTGAGTTCCTGTTTCAACGCGCGACCGAAATGCATGGTGATCGTCGCGACCTGTTTTCTTTTGGTAACCGTAAGAGTTCTCAACGCCTTCATTGCTGTAAGTCTCCCGTTCGCGTGTCCCCGGCCGTGCCTATGAAAACCAGCGCCAGTCAATGTCGGCCGCGGCTACCGCCGCCGCTGCAACGAAATGATTACGGCACCGCGTCGTGAGATGCTATCGCGAGGACCGCAAGATCGTCGGAGCGGTTGCTCCACGCGTGATTGGCACCGCGCAGGATCGCGATCTCGCCGGCTTTCATGCGCACCTCCTGCGCATCGAGGACGAGCACGATCTCACCTTGCAGCACGATGCAGCAATCGAGCGTTTGCGTTTTCTGCATATAAGGATGCGGCGCGAGCAGCGAGTACGTCGAGGCCCGCGGGGAACCCATCGCGCTGAAAAATGCCTGCACATCTCGCTGCCCCACTTTGCCTTTCCAGTTCTCGTCCGGCGGGAAGTGGACGACCCGCATGACCGAGCCCTTGGCGGGAGGCTCGATCGCGTGCGGCAGATGCAGGGTCTCGAAAACGATTTTCGCCGGCGTGTTGTCGGTGACCCACATGCGCGACGATGAAAAGCCGGGCCGCGCGGGATCGATGCGCACATCGGGCGATGGCCCATCGGCGACGAGACTTCCCTTGCCGGCTTCGCGATCGATCGTCACGATGCGGCGCGCTGCTTTCGCACCTCCCGGCAGCTCGCGGTTACGATCGGCCGTCATCACGCGATCGTGGCCCTGCGCCAAACCGACAGGCCCATCGACGAAACGCGCGGCGATCATGTCGTACGCGACAATGCCGCCGTGGTCCGGACTCGACCACTGGTGGTAGGCCCCGACTTGAATGACGACATCCCCCGGCTGCCACTCTAGCTCGGCATCGTCGAGGATCAACTTGCGCTGCCCCTCGATGATGATGGCGTAATCCACCGTCTCGGTCTTGTGCATGTCGGAGGTGTACAGGTTTCTGCCGCCGCGATCCCAGGTTCTGCCTGCAGGCCGCTCCTCCGGCTCGTGGAATGGCATCAGCCTCGGGTCGCTCGCGGAGTCGTATCCCGGCGGACGGCCGCCACCTTGCACGGCGCGGAAGTGTCCGCCATTCGGCGGACCCGGGAAGTCGTACTGCAGGTTGCCTCCATCTTCCCCGGAGAGCGGAACGGGACTTTCATTCCAAACCCAGAAGTCGGTCCATCCGTTCGCCCCTACTCCTGCCGGGTGAGTGTTCGGCGCGGGCCCATCCCATACGACTTTGGATCTGCCGCGCTCGTCGTTGCCTGTGACTACCCGCCGTATCGGTTTCATACCCGTTTGCGCCATGGCTTCGCCTTTCGATTGAAATACAAGAAACTACTCCGGCTGGATACCTGCTGCGTTCGCCAAGAAACAGGAAAATCAATGCGCCCGTTGCCGGCATCCCGTGACTATGCAACGGTGCGGCAACGGCGGATCGGTGCTCGGTGCGGAATGCATGGTGGTGAAGCTCGGTTATGGCTGTGGTTTTTTACGAATTTTTGACAAATTTTTGACGATGTCTCTGAACACTTGATTAAGCATGGCTTCTGTTAGCCGCCGAGTCTGCGTATTATAACGGCTGCAGTGATAACTATCGTATAAAGCCAAGCCAGTCGGCAACGCGTGACGCGCGCCGTGGCGGAATGGCAATGCTGCTTTCTTCACTCCAAGCGCGAGCAGCACTGCCTGGTGCGCAATCGCACCGAGCGCCAGCACAACGGCTCCTTTCCCCAGCACTTCCAGTTCGGTTTTCAGATAATCGTTGCAGCGCTTGATTTCCTGCAGTTCCGGCTTGTTCTGCGGTGGCAGGCATTTCACCGCGTTGGTGATGCGGCAGCCGGTTAGCTTCAAGCCGTCATCGGCGGCGACCGACGCAGCGGCATCAGCAAAACCGAAGCGGTACAGCATCTGATAAAGCAGAATGCCCGCATGATCACCGGTGAACGGGCGGCCGGTGCGGTTTGCGCCGTGCATTCCGGGCGCCAGCCCGACGATGAGCAACCGTGCACGGGCGTCGCCGAATGGCGCTACCGGCCGCGCGTGATAATCGGGATGTTCGCGCCTGACCTGGTCGAGAAACCGGGCAAGCCGCGGGCAGGCGCGGCAGTCAGGAGCAAACTTCATCCTGCTACGAGCGGTAGAGCGGCAGCTCGCCGGTCTTGACGCCGATAGAGCGTACCGCGGCGACCGCACCGAGATAACGCTGGTCGCGGTGCAACTGCGCGGGGGACTCCGGTCCGCCGCGGCCGTGGATGCGTGCCAGCCGCGCGAGTGCGGTCGCCGGCATCTGATAATCGAGTCCCGCCAGCAATTGATCAGCTGACCGGGGATCGTTGCACAGCAGCACCATGTCGCAGCCGGCCGTAAGCGCTGCAATTGCACGCTCGACCACATTGCCCGCGCCGCTTGCACCCGCCATCGACAAGTCGTCGCTGAATATCATGCCGTCGAAACCGAGCTCGTGCCGCAGGATCTGCTTCAACCAGATCGCTGAAAAGCCGGCTGGCTTGGCGTCGACCTGAGGATAGATCACGTGCGCCGGCATGATGCCGCCGAGCCCGTTGTCGATCAGGCGCCGGAACGGCTGGAGATCGGAAGCCTCGATCGCGGCGTAAGGCCGGCCATCGACCGGGATTTCGTGATGCGAGTCGGCCTTGACGTGGCCGTGCCCCGGGTAGTGCTTGCCGACCGACGCCATGCCGCCCTGCTGCAGTCCGTGGGTGAGACTCAGGGCAAGTTCGCTGATGGCGCCCGGATCGCTGTGAAAAGCGCGATCGCCGATCACGCTGCTGTTGCCGTGATCGACATCGAGTACCGGAGTCAGGCTCAAATCCACGCCATAGGCGCGCAGCTCGGCGGCCAGCACATAGCCCACCTCCTGCGCCAGGCTCCGCGCCCGTTTCGGATCGGTGTCCCATAGCACTCCGAGTTCGCGCATCGCCGGCAACGCCGTGAAACCATCGCGGAAACGCTGCACCCGTCCGCCTTCATGATCAACCGCAATCAGCAGCGGCGGCTGGCGCTGTGAGTGGATGTCCTGCGTAAGTCGAGCCAGTTGCGCGGGCGATTCGAAGTTGTGCGCGAACAGGATCACGCCGCCGGCCAGCGGGTGCGCGAGGCGCCGCCGGTCATCCTCGCCCAGCTCGGTGGCTGCGACATCCAGCATCACCGGGCCCAGCGAAATATGGCGTGCCGGGTTCATTGTTTTTCCAGCACCACGCAGGCGCAGGCCAGGCTTTTCTCATCGCTGATGGTAACAAAGTGCCCGGTAATGCCCTCGTCGGCGACGAGTTGCGCGAGATTGCGATGAAATTCAAGTCCGGGTTTGCCGCGCCGGTCCTGCACAATGCTGATTGACTGCAGCGTGACCGGGTAGCGGAAACCGGTGCCCATCGCTTTCGAAAACGCTTCCTTGGCGGCAAATCGATTGGCGACGAACAATACCGGGTTGACCGTCTTGGCAAAACCTGACCATTCGCGCTGCGTCAGCACGCGGCGCGCAAAGCGCTCGCCGTATTTCTCGAGCAGGTGCGCAACCCGCTGCGGCTCTACCACATCGATGCCGATGCCATAGATCATAGTCTGCTGCCTTCCGCGCCCGCACCCTCGGCAATTGCGGCAAGATAACGGCGTACGGTCTGCGCGAGTCCGGCCTCGAGCGCGTCCGAAATCAGCGCGTGCCCGATCGATACTTCGAGCACGCGCGGCACGGCGGACAGGAACCGCGGCAAGTTGTCTTGATTGAGGTCGTGTCCGGCATTGACGCCGAGTCCTGCTTGTTGCGCGGCGCGCGCGGCATCGGCGTAACGCGCGATGACGCGCGCCTCGTCCGGAGAACCGAACGCACGCGCGTATGGCTCGGTATATAGCTCGACGCGGTCGACCCCCAGCCCGCGTACCGCCGGCATCGCCGCAGGCAGCGGATCCATGAATAAGCTGATGCGGATGCCGAGCGATTTGAGTTGGGCGATCACCGGCTTGAGCCGCTCGGAATCGCGCGTGACGTCCCAGCCGTGATCGGAGGTGAATGCGCCCGGATCATCTGGCACCAGCGTGCACTGTTGGGGGCGCACCGCGCTAACTATTTCCAGCAGCGCATGAAACGGATTGCCTTCGATGTTGAATTCGGCGCCAGGGCGGCCTTTGAGCAGGCCTGCCAATGCGTGCACGTCAGCGGCGCGGATATGCCGGCCGTCGGGACGCGGATGCACAGTGACGCCGTGCGCCCCGGCGTCCAGCGCAATGCCGGCCGCGCGCGTCACGCTGGGTATGCCCAACGCGCGCGAGTTGCGCAGCAGCGCAATCTTGTTGAGGTTGACGCTCAGGCGCGTCATAATTGCTGCAGATCCTTTAACAGCTGGCGCGTGTTGAGAGTCTGGTTGCCCAGGTAATGATTGATCAGCATCCGCATCAACGCCTTGCTTTGCTGCATGGTGACCGGATTCGAGTAGTCGTCGCGTGCGATGTCGAGCAAGGTTTGCCCGCTCAATTCTAACCGGTTTTCAGCGCCGCCGGCGTCGCCTTGGACCGGCCCGCGCTCGATCAGGTACCGGTAGCGGCGTCCGGCCTCGACGGTCTCGCCGCTCGCGACATCACGGTCGAGCGTCAGCGCGTAGCCCAGCTCCTTGAGCAATTGCTTTTCGAAACGGCGCAGTGTCGCGGCACGATCACTGCCATTGCAAAGCGCATGCAGCGTCTGGCAGTAGCTCTGATACAGCAGCTCGTGCGGGTCTTCGCGCGGCAGGAGCTTGACCATCAATTCGTTCAGGTAAAAGCCGCACAGCAGCGCGATACCTTTGAGTTGCGGCAACCCTCCCTGCCATTCTGCCCTGTGCAGGGTGCGCAGCTCGGACTTGCCCGCCCAGTTCAGCAGCAGCGGCTGGAACGCCAGCAGCACGCCGCGCAGCGCCGAGCGCGGCCGGCGCGCACCGCGCGCCACCAGCGCGATGCGGCCGAAGTTCCGGGTGAAAACCTCGAGCACCAGACTGGTTTCCCGATAGGGATAGCTGTGCAACACGAACCCGGGCTGGGCGTCCTGACGCGACTTATGCACGGCGAGCATTGTGGTGTCGTCCCGGATCAGGGAGTGCAGGATGAAGGATGTTCCATCTTCATCTTGCAGATTCAATAGCCGAGCTGCCGCAGCAGCTGCTGGTTCTCGGTCCATCCGCTTTTCACTCTTACCCACACCTCGAGGTGGACCTTGCCGCCGAACAATTTCTCCATGTCGATGCGGGCCTGCGTGGCAATTGCCTTGAGCTGCCCGCCCTTGGCGCCGACCACGATGCCTTTCTGCGATTCCTTGTCGACGATGATCGAGGCCTGAATTCTGCGCAGCGCGCCGTCCATTACGAAGCGATCGATCAGGACCGCGCTGACGTAGGGCAGCTCGTCGCCGAGCAGCCGGAACAGCTTCTCGCGGATCAGCTCAGTGGCCAGAAAACGCTCGCTCGACTCCGTGATTTCGTCGGCGCCATAAAGCGCCGGCTGCTGCGGCAGGTAGCCGCTGATGGTGCGCGCGAGCTCGGCGATCGCGTGGCCTTTGGTCGCCGAGACCGGCACAAGCTCGGCGAACTCGTGCTGCTCCGCCATTTGCTTGATGAACGGCAACAGCAGACGGCGGTCGGCGAGCTTGTCGATCTTGTTGATCACGAGCAGCACCGGCCGCGCGCCGGGCAATAGCTGCAGCAAGGCCCGATCCTCGGGGCTGAATTGCAGCGCCTCGATCACCAGCAGCACCGCGTCGACTGCCGCGAGCGATTGCGTGACAACCCGGTTCATGCTGCGGTTGAGCGCGCTGCCGTGCCGAGTCTGGAAGCCCGGAGTGTCCACAAACACGAGTTGCGCATCGGCGAGCGTCAGGATGCCGCTGACACGCTGGCGCGTAGTTTGCGGCTTGCGCGAAGTGATGCTCACTTTCTGGCCGACGAGCCGGTTGAGCAGCGTCGACTTGCCGACGTTGGGGCGGCCGACGATTGCGACGTAGCCGGTGCGGAATTGCGCTCGCTGCGGCATTAATGCAGCCCTAAGACCGGCTGCCGAGGTCGTAGGCGCGGCTCGCCGCCGCCTGTTCGGCGCTGCGGCGGCTGGTTCCCTCACCTTCGGTACGGATGTTCAGTTCGGGAATCACGCATTCGACGCGGAAGATTTGCTCATGAGCCTCGCCCGCGGTCGAGATCACCGCATACTGCGGCAACGGAACACGGCGCGCCTGCAAAAATTCCTGCAGCTGGGTCTTGGCATCCTTGCCGAGCGCAAGCGGATCGGCGGCGCTGAGCGGTTGCTCGAACAAACGCAGGACGACCGCGCGCGCCGCCTCGAAGCCGCCATCGACGAATACCGCGCCGATCACGGCTTCGAGCGCATCCGCAAGCATCGAGGGCCGCCGTGCGCCGCCGCTCTTCAACTCGCCCTCGCCGAGCCGCAACTGCGCGCCAAGATCGATCTGGTGGGCGATTTCGAAGAGACAATGCTGATTGACCAGGCTCGCGCGCAGACGCGAGAGATCTCCCTCGGCGAGCTGCGGGAACCGGCGAAACAGCTCCGCG
>Ga0326597_10007756_pt1 | contig 14560 bp, 8 predicted proteins | sample RVTome_12_FD_203789 | JGI IMG/M metagenome (GOLD analysis project Ga0326597, IMG submission 203789) | Soil microbial communities from uranium-contaminated site in the Upper Colorado River Basin, Wyoming, United States - RVT100D185 | ecosystem: Environmental > Terrestrial > Soil > Contaminated >... | reverse complement strand
TTCCCAGATGCACCGCAGCCCCGGCGTGTTCTTCGACCACGACCGCGGCAAAACGCATTCCTCGGGCAAGCTGTTGTTCGCCTGCCGCATCATTCCCTACCGCGGCAGCTGGCTCGATTTTGAATTCGACGCGAAAGACCTGGTGTTCGCGCGCATCGACCGGCGCCGCAAACTGCCGGTGACGACGCTGCTTTACGCGCTGGGGCTGGACCAGGAAGGCATCATGGATGCCTATTACCAGACCATTCCCTACAAGCAGGCCAAGAAGAAAGGCTGGGTCACGCCGTTCTTCCCCGACCGCCTGCGCGGCACCCGTCCCACCTATGACCTGATCGATGCCGGCACCGGCGAGGTGATCTGCAAGGCCGGCGACAAGGTCACGCCGCGCATGGTCAGCGAGCTGCAAAAATCGGGCAAGGTCAAGGAACTGCTGGTTCCGTTCGAGCATATCCTTGGCCGTTTCGTCGCCAAGGACATCATCAACGAAGCGACCGGCTTCATTTATGTCGAAGCAGGCGACGAACTTACGATCGAGCGTGGCCGCGACGGCGAGGTTTCGGGCGGTTCGCTGAAGGTGCTGATGGATAACGGCATCACCGACATTCCGGTGCTCGACATCGACAACATCAACGTCGGCCCTTACATCCGCAACACCATGGCCGCCGACAAGAACATGAACCGCGACCAGGCGCTGATGGATATCTACCGCGTCATGCGCCCCGGCGAGCCGCCGACCGTCGAAGCTGCCAGCCAGCTGTTCGACACCATGTTCTTCGACAGCGAACGCTATGACCTTTCGGCGGTTGGCCGGGTCAAGATGAACATGCGCCTCGACCTTGATGCGCCCGACACGCAGCGCACCCTGCGCCGCGACGACATCATCGCCTGCATCAAGGGGCTGGTGGAACTGCGCGACGGCAAGGGCGAGATTGACGATATCGACCACCTCGGCAACCGCCGGGTGCGCTCGGTCGGTGAACTGATGGAAAACCAGTATCGCATCGGCCTGCTGCGCATGGAACGCGCGATCAAGGAACGCATGTCGTCGGTGGAAATCGACACCGTGATGCCGCAAGACTTGATCAACGCCAAACCGGCGGCAGCGGCGGTGCGGGAATTCTTTGGTTCCAGCCAGCTTTCGCAGTTCATGGACCAGACCAACCCGCTTTCGGAGGTGACGCACAAGCGGCGCCTCTCGGCCCTTGGGCCGGGCGGTCTGACCCGCGAACGCGCCGGGTTCGAGGTGCGCGACGTGCACCCGACGCATTACGGCCGGATGTGCCCGATCGAGACGCCCGAAGGGCAGAACATCGGCCTGATCAACAGCCTTGCGACCTTCGCGCGGGTGAACAAATACGGCTTCATCGAAACCCCCTACCGCAAGGTGATCGACGGCAAGGTGACCGACGAGGTCATCTACATGTCGGCGACCGAGGAAATGCGCCACACCGTGGCGCAGGCCAACGCCCAACTAGACGCCGAAGGCCGTTTCATCAACGACCTGGTCTCGACCCGGCAGTCCGGCGAATTCATGCTGAACCCGAAAGAGGCCGTCGATCTGATCGACGTTTCGCCCAAGCAGCTTGTGTCGATCGCAGCGGCGCTGATTCCGTTTTTGGAAAACGATGACGCCAACCGCGCGCTGATGGGTTCGAACATGCAGCGCCAGGCAGTGCCGCTGCTGCAGAACGAAGCGCCTTTCGTCGGCACCGGCATGGAGGCTGTGGTGGCACGCGATTCCGGCGCGGCAATCATGGCGCGGCGCACCGGCGTGATCGATCAGGTTGACGCAACCCGTATCGTCGTGCGCGCCACAGAAGACCTTGGCATGGGCGATGCCGGGGTGGATATCTACCGGCTGCGCAAGTTCAAACGCTCGAACCAGTCAAGCTGCATCAACCAGCGGCCGCTGGTGAAGGTGGGCGATACGGTGCGCAAGGGCGAGGTGATCGCCGACGGGCCAAGCACTGATCAGGGCGAACTGGCGATCGGGCGCAACGTCGTCGTCGCCTTCATGCCGTGGAACGGCTACAACTATGAAGACTCGATCCTGATTTCCGAGCGCATCCTGCGCGACGACGTCTATACCTCGATTCACATCGACGAATACGAGGTTGCGGCGCGCGACACGAAACTGGGGCCGGAAGAGATTACCCGCGACATTCCGAACGTCGGTGAAGAGGCGCTGCGCAACCTTGACGAAGCGGGCATCGTCTATATCGGTGCCGAAGTAGGGCCGGGCGACATTCTGGTGGGCAAGATCACCCCCAAGGGCGAAAGCCCGATGACGCCGGAAGAAAAGCTGCTGCGCGCCATCTTCGGTGAAAAGGCCAGCGACGTGCGCGATACCTCGCTGCGACTGCCTCCCGGGGCCTATGGCACCATCGTCGAGGTGCGGGTGTTCAACCGCCACGGGGTGGACAAGGACGAACGCGCGCTGCAGATCGAGCGCGAAGAGGTCGAACGCCTTGCCCGCGACCGCGACGACGAGCTGACGATTCTGGAGCGCAACATCTACGCGCGGCTGAAATCGCTGATCCTTGGCAAGGTCGCTGTGAAGGGGCCGAAGGGCATCAAGGCCGGGTCCGAGATCAACGAAGACCTGCTGGGCACGCTGTCGCGCGGCCAGTGGTGGCAGCTGGCGCTTGAGGCCGAAAACGACGCGAAAGAGGTCGAGGCGCTGAACGACCAGTTCGACGCGCAGAAACGTGCGCTTGAGCATCGTTTTGAAGACAAGGTCGAAAAGGTCCGCCAGGGCGACGATCTGCCCCCGGGCGTGATGAAGATGGTCAAGGTGTTCGTGGCCGTAAAGCGCAAGCTGCAGGCCGGCGACAAGATGGCCGGCCGGCACGGCAACAAGGGCGTGGTGTCGAAAGTCGTGCCGATGGAGGACATGCCCTTCCTTGCCGACGGCACCCCGGTTGATCTGGTGCTGAACCCGCTGGGTGTTCCCAGCCGCATGAACGTTGGCCAGATTCTGGAAACGCACATGGGCTGGGCCTCGCGCGGGCTTGGCATCCGCATCGACGAGGCGCTGAAGGAATACCGCCGCTCGGGCGATCTGACGCCGGTGCGCGAGGCGATGCGCCATGGTTACGGCGATGAAACCTATGAGGAGGCTTTCGCAAACCTCGACGCCGAACGTTTCGTCGAAAGCGCCGAAACCGTGCGTCGTGGCGTGCCGATTGCGACCCCGGTGTTCGACGGCGCCAAAGAGGCCGACATCAACGACGCACTGGTGCGCGCCGGGTTCGACACCTCGGGCCAGTCGCTGGTGTTTGATGGCCGCACGGGCGAACAGTTCGCGCGACCGGTCACAGTGGGCGTGAAATACTTCCTCAAGCTGCACCACCTGGTCGATGACAAGATGCACGCGCGCTCGACCGGGCCCTACAGCCTGGTGACCCAGCAACCGCTGGGTGGCAAGGCGCAGTTCGGTGGCCAGCGTCTGGGTGAAATGGAGGTCTGGGCGCTGGAAGCTTACGGCGCCGCCTATACCTTGCAGGAAATGCTGACCGTGAAATCGGACGACGTGGCAGGCCGCACCAAGGTCTATGAGAGCATCGTGAAGGGCGAAGACAATTTCGAGGCCGGCGTGCCCGAAAGCTTCAACGTGCTTGTCAAGGAAGTGCGCGGCCTCGGCCTCAACATGGAACTCCTGGACGCGGAGGAAAGCGAGTGACGGCGGGCCACCAGCCCGCCCACCGCGCCTTCCCCCGCCCGCATTCGAGGAATATGAAATGAACCAGGAACTGACCCACAGCCACGGCCCGTTCGGCACCGTCGCCCCCGCCAAAAGCTTCGACGAGATCAAGATCTCGCTCGCCAGCCCCGAGCGGATCCTGTCGTGGTCCTATGGCGAGATCAAAAAGCCCGAAACGATCAACTACCGCACCTTCAAGCCGGAACGCGATGGCCTGTTCTGTGCCCGTATCTTCGGGCCGATCAAGGATTACGAATGCCTGTGCGGCAAATACAAGCGCATGAAATATCGCGGCGTGGTGTGCGAGAAATGCGGCGTGGAAGTGACGCTGCAAAAGGTGCGCCGCGAACGCATGGGCCATATCGAACTGGCCAGCCCGGTTGCGCATATCTGGTTCCTGAAATCGCTGCCCTCGCGCATCGGCCTGATGCTCGACATGACGCTGCGCGATCTGGAACGCATTCTCTATTTCGAAAACTATGTGGTGATCGAGCCGGGGCTGACCGATCTTACCTACGGCCAGTTGCTGACCGAAGAAGAATACCTTGACGCGCAGGACCAGTTTGGCGCCGAAGGCTTCACCGCCAATATCGGTGCCGAAGCGATCCGCGAAATGCTGGCGGCGATCGACCTTGACGCCACCGCCGAACAGCTGCGCGAAGAGCTGAAAGAGGCAACCGGCGAGCTGAAGCCGAAAAAGATCATCAAGCGGCTGAAGATCGTCGAGCATTTCATCGAATCGGGCAACCGGCCCGAATGGATGGTGCTGACGGTGATACCGGTGATTCCGCCGGAACTGCGGCCGCTGGTGCCGCTGGATGGCGGCCGTTTCGCCACCTCGGATCTGAACGACCTCTACCGTCGCGTGATCAACCGCAACAATCGCCTGAAGCGGCTGATCGAGCTGCGCGCGCCCGATATCATCGTGCGCAACGAAAAGCGCATGCTGCAGGAATCGGTCGATGCCCTGTTTGACAACGGCCGCCGTGGCCGGGTCATCACCGGCACCAACAAGCGCCCGCTGAAGTCGCTTTCCGACATGCTCAAGGGCAAGCAGGGCCGGTTCAGGCAGAACCTTTTGGGCAAGCGGGTCGACTTCTCGGGCCGCTCGGTGATCGTGACCGGGCCGGAACTGAAGCTGCACCAGTGCGGCCTGCCGAAAAAGATGGCGTTGGAGCTGTTCAAGCCGTTCATCTATTCGCGGCTTGAGGCCAAGGGGCTTTCGACCACGGTCAAACAGGCCAAGAAGCTGGTCGAGAAGGAACGCCCCGAGGTTTGGGACATCCTTGACGAGGTGATCCGCGAACACCCGGTGCTGCTGAACCGTGCGCCGACGCTGCACCGGCTTGGCATCCAGGCGTTCGAGCCGATCCTGATCGAGGGCAAGGCGATCCAGCTGCACCCGCTGGTCTGTTCGGCCTTCAACGCCGACTTCGACGGCGACCAGATGGCGGTACATGTGCCGCTGTCGCTGGAAGCGCAGCTTGAAGCGCGCGTGCTGATGATGTCCACCAACAACGTGCTGAGCCCGGCCAACGGCTCGCCGATCATCGTGCCGTCGCAGGACATGATCCTGGGGCTTTACTACACCACGATGGAACGCCAGGGCATGAAGGGCGAAGGCATGGTGTTCGGCTCGGTCGATGAGGTCGAACACGCCATGACCGCGGGGATCCTGCACCTGCATGCCAAGATCAAGTGCCGCGTGAAGCAGATCGACGCGACCGGCAATGAGGTGATCAAGCGCTACGACACCACGCCGGGCCGGGTGCGGCTGGGTGCGCTGTTGCCGCTGAACGCCAAGGCGCCGTTCGAACTGGTGAACCGGCTGCTGCGCAAGAAAGACGTGCAAAACGTCATCGACACCGTTTACCGCTACTGCGGGCAGAAGGAATCGGTGATCTTCTGCGACCAGATCATGACGATGGGTTTTCGCGAAGCGTTCCGCGCCGGCATCTCGTTCGGCAAGGACGACATGGTGGTGCCCGACACCAAATGGGACATCGTCAACGAAACCCGCGAACAGGTTGCCGGGTTCGAACAGCAGTATATGGACGGCCTGGTTTCGCAGGGCGAAAAATACAACAAGGTCGTCGATGCCTGGACCAAGTGCAACGACAAGGTGACCGAGGCGATGATGGCCACCATCTCGGCCTCGCGGCTTGACGAGCACGGCGCCGAGATGGAACCGAACTCGGTTTACATGATGGCGCATTCGGGCGCACGCGGCTCGGTCACGCAGATGAAGCAGCTGGGCGGCATGCGCGGCCTGATGGCCAAGCCGAACGGCGACATCATCGAAACGCCGATCATCTCGAACTTCAAGGAAGGTCTGACCGTTCTTGAATACTTCAACTCGACCCACGGCGCCCGCAAGGGGCTTTCCGACACCGCGCTGAAAACCGCGAACTCGGGTTATCTGACGCGGCGTCTGGTTGACGTGGCGCAGGACTGCATCGTGCGCAGCCACGACTGCGGCACCGACCGCGCCATCACTGCCAGCGCCGCGGTGAACGACGGCGAGGTGGTCTCGCCGCTGGGCGAGCGCGTGCTGGGCCGGGTCGCGGCCGATGACGTGCTGGTTCCGGGCACCGATGAGGTGTTGGTGCGCAAGAACGAGCTGATCGACGAGCGCAAGGCCGACCTGATCGAAACGCTTGGCGTGCCGCAGGTGCGGATCCGCTCGGCGCTGACCTGCGAGGCCGACGAAGGCGTTTGCGCGCTGTGCTACGGGCGCGATCTGGCCCGCGGCACGTTGGTCAACCAGGGCGAGGCGGTGGGTATCATCGCCGCGCAGTCGATCGGCGAGCCCGGCACCCAGCTGACGATGCGCACCTTCCACATCGGCGGTGTGGCACAGGGCGGGCAGCAATCGTTCCTTGAAGCGTCGCAAGAAGGCAGCATAACCTTCCGCAACCCGACTTTCCTGCTGAACGCCCGTGGCGAACAGATCGTGATGGGCCGCAACATGCAGATCGCGATCATCGATGATCACGGCGTGGAACGTGCCAGCCACAAGGTCGGCTACGGTTCCAAAGTGTTTGTCAAAGAGGGCGAAAAGGTCAAACGCGGCGCCAAGCTGTTCGAATGGGATCCCTACACCTTGCCGATCATCGCCGAAAAGGCGGGTGTGGCGAAGTTCGTCGATCTGATCTCGGGCATCGCGGTGCGCGACGAGACCGACGATGCCACCGGCATGACGCAGAAGATCGTGACCGACTGGCGCAACGTGCCGCGCGGCAACGACCTGAAGCCCGAGATCCTGGTGGTTGATCCGGCCACCGGCGACCCGGTGCGCAACGATGCCGGCAACCCGGTCAGCTACCCGATGTCGGTTGACGCGATCCTGTCGGTGGAAGACGGGCAGGTGCTGGAGGCGGGCGACGTGGTGGCGCGCATTCCGCGCGAAGGCGCCAAGACCAAGGACATCACCGGCGGTCTGCCGCGGGTGGCCGAACTCTTTGAGGCGCGTCGCCCCAAGGATCACGCGATCATCGCCGAAATCGACGGCTACGTGCGCTTTGGCAAGGACTACAAGAACAAGCGCCGCATCACCATCGAGCCTTCGGTCGAGGGGCATGAGCCGGTTGAATACATGGTGCCGAAAGGCAAGCACATCCCGGTGCAGGAAGGCGACTTCGTGCAGAAGGGCGACTACATCATGGACGGCAACCCGGCGCCGCATGACATTCTGCGGATTCTGGGCATCGAGGCGCTGGCCGATTACCTGATCGACGAGGTTCAGGATGTTTACCGCCTGCAGGGCGTGAAGATCAACGACAAGCACATCGAGGTGATCGTGCGGCAGATGCTGCAGAAGATCGAGATCCTCGACAGTGGCGAATCGACGCTGCTCAAGGGCGAAAACGTGGACAAGGCCGAGTTCGAGGAAGAAAATGCCAAGGTTCTTGCCCGCGGCGGGCGCCCGGCGACGGGCGAGCCGGTGCTTCTGGGCATCACCAAGGCGTCGCTGCAGACTCGCAGCTTCATTTCTGCCGCCTCGTTCCAGGAAACCACGCGGGTGCTGACCGAGGCATCGGTGCAGGGCAAGCGTGACCGCCTGGTTGGGCTGAAGGAAAACGTCATCGTCGGGCGGCTGATCCCTGCGGGCACGGGTGGCGCCACCACCCGGGTGCGCAAGATCGCCGCCGAACGCGACCTGAAGGTGATCGAAGAGCGCCGCGCCGAGGCCGAAGCCGCGGCGGCGCTGGCGGCGCCCTTCACCGAAGTGGTGGGCGAAGAAGAAGACGTGGGCCTGGTGGAAACGCCGGAAAGCCGCGACTGACACCGGCCCATGCCAAAAAGCGCGGCCCCGCCATTGGCGGGGCCGCGGTCGTTTGCGGCCTGGCGCGGCGGTGAAATTTGCGCTGGTGCGGCCCTGCCGGCGCTGATACGCGGGGCCTGCGGCGGTTTGCCGCGACCTGAATCGCCGACCGTTGCCGCTTGCCGACAGGGCGTATCAGCCGCACGCCCGCCGCGCCATATTTTCCGGATTGCGCCCATGGCCCCGCTTACCGACAATCTTCGCGGATCGCTTCTGATGATGTCCGCGATGGCGGGTTTCACGCTGAACGACACTGTGATGAAATACCTCACGCAGACGCTGCCGCTATACGAGACCATCTTTCTGCGCGGCGTGCTGACGGTGGCGGCACTGTGGCTGATCGGCGCGGCGCAGGGCGGACTGCGGCTGCGGCTGCGCCGCGCCGACTGGCGTGTTCTGGGCTGGCGCACGCTGGGTGAAATTGCCGCGACGGTGTTCTTTCTGACCGCGCTGATGCACATGCCGATCGCCGATCTTTCGGCGATCATGCAGTCGCTGCCGCTGGCGGTGACACTGGCCGCGGCGCTTTTGTTCGGCGAGCGCATCGGCTGGCGGCGAATTGTGGCGATCGTGGCGGGGTTCGCCGGGGTGATGCTGATCATCCGCCCGGCGGGCGAGGGATTCGGCATCTGGTCGGTGCTGGGCGTCGGCGCGGTGCTGAGCGTGGTGCTGCGCGACATGGCCACGCGGCGGTTTTCGCGCGATGTGTCCTCGGCGGCAGTGCCGTTCTACGCAGCCGTCGCGGTGATGTTGCTGGGCCTGGTGATGATCCCCTATGACGGATGGCGCGCGCCCACGGTGGCACAGCTTGCCGGCATCGCGCTGGCGGCGCTGGCGCTGATCGCCGGCTATCTGGCGGTGATCATGGCGATGCGCGTGGGCGAGGTCGCGGTGGTGGCGCCGTTTCGCTATACTTCGCTTTTGTGGGCGGTGGCGCTGGGGCTGGCAGTGTTCGGCGATCTGCCCGACGCCTGGACGCTTGCCGGTGCGGCGCTGGTGGTGGGCTCGGGCGTCTATGCCTTTTACCGCGAGCGGGTTGTGGCGCGCCGCGGCGGCTGAGGTTTACATGCCTGGCCGGCGCGGCTATCAAGCCGCAGCCCGGATGTGGGTGAGCGGGTGGCTTTGATGATCGAGATTTCCATTGTCATTCCGGCGCGCAATGAGGCCGCCAACATCGCCGCCCTGCTGGAAGGCATCGACGCCGCCTGCGCCGGGCTGCCGCGCCATGAGGTGATCGTGGTCGATGACGGCTCGCACGATGGCACCGCCGAGGTGGTGCGCGCCCGCATGGCCACGGTGCCGCATCTGCGACTGTTGCGCCACGAAGTATCGGGCGGGCAAAGTGCTGCGGTGCACAGCGGCGTGCTGGCGGCGCGCGGCGGGCTGATTTGCACGCTGGACGGCGATGGCCAGAACCCGCCCGAAGAACTGCCCCGCCTGCTGGCACCGCTGCTGGTGCCGGGGTCCGGGGGGCTGGGGCTGGTGGCGGGGCAGCGCGTGGCGCGCCAGGACACGCTGTCGAAGCGGCTTGCCTCGCGCTTTGCCAATCGGCTGCGGGCGCGGATATTGCGCGACGGCACCCGCGACACCGGATGCGGGCTGAAGGCGTTCCGGCGCGAGGCGTTCCTGCAGCTGCCGTATTTCGACCACATGCACCGCTACCTGCCCGCACTGTTCACCCGTGACGGCTGGCAGATCGCACATGTCGATGTTAGCCATCGGCCGCGCGGCGGCGGGCGATCCAACTACAACAACCTGCAGCGCGGCTTGGTGGGCGCGGCCGATCTGTTGGGCGTCGCCTGGCTGTTGCGGCGCCGCAAGAAGGTGCTCCCGAGCGAGGTTCACCCGGGCAAGGAGAGCTAGGCCATGCAGACGGTGATTGAATGGTTTGGCGTCGGCTCGCGCGTCGAGTTGCTGTGGGTGCTGTTCGGCTTTGCCGCGCAGCTGATGTTCACCGCGCGCTTTGTGGTGCAGTGGCTGGCCTCGGAACGCGCGCGCCAGTCGGTGATGCCGGTCGCGTTCTGGTATTTTTCGCTGGCGGGCGGGGTGATGTTGCTGGCCTATGCGATCTACCGGCGCGACCCGGTGTTCATGCTGGGCCAGTCGCTGGGGGTTCTGATCTACGCGCGCAACCTTTGGTTCATCCATGTCACACCCCGCGAACCGCGCTGACGCGGGCTGGCTGCGCCCGGCGCTGCTGCTGGTGGCGGCGGTCACGGCGCTGCGGCTGCTGGCGCTGGCATTCAACCGCACCGATCTGTTCGTGGACGAGACGCAATATTGGCTTTGGGGCCAGAACCTCGATTTCGGCTATTATTCCAAGCCACCGCTGATCGCCTGGCTGATCCGCGCGGTGACGGAACTGGCGGGCAGCGATGCCGCCTTCTGGATCCGCGCGCCGGGCTCGGTGCTGCACGGTGCCACGGCGCTGATACTGGCGGCCGTGGCGGCGCGGCTTGCAGGCGCGCGCGTCGCGGTCTGGGTTGCAGCGGCCTATGTGACGGCGCCTTTCGTCGCGGTCGGCTCGCTCTTGATGTCCACCGATACGGTGATGGCGCCGTTCTACGCGGCGGCGGTGCTGCTTGCCCTGCGCACTTCGGCCAGCCGCGCGCCGGGCGACGCCTTGGCGGCGGGGCTTTGCGGCGGGCTGGCATTCTTGGCGAAATACGTGGGGGTATTCCTGGTTCCGGGGCTGGTGCTGGCGGCGCTGGTGTCGCCGCTGTTCCGGCCCGGCTGGCGTTGTGCGCTGCTGATGGCGGCGGGCTTTGCGCTGGCGGCGGCGCCGAACGTGCTGTGGAACCTGAGCCATGATCTGACGACGGTCGAACATACGCTTGACAACACCGGCTGGCTGCGCGACGGCGCGGCGCTGCACCCCGGCGAGATGGTCAAGTTTCTGGCCAGCCAGTTCGCGGTGGCGGGGCCGGTGCTGTTCGCCGCGCTGCTTTGGGCCTTTGCCCGCAGCCGCGACGCTGCGGCGCGCGGCCTGCTGGCGCTGGCGCTGGCGCCGCTGCTGGTGGTTACGGTGCAGGCGTTGCTGGCGCAGGCCTATGCAAACTGGGCGGTGGCCAGCTATTTTGCCGGGATCATCGCGGCGGTGCTGGTGTTGCACCCGCGCTGGCTGTGGCTTTCGCTGGCGGTCAACGGCGCGATTTCGGTGCTGCTGCCGGTGCTGACGCTGCTGGCGCCGTGGCCCGCGCCCGGCGGCACGCCGCTGCTGGCGCGCTATCTGGGGCGGGTGGATCTGAGCCGCCAGATCCTAGCGATTGCCACGCGCGAAAACCTGCCGGTCGTGGCTGAGCGTCGCGACGTGCTGGCCGACCTGTTCCATACCGGCGCGGGGCGCGATGTGATCATCTACGCGCCGCGCCCCGCCGGACGACCGCAGAACTACTATGAGCAGACCTTCGCGCGCCCCGCCGTTGCCGAAGGGCCGATGATTTATGTTCAGGCGCAGGCGCCGGTCTGCGATGGCGTGCCGTTGGCGCCGCTGGCGCGGCTTGACACCGCAGGCGGCGCCTATCAGAGCCAGCCGCTTGCCGCCTATCTCGTGCCGCAGGATTGTGCCAATGCCGCGCCTTGACCACCGCCGCTGCGTGCTGCTGCTGACTGCGGCCTGGCTGATCGCGGTGGCGCTGTTTGTCGGCGCGCCGCGGCTTGATCTGTGGGTGTCGGCGCTGTTCTACGACCCGCAGCGCGGGTTCTGGCTGGCCGCCAATCCCTGGCTTGAAGCCTTGCGTCAGTTCGCGTGGGATTTCAGTTTGGCGCTGCTGGCGCTGGCGCTTCTGGCGCTGATTGTCGGCATCTGGCGCAGACCGCCGCTGGCCGGCGTGCCGCTGCGCGCCTGGGGCTTTGTTGCCGGCCTCTATCTGCTGGGGCCGGGGCTTTTGGTGAATGGCGTGCTGAAAAGCCAGTGGGGCCGCGCCCGCCCGGCCGCTGTGGCCGAATTCGGCGGCACCGCGCGGTTCACCCCGGCCGGGGTGATCACCGACCAATGCGCCAGCAACTGTTCGTTCGTTTCGGGCGAGGGCGCCGGCGCCGCGGCGCTGGCGATTTCGCTGTTGCTGCTGCTGTTCCACCTGCGCCCCCGGCTGCCGCACTGGGCGGCGCAGCTGTGGCTGGGGCTGGCCTTGGGGCTGCCGCTGCTGGCGGCGATGTTGCGGGTGGCGACCGGGCGGCACTTTCTTTCCGACACGGTATTTGCGGTCTTGCTGGTGGCCACGCTGGCGCTGGCGCTGCACCGTCTGTTCGCGCCACGCGACGCTGCGGGCGGTCGCTGAAGCCGGGCGCCAAAGTGCCCGCGGGCACGTGTTGACAACCCCCGCGACTCCCCCTATAGCCGCGCTACCCGGAAGGCGGCGTGCTGCCTTGCGGCAACCAGTATGGATGTGGTCAAGATCCGGGCGCATGCCCCGATCCTCTGAAATTCCACCGCGTCGGCCCCGCGCAGGGGACGCATGCGGTTTTGGCATTTTGCGGGTGGCGCAGAATGTCGTCGAGAAGTGGCGCACCTGGTTGGGTGCGAGTATTGACAGAGCAACACGGGGAACGTGAATGCCGACTATTCAACAGCTGATCCGCAAGCCGCGGCAGCCCAAAGTGGTGCGCTCCAAATCGCAGCACCTGCAGGCCTGCCCGCAAAAACGCGGTGTCTGCACGCGCGTCTACACCACGACGCCGAAAAAACCGAACTCCGCCATGCGGAAAGTGGCCAAGGTCCGCCTGACCAACGGCTTTGAAGTCATCAGCTATATTCCGGGCGAAAAGCACAACCTTCAGGAACACTCGGTGGTTCTGATCCGTGGCGGCCGGGTGAAAGACCTTCCGGGCGTGCGCTACCATATCCTGCGCGGTGTTCTCGATACGCAAGGCGTCAAGGATCGTCGCCAGCGTCGTTCGAAATACGGCGCGAAGCGTCCGAAGTAAGGAGATCATCAGATGTCTCGTCGTCACGCCGCTGAAAAGCGCGAAGTTCTGCCCGACGCCAAATATGGCGACCGGGTGGTCACGAAATTCATGAACAACCTGATGATCGACGGCAAGAAATCGGTTGCCGAACGCATCGTCTATTCGGCGCTCGAACGCGTTCAGGGCAAGCTCAAGCGCGAGCCGGTGGAAGTGTTCCACGAAGCGCTCGACAACGTGAAGCCCTCGATCGAGGTGCGCTCGCGCCGGGTCGGCGGTGCCACCTACCAGGTGCCGGTCGAAGTGCGCCCCTCGCGCCGCGAAGCGCTGGCCATCCGCTGGCTGATCACCGCTGCCAAGAACCGCAACGAGAACACCATGGAAGAGCGCCTTGCCGGCGAGCTTCTTGATGCGGCGAACTCGCGCGGGTCGGCGGTGAAAAAGCGTGAAGACACCCACAAGATGGCCGACGCGAACAAGGCGTTCAGCCATTATCGCTGGTAAGCGGAAGGACGCCTGACATGGCACGCGATTACCCACTCGACCGCTACCGCAACTTTGGCATCATGGCCCATATCGACGCGGGCAAGACCACCACGACCGAGCGGATCCTTTACTACACCGGCAAGTCGCACAAGATCGGCGAAGTGCACGATGGCGCTGCCACCATGGACTGGATGGAGCAGGAACAGGAACGCGGCATCACCATTACCTCGGCGGCGACCACCACCTTTTGGGAACGCACCGAAGACGGCGATACCGCACAGACGCCCAAGCACCGCTTCAACATCATCGACACCCCCGGCCACGTCGATTTCACAATTGAGGTGGAACGTTCGCTGGCGGTGCTGGATGGCGCGGTGTGCCTGCTGGACGCCAACGCGGGCGTCGAGCCGCAGACCGAAACGGTCTGGCGCCAGGCCGACCGCTACAAGGTGCCGCGCATCGTGTTCGTCAACAAGATGGACAAGATCGGCGCCGACTTCTTCAACTGCGTGAAGATGATCAAGGACCGCACCGGTGCCACGCCCTGCCCGGTGGCTCTGCCGATCGGTGCCGAAGACAAGCTTGAAGGCATCATCGACCTGGTCACCATGGAAGAATGGACCTGGAAGGGCGAGGATCTGGGCGCCACCTGGACCCGCCAGGAAATTCGTGGCGATCTGAAAGAACTTGCCGACGAATGGCACCACAAACTGGTGGAACTTGCCGTCGAGCAGGACGACGAGGCGATGGAGGCCTATCTCGAAGGCACCGAGCCAAGCGTTGAAACCCTGCGCAAGCTGATCCGCAAGGGCACGCTGGCCATGGCCTTCGTGCCGGTTACCGCGGGTTCGGCGTTCAAGAACAAGGGCGTTCAGCCGATGCTGAACTGCGTCATCGACTTCCTGCCCTCGCCGCTGGATGTGCCCGCCTACATGGGTTTCCTGCCGGGCGATGAAACCGAAACCCGCAACATCGCGCGCCATGCCGATGACAAGGAAGGGTTCTCGGCGCTGGCCTTCAAGATCATGAACGACCCCTTCGTCGGCTCGCTGACCTTCACGCGGATCTATTCCGGCGTCCTGAAAAAGGGCGACCAGATGCTGAACGCGACCAAGGGCCGCAAAGAGCGCGTCGGCCGCATG
>Ga0326597_10007755_pt1 | contig 14561 bp, 13 predicted proteins | sample RVTome_12_FD_203789 | JGI IMG/M metagenome (GOLD analysis project Ga0326597, IMG submission 203789) | Soil microbial communities from uranium-contaminated site in the Upper Colorado River Basin, Wyoming, United States - RVT100D185 | ecosystem: Environmental > Terrestrial > Soil > Contaminated >... | reverse complement strand
GGCGTGGACAGCGGAGTCTCGAAACGTGATCTACCGGTTCTTGATCTCCGGGATGGTACAGGGAGTGGGGTTCCGGTGGTTCGTGGCTCGGCGGGCTCGAGACATCGGGGCCAGCGGGTACGTCCGTAACCTGCCCGATGGGAGCGTGGAGGCCGTCGTGCGTTGCCAGGACGATGCCACCCTGGAGCGGCTGGAGTCGCTGCTACGGGCCGGGCCGGCCCACGCCCGAGTGGACCGGGTCGAGCGGGAACCACTCCCCGAAGAGAGTCTCGTCCCCGTGAGGAGCTTCGACATTCGATGACCACAGCGTCCCCGCTTGCACGCCATGTGCTCGCCACTCTCCGGGCGATCCCGAACTATCCGAAGCCCGGCATCATCTTTCAGGACATTACGCCCGTCCTGGCGGACGGCAAGTTGCTGCACACGGTGGTCGAGGCGATGGCCGCTCCTTTCCGGGACCAGCAGGTCAGCCATGTGATCGGCATCGAGGCTCGAGGATTCATTCTCGGCGGGGCGGTGGCGACCACCCTGGGCGCGGGGTTCGTGCCGGCGCGAAAGCCGGGGAAGCTGCCATGGGAGCGGGTGACGGAGTCCTACGACCTGGAGTATGGGAAGGATGCCCTGGAGTGCCACCGGGATGGGCTTCCGGCGCCCGCCCGGGTGCTGATCGTGGACGACGTTCTCGCCACAGGCGGAACCGCTCGCGCCGCCGGTCAGCTCGCCCGCGGCCTCGAGGCGGAGCTGGTGGGGTGGAGTTTCCTCCTGGAGATCGGGGGACTGGGAGGTCGGGCCCGACTGGACGGCGCGAGGTGCCATGTGGTGGCATGTCGGTAACGGGTGCGGCCCGGACCTCGCCTTTGCAGGACCGCGGGACGATGGTCAAGGTGGTCCCGATGCATGACCGGCCAGTCGAGTTCCGGCGCGGCAAGTTCGTCGTTTCAACCGACCGCCGGACATTGGTCCTGGATGACGTACTCGCCCTTCTGGTCACCACCTTCTGGGCTGCCGCGATGCCGAGCGAAGTCCTGGCCCGTGCCATGGACAACTCCGTGTGCTTCGGCATCTGGCATCAAGCGCTTCTCGTCGGTTTCGGACGAGTAATCACTGACCTGTCGACCTACGCCTATTGGACCGATGTGGTGGTAGCCCACACATACCGGGGTCGAGGCTTGGGCCGATGGTTGGGGGAGTGCATGCTGGAGCATCCCGAGCTGCAGGGGCTTCGCCGGGTGAGCCTCCTTACCCGGGATGCAGCGTCCTTGTACTCCGGCCTTGGCTTTGGAACCGATCTGGCCGGGCTCATCTACATGGAGCGCCGGGGGAACTGACCCGCTCCTCGGCTCAAGGCCATTAGTCCCAAGGGATTGCCCAATGGCGTGCAGTGGTGCCATGTTTCCCCACTGGGGAGCTATCATATTCGGAGCGTCCGGTCAGGAGCATCGGAGTTTGCCTTCGCGTAATGCTTGATGCTAAATTGCGTAAGCTATTGCGTCCAAGTCATATAGACTGCCCCCGTAGCTCAGATGGATAGAGCAGCAGTTTCCTAAACTGTTGGCCGCGTGTTCGAGTCACGCCGGGGGCACTGGGCGGCGGGACCACCGCGAACCTTTTCTCTAGAGTGCGCATGGCAACGACCGTGGAGGCGACGAGCAAGCAACCGACTGCGGCAACCGGCGCCGCGACACCCGCGACACCCTGGTACCGGGATCGAGCCCGGCAGCTGGTTGCCGGGAGCGTGGGAGTCGGGCTGATCGCCCTGGTGGCGTGGTCGGTCGTGGTCAGCGGGCAGCGGAAGGAACGGTTCGCGGCCCGCAGCCTGGAAAAGGCCAGGGAGGCCGCCGAAGCGGGCAATCTCCCGTTGGCATCAAGCGAGTTGCAGAAGTTGATCCAGACCTACAAGGGGACCGACGCGGCCACCGAGGCGGTGATCACCCTCAATCAGGTTCGGATGGTCAACGAGCAGAGCGAGCTCGCCGCGGTCGGGCTGCGGGACTTCCTGGCTACGAAGCCCGCACCCAGGTACGCCGCTCCCGCCGCTGGGCTCCTCGGCGCCGCGCTGGAAAACTCGAAGAGGTGGGCCGACGCCGGGGACGCATACGCCCAGGCTTCCCAAGCCGCCGACGTGGACTATCTCAAAGCCCGCTACCTCCTTGACGCTGGGCGAGCTTATACTCTCGCCGGCAATACCGAGAGGGGGGCGGAGGCATACCGCTTGATCCTTCAGAAGTATCCCAAGTCGAGCAGCTTCACGGAGGCCCAGGTCCGCCTCGCTGAATTGACGAGGGGGAAGATGTAATCGGCCCCAGGGGAGGCCGTGCAGGGATTTTTTCTGGAGACGGCCCTCGGCGTAGGTCGGGGGCCCTTTCACCAGCCCTTGGACGAAACGACGTATAAGATATATTATGTTAAGTATGGGTGGGGATAACTCGTTGTCGCTGTGGAATAGTCCCCTCTCTCAAGGCGTTAATGGATTGCGCAACAGTGAGTTACGAACACCACCACGGGTTTACGTGGAGCTATCGCCGCTCCATCTGCCGGTGAAGACCAGCTTGCCCTGACCCCCGAGCCAGACATCGGACGCGGATCCGGCCTCGATCCGGCCGGTGACCGTGAGCAAGGCGCCAGCCCGGGAGCGAAACCGGGCTGGAAGGGTTTCCTCCGATCGCTGGGCCAGGGCGAAGGCGGCGGCCGCAGTTCCAGTTCCGCAGGCCCAGGTCTCGTCCTCCACTCCCCTCTCATACGTCCGTATTGCCCAGGGATCGCCCCGAGCGGCCGGGCTTATGAAATTGACGTTGGCTCCTTCGGGCCCCAGTCGGGCGTCGAGCCGGAGGGACCGCCCCCGTCCCAGGAGGTCGATGGCCTCGATGTCGTCCACCCGCACCACCAGGTGCGGAACCCCAACGGTGGCGAAGGCGATCCAGCGCTCCCCCGGAACGATGCCGAGACCGGGCACCTCGGTGGGCGCCGGGAAATCCAGCAGCCTGATGTTTGCGGTATCCCCTTCCCCCGTGCACCGGGCCTGCACTACGCCGGCATCCGTCAGGAGGCGGAGATTCCCAGTCGGCGCCATGCCCAGGTGGCGGGCGAGCCGGGTGCTGCAGAGGGCGGCGTTTCCGCACATGGCGGCTCTGGACCCGTCCGAGTTCCAGTAGGTCATCCGCACCGCGTCGGAATCCTCCGGCGTCAGGACGACCAGACCGTCGGCTCCCACCCCGCCTCTGCGATCGCAGAGCATGGCCACCCGGTCGGGAGTCCACTCGCGAACGGTGGTGGATCGGCCGTCCAGCATCACGAAATCATTGCCGGAGCCGGTCATCTTGAAGAAGGCAATCTCGGACATCAGAGCCGACCTACGAGCGATTTCAGCCGAAGCCACCAGACCATCCAGATCGCCTCTCGGACGATCCGCCGGTTCATCTTGCTATGCCCCTCCACCCGATCGGTGAAGATGATGGGGATCTCCACCAGCCGGAACCCCTGCTTCCAGGCCCGGAAGCTCATCTCGATCTGGAAGGAGTAGCCGTTGGACTTGACTCGCTCCAAGTCGATCGCTTCCAGGACCCTGCGACGGAAACACTTGAACCCGCCGGTCGAGTCGGTGAGCGGAAGCCCGGTGATTCGACGGGCGTACTCGTTGGCGCCGACCGAAAGGAGAAGCCGGGAAATCGGCCAGTTGATGACGTTCACGCCATGCCGATATCGCGATCCGATGACCAGGTCGGCGGTTTCGATCGCCTGGAGAAACTCCGGGAGAAACTTGGGGTCGTGGCTGAAGTCCGCATCCATCTCGAAGATGTAGTCGTACCCTCGCGTCAGGGCCCATTCGAACCCGGCCAGATAGGCCTTCCCCAGGCCGGCCTTCCCGGCTCGGTGGAGGACATGAATCTTCGGGTTCGCGGCCGCCAACTCGTCGGCCAGGGCCCCGGTTCCATCGGGCGAATTGTCGTCCACCACCAACACCTCGATGCGGCGGTCCTGCTGGAGAATCAGGGGAACGAGATGGGGGAGATTGGTGCGCTCGTTGTAGGTCGGGACCACCACTAACGCCCGGTCAGGCATGCCGCTCCCTTCGGTCCTGCCGAACGGCTCCGACAAAGAGGGCCGCGGTGGCGAGCAGGGCCAGCAGGGTCACGATTCTCCCGTGCGCGTAGGCGGGTGAGGCGAAGTGGAGCCTGACTTCCCGGGCGCCGGGGGGAAGAACGACGCTGAGCAAGGCATGATCCGCGCGAAGCACGGGGGCCGGCCGGCCGTCCACCCAGGCATGCCAGTCCGGATACCAGGTTTCCGCCACGACCAAGTAGGAGTCTTGCGACGCCTCCCCACTCAGCGTGATCCGAAAGGAACCCGGCTGCCAATCGGTCACCGTTGCGTGAAGGCCGGAGGCATCGGGGATCTGGCCGCCGCGAATGGGCGCCGGTGCGACGGACGCCGTATCGTCATACAGCGCGATCGCACCCACCGGAAATCGGGGGTCGAGCACCGTGGGTATTACTTGCTCCGGCGGGAGTTTCGCCGCGCCCGGCAGGACCCGGGCGTAGGTCGAAGCGCTGTCCCGCTCATACAGGATGCCTGCCGGGCCCGGCGTCGTGGTGATCGGTCCCAGAACCGGGTGATAGCCGGAAACATCCTGGGTGTCGGGGAGTAACAGAAAGCGGACGGCCAGGAGGTCGAGAAGATTGGGGTTTCCAACGTTGCGCCACTGCCCCTTTCCTCCTAAGAGCTCGTCGTAGAATCGCACCTCGTTCCCGTGATACCCGAGCACCGTCTGGATATCGTGGGCCATCAGGTATGATCCCTGATAGACCCCGACGTCGAGAACCCGGAATGGTTTCGCCTCGCTCCGAAGTCGGGCGGTGATGTCGTCGTCACGGTAGAGCTCCGCCGCCGGCTGTCGGAACTGGAAAAAGAGTCGATCGACGCTCCACAGGTCTCCTGCGACCACCCCGCCGAGCGCAAGAGCCGCCAGGGGGCCAGCGACCCGCCGGTCCCAGACACTCCAGAGCACCACGGCACCGAGGGCCACCACTCCCAGCAGGCGGAGGGCGCCGGCTTGCAGGACGCCGGCGTTGGCAGCGACTCGCGCGGCCTGGGGCGGGCTGGCCAGGGCGGCGGCAATGGGTTGCAAGGCCCCCATGGCGCCCAGCAGCGCGACTCCGGCAAGCAGGCCCAGGGGGAGGACAAGACCCTTGGCGGTCACCTCCCGCCGGAGCAGCCGGTCGGTGCCGAAACCAGCGAAGACCGCCACCGGGAGGGCCACCAGAAAAAACGCCATCCCGGGAGCACGTACCTTCTTCATCATCGGCATCAGCTCGTACCACGCGCGATAGAACGGCGTGTGGCCGCCCATGGCCACCAACAACAGAATCAAGGCGATGACGCCGAGTGCGACAATGGTCCGGCGCCGCCGGCCATCGGCGATACCGAGAGTGGCAAGCACGACGGGCAGCACGCCAAGGTACTCCGAATGTGATTTGAAGAAGTTGCTTCCCCAATAGCGATCCAGAACGCCGTTGAACTGCGGAAGAATGGTCGAGACGATCTCGGCCGGCGGCATGGCGAAGGCGGTGGCGTACTCCCACCCCGTACTCGGTCCGCCGGCGGAGCGGGGCGAGTAGGGGATATAGCTCAAGAAGGGCAGAATCTGGAGGGCTGCTATCGCGACGCCGAGGGCGACGGCAGCGATGGCACCCAGAAGAGGAACCGTCCGTCCGCCCGTGGCCGGACACTCGGGATCGAAGAAGACGAGGTAGACGGTCCAGAGCGCCGCGCCCACCAGAAGGTAATACGTCATCTGGTAGTGGGGCGTCAGCTCACACAATCCCACCGTAAGCGAGATGAGCGCATAGCCCATTACCCGTCGGTGCCGTACGGCCTGCAGGAGCGCGAGGAAGAGAAGCGGGGCCAGCGCCGAGACGAAGAGCTTGCCGTCGTGGCCGGGGCGCACCAGGGACGCCAGTATCCCGGTTAGCTCGTAGGCCAGGCCGCCAACCACCGACCCGGTCCAGCTCACCTGCAACGCCCGGAGCAAAGCGTAGGTCGTAATTCCAGCGAGCACGAGGTGGGCTGCGAAGCCGAGGTTCATCGCGGTATCGACCGGCAGAAACCACCGGAGCCAGGCGGTGGGATAGAAGATGTCCCCGTGGGACGCGGCGATGAACGGCAGGCCGCCGAAGGAGTACGGGTTCCATTCCGGGATGCGTCCGTTGGCGCGGAAGAACTCGGCGCCGAAGCGGCGAAAGGCGTAGCCCGCGATGTACTGGTCGTCGCCCACCAGGAAGCCACCCCCGAACATCGGCCAGCAGAGACTCAGGGCCACCAACAGGAAGGCGGCCCCCGCCATCAGGGCCGGGTGCCGCGGCACATAGGTGTCGTCGGTGACCGGCTCAGGGCGCGACACGTGCGTTCCTCTTGAAGTGAACCAGGAACGGCGCTGCCGCCCCCAATTCGGTGATGGTCAGGAGCACTCGTGACCCGACGGCCAGCGCGGTTGCCGCGCCGATACCCAGCGGGCCTTTCAACATCAGAATGAACATGCCCTCACGAACGCCGATTCCGCCGGGCGCGAAGAGGGCAAGAAAGCCCACCAGATACGATGCCGCGAAGGCGGCGGTCGCCAGGCGCAGCGATAGAATCGGCTCGGGAACGAGGCTCTGCGCCAGAAACCAGAGCGCGAGCCCATACCCGCTCCAGGCGACCAGGTTGGCACCGATGCCGAACACGATGCCGCCCGCGGCGGGGACGTCGTTCACTGTCGTGCCCGGGGTGACGAGCCGCAGGAGGCGCTTGAGAAACGGCGGCCAGAGCAGCAGCCCCACGCACCCCACGGCGCCGGTCACCAGGAGCAGGAGGGCTCCCCTGGCGCCCGGGTGGGCGGTCTCCAGTGCTCCCATGCCGGTCAGGCCGGCGAGAGCAGCGCCGGTTCCGATCGCCAGTACTTGGAGTACCACCGCCGAACTGGTGGCTGCCCAGGGGGTAACCCCCGCCCGTTGTGACATCACGGCCATTCCGGCAACCGCCCACACCTTCCCCGGGAGGTACTTTCCCAGAGCGGAGACGGTCCAAATCCGCGCAGCGGTCTTCCAGTCCAAAGAGTGTCCCCACCCGATCAGCATCCGGCGCCAGGCCGCGATGAGCAGGGCGTACATCAGCCAGACGGTCAACAGGCTGAGCAGAAACCAGCCCGGCTGAAGCCGCAACGAAAGGGGCTGAGCGCCGAGTTGATCCCAATTGCTCAGCAGCGAGCGGCCGGCGAAGTACACGACGGCCAGGCCCACCAGCCACTGGATGGCCAGAACCCAGCGGTTACGCACCCAGCGCCTCGCGATACCACCCCTCGCACAGCTCAGCCACGTGATCGGGCGCGAGACGGGCCCGCCAGGACTCGCCGACCAGCCTGGCCACGGCGAGCCGATCGGGGTCGTGGAACAGATCAAGGGTGGCATCACTCATGGCTTCCGCCGCGGGAAGTGTGAGACGGCCCGCACCAGACTCGGGGACGATATCGAGCACCCCGCCTCCATCCCAGCATGCCACCACCGGGACCCCTGCCATGATGGCCTCGGCGGCCGCGAGCCCGAAGCCGTCGCCCTGGGCCGGAAAGATCATGACGTCGGCCCGGGCGAGAAAGCCCGGGATCTCGGCGGGGGGACGTGCACCGAGGAATCGGACAAATGGGGCGATGCCCAGCCGGCTGGCCTGGTGCTCGAGCGCTCCGCGCTCCGGCCCGTCGCCAATGATGGTCAAGGGTAAGTCGTGGCCGCAGGAGATCAGGACCGCGACCGTCTCGATGGCGAGATTGACTCGTTTCTGAGGAGTGAGGCGGGCGATCACGATCGCCCCGCCGCCCCCCGTGGTCCAGGGGAAATCCCTCGTGTCGACCGGCATGGGATGCACGTGGGCCGGGTCGATGAAGCGCCCCACCGAGTGCTGCACCCACCCGGCGAGCTCACGCGAAACGGCCGTCACGACTCGAGCCCGGCGAAAGACCGGTCGTGCGAGGGTGCGAGCGACTCGGGATCGGCGGAGAAGCGAGGCGTCGGTACCGTGAACGGTCAGTACCTGTGGTACGCGCTCCGGGGCGGCGAGCCCGGCGGGCGCCCACCAATGCGCATGGATCAGGTCGGCGCCAGCGGCGATCTCCTCGACCGCCCCTCGCCGGAGGGAGCGCCAGAGGCCGAGCACAGCGCCCCACCCTCCGGGCGAACGCAGAGCGGCCTGCATGGTACCGCGATAGGCGATCGTCTCGCGAGCGGCGGAGGCGTAACGCACTCGCCGCACCCTGACGCCGTCCACGGTGTCCTCCCCGCCCCGGCCCTCATCGCTCGGCGCTACGACCCGAACCTCCACCCCGCGCTGGGTCAAGGCCGTGGCGAGGGTGCCGAGAAAGGCCCCGGACAAATCACCCGGCCAGCGGGGAAAGTTGTGGGTCAGAAAGACGACCCGCACCACTCAGTCTCGGTCCGGCTTGTCCAGCCGATCGAGCGTGCGGGCGAGGGCTCGGGACTCCTCCTGAACGCCCGCGATCATCTCGCCAAGCAGTCCGAACCCGAAGAGGACTATGCCGCTGATCACCATGGTTTCGATCATATTGAGCAGCGGCCGGAATCCGATGCCGTAACCGAACCGCAGGATCAGGGCGACTACGCCGGCCACGAGCCCCACGAGAAACAGGGCGGCGCCGCCGATCCCGAAAAAGAGCATCGGCTTACGCCCGAATCGGAGCTGGAACCACACACTGACCAAGTCGAAGAATCCGACTGGGATCCTCCTCCAGGTGAACTTGGAGACGCCCGCTCTCCTGGGATACAAGGGCACTGGGTGGGAGGTCAGGCGAAAGCCGTCTGCGGCGGCAATGACCACCATGTAGCGGTGCCAGTCGGGCCGGAGGGGGATGCCGAGCATCACTTCTCGTCGGTAGGCTTTGACCGAGTTCAGGTCACTGACCTGGACCCCGAACAGCCAGCGGCACAGGAGGTTGTACACCCGGGAGACAAAGGCCTTTTCGTACCTCCCCTGTTTGGTGCCGGTCACGATGTCGGCTTGACCGTGAAGAATGGGGGCCACCAGCGCGGGGATATCCTCGGGCAGGTATTGCAGATCGGCGGGGTAGAAGACGAAGACGTCGCCTCGGGCAACGTCGCCGGCGGACCGGAGCGCGTCGGCAATGCCCCGCTGGCGGCGATGGGTGACGACCCGAAGGCAGGGGTAGGTCCCCGCGAGGTCCTCGAGGACGGCCCCGGTGCCGTCCCGGGAGCCGTCGTCCACAATCACCAATTCATAGGAGAAGCCGGCGGGCTCCAGCGCCTGGGCGCAAAGCCGCACGAACTCGGGGAGGTTCTCTGCCTCGTCCTTCGCCGGTACCAGGACGCTCACCGCCACCGTTTCGGTGGAGCGAAGCGTCATACCCGCTTCCGCATCCGGGCCGGCAGGATGCCGAGTTGATCGCGGTACTTGGCCACGGTCCGCCGGGCGATTTGAATGCCCTGTTCCTGAAAGAGGTGCACGATCTGCTGATCGGTGAGCGGCTTGGCGCTCTTTTCGTCCTCGACCATCTTCTGCAGCTTGGCCCGGATCGAACGGGCGCTCGCATCTTCTCCGGATGCGGTGGCGAGTGCGCTGGAGAAGAAGAACTTGAGCGGGAGCACCCCGCGAGGCGTCTGCACGTACTTTTCGTTGGTCACCCGGCTCACGGTGGATTCGTGCATGTTGATGACCTCGGCGACTTCCCGGAGCGTGAGAGGCTTGAGGAATTCGATGCCTTTCTCGAAAAAGTCGCGCTGCCGATCGACGATGAAGTTCATGACCTTGAGCATCGTCTGACGGCGCTGCTCGATGGCCTGAATCATCCAGTTCGCGCTGTTCATCTTGGATGCGATGAATTCCCGGTTTTCCGGGGTGAGCTTCTTCTTGTCTCTGGCGATCTCCTGATAGGACCGACTGAGCCGCAGCCGCGGCATCCCGGTATCGTTGAGGAAAACCTGGTAACGCCCTCCGATCTTCTCCACGATCAGATCAGGGATGATGTAGCCGTCGTTCTGGCTGGTGTGCTTGAGGCCCGGCTTGGGGTCCAGCCGGGCCAGCTCATCCGCCGCCGCCTGAACCGCCACAGGCTCGACGCCGAAGCGCTTGGCCAGGTCGTTCCACCGGTGCGCGATCAGGTCGGGAAAGGCGTCGTGCACCAGACGGTAGGTGAGCGATTCCGTATCGGCCTGTTCGCCCAACTGGATGAGGAGACACTCCCGAAGGTCCCGGGCGCCGATCCCCGGCGGATCGAGGCGCTGGACGATCTGGAGCATCTCTTCGACTTCGGCGAGCGTGTAGAAGGGCGGCGCGGACGGAGCCTGCGCCGGGGGCTCATCCCCTTCTCCTTCGTCTCCGGCCTCGACATGTCCGGCGACCAGCTGATTCACCGACTCCAGAATCTCTTCCAGTGAAGCGACCAGGTACCCCTCGTCGTTGATGTTCCCGAGGAACTCCTCGGCGACCAGGAGCTGCCTGGGGGTGAGGGTCAGCATCTGCAATTGTTCGCGCAGGTAGTCGATGAGGTCCTTGCTTTCCACCGTCACCGGCTCGGTGTATTCGAGCTGCTCGTATTGTTCCCGGGTCCCGCCCACCTCGAAGCCGTTGAGGAGGATCTCTTCCCAATCCATCTCCTCGTCCTTTTCCTTCTGTTCCTTCTCCTGCTCGGCGTCCTTCTGCTCCGGCGTTTCGTCTTCCGGCTCAAGCAGCTCGAGGAACGGGTTGGCCAGCAGCTCCTGCTTGAGGTGTTGCTGCAGATCCATCATGGGCATATACAGCATGTCCATGGCCTGGTAGAGCCGTGGATTGACGCGCAGCTCCTGCCGCATGCTGGTGTGCTGGGAAAGCCCGGTTTTCATGCCACCGCCTCCAGGCGCGCCCGCAGCCGCGCGGTGAGGGTGGGACCGAGGTAGAGTTGGGCGACGCGATCGTCGTAGACGAGATCGCGTACGGTGCCGGAGGCTTGTACTCGTCCCTCGAACATGATGTACGCTCGGTCTACGATGTCCAGGGTCTGCTCCACGTTGTGGTCGGTGATCAGAACCCCGATGCCCCGGTGACGGAGGCCGGCCACGATGGTTTGGATGTCGTGGACCGCGATCGGGTCGACCCCGGCGAACGGCTCGTCCAGCAACATGAACTTCGGCTCACTCACCAGGGCCCGGGTGATCTCCAGCCGCCGCCGCTCACCGCCGCTGAGGGAGTACGCCTTGCTTCGCCGGAGGTGCCTGATCGACAGTTCCTCCAGCATGCGGTCCAGCTCGCGCGCCCGGACGTCCCGCGCCAGCGGTCGGGTTTCCAGGATCGCCAGAATATTTTCCTCGACGGTCATCCTGCGAAAGATCGAGGGCTCCTGAGCCAGGTACCCGATCCCGCACCTGGCCCGCCGATACATGGGTGCCCGAGTCAGGTCCAGCCCGTCGAGGGTGACCGAGCCGCCTTCGGGACGAATCAGCCCTGTAATAAGGTAGAAGGTCGTGGTCTTTCCCGCTCCGTTTGGGCCCAGCAACCCGACGATTTCCCCCTGCTGGAGTCGCACACTGACTCCGTCGACCACCCGGCGGCCCTTGAAACTCTTGGAGAGATTCGCGCCCTCCAAGACGCTCGTCGCCGAGGGGTGTGGAACCAGCGCCTTCACCCGTCCCAGGGCGCGCCGGCCGGCCGCCAGGAGGGCGTCGTAGATTGCCGCCCGTTCCTCCGGGTCCTGACCCCACCAGGTGACTCGCGGATGCACCGGATTCCAGTCGCCGCCCGAGGTGTCGAGAATCCAGCCCTCGGTCGCCAGCCGGGGGAGTACGGACCGGGTGAGGTGAGATCGCACCTCGTCGCCGGACACGTCCTGGTCGCCAGCGCTGCCCACCGATCGATAACAGAGGAGGTGGGCCTCCCGGTATGCCGGGACCATGGCCGCGAAATCGGCGACGTCCCCGGTGGCCGCGCGGGTGATGGCGGCCAGCGCGATCGGCACCGAGGGGTCCCGGTCGCCCAACGCGGCGATCCATTCGGGCGGGCTCATCGGGGTCCGCGCTCCGGAGGGACGGAGTCGGCCGCACTGCGGAGAGCTCCGGCGATGGCCTCGAGCTGAATGCCGTCCACCTGGCCGTGGACATCAACGCGTTCCACTCCACCCGGGGGACCGGCCTTCATGGTCACGATGATGACCTCGCCCCGCACATAGTTGATGGAAGGCCGGCCGGGTGTCTTCTCGTTCCGATCGAGGTGGTAGGATTGGGCCGATCTGCGGGCCTCGATCCGGGCGAGTTCGGCGCGCGACGTACCGGCGGAGTCTCTCGGGACGAACGTGGTGAGGACGGTGTCACCCCGCATCCAATCCCGCTCCTGGGTCACGGAGTCTACGGTTCCCCCCATCCAGGCGGTCCCGAATCCGCGGACCTCGCGGAGCTGCTGGCCCGGGGTCTCCAGCACCAGCGAGTCGGCCTGCATGGCGTAGGAGGGGGAGCTGGCGAAGGGCCGTTGGGTGCGCCCCCACGCGATGGTCCGCTGGAGCTTACGGTCGTCGAGGTCGAGGCCGATCGTGTCGGCCACGAGATCCCACTCCTGGCTCACCGCGTGGCCGGAACCCTTGGCCACCACGTAGTCCAGCTTGCGCTGGTTCAGAGTGAGGTCGATCCGCCGCCCGCTCAGTCGGAAGCTGTCGGGCCCGAGCCCACGGAGCTCGGGCGTCCCCCCGACCAGGGTTCCGTCGCTACCCCTCCCGGTATCGAGCCGCAAGGAGTCCCCACGGGCGGCGAAGTCGCTCCGGTCGATGGTGACCTTGCCGCCGGCCCAGAGGCGGTCGTCACCCTTGAACCGCACTCGATCAGCGACAATGAGGTAGGGCTCCGGCTTCCCCCCCGTCGAATCGCCAGACAGGTACCGGATCTTGGGCCGCCCGACCGCGTACATCTCCAGCGTATCCCGCACCCCACGCACGGCACGGAAGTAGTCCAGGGACGGCCCAGTCAGGCTCGATCCGGTCTTGAGGTTTCGAGTGACGACCTTCCCCCGAGCTTCCCACTTCTCACCGTTCTTGTAGTACGTCCCGAAATCGGCGTCCATGGTCAGGGTCGAGTCCCGATACTTCACATGGCCGATGAACTGCACCACATTGCCGCCGTACGCCGCCACGCTGTCACTCTGCATCGAAATGCGCATGCCCCGGCAACGGAGCCGCACGTTGCCGCCGGCGAAGTAGTTTGTCCCGCTCGGCGTCTCCACCACGCTGCCCTGGCGGTCGACGTTGTCGATTTGGAAGACGCACCGCTGGTTCTGAGCCTGCGGCGCAGCCCTGGGTCTGGCCGGCTTGGCCGGCTTTTCCTGGGCTGCGAGGGCGGATGGCGGGACCAGCAGGAGCAAACCCGCCACCCACAGGCTCCCCGCACCCGGGAGCCTCCGGCACCTCGCGGCCGGCCGGTTCATGGCGCCTGTCCCGGCAGCAGCATGCCGTCACCCGCCACTCCCCGTGGGCGGTCGGTCACGACGTTTCGGAAATCGGGGTCGGAGCGAAAGCTGCTGCCCTCCAAATGCTCGGCTTCCCGGTCGAAAGTGAAGTGGGTGTCGGTCGAGATCATGTTGGCGGGGTTATCGTAGCGCAACTGGTCGGTCCGGAGCCGACGTCCGTCGGGGGCCGCGACCACCACATTTCCGCTGGCGTCCATCGATCCGGTCTGCCAGCGATAGGTGCCCCGTTCCGCCGTCAGCTGCGACCCCTCCTTCCCCTCGATGTCATAGAAGACCACCGTGATGTTCCGCAGCTCGGTGACCTGGGTGCCCTCATAGAAGAACGCGGTATCCGCCTCGACTCTGCTCCGCCGCACCCCTTCGTGGGTCACGAAGTGGGAGAACCCCTCCAGCACCTGGTCGGCGCTGTCGGAGGCCTGAACCGTGCTCGTGGGGCGGACCCCGGTCTCTTCGCACGCCCCCACAAGACCGAGCGCCATCAGGGCCGCGACGAGGGGAATGGGGTTTTTCACACCGCCCCGGCACGCATGAGATCATGGAGGTGCACCACACCGACCACACCTTTGCCATCGTCGACTACGGGCAGCGCAACCACGCCCCATCGCTCCATGGTGGCAACGGCGCCGGCCGCCAGCATCTCGGCCTCCGCCGTCTTGGGATCGGTGGTCATGACCTCACCCACCGCCCGCTCCAGAAAGGCCGGGTCGCGTTCGGCCAGCCGGGTCAGGTCGCCCGTCGTCAGCACGCCGGCCAGGCGTCCGCCATCGCCCACCATTGCGAGGCCCCGGTCCCGGGCCAGGGCAACCACCGCCTCCCGCATGGTCGCCCGGCGGTCCAGGAGCTGGCCCGGCTCCAGCATCACGTCGCGGACCCGCAAGAAAAGCTTTCGACCCAGGCTGCCGCCCGGATGCAGCTGAGCGAAGTCTTCCCGGCGGAATCCCTTGACCTCGAGCAGTGCCACCGCAAGGGCGTCACCGAGAGCGAGCGCCGTCGTAGTGCTCGAGGTAGGCGCCAGATCGTGAGGGCAGGCCTCCTCGGCCACCGAGCCGTCCACGGCCACGGCCGCCGCTCGAACCAGCGTC
>Ga0326597_10007754_pt1 | contig 14562 bp, 17 predicted proteins | sample RVTome_12_FD_203789 | JGI IMG/M metagenome (GOLD analysis project Ga0326597, IMG submission 203789) | Soil microbial communities from uranium-contaminated site in the Upper Colorado River Basin, Wyoming, United States - RVT100D185 | ecosystem: Environmental > Terrestrial > Soil > Contaminated >... | reverse complement strand
CGGCCGAAGGTCCCCAGCGTCTCGACGATGCCGCGTCCGAAATGATGATGCCAGACGCGATTGACGATCACACGCCCGGTTAGCGGATGATCGGGGCGCGTCAACCAGCGGGCCAGCGCCAGTCGCCGACCGCTTGACTCGCCGGACACATCGCTCGATATGGCCGCGACGAAACTTCCTGGCGGCTGCAAGATCTCGGGAAACCCCGCCTGAACCAGAACGCCCGGAGCATGCACATTTCCGCGCCGATGGACGCGAGACGTCGGCGCGGGACCGACATCCCACAGGGCCTGGACTCTGCCGTAGGACTTTCGCTGTCCCTGCAAGTCGCCGATCGGTTTTTTCAGTTCGGCGATCCGGGCTTCCTCCTTGGCCTGCTCGGCTGCCTTCAGAGCAGGCTGAAGGTCGGCGATCTGCTTGTCGAGTGCGGCGTTGTGCGCCTCAATCGAGGCGCGCTGTGTCGGCGAAACATCCGCCAAGAACCGCTCCTGCGGTCGCTTCCAGTCATGAACGTTGAACGCCGGTTCGAAGCAGGCCATCAGCCGGTAGTAATCACGCTGAGGCAGTGGGTCAAACTTGTGGTTATGGCAGCGGCAACACTCCATGGTCAGGCCGAGGACCGATGTCGAAAGCATGTCAATCACCTGGTTGATGACTTCATAACGTTTGTCGATGCCGTACTGTGGCTCGCTGGTGTGGTCTTCGACACAGCGCAGAAATCCGGTGGCCGCCAGCCGCGAAAGCGTCTCGGGCGTGAACGAGTCGGCGCGACGCCAATCGGACAACTCGTCCCCCGCGAGTTGCTCCGTGAGGAAGCGATCGTACGGTTTGTCATCGTTCAGCGCGTTGACCACATAGTCGCGGTAACGCCAGATGCCTTCGTTGGGATAGATCGTGGACAGGTCCCCGTCGAACAGCCGGTTATCGACGTAGCCCGCCGCGTCGAGCCAGTGCCGGCCCCAACGCTCGCCGTAGTGGGGCGACTCCAACAACTCGTCGACGAGATGCTCGTACGAATCGGGTCGTGGGTCATCCAGGTACGCCTGCACCACGTCCGGAGCGGGCGGGAGGCCGATGAGATCGAAAAAGACGCGACGGATGAGCGTGCCGCGATCAGCCTCGGTCGAGAAAGTCAGGCCCTTGGCTTCCAGTCGAGCCAGCAGGAAGGAGTCAATTGTCGTGCGAACTCGGTCGGCGTGCCGAACCTGTGGAACGTCGACTTTCCGAGGCGGCTGAAAAGCCCAGAACTTCCGGTCTTCCGTGCTGACTTGCGTACGGGGCGGCAGTGCCACGACCCTTTCCTCGGCGGGCGTGCGGGCTTTGACCCAGCTGCGGATGCTGGCCAACTCCGTGGCGGTCAGTTTTTCACTCCCTTCGGGAGGCATTTGGTCGCGTGCCACCAGATCGACGAGCAGGCTTCCGCCGGGATCGCCGGAGACAATCGCCGAGCCGCTCTCGCCTCCCTGGAACATGGCCGACAGCGTGCGGAGATCCAGCTTCGCCTCCTGCACATCCGCTCCGTGACAGTCGTGACATTTCCGGACCAGAATTGGCAAGACATCCTTTTCAAACGAGGGCGGTGGCGGCCGCATCGCATCGCGAACCGTCAGAGTTACATCGAACCGCGTTGCGTCGCCGTGATGCGGCGTTCCGGTCCCATCCGCGACCGCATCCACAATGAAGTAGACGAACTCGCCGGGCTGAATCGGCTGATCTTTGATATGGAATGCGCCGACCTGGTTCGGGCTGCCGAAATCCGAACTCGCCGAAGCCAATGGAGTTGGATGGAAACCAAGCTCCTCATCCGGCGCGTGGCCACGTTCGACATACCATTTGACCTGCGAGTTCACGCCGCAGCAGTTCTGTGCGTGCTCAAACACGCCCTCGATCTCCAGTGTCCCGGTGACCGGACTGCGCCACCCGATCACGACGGCATGTTCCGGACCGGGGGCGATCAGCAAGTCGCCCGCTTTGAACTTGAGCCCCACGTCGTAGTCGGCGGTGATCTTTCCCACCAGCGGTGCCAGCCGCTGTCCCGCGCGATAAGCCCAACCATCAAGGGGCGAGTCGAAGAGCTTCTCGCCCTGCTCCGTCAGCGGAACGTGCTTGCCATCCCGCAGCCACTGGCGTTTTTCGACTGGCCCATCGAACCCGGTCGTCCGCAGCCAATGCCACGTGGGCTGTTCATCGCGATCGACATTGGGATTCGCTTTGTCCGCTTGGCCGAGAAAATCCTCACTCAGCTTCCAACGCATGACCGCCGCGACGGGCTCGTCGGCCACCATCGGACTGGCACAGACAAGCCAGAATAATGCCATCAGTGTTGGAACGGTTTTCGTCATATAATGCGACCACGCAAACGGAAACAGACGCGCGGCAGATTCGGCAGGTACCGTTTTCCGAATACGCCACTCTCGATACGCATCGAGCGGAGATGTCGAATTAAGAAGCCGCGTCCGAACTTCGTTGTCAAGTCTTCGGATAGGCGTTCGATCCGGCCCCTTTCCGACGTTTCCGCCCGGAATCCCATTGCCTTCAGAATCTCCGCGACAAGTTCCTGGAGTTGTTTCCCATCCAAGACCGCGATTTGATCGTCGATCAACTCATGAGCCCGCGATTCGATGTCGTCTGCCGATTGGTCAAGCTGTCCAGCGACTCGTGTCGGTTGTGATGCTTCAACGATCTCTGCTTCCTGACCGATAGGATTGGCAGCGGCAATTCGTTGCTCAAGGAGTTCTTCGTCGATGGGCGTTGAAATCTCAGCCGCTTCAGCGAATCCAATTCCGACGAATTTCTGTTCCACAAAGTCATCGGCATACGCTGCATTTCTCCCTGCTCGCACCATCCAAAGAGTATTGTTTTCCATGGCGTTAGATCCTCTTGCGGGCGTCTTTGGCCGAGACCGACTTTTCTTTCAGCCGGCTCTTCAACATTCGGCGGAAGTTGGGATTGTGTTCCAGCAGGCTGTCGATCAAGTCGTCGTTTTCGGTCAGCGGAACGAGTTGAAACGACGGCACGCCGTTGACCGTGACGATGACCGGTTCGTCGTGGCACGTGCGACCGTACTGACTCAAGTGCGCCTTGGCTTCACTCAGCGGTATCACTTTCATGGCCGGTAAACTCCTCGCCTTGCACGAACAGCGAGTTGCCTCGCTTTTCGCCCACAAGAATGATGGTGACTTCTTCGTTCTCTTCGTCCACGTTGAACAGAACGCGATATTTGCCGAACAGCCGTAGTTCCCGTTGGGCAACAGGATTCGGTCGCAACGTTTTGATGTAGCGCGATTCCAGCAACGGGTCTGCCGTTAGATTCTGCCCGGCTTCCTTCAACAGCATTCTGCCGTCTTTCTTGCCGAACCAACGCAGGTCGTCGATCACAGATTCTTTGAGGTCAATTGTCCAACTCATTGCGGTGATTCTACATGTGACCATAATTATGGTCAAACAGTCGGGCGATGTAGGCGAACTGGTCTAGAAAGAACTGGTCGCGCTGGCGATGCGCCACGCGCCGCGCTCGTTGGCGGCGGTTCCCTCCCATGCTTCATACAGCATGCGATAGCGCGGCGGCGTGCCGTCGCGCCGCGGCAAACGAATCACGCACAGCTCTGAGCACTTCGCGGCATCCCAACCGCCGGGGCCGGGTGCGATGACCGGCTCGGCGTCTTTTCGCCAAGTCAGGCCGTCGTCGGAGACGGTTCGCAGGATGTAAACTCGATTCGATTGGCTGTATCCGGCGTAGTAGGTCACGTAGTCGTTGGCTCCAGCGGGAAACCCGGGACGCGGCAGAATCTGTGAGTAGTACATCCGAAAGCCGCCGCCCGGCAGAGCAATCACTCGTGGGCCGACCGCGCCACAGACGCCGGTGCGCGGGGCGTCCAACGACCATTGGGCTTCGGGCAGCGGATCGAAGTCCGCATCCGGCGGCGCCTCGATCGCCACGACAGCGTCGTTCGTCCAAGCCATGCCTGGATCGGTCGCCATTGCGTGAACCGCTGGCGAGGCCGACTGCGATCGTGCGAGGTCAATCAAGTCGCACTTCTCCTTGCACTCGTTCGCCGGGCTGGTTGTTGCGATTGATTGTAGCCAGAGGATGGCTAAACTCAATTGACTTCCAGCACAAGGAACTCGTGGACATGCTCAGTATTCTCAGGCGTGGCGCAACGCCGCGCGGCGGATTGAATCGTCGAGAGATCTTGCGAGCCGGCGGATTGTCGCTCTTCGGTCTCACGATGCCGGAATTGCTGCGGGCCGCGGAACAGAACCACGGAAGTGGAACCGGACGACGGCCGGCGCGGGCCAAGTCGATCATCCTGTTCAACCTGCTCGGCGGCCCCAGTCACATGGACATGTTTGATATGAAGCCGAGCGCCCCGGCCGAGATCCGCGGCGAGTTCAAGCCGATTGCCACATCGTTGCCGGAATTACAGATCTGCGAGCACCTGCCAAACACGGCCAAGTGGATGCACAAGGCCTGCCTGATCCGCACGATTTCACACACCTACAATTCGCACGACCCGCTGGCGATCATGACGGGCTTCACCGGCGGCAATCCACAGCTCCCCGCGCAGGCGACCGACCCACCGGACATCGGCGCGATCTGTCAGTACGTGGGACTGGGACCGCGCGACGTGCCTGGTGCGGTGTGTCTGCCCTGTTATCCCGGCTGGGGCCAGGAGGGATATCGCCGCGGCGGTCCTTACGGCGGATTCCTGGGGAGCCAGTATGATCCGATGTTCTCGTTATGCGATCCGAAGTTCTCCCGCGAGCCAAAGACCAACCACTACGATCCGGTGATGGCGGAGGGCGAGCCGTATCTCCCGGGACTCAACAGCCAGCCGGAGATGACCGTCGACCGCTTCGACAGCCGCCGCTCCCTCCTGGAACAACTCGACGATGCCTTCCGTCAAGCGAGCCAGTCTGTGACGCAGGACCGCCTCGACAAGTTTCAGCGGCGGGCCTTCGACTTGCTGACTTCGAGCAAGACGCGGGACGCCTTTGATCTTTCCCAAGAACCCGACCACGTTCGCGACCGCTACGGCCGCAACCTCTTCGGCGCCAGCCTGCTGGTCGCCCGCCGGCTGGTCGAGGTCGGAGTGCCGTTCGTCAGTGTCCATCAGGAGATTTTCAAACACTATGGACACGCCTACGACATGCACACGAACAATTTCGGCATGCTGAAAAACATCAACCTCCCGATTCTCGACAAAGTTTACCCGGCGCTGATTCAGGATCTCGAAGAACGCGGGCTGCTCGATTCGACGTTGGTGATCGTAATGGGCGAGATGGGCCGCACGCCGCGCGTCAACGGCAGCGCGGGCCGCGATCACTGGCCGCAATGCGGCTTCAGCTTGTTGACCGGCGGCGGGGTCAGGGCCGGAATGGTCTATGGCACCTCCGACAAACACGCCGCCTACCCGGTGAGCGATCCGGTTCATCCCTCCGAACTCGTCGCGACGATCTACCACCTGCTCGGCATCGACCCGCACCTGACGGTGCATGACCGTCTCGGTCGCCCGTTTCCGATCGCTCGCGGGGGCGAGCCAGTTCGGGAGGTGCTGAGCTGAATCCAGTCAAACGCGATGACAACGGCGTCGACCAATGGCCGGAATGGGAGCCAACAATGGCGGTCACCGTCCAGGGGACGGTGCCTAGTTCTCAGGCACGTCCTAACGCCTGAAGGATGAACGCCACAAAAACGCCTAAGATGAAGCCCGCGATGAAGCCCCACTTTTTTGCCGCTCACCAGCCAGCCGACCGGCCCGCCGATCAGAATCCGTACGAAGCACCTGTCTCGGCGAGATCGTCACGCCAAGTAATGCGTCTCGACAGGATTATTGGCTGGATAGCCGGCCTCTATATGCTCGGAATAAGTCTTGGGTTTTTGGGTTTCAGTGCCTATTACGTTTTCTCAAACATGATAAGTCGCCCCGTGGTGACAATCGCTATTGCGATAAGCTCGCTCGTACTTGGACCCTTGTCGCTCTATTCAAGCGTGAAGATGCTCAAAGTAGCGAATAATCTCGGAGAAGAGGAGCAAGATCTACAGGATCAATTACGTGAACTGGAAGCGTGGTACGCAAACTGGAAGCGAAAGTCGCCCGGACATAGATCTACCGAGCCATGACCTCCCAGCACGACAAGGCGAAGCGGTGGCCCCATAAAGGGTACTCTGAAGGCTTCGCCGGACAGAGGCTGTGGAATGGCGTGGTCGAGTTTCTGGAGCCGCCATCGAATTTGACCACGCTCAACCTGACCGGCGCGAAGCTCACCGACGCCGGGCTGGAACGTCTGCGGGTGCTCAAAAAACTGAAGACGTTGCAGCTCGTGCGAACCCGTGTCAGCGAAGATGGCCTGCGAGAGTTTCAGAAATCGGTTCCGGGTTGCGAAGTGGTCAAGTAGTGAGGCCAGCATGAAGCGAGTGATTGTCGGAGGCATCGGCCACGAGACCAGCACGTTCACGCCGGTGGTTACGACGCGGGTATCATCGCAGGGAGCGTGGTCAGCTTGATTCCCTGGAGTGTCCCAGGCCAGTCGAACCGAATCGCCTAAACTCGAAGAGAGAAGCATCGTATGTCGCATCGCACTGTCTACTTCAACGGCCGATTTGTTCCCGAAGCCGAGGCTCGAGTGTCGATCTTTGATTCCGCGCTCATGTACGGCGACATGGCCTTCGAGATGACGCGGACCTACAACCACCGACCGTACAAGCTGCGCGAACATCTCGATCGGCTCTACGGTCCGCTAAGGCTATTGGAGATCGAATGCGGTTTATCGCTCGACGACGAGATTTTCTGCACGGCCACAACGTATGCCCTCGTCCATGCTGCGGCGTTCGAAGGGCAAGTGATCGGCAACGGCGAACCGGGGCCGGTCTTCAGCCGGTTGCTTGACGCATGGAAGCAATCCGTCGGCGTCGACTTCGTCGCTCAAGCTCGCGACTACGCCGAACGACTGCCGGGTTGGGAACGGCAACAAGAATCGACCACACAATCGAGGTAACGGTCATGCAACTACGTTCTTTAGGTTCCAGCGGCCTGCTGGTTTCGCCCATTTGCCTCGGCACGATGACATTCGGCACGCCCGTCGGCGAGGCGGATGCAATCCGACTCACACACGCCGCCATCGACCTGGGGATCAATTTCATCGACACGGCAAACGTCTACGAAGGGTACGCCCGCTACTTGGGCAGCCCCGGCGGCGTCGCTGAAGAGATCGTTGGCAAGGCACTCCGCGATCGTCGCGACCGAGTGATCCTGGCGACCAAGGTGGCCGCCCCGGTTGGACCCGGCCCGCAGGATCGCGGCTTGTCGGCGGTTCACATCTTGCGAGAGTTGGACCGCAGTCTGAAACGGCTGCAAACCGAGACAATCGATCTCTACATCATCCACTGGCCGGACAAGCACGTTCCGCTGGAGATCACGCTCCACGCAATCGACGCGGCGGTGCGTCAGGGCAAGATCCGCTATTTCGGTGCGTCGAATCATGCGGCGTGGCAATTGTGCGAGATGCTGTGGCTGGCGGATCGAAAGCTATTGCCGCGAGTGGTCAGTTCGCAGATTCCGTTCAGTCTGTTGCGGCGTGAATTACAGAACGCTTTGCCGTTCTGTCAGCAACACGGCATCGGTGTCACGCCGTACCAGTCGCTGCAAGGCGGCCTGCTGACCGGGAAGTACCGCCGCGGCCAGACGCCGCCGGCTGACTCGCGCGCCGCCGAGAAACCTGAATGGGTCTGGAAGCAGGACGACCCACTGTTCGACCGGCTGGAAGCAGTTGCCGGACTCGCCGCCGAGGCCGGCGTGCCGATGGCGCAGTACTCCCTGGCCTGGACCCTCACGCAACCTGCGATCAATTCGCTGATTGTCGGCGTCAAGTCGTTTGAACAGATCCAGGCCGCGATTGCCGCGGCGGACATCGTAGTTCCGCCTGAGCACCTGCCCAAGCTGGATGCGATTTGTCCGCCGCCGTGGCGACAACCCGATCCGATCCGCGGGTAGTTCGCACCCAACCATGTAGCCGAACTCGTGAGAGTTCGGACGAGCGGCGATGAAATCCGAATTCTCACGAATTCGGCTACGTATGCAGGAAAACGACACTTTGGAAGCCCTGGCCATGAGAGCTATTTTCGCGATTGCGTTATTGATCGCAGTGCTGCCGCTGGGAGGTTGCTCGCCGCCGCCGACGTCGAACGTCAACACGAACGCGAGTTCGTCGGCGCCGTCCAACGAAATCCCCGACGTGATCGTCGTCGGTGCTGGGATCTCCGGGTTGTCGGCGGCACTCGAGCTTGGACGGGGCGGGGCCAAGGTCACTGTGATCGACATGTCGTCCGTCTTCGGCGGACATGCGGTCATGTCGCAGGGGAGCGTGAGCATCGTGGCGACGCCGACGCAAGAACGAGCCGGCATCCAAGACTCTCCGGACTTGGCCTTTCAGGATTTTCACCGCTGGGGCGAAGACCCAGACTCGGACTGGGTGCGCTACTACGTCGACCATTCGCGGCGCGACATCTACGACTGGTTGGACGAACTGGGGGTGCGATTCTCGGAGGTGCTGTCGTCGTCCGGCAACTCGGTCCCGCGCGAACATCAGCCGGTGGGACGCGGCATTGGGTTGGTTACGCCGATCTATCGAGCGTGTTTGGAGCTGGGCAATATCGACTTCGTTTGGAACAGCAAAGTCGAGCGGTTGCTCACCCGCGATGGCCGCGTTGTCGGCGTGCTCGTGCGCGAACTGCGATCCGGCAACGAGCGCCAGCTGCGAAGCCGGGCGGTGATCCTGGCGACCGGCGGGTTTCAAAGTAATCTGGACATGGTCCGCGAATTCTGGCCTGCCGAGTTTCGCTTTCCGGAACGCATTCTGGCCGGCTCCGGCAGGAATTCGATCGGGCTTGGGCATCAGATGGCTCAAGCCGTTGGTGGCGAACTCGTCCACATGGACTACCAATGGAATTACTTCACCGGCCTGCCTGACCCGCGCTACCCCGGCACCAACCGCGGCCTGAATGCGACGAACTTGTACGGCATCCTGGTGAATGTCGAAGGCCGGCGCTTCGCCAACTTCCACGGTTGGGCCAAGGAGGTCATGCCGATTCTGCTCAAACAAAAGGACGCGACCTGCTGGTGCATCTTCGACGAAGCCGGCAAGCCGTTCTTCAGTGTCTCCGGCTCGGATTGGGGTGACTTCAAGAAGGTCGAGAAGCTCATCTTTCAGAACCCGGACTTGGTGAAGAAGGCCGACACGCTCGAACAGCTGGCAGAACTGGCTGGCCTCCCCGTGCAGAACGTGGTCGAGACCGTGGCTCGTTACAACGAACTGGTCGAGCAAGGCGAAGACAAAGACTTCGGCCGCTTCGGCCCCGGCAAGCCAGCGTTTTCCAACAAGGCATCACCCAAGATCGCAAAGCCGCCATATTACGCCATGCAGACATTTCCCCTGACTCGCAAAAGCATGGGAGGCGTGGCGATCGACTTGCAGTGCCGCGTACAAGACAAGCAAAAGCAGGCGATCCCCGCCCTGTACGCCGTCGGCGAGTTGACCGGCCTCGCGGGCATCAACGGAAAAGCCGCGCTCGAAGGAACGTTTCTGGGACCGTGCATCGTCACCGGCTGCGTCGCCGCGCGTTCGCTGCTCAAGGAACTTGAAATCCCACCTCGGGACGCAGTGCTCAGCGAGTCGCGATGCGCGGCTTGCCACAACATGCCGGAGCTGCTCTCGCAAACCCGCGAGGGGTTTTGGCACTTTGACAAAGTTCACCGGGCGGCCGAAGAACGCAGCCTCGATTGCCGGCATTGCCACAGCGAACTGACGCCGTTTCGCGAAGACGATCATCGCATCAACCGCCAGTCGTTGTCCGCCAGTTGTGTTTTGTGCCACGTGGCGCAGGAGTGATTTCACGGATGCCGCATTCCAATTCCACATCGATAGGAATGCGTTTCCGCGTCTTTCTGGGATTGTTGTGTGGCCTGCACAAGCATGACTTCCGCGCGGCGGCGACGTGGATCAACACGATGTATCCCGGCGTGTCGCCGATTGCGAGATTATTCAAATTTGTCCGCTGGGCGCTGTGGCAGATGTGGTGCGAGATCCCCGATGCACTCGGTACGACGACATTCGCCCGGAACGTGTCGAGGACGCCGATCTGGCTCGCCGACGGCAATCCGCTGGAGAATCACCCTTGGGCATCCAAATACGAGGTGGAATGATGAAACGAATTAAACGCGACCGTCACCTGACTCCGGACGAAGCGGCAAGATACAACGCGATCCGCGACGAGATCGAGCAGGAGAAGCCAGAGATCAATGATCAGATTCGCAAACGGATGGCTGAAAAACGCAAAGTCACTGCCACACGCGCGGGGACCAAAACGCTTGGCCAACACATCCGCGCCGCCCGAGAACAGCTAGGAGAATCGTAGAGCATGGTTGCCGCCGCGGCTGGCATCTCGCAGGGATACCTATCGCAACTTGAAACCGACGAACGCGAGCCAACTTTGTCGGTAGCGGCCCGGCTTGCGCAAGCGTTGGGAATCTCATTGGACGAACTGGCGTCGGGAGCCGTTTGATATCAAGTCCATCAGCGGACAAGCGGCCGGCCAGTCAGATTGGACCAGCATCACGCCCGAAGAAGTCAAACGCCGCACCGGTATTACCGTCACCCACAACGCCGGCTTCTCGATCGCGGCCGCGTCGTTTCATCCGGCGAAATGGGTGTTGTCGTTATTGAAGACCTCGCTCCGCTCGCGCTCGGAGAAGGTTGAATTCTACTCTCGGACCAAGGTGGAAATAGTCGGCGATGACTACCACGTCCACACAACGCGCGGCGTTATCAAGGCCCGATACGTTATGCACGCCACCGAATCCTATACGCCCCTGCTCCATCCGCAGTTCCACGATCGAATTCTGCCGACCCAGACGCAGGCGGCCTCGGGCGACGGCGAACCGACGGCAAAGGGACATTCTACCTTTTTATAGAAAGGTAGAATGTCCCCTTATCCTCGTCTGGGATGCGATTCGTAACGCTCCTGGTGGGTCAGATCGGAGATCGGTTCGCCGTTAATCCAGGTTTGAATCGTGTTGCCGTACGCCACGATGTGATAGGCGTTCCACTCGCCGTCGTTGAAGTGCTGGTGAGGTTTGCGGTCGGCGTCGGGTGTCAGCCAGCCGCCAGCCGCCTCGCCATAAACGTAGCCAGCCATGCCGTCGAGCGAGATTTCCACTTGCGGCCCGTTCACGCGACCATCGGGCGTATCGCCGACGCTTTGCGAGCGAATCTGCACGCCGGAATTCAGCGCGGCGTCCACCTTGACCTCGAACTTCAACTCAAAGTCGCCGTACAGCTTGTCGCTGCAGAGGAACGAATTCGGGCTGCCTTCGGAAGTCTTGCCGACAATCGCGTTGTCCTCGACGCGGTACGCGGCGGTCCCGTTCCGCTGGCTCCAGCCGTCGAGATGCTTGCCGTTAAACAGATCAACGTAACCGTAGTCGTCGGATCGAACCGGCGAAGCCGCCGCGATCGTAATTGCAATCAAGGTAACAATAGCAGAACGTGACATGGTTAATTCCTAATCATGGTTGGATGTTCGGATCTCTTGAAGGTGAAATGCTCGTCAGGCTACGGCACCGAGCCGCAACGCCTTGATTTCTGAATTCGACTATCTTACTCGCCCACCGCCGGAAATAGAACTTTCGCCGAGCCGCGAAATATCGCAAGAATCTTGTCAGATATCGCTTCCTGTCTCGACCGCGGATGCATTTGATACACTATGGTCCGTCTTCCGTCACCCACTCGTGAACACGGCAATTGCTCATGATCCCCAGAATATCCGCCTTCCCCAAGTGCTTTCTCGAAGACATCGCGGGGGCGCGCACGATGTCTGTGTTTGATTGGCTCGAGATGGCTCGGTCGTTGGATGCGGATGGCTTGGAGATGTACGAGGGCTTCTTCACGAACTTGGATGCGGATTACCTTGATCAGGTCGGCGAGGCGATTTCCGAAGCCGGCTTCGTGATGCCGATGCTGTGCTGCTCGCCCGACTTCACGAATCCCGACGCCGACGCTCGCAAGCGAGCCATCGAGCACGAAGCGGCCATGATCGGTGTGACGCATCGCTTAGGAGGCAAGGGAGCGGTCTGCCGCGTGCTCAGCGGGCAACGGTATCCCGAGGTCGATCGCCAACAGGGGATCGCCTGGGTCGTGGACGCGATCGAGCAATTGCTTCCGGTCGCCAGGGAACACGGCGTGATTCTCGGACTGGAAAACCATTACAAAGACGGCTTTTGGAAGTACCCAGAGTTCGCTCAGAAACAAGACGTGTTCCTTGAACTGCTGGCCGCGATTCCCGAACGAGAGTTTTTCGGCGTCCAATACGATCCCTCGAACGCGATCGTCGCCGGCGACGATCCGATCGATTTGTTGCGGCAAATGGCCGATCGAGTCGTCAGCATGCACGCCAGCGACCGCTATCTGGCTGAGGGCACGACGCTCGACCAGCTGCGACAGAGCGGCGGGACGTTGGGCTATTCCCCGAATCTGCGTCATGGCGTTACAGGCCAGGGGCTGAACGATTACGAAACCATCTTTCGCATTTTGGCCGAACACGGCCAGCGGCGTTTGTTCGAGCCGGTCCAGCGGATGAAGGCTGCCATCGACGCCGGGAAAATCGGCACGCCCGTGCTGGGCACGTTTTCCATGTTCAGTTGGCGCGACCGAGCCTACTACGAGTCCGATCCTTGGCGCGGCAAGTGGGCAACCGAAGGCGGCGGCGTGTTGGTGAACCAATCGCCGCACATGCTCGACATGTTGCAATGGTTCATGGGCGAGATCGAAGAGGTCTCTGGTTACTGGGCCAATTTGAATCATCCCTACGTCGAAGTCGAAGACACTGCGGTGGCGATGATCCGTTTCAAGTCCGGCGGGCTCGGAAACGTGGTGACGAGCCTTTCTCAAAGGCCCGGCATCTACACGAAGGTCCACATTCACGGAGCCAACGGGGCCTCGGTCGGAGTGCAAACGGATACGGGAGCCACATTCGTCGCGGGGATGAGCAGCATCGCCGCACCGCCGCTGAACGACGTGTGGACCATTTCGGGCGAGGAAGGCAAGCTGGCTGAATTCGAAGCCGCCGATCGGATGCGGTTTCAAGAGATTGATGCCACGACGCATTACCACACGTTGCAGATTCAAGACTTTTTGCGTTCGATTCTGGAAGACCGACAACCGTTGGTCACCGGCGCCGAGGGACGAATCGTCGTGGAAATGTTCACGGCGATCTACCGTTCCAATGAACTGCAGCGCCCCGTCAAGTTTCCAGTGACTGCCTGATTCGTGACTGTTGCGAGTTGAGCTTAACCGGTGACTTCCATTCCCGTCATCGTCCCCGTGCTGGACGCGAAGGTGTCGACTTCGAGCCCGAGTTGCTGCAGCATGGTGACGTACAGATTTGCCAGCGGATAGTTATTGTCCGCGTCGAACGCCAGATGTTGTCCGTGGCGGAAGCGACCGCCGGCCAGGATAATGGGCAGGTTGAGGTTGTTGTGGCCGCCGCTGTGCATGTGCGAACCCAGCATCACCATCGTACGGTCGAGCAAGTTAGCATCGCCTTCTTGGGTTGCTTTCAAGCGGCGAATAAAGTCGCCAAAGGCTTTGACATGCTCGGACTCGACCGTCGCAAGTTGCTTGAGTTTTTCCAGATCCTGGCCGTGGTGGGAGAGGTCGTGGTAGTTCATGGAAACGCCGGGCAGTTGCGGCACGTGGCTTGAATCTCCGATCGAGTATGTGATCAGTCTGGTCGAGTCGGTTTGGATTGCGAGAACCATGATATCGTACATTTGCCGCGCTCGTTCAATCATGCGGGTTTGGTCCCGGATGTCGTTGGGCGGCTGGGCATCGACGACTGGCTTTGGCGTTTGTTGCCACTGTTCCGACTTGTGGAGTTGTTGTTCTGCTTCGCGCACCGATGTGAAATACTCGTCCAGTTTCTGCTGGTCCTGGGGGCTGACGCGACTGCGCATCCGTCGCGACGCCTCCAGCGCCGTATCGAGCACACTCCGGCCTTCGCGCAACCGTTCGATTTGTTCCGCCTTTTCGTGCGGACGTCCTTCCAGAAACATCTTTTGGAAATAGTGCGACGGCAACGGACTCCCAGGAATCTTCACGCCATTTGCCGACACGGAAATCCCGTCGCCGCCCAGCGCCATGTACGCTAGACGTGTTTGTAAACCAATTTCCCTGGCCGCAAGTTGGTCCATCGATATCGAGTTTTTGAAATTAGCAGCGCCTGGATGCGGTGCGCCGGTGAGCCACGATTTGGAAGCAGCGTGACCGCCGTCGACATCAGGATGTGATGTGCCCGAGACGACAGTGAAGTCATCTCGAAGATCGGTCAGCGGTTCGAGATAACGTGTAGTTTCGTAATCGCCACCTGACTTAGTGGGCATCAGGTTGGGTGGATGGAAAGACAACTCCATATTGATCGCCACGATCCGGCGCGGTTCGCTTCTTTCGTTTGATTGAGCAGCGATCGCGGGCACCATACACTCCAGCGCCGGCAGCGCGATAGCGACG
>Ga0326597_10007753_pt1 | contig 14562 bp, 12 predicted proteins | sample RVTome_12_FD_203789 | JGI IMG/M metagenome (GOLD analysis project Ga0326597, IMG submission 203789) | Soil microbial communities from uranium-contaminated site in the Upper Colorado River Basin, Wyoming, United States - RVT100D185 | ecosystem: Environmental > Terrestrial > Soil > Contaminated >... | reverse complement strand
TGCCGCCACCGATATCAATCAAGCACACGCCGAGATCGCGTTCATCTTCGGAAATGGTTGCGGTCGCGGAAGCGAGCGGCTGCAGAATGAGATCCTTAACTTCCAGGCCACATCGGCGCACACACTTGATGATGTTCTGCGCGGCCGAAACCGCCCCCGTAACGATGTGTACCTTTACTTCGAGCCGCACACCACTCATTCCCAGCGGTTCGCGCACGTCTTCCTGCCCGTCGATGATGAATTCCTGATTGAGCACGTGCAGGATCTGCTGATCGGTCGGGATATTCACCGCGCGTGCGGTCTCGATCACACGCACGACATCTTGCTGCACGACTTCCTTGTCCTTGATCGCGACCATGCCATGCGAGTTGTAGCTCTTGATGTGACTGCCGGCGATTCCCGCATACACTTCACGAATCTTGCAGTCGGCCATCAACTCGGCTTCCTGCAAGGCGCGCTGGATCGCATTCACGGTCGATTCGATATTGACCACGACGCCTTTCTTCAGCCCGCGGGAGGACTGCGAGCCCATGCCTATGATCTCGAGCGTCTCGTCGGGCTGGATCTCTGCGACAATGGCCACGACCTTGGACGTACCGATGTCCAGCGCTACCAGCAGACTCTTGCTGTCCTTCTGTTTGTTCATTTACGCCGGTCCTTCGCTGCGGCGCGCGCCAGTTCCGGCACACGCACCGCAAAACCGTTCGGGTAACGCAAATCCGCATGGGTCATACGCCGCCCGAGCAGTGCCGTAGCTTGGGGGTAGTAGTGCACGAAACGAGCGAGTCGATCCTCCAGACTCGCACGCCCCAGCTCCAAGGTGAGCCCGCCGTCTAAGCGTAGAGTCCAGGCACGTCGCGCCGATACGATGACCTGCACTGGTTCGCGGCCGATCGGCTTCAGGCTGTTGCGAAAATACGCATACTGAATCGCCATCTCCTTGGAACTTCCCGCAGGCCCAGTAAATACCGGCAACGTGCCGTCGTAGGTTGCCGAAAATAATTCGCCTTGCACGTTGACTAACCCCAGCGTGCCCCAGCGCGCGAGAGGCACGTGCTCTTCGAGCCGCACTTCCAGACGATCCGGCCAGTGCCGGCGTAGATCCGCCTTGCGTACCCACGGCAGCGCTTCGAACGCCTTGCGCAGGCGAGCAAGATCGATGGTGAAAAAATTGCCGAGCAAATCCTTGGCCACGATCGCCTCCACTTCGGCGTGTGCGACCACGTGCGGCTCGCCAAGTATGCGCACTTCCCGCAGCGGGAATGCGGGCAGCTGCACCGTCACGAGTACGCCCGCGTAGAGGGCAATCAGGAACGCAACTGCGAAGAGTATGTTCGCGGTTAAATTGAGAGCTTCTGGCTTGTCCCACATGCTGGCTCACTATTCGCATTGGCCGCCCGCCGCTCTGGCACACACCCACAAGACTGCTGGCAGCGATGCCATCGCTTCCACCGTGACACCTCGCATCATCTCAACCTTGTGCACTCGCCATCTCCAGTATCCGCACAACAAGTTCATCGAATTCGACACCGCACGCACGCGCAGCCATGGGCACTAGACTGTGATCGGTCATTCCGGGCACGGTGTTGACCTCGAGACAGAAAGCACGCCCGGTGTGGTCGAGCATGAGATCCACTCGGCCCCAGCCCTTAGCGCCTAGCGCACGAAATGCCGCGAGCGCGAGCATCTGGATCTCGCGCTCGCGCTCCGGACTTAGCCCACACGGAATCATGTAACGCGTATCGTTTGCGCTGTATTTCGCTTCATAGTCGTAGAACACGTGTGGCGTCTCCAGGCGGATGATAGGCAGCGCCTGTTCCCCGAGTATGGCGACGGTCAGTTCTTGCGCGTCGATAAAGCGCTCGGCAAGCACCGTCGAATCGTAACGAGCCGCGGCCAAGAACGCCGGTTCGAGGCTCTCCACGCTCGTCACTTTGGTGATGCCGATGCTGGAACCCTCACATGCTGGCTTGACCATGATCGGCAATCCGAGTTCTGCGACCACGCGCGCCCAATCGCTATCAACCGCGAGCAACACCCAAGGTGGAGTCGGTATTCCCAATGCTTGCCACACGAGCTTGGCACGCCATTTGTCCATTGCCAGCGCACTAGCCATCACACCGCTGCCGGTGTACGGAAGGCCCAGATACTCCAGTGCACCCTGAATGGTCCCGTCCTCGCCGAAGCGCCCGTGCAGTGCGATGAATACGCGTTCAAAACGTTCGGCGATCAACTGCTCGAGCCCGCGCTCTTGCGGATCAAAGCCGTATGCTTCGATTCCGCGCTGCAGCAGGGCCTTGAGGACCATTGCGCCGCTTCGAAGCGAAATTTCACGTTCCGCAGAACGTCCGCCAAGTGCCACCGCGACTTTGCCGAAGCGCTGCGCGCCGCTCATGGTCGTGCTCCGACGATGCGCACTTCGCACGTGAGCTCGACGCCGTAGCGAGTGTGGACTTCGTGCTGCGCGAGTTCGATCAGTGCTTCGATATCGGCGGCGCACGCACCACCGGTGTTAACGATGAAGTTCGCGTGCTTGGGCGAGATCACTGCACCGCCGATGCGCCTGCCCTTGAGTCCGCAGGCTTCAATGAGGCGTGCGGCGTGATCGCCGGGGGGATTTCGAAACACCGAACCTGCATTAGGCTGATTGAGCGGCTGCGATGCGATGCGGCGCGCGAGAAGATCTCTTACGTTCGCTCTAGCCGTCCGCCCATCCCCGCGTGCGAATTGAAATCTCGCCGCGACAAACCACTCCTCACCACGCACCAGCGCGGGGCGCAGCACAACGTGGCGATAGCCGATCTCGTAGTCGGCTACCACGCGATCTCGCAAGACGCCATCGCGGCTCAGGGTCGTCGCAGCGTGCACCACCTGCCAGGTTTCGCCGCCGTAGCAGCCGGCGTTCATCGCCAGCGCGCCCCCAACAGTGCCGGGAATGCCGGCGAGAAATTCCGCGCCGATCAAATTGTGCGTGGCTGCAAATCGCGACACCTTGGGCGCAGCGACACCAGCTCCTGCGTATATCTCGCTCGAGCCCACCAGCGCGATCGACGTCAGGACGCCATGCGTAAAGACGACTGTACCGCGGAATCCCGCGTCGCGAACCAGCAAGTTGCTCCCCAGTCCGACAAACAGAACCGGCTCGTCACTGGGCAACGTGCGCATGACCACGGCGAGATCATCGAGGTCGGCCGGTACGTAAGCCCGGCGGGCAGGGCCACCGGCTCGCCAGCTGACGTGCCGCGACATCGGCTCATCGCTCATCCATCGGCCGCGTAGCGTCACCAGTTTCTCGGTTTCTGCCATATTCATCGCGACCCGGCCTCGTCGCGCAAACTGTGCAGCCACACCGGTACGTTGCCGATCGAACCGGCGCCCATCGTCACCACGACGTCCGCGTCGCGAGCGTTCGCCAGGATCGCTTGAGCCAGATCCGTGATCTGTTCAACGAAGATCGGTTCAACCTTGCCTTGCACGCGCAGCGCACGAGCTAGCGCACGACCATCGGCTGCCACGATGGGCTCTTCCCCGGCGCGGTAGACTTCCGCGAGCAGCACCACGTCGGCGTTCCCCAATACGCGCACAAAATCCTCGAACAGGTCGCGAGTGCGGGTATATCGATGCGGCTGGAACGCGAGCAGCAAACGCCTGCCCGGATAGGCGCCGCGTACCGCGGCCAGCGTTGCTTCGACCTCGGCCGGATGATGGCCGTAGTCGTCGATCAGTGTGATTGCACCGCCCGCAGGGAGCGCGACATCGCCGTAACGCTGGAAGCGACGGCCGACGCCACGGAACTCGCGGAGCGCGTTCACGATTGCATCGTCCGCAGCGCCGACTTCCATGCCCACCGCAATTGCGGCCAGCGAATTAAGTACATTGTGCTCGCCGGGGAGTTTAAGTTCGACGTTCAAGTCGGGAAGCGCGCCGCCCGCGCGCGCGTCCAGGTTGCGGACTACGCGAAAGCCCATACGGCCAGCGCGATGCTCGATATCGACAGCGCGTATCTGAGCACTGACATCAAGACCATAGGTGACGATCGGCTTCGCTACGTTCGGGATGATCTCGCGCACGTTGATGTCGTCCACGCACATCACCGCCAGTCCATAGAACGGCAGCTGCTGCAGGAAATCGGTGAACGCCTGGCGCAAACGAGCAATCGAATGGCCGTATGTTTCCATGTGATCGGCATCGATATTCGTAACCACGGCGAGCACGGGTTGCAGATGCAAGAACGACGCATCTGATTCGTCGGCTTCGACAACGATGAACTTGCCGCTGCCGAGCTTGGCATGCGCTCCAGCGCTGACCAGCCGCCCGCCGATCACGAAGGTGGGATCCATGCCGGCTTCGGCGAGCACGCTGGCAACCAGACTCGTGGTTGTAGTCTTGCCGTGGGTCCCGGCCACGGCGATGCCCTGCTTGAGCCGCATCAGCTCCGCGAGCATCAGCGCGCGCGGGACGACCGGAATACGCAGGCTGCGAGCCGCAACGACCTCCGGATTGTCTGGCAACACCGCTGTAGAAACGACCACTACGTCGGCACTTGCGACCTGTTCTGCCGAATGACCGCGTGCGACCCGTGCACCGAGATCAGCGAGGCGCTGGGTCGCGGCATTCGAGGCAATGTCCGAGCCGCTCACGTCGTAGCCAAGATTAACCAGAACCTCGGCAATACCACTCATGCCGGCACCACCTATGCCGACGAAATGCACGCCTCTGACTTTGTGGCGCATCAGTTTATTCGTCCGCATTCAAGCGTACAGTCAATCGACTGCGGCCGCATGGTGGAGTCATGTCCAAGAATCGTCATTTCCTCGAACCCAGCGCGACTTGTTCGCAAATATCCGCCACGCGTTGCGCCGCGTCGGGCTTGCCCAGCGAGCGGGCAGCGCATGCCATAGCCAGCAGACGTACTCGGTCGAGCCCGCGCAGAATTTCTGCGAGGCGCTCGACCGTCAACTCGGATTGCGGCAATAGCACTGCCGCTCCATGCTCGGCTAGCGCACTCGCATTACGAGTCTGGTGATCGTCGATCGCGAACGGAAACGGGATCAATATTGATCCCACGCCGACGGCCGCAAGCTCGGCAAGCGTTGTCGCACCGGCGCGACAGATGACGAGATCAGACCACGCCAGCTGCTCGGCCACGTTGTCGATAAATGGCGTGACGCGCGCTTCTACTCCAAGCCTGCGGTAATTCGCCTCGAGCTCCCCCGCATGTTGACGTCCGGCCTGATGAATCAATTCGGGCCGTTCGGATACATCGAGTGCGGCGATGGTCTTTGGAATCACGTCGTTGAGCGCACGCGCGCCGAGGCTGCCGCCAAGCACGGTGATTCGAATACGCCCAAACCTCTGAGCGTATCGTGCTTCTGGGCGAGGCAGCTGCGCGAGGGTTGCGCGCACAGGATTACCGGTGAGCAGGGCCCCGACGCGCGGCTTGAACGCGGAGTCGAAACTTGTAAGTACACGCTCCGCAAGCTTCGCGAGCAGCCGCGTCGTCGTTCCGGCAATCGCATTCTGTTCGTGGATGACGAGGGGGCGGCCGAGCAATGCAGCCATCATACCGCCCGGTAGCGCGATATAACCACCCATACCCAACACGACATCCGGAGCGATGCGTCGAATCGCGGCTTGCGCCTGCCAAAACGCAAGCAGCAGTCGACCTGGCAGCAGAAGTACTGCAGACAAACCTTTTCCACGGATACCTTGGAAACGCACCCAGGCCATGTCGTAACCGTTACGCGGCACCAATTCAGCCTCCATCCCGGTTTTCGATCCCATCCACACGACACGCCAACCGCGCGCCGTCAGAACCTCCGCCACAGCAAGGCCAGGAAAGATGTGACCACCGGTCCCGCCGGCCATGATGAGGATGGTTTTGGGCACGCTGCACTCTGGCTACCTATACCGCACCGACGTTCGCTCGGTCATACAGTCAGTCCGCGCATAAGCTGTCGATTCTCCCAATCGATACGCAGCAGTACGGCGATTGCGCAACAATTGGCTGCGATCGCGCTGCCGCCGAAGCTCATGAGCGGCAGCGTTAATCCTTTGGTTGGCAGCAAACCCATGTTCACACCCATATTGACGATGGCCTGGACTCCGATCCACAGCCCGATACCTTGCGCGACAAGCGCGGCAAACATCCGTTCCAGCAGCGCCGACTGATGGCCGATCGCGAAGGCGCGCAATACCAGCCATGAGAACAGCGCGATGATGGTGACGACTCCCACAAACCCCAGTTCTTCCGCTATGACCGCAAGCAGGAAGTCTGTATGCGCCTCCGGCAGATAAAACAGCTTTTCGACACTCCCGCCTAAGCCCACACCAAACCACTCGCCGCGACCGAACGCGATCAATGCGTGCGAGAGCTGATAGCCGCGCCCATACGGATCGGCCCAGGGATCCATGAAGCCCAAGATGCGCTGCATGCGATAGGGCGATGTCAGAATAAGGACGACAAATCCGACGACCAATAAAGCGGCGAGACCGGCGAACAAGCGCCAGTTCATACCGCCAAGAAAGAGGATGCCCATCGCGATCACAGTGATGACCGCAAATGCGCCGAAGTCCGGTTCTCGCAATAGCAGGCCGCCTACGAATAGCATGACGACAAACATCGGCGCGAACCCTTTCTTGAAGCTGCCCATAAAGGCCGCTTTGCGCACGGTGTAGTCGGAGGCGTACAGCACGACGAAAAACTTCATTGCCTCCGATGGCTGGAAGTTCAACAATCCAAGCGGCAGCCAGCGTCGGCTGCCGTTGACCTCCTTGCCGACGCCAGGCATCAGCACCAACAGCAGCAACACCAGGCCGACGACGAACAGAAAAGGGGAATAGCGCTGCCAGAGCTGCATTGGCGCTTGGAACGCCGCCAGAGCGAGCGCCGCGCTCACGGCAAGAAAGAGCGAATGGCGCACCAGAAAATAAGTCGACTGATAGCCGGTATAGCGCGCCGCCTCCGCCATGGCGATGGATGACGAGTAGACCATGACCAGGCCGAGCGAAATGAGCACCAGCGTCACCCCGAGCAGGCCTCGGTCGTATTCCGCCGGAGGTTGAAAGCGTTGGGCGTCGCGATAAAACATTCAATGCCGGCTCCCGACCGTGTTCGCAAGGGCGCGTGCGATTCTGGTGAACTCCTCTCCACGATGCCCATAGTCTCTAAACATGTCGTAGCTCGCGCAGGCCGGCGAAAGCAGCACACCGTCACCGGGCATGGCGGCCGAGTACGCGATGTCTACGGCTTCTTCCAAAGTGCCAGCACGCATCAGCTGAACACCGCACCCGCTCAGTGCTGCAGCGATCTGTTCCCGGTCGCGCCCAATGAGGACCACCGCACGCGCGTGCTTGCGCACCGCGTCGGCAAGGGGCCGAAAGTCCTGGCCCTTGCCATCGCCGCCAGCGATCAGAACGCAATGGCGCCCAAATCCCGTCAGCGCGGCCAGCGTAGCGCCGACATTGGTGCCTTTGGAATCGTCGAAAAACGCTATATCGCCGAGTTCAGCCACCATTTGCATACGATGGGGCAATCCCTTGAAACGGCGCAACCCGTCCAACAACGGCGCAAGCGGCAGGTCGACCGCGCGGCATAACGCCAGAGCAGCCAGGGCATTGAGCGCGTTGTGCAGTCCTGGGATCTGCAACTCGGCCGCGGGAATTAGCTTGCAATCGCCCTGAGCAAGCCAACACTGTCCATCGCTCTGGAGCATGCCCCAATCGGACTCAGAGGCAGGCGCATCCGAACCGAAACTGACAACCTCGCGTCCGGGCAGGCGCAATCCTTGACTGAGCGGATCGTCACGATTGAGCACTTGTATTCCGGAGCCCTGAAAGATCCTGGCTTTGGCCGCGGTGTAACCCTGCATGCTGGCGTAGCGGTCGAGGTGGTCCTCGCAGACATTGAGTACGGTTGCAACCGTCGCATTCAACGACTCGGTGGTTTCAAGCTGGAAACTGGAGAGCTCCAGAACGAAAAAGCGTGGCGTAGCGTCCGTCCCGAGCGCCTCGAGCACCGGTACGCCGATATTTCCTGCCACGACGACGCTCGCGCCGGCTGCCCTGCACATCTCTGCGACCATCGTCGTCACCGTACTCTTGCCGTTCGAACCGGTGATGGCAATCAACGTGGAGGCCGCGCTTCTGACGCGAGCAAAGAGCTCGATGTCGCCGACCACCGGCACCCCACGATCGAGGGCGGCACGCACGTTCGGCTCCGCAAGCGGCACGCCTGGGCTGATCGCGATCAAGTCGACACCCGCGAAACTCGCCGCGCGAAATGGGCCGGTATCGAGCGGCACGCTTGGGGCTTCGCGCGCAAGGCGTTCGCCGTTCGGAGGCGCACTGCGGCTATCGGCAACGCGCACGTTCGCACCCTGCGTCGCTAGCCAGCGCGCCATCGAAAAACCAGTCTCTCCGAGCCCGAGTACCAATACTTTCTTTCCCTGCAGATCCATCAGCGCAGCTTCAGCGTCGACAGTCCCACCAGCACCAGCATCATCGTGATGATCCAGAAACGCACCACGACCTGGTTTTGGCTACGGCCGGCGTTGCGCCTTAACTTGGCAAGCAAGTTAGCCTGCACCGAAACCAGATTGCTCTGTGCGCGCGTGTTCATATTCATCGCAGCTTTAGCGTCGAAAGTCCCACCAGCACCAGCATCATCGTGATGATCCAGAAGCGCACCACAACCTGGTTTTCCTTCCAGCCTTTGAGCTCGTAGTGGTGGTGCAACGGCGCCATGCGAAAGATGCGCTTGCCCGTGAGCTTGAACGAGGCGACTTGCAGAACCACCGACAAAGTCTCGACCACGAACACCCCACCCATAATGAACAACACGATTTCCTGGCGCACGATGACAGCAATGGTTCCCAGCGCCGCGCCGAGCGCGAGCGCACCGACATCGCCCATGAATACTTCCGCCGGATAAGCGTTGAACCAGAGAAACGCAAGCCCGGCTCCCGCCAGCGCTCCGCAAAAAACGGTGAGCTCGCCCGCGCCTGGAATGTAGGGAAACGCTAAATACTTGGAGAACACCGAGTTGCCGGCGACATAGGCGAAAATTCCAAGCGCCGAACCGATCATTACGGTGGGCATAATGGCGAGACCGTCCAGGCCGTCGGTCAAATTCACCGCGTTGCTGGTGCCGACAATGACGAGATACGTCATGGTGACGAATCCGATCACGCCGAGCGGGTACGCCGCGGACTTGAAAAACGGAACGATGAGCGTGGTTTGCGCAGGCAAGGTCGCGCTGTACGCAAGCAGCATCGCGGCGGCGATACCGATCAGCGACTGCCAGAAGAACTTAGTGCCCGCTGACAAGCCCTTTGGATTGCGATGCACGACTTTGCGATAGTCGTCGATCCATCCTATCAGGCCGAAGCCGAGCGTAACCGCAAGCAGCACCCAGACTAAACGGTTACGCAGATCCGCCCATAACAGCGTCGTAACGATGATCGAGACCAAGATCAGCGCGCCACCCATGGTTGGTGTTCCCGCCTTGGTCAGATGGGTCTGTGGACCGTCGTCGCGCACCTCCTGACCAATCTTGTAGGCCGCGAGCTTGCGTATCATTACCGGCCCGACGACGAACGATATGACCAACGCGGTCAAGCATGCCAGCACGGCGCGCAACGTGATATAGCCAAAGACGTTAAACGCCCGTATCTCGGTGCTCAGCCACTGCGTCAGCGCGAGCAGCATGCCGTCCCCCGCCACTCGCCTATCATGACTACGTGTGAAAAATTTTTCATGGCCGCGCAACCTCGAACGCTTGCACGACCCGCTCCATGTGCATGGAACGGGAACCTTTGACCAGCATGGTCGTATCGACGTCGAGCTCAAGCTCGAGCGCGGCCAGAAGATCCTCGATACGCGAGAAATGCTGCCCACCGTGACCAAACGCCGCGCAAGTGTATTGCGCAAATTCGCCGAGCGTGAGTAGCCGTTCAATGCCCGAATCACGCGCCGCTTGCCCGACCTGAGCGTGCAATTCGGGCGCCAGATTTCCCAGCTCGGCCATGTCGCCTAACACGAGCACGCGTTTCCCCGGGACCTGCGCCAGCACCGCGATCGCCGCGCGCATCGAATCCGGATTAGCGTTGTACGTGTCATCGATCAGGACCGCGCCATTGATTGCCTGGCGGCGCTGCATGCGGCCTTCGAATCCGCCGAAGCTTGCCAGTCCGCGCGCAATCGTGTCCGCCGGAACTTCCAGGGCCACGGCCACCGCCGCCGCGGCAAGCGCGTTGCGCACGTTGTGAACCCCGGGCGCTTGCAGCTCGAAAGCAGCCGCGCCGCTCGGGGTCCGCAGCACGATCTCGCTATGCAGCGCGTGACCCCGGTAGCGTCCGGTAACTTCGGCAGGCGCGTCCAAGCCAAACTCGATGATTCTTCGGCGCGGGTTTAATCCCCGCCACAGCGGAGCGAACGCCTCATCGGCATTGACGACAGCGATGCCCGATGCTTCCAAACCCTCGTAGATCTCGCCTTTGGCCGCCGCGATTTCCGCCACGCTGCCTAACAGACCGATGTGCGCTGAACCCGCGTTGTTGATCAATGCAACGCTAGGGCGCGCGAGACGAGTCAAGTAGCGAATCTCGCCGGCATGGTTCATTCCCATCTCGATCACTGCGTAGCGGTGCAGTGCACGCAACCCAAGCAAGGTAAGTGGCACGCCAATATCGTTGTTCAGGTTCCCCGGAGTCGCCAGCACTTGTTCGGGCTCGTCGCAGACATGGCGCAGCACAGCGGCGATCATCTCCTTCACCGTCGTCTTGCCGTTGCTGCCGGTTAGTCCGACCAAAGGGAGCGTAAAACGCAGCCTCCAGTTCGCCGCTAGCCGTCCCAGAGCGGCGCGCGCGTCGTCGACCACGATCAGGGGCTGCGTGTGCACGTTCGTGGGAACGGAACCTCGCTCGACCACTGCGGCGGCGGCGCCACGTGCAAACGCCTGATCGAGAAAGCGCGCGGCGTCGAAACGCTCGCCTTTCAACGCAAAGAACAAATCCCGAGAGGTGAGCGTGCGCGTGTCGGTCGATATTCCACCAACTGCGCCATCTGCTGCCCGCAGTTCGCCATTCATCGCCTCTGCCGCCGCACGCAGACTCATCATGGCGCTGGTCGTCCCGAATCGTTGGTAATGACCGAATCTGGCCACTTCGCCAGACATGCGCTTGCGGTTTCGACATCACTGAACGGATGGCGCACGCTGGCGATGTCTTGATAGGATTCGTGACCCTTGCCGGCAATCAACACGACATCGCCAGGCGTCGCGCTCATGATCGCAGTTGCGATGGCGCGTGCGCGGTTGGACTCGAACGCGAATGGCGCCCGCATCCCGGCTGCGATATCGGCGATGATTGCTGCTGGATCTTCGCTGCGTGGATTGTCACTGGTGATCACCACCCGATCGGCTAGGCGCGACGCAACCGCACCCATCAGCGGCCGCTTGCCCGGATCGCGCTCGCCGCCGCAGCCGAAAACGCAGATGAGTTCGCGGTCGGCGTGATGCGCGCGCAGCGCTGTGAGAACTTGCTCAAGCGCATCTGGCGTGTGCGCGTAGTCGACCACAACCAGCGGCCGATCTTCTCCGCCCAAAGTCTGCATACGCCCACTCACGGGTTGCAATCGCGTGAGCGCCGTCAATGCCTCATCGAGCGGGACTTCACTCGCAAGCAATACCCCGAGTACGCCGAGCAAATTGGCGGCGTTATAGGTCCCCATAAGGGGACTGCGGACTAAGCCGCCGCCCCACGGCGTTCGAATCTCCAAGTCAAGGCCGAAGCGATGTAACTCGAGGCGGTAACCGGAAATCGCACCGCCTGCCAAGCCATAGGTCAGAACCTTGACACAGCTGCGACTCAAGCGCGCGACCAAGCCGCGTCCGTACGAGTCGTCGACGTTGATTACGGCGCACTGCAGACCCGGCCAGTCGAACAGTCGCGCCTTGGCCGCGCCATAACTGGCCATGTCGCCGTGGTAGTCAAGATGATCGCGCGTCAGATTGGTGAACAACGCGACATCGAACCGCGCACCGCTTAGACGCCCTTGTGTGAGCCCGTGCGAGGAGACCTCCATCGCGACGCAGCTTGCATGTTGATCGCGATAGCACGCCAGCAGCTCGTGCAACGCAAGTGCGTCCGGCGTGGTGTTGGCAAGCCCGGTCATTGCCCCGGGAAATCCATGGCCCAGTGTGCCGATGACTGCCGTTGGACGGCCGACATCATTCAAAGCCTGCGCGATCCAGTGGCTGCACGAGGTCTTGCCGTTGGTTCCTGTCACCCCGATCATCCACAGCGCATTCGCAGGTTCGCCGGCCACGTAAGCTGCAATCTCACCCGCCATCGCGCGTAGTCCGTTAACGCCAAGATTGGGAATGCTCCAGCGCTGCGGCCAGAGAAAGCCGTCGGCATCCCAGATCACCGCACGCGCGCCTGCCGCAATCGCCTGTGCTATGAACTCTCGCCCGTCGCGCGCCACCCCCGGGTAGGCGACGAACACGTCGCCCGGTCGCACACGACGGCTGTCGTTGCAAAGTCGCTGGATACCCCCACCTAGCGCTGCAAGCAGCTGGGGACTGAATGTACTGCGCGGCAGAGACATCTCGGACTTCTTCATCCCTTCGGCCCTACGCCCTCGCGCGCGACCCACACGTCTTCATTCAGTTCAGGAGCATCGGCCGGGGGCAGTTGCACATTCATGGTCGGCGCGTCGGGCATCACCGAAAGCGTGCGCAAGACTCCCGCGACCACCTCTCGGAACACAGGCGCGGCCACTATTCCACCGTAGTACTGTCCAGCGCTCGGCTCGTCGATCATGACTGCGACGATGATGCGTGGATCAGAAACGGGTGCGAAACCGACGAAGGACGACACGTATTTGGTCAGCACGTAGCGGCCGCCCTCGAGTTTCCGCGCGGTGCCGGTTTTTCCCGCGACGCGGTAGCCTGCAACCTGCGCGTGCGGCGCCGTGCCTCCGGGCTGGACGACCATCTCCAGCATCGTACGTACGGCTCGTGCGATGTGTGGCGCGATAACCTGTCTACCGGCCTCGGGCCTCTCGCGCTTTATCATTGTTATGGGCTTTAACTCGCCGTCACTCGCAAATATTGTGTAAGCGTGGGCGAGCTGCAGCAAGGTGACCGAGATCCCGTGACCGAAGGCCATGGTGGCCTGCTCAATTGGGCGCCAGCTCTGGTACGAGCGCAATTTCCCCGAGCGCTCGCCTGGAAAGCCCGACTGGGTCGGGTTGCCGAAACCGACACGGGAGAACAGGTCCCACATGCTCCGGGCCGGCAGGTCGAGTGCAATCATCGCCGCGCCAACATTAGAAGACTTCTGAATCACCTGTGCGAGGGTTAGCGCGCCATCTGCGTGAGGGTCGCTGATCGTTGCCTTGCCGACCTTCAGCTTGCCGTTACCCGTTTGAATCACCGTGTCCGGAGTCACCCGGCCCGCCTCCAAAGCCACAGCGGCAGTGAACGGCTTCAGTGTCGATCCTGGCTCGAACACATCGGTCAGCGCTCGATTGCGTGCGCGATTCGGTTCGATGCGCTCGCGATTGTTGGGGTTGTAGGCCGGCAAATTAACGAGCGCCAGCACTTCGCCTGTTTTTGCGTCCAAGACAACGACGCCACCGGCCTTCGCGCGCTGCTGTTCGAGCGCGACTTTCAGCTCGCGGTAAGCGCGATACTGAATTCTTCTGTCGATCGAAAGCGCCAAGTCGCGGCCTTGCTGCGGAGCACGGATACTTTCGACGTCCTCGATGATGCGCCCAAGCCGATCCTTGATCACGCGCCGGCTGCCGGGTTTGCCTGCGAGCGAGTCCTGATAGGCTAGTTCCAAGCCCTCCTGACCCTTGTCGTCGATGTCGGTTATTCCAATCAGGTGTGCGGTCACTTCGCCGGCCGGATAGAAGCGACGATACTCCCGCTGCAGGAACACCCCCGGAATGTTCAGCTCCACAACGCGCGCTGCCTGGTCGGGAGGCAGTTGCCTGCGCAGGTACACGAACTCGCGACGCGTATCGGCAAGGCGCTTGTTGAGCTCGTCGTTATTGACACCGATCAGGCGGGACAGATGACGCAACTGATCCGGGGTTGGAGTGAAATCTGTTGGGTTGGCCCAGACCGACTCGACTGCCGTGGAAATGGCCAATGGCTCACCATGACGATCGGTGATGCGCCCACGGTGGGCGCCGATTTCGACGATCCGGCTATAGCGCGAGTCGCCTTTCTGCTGCAGGAAATCGTTATTGAGACCCTGCAGATAGAACGCACGCACGGCCAAACCGAGCATCCATACGAGCAGCAGCAAGAGCAGAACGCGCGCGCGCCATATCGGCAGGCGCAGCGTTAGCATCGGGCTCGCAAGGGATTTCACCTCGGCGCGCCCCGCTCGTTATCTACCAGCACCTGAATGCGGCCCGTTGGTGGCGTGTGCATCTTGAGTTTCTGCGACGCGATTTTCTCAATGCGCGTGTGCATCCCCCAGGTACTTGCTTCGAGCTGCAATTGACCGAACTCGATCTCCAGTTGTTTGCTTCGTTGCTGCTCCT
>Ga0326597_10007752_pt1 | contig 14562 bp, 15 predicted proteins | sample RVTome_12_FD_203789 | JGI IMG/M metagenome (GOLD analysis project Ga0326597, IMG submission 203789) | Soil microbial communities from uranium-contaminated site in the Upper Colorado River Basin, Wyoming, United States - RVT100D185 | ecosystem: Environmental > Terrestrial > Soil > Contaminated >... | reverse complement strand
CTGGGGCCGGTTCCTACCCGAGCAGACCACCGCCACCGCGATGCTCGACCGCCTCCTGCACCACGCCATCGTCGTCACCACCGACGGCGAATCGTTCCGCATGCGAGAAGCCAAAACCCGCACCACCACCAGGAGGAAGACCTAACCGAACACCCGCGAGGTGGAGACTTTTGTTGGCCACCAGTGGGGACATCGAGATGGCCATTGACATGATGGCGGTTTCGTGCTGATCTGACGCCTTTTGGACGTTCGGCGTCTTCTGTCGGCGGGCAACTCCACGGCTTGTGATGGCTGGTCAGGGGCCACCTCCCACGCTTGTGTTGCGAAAGCTGCAAGGATGCGTCATCCAGTTTGGTTGCGTTGGATGACGCGATGAGTCGTCTGGCGCCTTGAGGTGAGGTGGCGGGTTGAGCGGATCGGCGGCGGGCGCAGCACGGTTGGCGCTGGTGGGGACAGGCGCGCCGCTGCGCGGCAGCTGCCGTCACGATCTGCGCGCACTACCACGGTTCTCGCACCGCTAAATGAGACCGCTCGCGATCTGATCCAGAAAGTCATCAACTGCGCGGCCCGCTGTGTCTCTCGCCATGACAACGAACTCCCCAATTTCAACCGGGTCACTGCATAGATCTTCGAGCACAAGGTGAGTCCGTTCGGTTCCGGATCCTCCGCGCTGGAAGTGGCGCCGAAGCCGGGCATGAGTCGTCGGATGCCGAATCGCCCTGATCACCCCAACCGAGCGGTCCACAGCAAGGCGGGACACCCATGCCGAAATATCGGGGTTAGCCAACTCGCCGTCAGCGACGGCCTGGCCGAGCTCGAGGAGGCTGAACTCCCTGACACCGCCACGGGTGACCTTGGGACCGAGGCCTGCTCGCCGCGCGGCTGCCGCCGCGCACAGGTCCATGGCACCGAGCGCCGAGGAAGCCGCCCATCGGAAGTGCGCCAGGTCAACGACGTGCCACGCGTGTTGCCCGTTGGCGTCGCGGACCTCGACTCGGAGGTCGAGGTCCGCGAGGTAGTAGAGGCTGTCGACGGTCCATCGAGCCCAGCCAACCAGAGCACTTGGCTCTCCGGTCCAGCCGCGTCGATCGGCAAGGTCGTCTGGGTACTTCCAAGCGTGCCCCATCTGCCTCGGTCTCCTTCCTCAGTGTCGGGAATCTCCCCCGATGACGCTAGGCGCCAGCCGCGATTCAAGTCGACGTGCTCAGAACCACGGTTCTCTGGAGCGCCGTGGTTCTGGGTGGTGTTCAGGGCCCTCAGCGCTTCCTACGCGGCGGCGGGCATGTCGCCGGTGTCGTCTCGTAGGGTGGGGTAGGCGTCTTCCCAGGCGTTTCGGAGGAGATCGGTCAGCGGGAGTCGGTTCCAGTCGGCGGCGAGGGCGTGGAATGGAACAGCTCGGGCGATGAGGCTGGCGGGCCCTTCTTCGAGGAGGATGGGTAGGACGCGTTGTCGCACGTCGGGACGACATAGATCGAGTTCGGCCGTCTGCAGGCGGGCAGCCTCTTCGGCGTCGAGCGTGACCTTGACCCACCGGGCTGGACCGCCAAGAAGTTCGTTGGGGATTGCAGCGCCTGCGGGGCGCCATGTGTCGCGATCGTGGTGGTTGCGCTTGATCGGCGGGTAGCTCGCGTCGAGCATGCGCCCGACGGCGCCCCGGACTGCTCTCTGGTGTGAGGGATGCGCGTTGGCTGCCGGTGCTGATGTCGGCTCGCGGCTCGAGCGGAGTTGATCCTGGGTGCGCGGGCCACCTTCGTCATGGACCTGGGAGTAGCGAGCCAGGACTTCGTGGTCGACGTGCTGCCGCCATCGGCCTTCCTCGTAGTACGCGGAGGTTGCGACGAGTGCGGGTGGGGTGTTGCCCGAGAGCATGATGGCCTGGTCGTGGCGCAGGGTGCGTAGGAACGCGGGTGGTGCGAGGTCGATGCGTTCGGAGCCTTCGGAGACGGACAGTCCGCCGTCGGGCGCGGACGACACGGTGGACGAGGCGACCCACTGGTCGCCGATCAGGTCAGACAGCAGCTTGAGCGTGTCGAGGTCCTGCGAGCCGGGCAGCCACACGGTGCTGGTGTGGTTGGAGATCAGGGTGCGTTCGGCCTCGCGGTACAGCTCGCGGATCTGGGCGCGGTCCTGCCAGATCGTCATGAGCGTGATGCCCTGCCCCGCCCCGGTCGCGGCGATCTTGGGCAGGTTCTGCAGCGGGGCGATGTTGCCGGCTTCGTCGAGCATGAGCAGCAGCGGCGGGTTCAGCGGCGCCCCGGCCATGACGTTGGCAGAAATGTCGACGGCGGCCCGGTAGATGGCCTGCACGAGTGCGACGAACACGGGCCGCAGTTCGGTCTGCTCGTATTCGGGCGACACGAGGTAGAGCGTGCCGTTGTCGCGGAGCATGGAGGGGATGTCGAGCACGTCGTCGGCCTGCGCCTGGGCGGGGGTGCAGGAGGTGGCGGCGCGGACGCGGGGGGAGCCGAAGGCACGGAAGATCGCCATGGCGGTGCCGAGCACGGACCCTCGGGTCTCGTTGGGCAGGTCCTTGATCGCTTGCCACGCCGCCTGGGCGTCCACGTCCTTGAGGCCTGAGAGAATCTCGCCGACCGCGTCGAATGCGGAGCGGTCGACCCAGTGGGACACGTCGGTGATCGTCCGGCCGGTGTTGGCCGCGGCGAACAGCATGGGGGCGAGGAACTTTGTGGCCAGGGTCTCCCAGAACTTCGCGGATTCGTTGCGATCTTCGACGGCGGCGGCGTCGGTGAGCCAGGTTGCGGTCTTGGTCGCGTCTGGGAAGTTCAGCGAGTTCAGCAGCGGCGACCACCGCACCGTCTCAAGGCCCGTGGCGCCGGTGGGGTCGAACAGGACGGTGGGGCCGAAGTGGCTGCGGCGGTGGACGGTGAGGTCGTAGACGTCGCGCTTGACCGAGGTGACCACGGCGGGGCCGTCCCAGCGCAGCAGGTTGGGCACGACCAGCCGGGTGGACTTGCCGGTGCGGGTCGGGGCGACAACCATGACCGAGGTCGCTTTGGGCACCAGGATGTCGCCGCCTTCGTGGCTGCCGACCAGGAGCCGCCCGGCGGCGGGTGGTTCGTCGGTGCCAGGTCGCGGTGGGGTGGCGAGCAGCGGGGCGAGGTCGCGGCGGCGAGCCCAGACTCGTGAGTGCAGCCGTTCGCGGGCGCGTTGGCGGTGGCGCCAGCCGGCCTGCCAGTCCCACCACGCCCGCAGCCCCACGATCGCGCCGCCGGCCATGGTGGCGGCCAGCACGGTCGCGACGAGCATGGGCCGCCACGGTGCCGCGACCGCTTGGGCAAGCGTCGGTTCAACGGGGCCGCTTACGAGACCGGCGAGCAGGCCGGGCATCTCGAGGATGCCGGCAGTCCAGTTGGTGCCGGCGATGCGTGACTCGACCCAGATCGCGACCCAGCCGATGCTCGAGAGGGCCAGAACGATGGCGGCCAGGATGAGGCCCAGGGTGGCCCACAGCAGCTCCATCGAGTTCGTTCCGCCGCCAAGCAGGCGGCCGGACCTCGGCAGGTTCGGACTGCCCATCATCGGTCGACCTGGTCGTCGACGGCACGGATGGCCTGATCTGTGTCCACGAGGTGCTGTTCGATGGGGCTCAGCAGGTGGTCGACCAACGCGACCTCGCGGGTCTCCCCGCCGACGATCCACAGTCCGCGGCCACGGCCGATCCGGGTCGCGAGCCCGGTCTGCACGTCGTTGAGCTGCAGGGTCTCCTTGAGCAGCCGGCGTTCGGAGGGCTTCTGGCGGTAGATGACCCAGGTGCCGGAGTCGGCGATCACCCCTTCTGCCAGCGAGCGGACCGCGGAGCCCTGGTCGCCGGCTGCGGCAGTGTCCGACAGCCGGTGCATGATGTTGACCACGGACAACGAGAGCTGGCGGGCGAGTTTCTGGTTGGTCTGCATCCAGCGTGCTGTCCCGTGGTCGGACAGCAGTGCCCAAGCCTCGTCGTTGACCTGGAACCGGCCGCGTGGCGATGTCTCGGTGGCGAGTTGGAGCCAGGCGGCGGCGCAGATCATGACCAGCGGAAGGGCGTGCCGGTGGGTGCGGTAGACCGAGGCGATGTCGACCACGACCAGGTCGCCGAGCGCATCGGCGTCGAGGTTGGTGTGACCGGCGAACATGCCGCCGAGATCGCCGTGCGGGTCGACCAGCCGCGCGAGCGCGAGCGCCATTTCGCGGGATTCCTCGACGACCCGGCCCGGGTCCATGTTGACCCTGGTGGCGATGTCGGCGGGTGGGTCAACGAGCGCGTCGGCGAGCATCGGCAGGGTGACCACGTCCCCGTGCGCCGCGACCGACAACGGCCGGTCGTCGGCAGGGGTGAAATCGAGGCGGGCGACGCGGGCGAGGGTGGCGGTGAGCACGACCATCTCGAGCTGCCGGCACGGCCGGGCGAGGGTGGCTTCCAGCAGGGCGCGGACGGTGGCGACGTTGCGGTGAAACAGCTCGGTGGGTGCGAGCGTGGTGCCGGCACGGCCGGGGTCCAGCGGGTTGAGGACGGTGCCGCCGCCGGGGCGCAGCGCGATCGGTTCGACACCGGCCGCCGATGCCAGGGCGCCGTATTCGCCCTTGGGGTCGATGATGTGGGCGCCGCGGCCGAACTCCAGGCCGCGCCACACCAGCGTCTTTGCGAGCGCGGACTTGCCCGAGCCGACGTCGCCGAGGATCAGCACGTTGGGGTTGGTCAGCCGACCCTGGGTGTACAGGGTCCAGGGGTCCCAGCAGAACGTCCCGCCGGTCGGTGACGCACCGATCGCGATCCCGCCGGTGCCGTGGCTGCCCGCGCGTGAGGCGGTCTGAAACGGGTAGATCGCTTCGGCCGATCCCGTGGACAGCTCGAAGGACTCTGCTCGCGGCTGGATGCGGGTGCGGGCGGCGAACGGGCGGCGCTGGCCGCCCCGGTCCCCGACCTGGCGGTAGCGGGCCTGCAGGTCACGGCGTTCGGCGAGCTCGTCGGCCACCTGTTCACGTCGCACGGCACGAGCCTGCCGGCCTGATGGTCGGCCTGCGCCGCTACCACCGGTGGTGCGGGCGAGTCGGCGGGTCGAGTGGGCGGGTCGCCATGGCGGGGTCATCGGGCACCTCGACACAACGGCAGGGTCCACCCGAACGCCTGCCGTTGGCTGCCAGCAAGCCGGCGCAGTTCCAGGGCGCACCGTCGCGCGGCAGCGTCGACCTGCCCGACTGCCGCATCCAGCTGCGCCAGGCTCGGTGCGGTCACGGTGATGAGCCACACGATCCGGTAGACGGTGCGGCCATCGACGAGGTCCTCCTCGCGGCGGGCGGCGTCCTGCCACGCCCGGGCATGGCGGGCCGAGGTACCGAAGCCCCAGCGTGCCCGCAGGGTCTGCTCGGATTCGGTGGCGACCTGCTGGGTCTGCGCGCGCCGCTCTGCGGTTGCCATGGCGGTCGGGACGTACAGGATCGACAGGCGCCGTTGCGCGTCGACGCCGATCAGCAGGTGCCCCAGGAAGTCCCCGGTGACCGGCCGCGACGGCGGGCGCACGACCTGCAGGGTGGTCGACCATCCCGAGTCGTGCCGCACCGCCCCCCACCCCTCGATCATCCCGGCCGGTCCGGCGGCGGCCGGGTCGATCCCGCCGCCGTCGTTGACGTCGGCTGGTCGCTGGTCAAGCGACGTGCGCGAGTCCGGGTCGAACGCGACCCTGAGCACCTGGGCGATCTGCCGGGCGGGCAGCCAACCGTGCACGTCGAGCCCGGCGCCGGTCAGGGTCTCCTCGATGGTGGCGGCCCTGTCGAGCAGCACCCTGGCGGCGCCGTCGGCGCCGCCGCCGGCCTGCCGGACAGCCCGGCGTGCGGCCCGCAGGTCCAGCGCGACCGCGAGCAGCAGCCGGTGCTCCTGGGAGATCGCCCCCGACGCGTGGAGCACCTGCCGGTAGGAGGTGGCGGTGTCGTCGCTGCCGCGACCGCCATGGCGGGCGTGGTGGGCCCGCAGCGGTTCGGTCGATGCCGGCCCGACACTGTGCAGCAGCTGGAGCCGGCAGATCTCGGGCAGCGACTGGGCGACGTGGTCCAGCAGACGGCCCCACGCGCCGATGCGGGACTGCTGGTCGTCGGGGTCGCCAAACAGGAACCCGCCGGCCGAGATTTCCGCTACGGCGATCATGCGCTGGCGGAACGTGTCGCGCAGCACCCCGAACCCCGCCGGGCTCGGATTGGCGACATGCGCGGCCGTGGTGGGGTCGTGGGTGTGCAGCTCCAGGCCGAACAGTTCGCCGGGCAGGTCCAGCACCCCGTCGGGCAGCGGGCGGGCCAGCTCTGGGGAGCTGTAGAACTCGTTGCGGCGGGTCGCCATCCGCCACCCGTACCCGCCGGCGATCGGGATCCAGTCCACCAGCGCCCGACCCCCGACCTTGACCGCCGCTCCAGCAAGCAGCATCACGATCGTCGCGAGCCCGCCGGCGATCGTGGTCGCGGTCGGGCTGGCCATCGCGGCGATGAACACCACCCCCGCCGTCGCGACGCTCGCGAGCCGGGCGGCGGACAGGCCGAACAGCAGCCCACCGGCCGGGCGGATCGGCATGTCGTAGGTCTGCAGGTCACCCACGGCCGGCCCCCGTGCGGTGCAGCGCCGACTGCCAACCCGCCTGCCGCGGCGACGGCCCGCCCCTGGCACCGGCGCTGCTGCTCGACGACCCACCACCAGACGCTCTCGATGAGCCCGCCGACCCGGACGCGGACCGTCCCGACGGCGCGCCAGCCGACGCGAATCGTCCACCCGTGCCGCCGGTCCCTGTCCCGGCCGCAGAACCGGATCCCGGCGTCCTGCCGCCGTGTCCGCCCGCCCCGGAACCGCCGCCAGGACCGGCTGCTGGCGTGGGCGAGCCGCCCGGACCCGTCGGTCCGAGCGCGCCTCCACCACCGCCGGTGCCGGTCGGACCGGTCGGCCGGGCACGGCTTGCAAGCCCGCCCGCAGCGAGCCCGCCCGCAGCGAGCCCGCCCGCAGCGAGCCCGCCCTTGAGGGCCTTGGCCCCGGCACCGGCCGCGACCACCCGCGAGCCGCGCGACATCGACTGCACCGCGGTCTGCAGCTCCGGGGTCCCCACGATGCGGGCCAGCGCGGCCGGCGCGAGTGCAGCGAGCAGGAGCCCGAACGTGCCGAAGATCAGCCGGTCCACCCCTTGGGGCTGGCCGGCGACGGTGTTGGTGATCGCAAACATCGTCAGGATCGCGGCATCTGACAGCAGCACCGCCACCGCCAGCGACCAGGCGCGGACCTGGACGCGCCGCATCGGCGTCCACACCGACAGGGCGTGCGCGACCGGCAGGAACACGATCACCGCGGCGAGCAGCACCGGCCGCATCGCCAGGGTGAAGTAGATCGCCAGCGACGTGAACACGATCACCAGCCCGGCAAGGAACACGATGAACAACTCCGCGCCGGCATCCTCCTGCAACGCCGAGTCCATCAGGACCTCCTGGAGCGGCACCAGCGGCGCGTCCACCGTGGTGCCCGACGCGGCCAGGGCGAGCCGTCCGATGTTGGACAGCGCACCGCCGATCGCGAGCAGCAGCGACCCGCCGGCCGAGGCGAGCATCCCCGCCACCAGCGCCCGGAAGACGGCTTGCACGGTCCGGGTGGTGTTGCCGGTGATGATCGCGGCGAGGACCTCGGCGATCAGGGTGGCGACCATCACGAGCGCGGCCAGCGCGTAGATCGGCAGGGCCGGGCCGTCCAGCACGGGCGTGTACCAGTCGCGGTTCACCGGCGCGGTCGAGGCCTGCAGGGCGACCAGGTCCAGCGCCCAGAACGCCGCGCGCAGCACCCACACGGTGAGCTCGCCGCCCGCTTCGGCCAGCAGCGACTGGGCCCACTCCTGACCGGCCCACGCGAGCCCGAGCACCCCGCCCAGTGCGAGCACGCCGACCACCACGAACGGGATCGCGCCGTCATCGTCGGCCCACCAGACGCTCACGGCCGGGGACCGGCCGGCAGCGGCAGCGGCACCGTGGCGAGCGCGTCACGGACGAAGCCGCGGGTCCGTCCCGGCGCGGACGCCGACGCGGCGACCAGCGGGGTGGGCCCGTCGGCCGAGTCCAGACCGACCACGGTCCACGTCGCGCCGGCCGGGTCGGCCTCCAGCTCGACGGTGGATGTGGTGAACACCGCCCCGCCGGCATCGCCCACCCCGACCAGAGTCATCGCCCACACCTCGACCGTCGCCGCGGGCCGGTCCGGGTCGTAGGCGACCAGTCGGACGGCCAACGGGACCAAGAAGTAGGTACGACGTGACGGCGGCTGGCGGGCCCAGCCGGACACCTCGAACTCCGTACGTGCCGCAGCGACCTGCTCGGCCTGCTCGGCCGCCTGCTCGGGGGAGAACACGATCCCGGCAACCTCGTCGAACCGGGCCGCGTCGAACACCGCCTCCGGCTGGCCCGTCACGGCCACCGCCGTCACCGCGGCCGCCGCCGCACCCTCGGGCGTGAGCGGGAACTCCCACGGGACCCCGTCGATCAGCCGCGGCGCCCCGAACGCGACATCCTCGACGCCGACCGCCAGCGCCGGGCCCGCAGGCCCTGGCGGGGCGGTCAGGGCGGGTGGCGCCTGCGACAGGCCCCGCCACGCCAGCCAGCCGCCGCCGATCAGCAGGACCGTGAGCAGTCCGGCTGCCCCCGCGAGCCAGACCAGCTGGCCGGGGGTGCGGGCGCCGTAGTCGCCGGCCACGTCAGGACCCCAGCCGGAACCCGGCGTTGACGATCGCCACGGCCGCACCGATCACGACCGCGCCGACGAACCCGCCGATCACCATGAACCGGCCCCACGTCACCCCCTGGGTGTGGGCGCGGTTGGCGGCCAGCGCCCAGGTCGCCCCGCCGATCACCACCACGCCGGCCGCGAACAACAGCCCCGCCAGCGTCAGGCCGTTGAGCGCCGAGATGATCTGGTTGTAGTTCGGGATCCACTGCTGGCCCTTCGAGGGGTCCAGCGGCGGGACCTGTGCCAGGACCTGCACCGGTACTGCTGGCATCGTCGACTCCTTGATCGGGCACGGCTGGCGCCGTGCTCACCGAACAAGTCCGCCGCGCCATCGGGCCGATGTGTCACGCGTGCACCCGCCGCGCAGATGACACATCACGGTTGGTCTCCCGGTGACTCCGTCCCGACAGGAGGAGTCATGCGCGCACGCGACCTCACAGCAGCCATGACAGCGGTGGCCCTGCTCACGGCCTGCACCGGGGGGCAGCCGCCACCGCACGGCGGGGCGCCGGCGGTCACCCGGATCCGGCTCGACCGCCTCCCTCCCGAGCCCGCACACCCTGACGAACTGACCCCGCTCCCCGCGGCCACGGCCGACCCGGCGGACCCGGTCCAGGTCGCCGTGCGGATGCTGCTGGACGGCCTCGACGCGCAGGACCTGCGGGCGGTGGATGTTGGGGCCACCACGATCACCGCGACGTCGGACCGCACGACCGTGCGGGTGGCCGTCACCCACACCGATGGCACGGGGGCACACACGTCGATCTACGAGGTCGACCTTCAACAGGCCGACGACGGGATCTGGACCGTGGTCGGTTCGCGGGCGGTGGGCTGATGCGCCGCGCCGTCGCGGTCATCGCGACGGCCGTGCTGGCCGTCCCGATCGGTGTGCTCGGAGCGTCGGAGACGAGCCGTGCTGGCGTGCCGTACGGGTTCGACCCGGCTGCGCTGCGGGCCGAGATCCCCGAGCCGGCACTGGCCGCCTACCTCGACGCCGCCGCCGACTGGCAGATGGACTGGGCGCTGCTCGCCGCGATCGGCGCCCTCGAATGCGACCACGGCCGCCTGGCCGCGCCGGGCTGCTGGCCCCCGGGCACGATCAACCCGGCCGGCGCGCGCGGCCCCATGCAGTTCCTCGGCTCGACCTGGCGCGCCAGCGCCGGCCCGCACGACCTCGACGTCGCCGGCCCGCCGACCCCCGACGGGCTCGGCTACGCCACCGACGGCGACCACGACGGGACCGCCGACCCGTGGTCCACTTACGACGCCGTGCACGCCGCCGCCCGCTACCTGGTCGACCTCGGCGGACGCGACGACCCGCGGCTGGCAGCCAAGTCCTACAACGCGGGCCCGAACAACCCCGACCCCACCGCCGGCGAGGCCTACGCCACCCGCGCCGTCGACCTGATCGGCCACTACCACGCGCTGGCCGGATTCGGCGGCCCCGGCGCACCGGCCGCCGCGATCGTCGACGACGGGTACGCGCTGCCGTTCGACCCCGTCGGCCTGCGTGCGGTGACGTCCGGCGCCCAGCCGTCATCCGACCCCGAATGGGCGCTGGTCAAGCCACACCACTCCGGCCGAGTCGCCGCCGACATCCCCCTGCCGGTCGGCACCGCCCTGTACGCGCTGACCGACGGGACCGTGACCTTCGCCGGCCAGGCCACCAACTGCGGCGGCACCATCAGCATCCACACCCCCGCCCAGCAGGCGAGCGTCACCTACTGCCACCTGTCGAGCATCGACATCACCACCGGCGACGAGGTGGTCGCCGGACAGTGGCTGGGCCGCTCGGGCGGCGCGGCCGGCACACCCGGTGCCGGCAACTCCACCGGCCCGCACCTGCACCTGCAGATCGTCACCCCCGCCGGACGCCGCTGCCCCCAGGCCCTCCTGCTGGGCCTGTGGCGCCGTTGGCCCGTCCCAACCATCAGCGCCCTTCGCACCGCCGACTGCACCTACGACGGCGTGCCTCCCCCGCCGCAGTCTCCCGTCCCGGTCCCGCCTGACCTGCCGCTGCCGCCCCCGACCGGGCCATGACCCGCAGCCGCTACCTCGTTGTGTCGTGGGTCGACCCGACCCCGACCAGAAGGGCCAAGGACACCCGGACGCGCGAGTACGGGTCGGCCACCACCAAGCAGGCCGCGATCCGCCTGGCCGAGCGATTGCTGCCACCCGACGCGGACTTCATCGTGACCACGATCGGCCGCACCGTGCATGCCGGCCGCACGTCCCCGGTCCAGGCACCCCCGGCCCGACGCCGATGAGCCTCCTGCGTGCGCCCACCGGACAAGCGACACATGCGGCGACCGGCCTGGCGGACTTGTTCCCGGGCGGCACGTCACGGCGACGCGCACCACGCCGGCGCCAGACGTGCCGCCAGGAGCAGCCCATGTCTGAGGAACAGAACCCTTACACCGCCGGGCCCACGCAGCGCCGACGAGACGACGGTGTGCAGCACATCGGCGAGATCCTGCGCCAGTTTGTCGACGAGCACGGCTGGGACCGCCGGCTGCTGCCACCCCCCAGCGACGAGGCCGCTGCCTCGCGCGTGAGCGGACGGCGTCGCGATGGCTGAGCCGATCGCCCTCACGATCGCGGACGGCACCCAAGGCGGCCTCCTCTGCCCGCACTGCGCCGCCGAACGCACTCGCGTCTACCGACCCGGCGCCCCCGAGGATCGGCTCGAGATCACCAGCCCCGAAGCCGCCGCCGAGCTGCTCATGCCAATGATGCAGGACCTCGACCGCGAGCACTGCGTCACCCTCAACCTCGACACCAAGCACCGCCTCATCGCCACGACCACCGTCTCGATCGGATCGGTCGACCACACTTTCATGTCACCCCGCGAGGTGTTCCGCGACGCCCTCCTGCACGGCGCGTCCGCCGTCGTGATCGCCCACAACCACCCCTCCGGTGACGCCGAGCCCTCACGCGACGACGAAGCCGTCACCCGCCGCCTCGGTCGTGCCGGCGATCTCGTTGGCGTCGAAGTCCTCGACCATGTCGTCGTCGGCCACCATCGCTGGGTCTCACTCGCACGCCGCGGTGTCCTCACGGAGCGGCCAGGCCCCAGCCAAGTCGAGCGGGAGCTCGAAGGAGCGAGACACCGATGAGCGGTCGAGTCTCTCACGTAGCGGCGACGACGTGCCCAGCGGCTCGGATCGCGGGCGTCCGTTCCCATCGCGTCGCTGTCAGGATCGGAGCGAACCGCTCTGCGCCCTCGCTCCACCCGTCCGAGCCGAGGAGGCCGCCGTGGATCTTCTGAAGGACATGCCACCCACCATCGGGATCGAGGAGGCCGGCGAGCTGCTCGGGATGTGCCGCTCGTCGGCCTACCGCGCCGCCCAACGCGGGGAGATCCCCACAATCAGGCTCAACGGGCGACTCCACGTCCCGACGGCCAGCCTGCGAGCGCTCCTGGGGTATCTCGGCGAGATGCCCCACGTAGCTCGCGAGGCCGGATGACTCTGTGACTCCCAGCGGTCACGCGGGGGGTAGGGATCGTTGTCGACTTGATGGTGTCCGAGTCTGTCGCCGATCCGTCCGTCACGACCGTGGCCGCGAACTTCTCTGCCACCCGGTTTGCACACCGTCGGGTCCGTCTTGGCCGCGCAGCCGTAACCGCCCCGTCCACCGGGTCGTGGCCCGCCGCCTGACGGCGATTCTGCATCCACCGCACGGCGTGGTCAGGTGTTCGAGCCAAAGGTGCAGGTCAAGTGAGCTGAGGTGTCCTTCAAGCCCCGCCCACCTCAGCATACGATTGGCCGACGTTGACCTCGGGTAGAACGATGGCAATTGCCACTGCTGACGAGTTGAGTGCCTTCGCTTCCGAGCACATCAGCTACGAGGTGGAGATGGCCGCCAACGGCGCCGCAATGTGGCGCGACGCGCGGACGTACCTGTCTCGCGTCGCGAGCAGCTCGCTGACCGTGGCAGTGTTGGTCCACCTTCGCCTGTTGGACGACTTTCTCGCGAGGACCAGTCCGACCGTCGATGACGTGCTCGCCGTCCACTACCTCGACAACTGGCAACCGCCGGCCCCTTCCCCGCTGACCGTCATGGGGGACCGCCATGCGGTTAATGGGCAGGTTGCGCACCTCGCGCTACGGCGGGAAACCAGTCGGCTCTGGAACCTCGCCGACATGGCGAAGGCCGTCCTCATGGAATGCCAGCGCTTCTTCAACCAACTCGAAGACGAAGCGAATGCGTACGCGCCTTCGTTCGAGGTCGCGGCACGGATCACTGGTGAGTTCCTCGACTGGTACGACCAGGGGCTGTACCTCGACCTGGACGCGTACGCGACCGTCGAGGTCGATGGGACTCCCTCGCCTGACTCGGTCGGAACGACGTCGAATGTTGTGACGAGATCGTTCATGTTCCCTAACGACGCATGGCGGGGCAGCTGACGGATCCGAAGGAGCCCTATCGAGTCCGCCGAAGCTGCGAACGCCCATCCGCCCCCACGAACCTGTGCCGCGACAGTGGAAGTCCTGGCCGGGCGAAGTGAGCGAAGTACCGCAGTGCTCGGCGCGCGGCCTATCGTGCAGCCTCGGTCAGCTCGGTGCTTGGCTCGCACACATCTCGCACACGGACGAGCGGCTACAGGCCCGGACTCCGCCGGACGCGGTGCCACGGAATCGCCGTTTCGGGCGACGATTCGCCACTTTCGCGGATTCGGTGCGACGACCACGGACGGCAAGATCGGCTTCCTAAACCGTGCGTCGCAGGTTCGATTCCTGCCGGGGGCGCCAAGCACGTTTCTGCAGGTCAACGGCCGTTTCTGGGGCCGCGTTCGAGGGGTCGGATTCGGGCCCAATTCGGCCCGTGGGCCGCGTATGGGCCGCAGGAGAATCCGACATGGTGTCCCGATCGAGCCGGGCGCGCGCATGCGCACCGCCTTTGGTCGCCCTCATAGTCCCGGCAACTCTCGCCCCCGGTCGGCTCCGAGTCGTCGGTCGATGTCCCGAACGATCTCGGTGGTCTTCGCATGGAGGGCGACCAACTCTTGGGTCGCCTCCAGACGGAAGGCCGCTGAGTCTCCTTCGGGTGCCCGACCAACCTGCATGACCACCTTGCGGCTGGGTGTCAGTTCGACTGTGAACAAGGGCGGGTCCGCCGACACGCGGAGAGGCTTCGCACGCGCCGGTTGCATGTGGCCATCGCCGCGCAGGTACGCATCGAGGTGAGCAACCACATCACGTACCTGCTTGACAGTCTCGACCGTTCGGTGTCGCGGGATCTTGAGCAGTTCCGTGCAGTAGTCGACAGCCTGGGCAAGGCAGTTCAGCGCGAGGGCCAAGGCCAGGCCTTCGCCCGCATTGAACGGCCCCATGTCGTCGTCGGTGCTTGCTCCGGCCATCACGATTGCCTGATGAGCCGCTGCCGCTGCGGCATGTGTCATGGCCAGATACTGGTTGGCCATGACGAGTTGTTGCGACGTGACCAAGAGAATTTCCGAGAAAGTCAACTTGGGAGCTGGGACGAACTCCGCGCTTCAGGTTGGCCGCTCCGGTCGTGGCCGGTGACCACGAGTCGATCACCTTGGTTATGGGAGGCCTGAGCGCACTGAGGGAGCACTCATCGTACGGCCAGGCTGGCGCTCCTCGGCCTGGTCGTGATCTGGGCGAAGTTCCAAGCCACACAACCACAAGAACACGGGCAGCCACGGAGGTCCTTGGACCACGAAGAAGGTGGCCGCAATCCGGCCCTACGCGATGAGTGAGGGGGCGGTCGGTGTCATTGCGGCGGTGCGGCCTCGGAGTCTTGGGGTGACGGGAGTGTTCCAGACCACGGCGGTCTTCAGGAGCATTCTGGTGCGGTAGTTG
>Ga0326597_10007751_pt1 | contig 14562 bp, 9 predicted proteins | sample RVTome_12_FD_203789 | JGI IMG/M metagenome (GOLD analysis project Ga0326597, IMG submission 203789) | Soil microbial communities from uranium-contaminated site in the Upper Colorado River Basin, Wyoming, United States - RVT100D185 | ecosystem: Environmental > Terrestrial > Soil > Contaminated >... | reverse complement strand
ACTCCGCCGGTAGCTCGTCACCGGGTGGAGGCCGGCGGGCGAATTCGGCCAACAGCCGGCGAGTGATCGTCGGTGCCAGCAACGCATCGCCGGCGGCGACGGTACGGACGGCGGCGATGAGCTGATCTGGGGAGGTGTCTTTGAGCAGAAAGCCGCTGGCTCCCGCCCGAACCGCCTCGTATACGTTGCGGTCCCCGTCGAAGGTGGTCAGGACTAGTACGCGGGACTCGACCCCCGCCTGGTGGAGACGACGCGTCGCCTCGAGCCCGTCGACACCGGGCATCCGGATGTCCATCAGCACCACGTTTGGGTGGAGGCGTATCGTCTGCTCGACGCCGGATCCCCCCTCGGCGGCCTCGCCCACCACCTCGATGTCTTCCTGGGATCCGAGGATCAGGGCGAATCCGCTACGTACCAGGGCCTCGTCGTCGACGATCAGGACTCGGATCGGCACCTCAACGTCCTCCCGGGACGGTTGACGGACACGGCAGATGCGCCTCGACCACGAACCCGCCCGCCACCCCCTGCCCGTGAGCAAGGTGGCCGCCATACAAAGCGACCCGTTCGCGCATGCCCACCAACCCGTGCCCCACCACTGTCTCCATCCGGGCACCGGCGCCCGCATCCTCCACTCGAAGCCGCAGCTGATCGGGCCCGTAGTCGAGCGTGACGGTGGTCTGGACACGGCCGGCGTGCTTGAGCACGTTGGTCAAGGCCTCCTGGACAACGCGGAAAGCGCACAACTCCACGCCATGAGGGAGCGGCCGGACCTCGCCGGAGCGCTGCAAGCTCACCGGGAGCCCGGCCTCACAAAGCTGGCCCACCAGCGTGTCGACTTGGTCCAGCCTCGGCTGCGGCGCTGCGACGTGATCGGACTCGTCGGCTGCGGCGGACCGCATGAGTCCGACGAGACGCCGCATCTCCACCAACGCCTGCTGTGAGACATCTCGCACCGCCGCAATCGCCTGGCGGGCTCGGGTCGGGTCCGCCCCGACTACCTGCTCGGCTGCGGCAGCCTGCACGGCGATGATGCTCAAGCTGTGCGCCACCACATCATGCAGTTCGCGGGCGATGCGCGCCCGTTCTTCGACGACGGCCTCCGCAGCCCTTTGATCGGCCACTCCCGCCAATGAATCCCATTCTCGTCGTAGCTGATCGGTCTGGTCCTGCCGGCGGTCGAGGACCCTCCCCATCCCCCACGCGGCGGCGAGAAAGAACACGTCGAACGCGACGTCGAGCGGCCCCGATCCAGGGGTCGCGGCCCGATGCACTCCGACCCCGCCGGCGATGGCTACTGCCGCGATCAGCAACTGTGAGGCCGGCACGTACCGGGCTGCCGAGTAGGTGAGCACGAGGCCGGCGATCAAGCCACCGAGGGTGCTGGTCGGATTGAGCAGCAGTCCCTCGACGGCAAGCGCCACTACCGCCACCATCACCGCAGGGAGTGTGGCGGTACGACGCCAAGCGATGGCGAGGGTCTGCGCCAGCAGTGCCAGGGCGGGGCCGAGCTCGGCGTCGGTGGCTCTCAGCTCGAACTGGGCGAGGGCGGTGATAGCCACCGCCGCCGCGGCGTCAATCCACGCAGGCTCAATGAGCCGTACGACCACCCGCTGGAGGCGTTCGCCCACGTTCATCCACACCGAGGCAGGGTACTACCCACCTGCCGGGCACAGTCCGAGACGTCCATGAGCGTCATCCTCCGGTCGTACGCCGGTGCGCCGAATCGGTGACCATTCAGCGTCTCCAGACCGACGACACCGGCCAGGCGACCCCATACGCTCGACAGTGACCGATCCTCTATACGAAGGAATACCTGGTGCACCTTTTAAGAGCCATGTCAGTCGCCATCGGACTCCTGCTGGTGGCCATGCCGGCGGCGGCTTCCCCGCCCTCCCACGTCGATGTAGTGGGAGACGTTTTCACCTGTGGCGAAGACGAATACACCGTGACATCCGGGAAACTGTTCGTCCGGGAGGAAGTGACGACCACGCCCACTGGTAACACGAACGTCGTGTTCCACCTGGTCGCCAGGGGCCTGGAAGCAAGCGACCAGGCAGGCGGAAACTTCCGGATCGTGGGGGTAGCGACCGATGTGGTGCACTACGACCCTGTCGGCTCCATCACCAATGAGCTGTTCATCGTCCGGATGCGGATTCTCTCCGAGAACGGTGGGGTGGTCGGCGTCGCTCACCTGGCCGTTCACGTCTCCGGCGGCGAAGCCAGATTCACCCAATCGGGTGCCTGCATCCCACCTAACACGGTCTGACAACACCCGACACACATCATCACCGACATCACCGGAGGAGAAGAACCATGAGCCATTCCATCCGCAAACGCATCCTGATCGTTGCCCTGATCGCCCTGCCGCTGCTGCTCGCCCTCAGCTATCCCTGGCGGAACGAGACCACCGGGATCGGGTCGATACTCAGCACCATCGGATGGATCGGATTCATGCTCGCTCTGCTGGTGGTGCTGGTCCTCTCGATTGCGGTGCTTGTTTCGTCGGTAGGAGGCCGACGCCACAAGGCAACCAACACCTGAAAGCGGGCATCTCCCCCGGGCACGCTTCCACGGTCGACGAATCGCCTGGCCTGCTGCCGGAACGACGTCCGTCGGACGAGACCCCGCGGATGGGAACCCATTTCCTCAGGCCAGCAGTTCATGCGACGACGCGTGGAAGCCAGCATGCCGAGGCGCTTCTCCCCGTTGCATGCTCCAGCGGCGGAAGGTTCACAGAGCCGTGCAAGTGGATATGAGACGCCCTGGGACGGCGAGTTGGTTCTCTCGCTTCCGAATCCGTGTCTCCTTATCGACACCGGGTGGGCGATAGTGTCTGCCACGGGCCGGATGCGGCGGGTCGTCGCGTCGGCGACCGTGCAGCCGTCAGAAGGCTGAAAACTCTCTGCAATCTCACCCGACACGTTGCAAAGGGTCGGCGTAGAGTCCGGTGGGTTCAGGGAGAAGGATGTTTCATGCGGCTCACCGTCCGTCGCCGACGCCCGTTCGCCCTCGCCCTCGCCATGTCTTTGCTGGCGGCGATCATCCCGGTCTCGGGAGTCGCCGACGACACGCCCCCACCCATTTCGGTGGCCGTGGCCGGAAGCTTCCAGTCGGAACTCGGCTGCCCCGGCGACTGGCAGCCCGAGTGCGCCGTCACCGACCTCGCCCAACTGACGCCGACAGTGTGGAAGAGCACCTTCACACTCCCCGCCGGCGACTGGGAATACAAGGCGACGCTCGACGATTCGTGGGACGAGAACTACGGGGCAAACGCCGTCCGCAACGGAGCAAACATCTCCCTGTCTCTCGCCGAGCAGACGGAGGTGGCGTTCTACTACTCGCACGCCACCCACTGGATCACGGATTCGGTCAACTCGACGGTCGCCACCGCGGCCGGCAGTTTCCAGTCCGAACTCGGATGTCCCGGCGACTGGCAGCCTGACTGTCTTGTGTCGTGGTTGCAGGATCCCGACGGCGACGGGGTCTACACGTTCGTCACCGATGCCATCCCTGCCGGCGACCACGAGTCGAAGGCCGCCCTCGACGAGGCGTGGGACGTGAGTTACCCCGCCTCCAACCTCGCCTTCACGGTCACCGACGGCGCCACGGTCACTTTCTCCTTCGTGGCCGCCACCACCGAGTTCATGGTCCAAGTCGACACCCCCGGTGGCGGACTCGAACCGGGTGACGAAGGTCTCGTATCGGCGCCTGCCCGCCCCCCCGTGTCGGAAACCATCTACTTCGTGATGCCCGACCGCTTCGAGGACGGCGACCCCACCAACGACCGGGCCGGAGTGGCGGTCGACGATCCGTTGGTCCACGGTTATCTCCCGACCGACAAGGGCTATTACCACGGGGGCGACATCGCCGGGTTGACGAGCCGGCTCGACTACCTCGACGGGCTCGGCGTCACTGCCATCTGGCTCACCCCGATGTTCACGAACAACTGGGTGCAAGGCGACGGGACCATCGCCGGCTCCTCGGCCGCCTATCACGGCTATTGGCAGATCGACTACGGCCAGATCGACCCACATTTCGGAACCAACGCCGAGATGCAGGCCCTGGTCGCCGCCGCTCACACCCGTGGCATCAACGTCTACTTCGACATCGTCGCCAACCACACCGGCGACATCATCGACTTCGCCGGCGCGTCCACCCCCTACATCTCCAAGGCGGACCAGCCCTATCGCGACTCGTCCGGTGTCGCCTTCGACGACCGCGACTATGTCGGAACCGGCACGTTCCCGGACCTCGATCCGGCGGTGAGCTTTTCCTACGCGCCGATCCTCTCGGATCCCGGCGACGACACCGCCAAATTCCCCGCGTGGTTGAACGATCCGATCTACTACCACAACCGCGGTGACTCGACCTTCACCGGTGAGAACAGTCTCTACGGCGACTTCTTCGGCCTCGACGACCTGTTCACGGAGCACCCCGTCGTCCAGGACGGACTGATCGACATCTTCAAGGGAATGATCAGTGACTTCGACATCGACGGCTTCCGCCTCGACACGGTCAAGCACGTCAACGACGAGTTCTGGCTGGCGTTCGTCGACGAGATCGAAGCCCATGCCGCCTCCCTCGGCAAGGGCGACTTCTACTTCTTCGGCGAGGTCTTCGACGGTGATCCCGCCTTCCTGTCACGTTTCACGACGGAGCTCGGTCTGCCGGGCGTGCTCGACTTCCGCTTCCACGGCGCCGCCCTCGGATTCGCAGCCAACTCGAACGCCACCACCGGTCTCGAAGCCATGTTCGCCGACGACGACTGGTTCACGGATGGCGACAGCTCCGCCCACGGGTTGACCACCTTCGTCGGCAACCACGACGTGGGTCGCTTCGGTCACTTCCTGCGCCAGGCCAACCCGGGTGCGTCGGATGCCGAATTGACCGCCCGTTCCGTGCTCGGCCATTCGCTCATGTTCCTCGGAAGGGGCATGCCGGTCGTCTACTACGGCGACGAGCAGGGGTTCACTGGTGACGGGGGCGACAAGGATGCGCGCCACGACATGTTCGTCAGTCAGGTGGCGTCGTACAACGACGACGACCTCATCGGCACGACGGCGACAACCGCCGACGCCAACTTCGACACGACACACCCGCTCTATTCGACGATCGCCGAACTGGCGGCTCTCAGGGCCGACCATCCGGCGCTCCAAACCGGCGCCCAGATCCACCGGTATGCGCAGGGTTCTGCCGGCATCTATGCCTTCTCCCGCATCGACCGCGCCGACAACGTCGAGTATCTGGCCGTGCTCAACAATGCCGAAGCCACCGCCTCCGCCACATTCGCCACCGACTCGCCTTCGACGACGTTCACGCCGTTGTTCGGAACGAGCGACGGGGTGACCTCGGACGCCGATGGTGTGGTGACCGTCGAGCTGCCCGCCCTCGGGGCTGTCCTCTACAGGGCGGAGACGGCCGTGCCCGTGCCATCGGTGGCGCCTTCGGTGGCCATTGCCGTACCTGCCGCCGGCTCTCAGGTGGCGGGGAGGGTCGAGGTCCGGGCCGAAGTCGACGCCGATGGGCCGGCCGAGGTGACCTTCGCCGCCTCCGTAGGGGGCGGAGGCTTCCAGGTCATCGGCACCGACGACGCCGCCCCCTACCGGGTCTTCCACGACGTGTCCGCCATTCCTGCCGGAACCGAGGTCACCTACCGGGCGATCGCGGCCGACACCGGTGGCGGACTGGCAGCAGACGGTGTCACAGTCACCACAGGCGATGTGACCCCGCCGCCTCCGTCTGAGACGAATCGGTACGGGATCATCCACTACCTCCGTTCGGATGGCGACTACGGCGACCACACAACGGGGGACTACAACGACTTCTGGGGGCTCCACCTGTGGGACGGAGTGGCCGAGCCCAGCGAATGGACTGCGCCGCTCCCGTTCCTGGGCGAAGACGAGTACGGCAGGTTCGCCTGGTTCGAGCTGACTCCAGGGGCGGACAACGTCGGGTTCATCGTCCACCGCGGCGACACCAAGGACGGCACCGACGCCGACCGCTTCTTCGACCCGTCCGCCAACCCCGAGATCTGGCTGAGGTCTGACGACGCCGCGGTCTACACCTCGCAGGCCGACGCTCAGGGATACGTCACCATCCACTACCAGCGAGGCGACGACAACTACGGCATCGGCACTTCCGACTATTGGGGTCTTCATCTGTGGGGCGACGCCATCGACCCCGCCGAGGGGACGAGTTGGGACGCCCCCAAGCCACCTGATGAGATCGACGACTACGGCGCGTTCTGGACCGTCGACGTGGTCGGCGTCACCGAACCGGTGAACTTCATCGTCCACCAACCGAACGGCGACACGCCCGGGGTGAACAGGGAGCTGTCGATCGACCGTTCGTTCATCCCCGCCGACCAGCCCAGCGCATGGCTCCTCCAAGACGAGGAACCGGTCCATGCCCAGCGCGGCGAAGCGCTCGACTTCGCCACCATCCGCTATCACCGAGCGGACGGTGACTACGGCGACCACACGTCGACCGACTTCAACGACTTCTGGGGTCTGCACGTGTGGAACGGAGCGGCATCGCCCAATCCGTCGTGGCAGGAGCCCGTGAAGCCCGTCGGCTTCGACATCTTCGGTCCGATCTTCGAGATCGACCTCGTCGAGGGTGCCCCCGAGCTGGCCTACATCATCCACCGCGGCGACATCAAGGATCCGGGTCCGGATCAGTTCCTCGACTTCGCCACGTTCGGATACGAGGTGTGGCAGTTGGAGGATGCCGATCCGGCCTCGCCGTATCTGCTGCCAATCCTCGATGGCGGGCAGGTTTCCAGGGGCGACCTGGGTCGACAGCAGGCTCACTGGGTCGACGCCGACACGATCGTGTGGGACGTGGAAGCGGCCGAGGCCGCGCTGTGCTGGTCCATGTCGGCTTCACTGGCGCTCGCCGACGCCGGACTGAGCGGTGCCGACGACTGTCTCCCGCTCTCGGCGGCAGGAACCTTCGACGACGCACCAGACGGATTCCTCCACCTGCAGGGGCTTCCCGCCTGGACCGTGGACGCCGGCGACCTCCACACCGAGATTCTGACCGCCCAGCACGCGGTGGTGGCGGCAACCGACGGCGTGCGCGTGGACGCCACCGGTGTCCAGATCCCCGGCGTGCTCGACGACGTGTACGCCACCGACGCTCCGCTGGGCGTCTCCTGGGACGGTGCCGTACCGACGGTCTCGGTGTGGGCGCCGACTGCACGCTCGGTCGCACTCCACCGCTACGAGAATTCGACGACCGATACCGTCGACGTCCTCGAGCTGACCCGCTCCGGGGGCGTCTGGTCCGTGACAGGCGACCCATCGTGGAATGGCGACTTCTACCTCTACGAGGTGGAGGTGTTCGTCCCGTCCACCGGGATGGTCGAGACGAACATGGTCACCGACCCCTATTCGGTGTCCCTGGCGCAGAACTCGACGAGGTCCCAGATCGTCGATCTGGCAGACCCGTCTCTCGTTCCCGATGGCTGGGGCGACCTGAGCAAGCCGCAGGTCGGGTCGTTCGAAGAGATCGCCATCTACGAGATCCACGTCCGCGACTTCTCCGTCAACGACCCAACCGTGCCGGATGACCTGAAGGGGACCTTCGCCGCCTTCACCGTCGACGGCTCCGACGGCATGACCCATCTGGCGGGGCTCGCCGAGGCGGGCATCACCCACCTGCACCTGCTGCCGGCGTTCGACATCGCCACGATCGACGAGGACAAGGACAACTGGCAGTCACCCGACTTTGCCGACCTGCATGCGTCACCTCCCGACTCGGAGGAGCAGCAGGCGTTGGTGAGCGCCGTCCGCGATCTCGACGGCTTCAACTGGGGCTACGACCCGCTCCACTACACGACACCGGAAGGGTCGTACTCCACCGACCCCGACGGACCGCAGCGCACCGTCGAGTTCAGGGAGATGGTCGCGTCGATCAACGACACCGGACTGGGTGTCGTGATGGACGTCGTGTACAACCACACGAATTCGGCGGGACAAGCGGCCACCTCGGTGCTCGACCGTCTCGTGCCCGGCTACTACCAGCGGCTCGACGCCGACGGCGTCGTCGCCACGTCGACGTGTTGTGCCAACACGGCGACCGAGCACGAGATGATGGGGCGTCTCATGGTCGACTCGGTCGTCACCTGGGCCAAGGAGTACAAAGTCGACGGCTTCCGCTTCGATCTCATGGGGCACCACTCGAAGCAGAACATGGCCGATGTGAGGGCGGCACTCGATGCTCTGACCCTCGACGCCGATGGCGTGGACGGCTCCGCCATCTTTCTGTACGGCGAAGGGTGGAACTTCGGCGAAGTCGCCAACGACGCCCGGTTCGTCCAGGCGACGCAGGCGAACATGGCGGGAACCGGCATAGCGACGTTCAACGATCGGCTGCGCGATGGCGTACGCGGGGGAGGGCCTTTCGACGGCGGCCTCGGACTTCGAATCAACCAGGGCTTCATCAACGGCCTGTGGTACGACCCGAACGAGGTGGCGATGCCAGAAGCCGACGCCCTGGCGGAACTGCTGCTGTCCGCTGATCAGATCCGGGTCGGCCTGGCGGGCAACCTGGCCGACTTCACGTTCGTGGACCGCACTGGTGCGACCGTGACCGGTGCGCAGGTCGACTACAACGCCTCGCCGACCGGCTACAACGCCGATCCGCAGGAGAACATCGTCTACGTCTCGGCGCACGACAACCAGACGCTGTTCGACATCGGTCAGTATCACCACCCGATGGACGCGACCATCGAGGAGCGGGTACGGGCCCAGAACCTCGGAATCGACATCACGGCGCTGGCACAGGGAGTCTCCTTCTTCCACGCCGGGGTCGACATGCTGCGGTCCAAGTCGCTCGATCGTGACTCCTTCAACTCGGGGGACTGGTTCAACCGTCTCGACTTCACCTACCAGGACAACGGCTGGGGTTCCGGCCTGCCGCCGGAAGGCGTGAACGGCGACAACTGGGACATCATGCGGCCGCTCCTCGGGTCCTTGGAGAGCCCGTCGCCGGACGACATCGAGGCGACGGTGGCCCACATGCAGGAGATCCTGGCGATCCGCACGTCGTCCGATCTGTTCTCGCTGCAGACGGCGGCCGACGTCCACGATCGGGTGGCGTTCCACAACACCGGACCCGACCAGACCCCCGGACTCATCGTGATGTCGATCGACGACACCGTCGGAGACGATCTCGATCCCGAAGCCGATGCGGTGTGGACGTTGATCAACGCGAGTGACGAGCCGGCCGTCTTCGAGGTCTCGGAACTCGACGGTGCCGACGTTGTCCTCCACCCGGTGCAGGCGGTGTCGGTCGACCCGGTCGTACGCACGGCCTCCTTCGAGGGCGGTGTGTTCAGCATCCCCGCCCGCACGACGGCGGTCTTCGTCGAACTCGAACCCGACACGACGGCGCCGACGGTCGAAGCCTCACTCGACCTCATCCACGAGCGCGGCACCAACGGGGTCTTCGACGTGTCCGTGACCTGCACGGATGATCGATCGGCGGTCACCATCGAGATCGACATCAACGGCGTCGAAGTCGATGACGGGACGAGGGTCTTCTTGATCACGTCGGGCGGACCACAGCGCTGGAGGCAGATCGGCGGCGAAACGTGGATCTGGGCTCCGACGTTCATCATGACGGTCAGATGCACGGATGAGGCGGGCAACACGACGGTGGTGGTCGTCGAACCCGACCTCACGCCACCCGGCGCCCAATGAGGGAGGCGGGTCGACCGACAGCTCGGCCCGATCCATGACGGCGACAACGGGAGACGTCGGCCGATGGCCGCCGGCACCCCGGCTGGGCTTCAGAACTCCGTCGACTTCCCGACGCGCAGCGCGTGCCAGTGACACCCAAGGCAGGGTCCTGGATGCGGCGCGTGAACTCGTGTTCCGGCATCATCCGGCCGCCTTGATGGTGGGGGAGATCGCAGCCACCGCCGGGCCACGCCGCCACCCGGCACGCCGCTGACTGCCAGACGGCCACGCGCGACCGCCACAGGGCGCCGCACCGGCGCCCTGTGCCTGCCGGTGTGGCGGTGTCCGCCGATTCGAATGAAAGCGGGCCTCTCAGGTCCCCTTGGTCTTCTCTTCTTGGTCTACGGGACGGAGGAGGGCTCCGATGAGCGTGGACTCGTGACCGTCGTCCCAGCGCACATCCACCGACTCGTCACGCAGATCGACGACGACTCCTGCCCGAGGGCGCTGGCCCGTCTTCTTGGTCAGCTCCTCGACCCGTTGGCCCTTCTTCAACACGGCCTGACTCCTCTCGAGCCTTCTGCCGAATTATACCTTGCCGACCCGTTATCGGCAGCGGGATCGCGGCGGGGCGCACGCGGCCAACCCAACAGACACTGAGTTAATGGTCGAGAGCGAACGACCGCGTGATGAGTCGCTGGATCTTCCCGAGGTCGTCGGGTGGACGAGTAGAGCTTCATACGGTCCGGTGCACAACATGCCAGGGCAGATCTCTCGCTGGGAGTGAGGACGGCTCCGCTGCCAGCTGCTGGTGGAGCGCCCACGTGCCGGGCACCTCCCAAACCTCGACCGCCACGCCGTTGAAGAACACGGCCGAGATGAAGTGGCGTCGAGCTCCCAGCGACCTTCACGACGATCGTCCTCCCCGGGTACCCGCAGGCGGTGCACCTCGACACCGACTACTACGACACGCACTGCCAACCGCGTATCAGCCGGCGACGCCGAGCATTGGAAGGAAGTGGCACAGGGCCGATATCGACCGCTAGGCCGGAGCGGACGACGATACGCTGAACGTCGTGAGTGACGACAAACCATCTACCGGCCTCGTCATCGCCCTCAAGCCGGCGCAGCTCGTCGGACTGGTGGCCGTCGTCGTTGCCGTTCGGCAGATCCTGAAACGTCGCCGCGCCTGACCGCCGAGCCCCGGCGGTGGCGGCTCCCTCTGCCCATCTCCGGACAGGGCGCTCTCGCCCGGAGGCGGAAGCCGCGCGGAGCGGCCTCCGCCCCGACCTACCCCACGCGCGCAGATGGCCGTGGGGGGCGAAGACGCTCGCATCCCCACGACCAGCCACACCATCAGCCTCCGACGACCTTCACGCCGACCTCGGCTTCGAACAGATACGTGCCTGCCACGAAGGGCGGGTCATCCTCTGGTATCACCTCGGTCCACGAGTAGCGGCAGACATCGTCGACCGTCGAGCTCTTCTCGTGGCCCTCGGAGAACACCACGGCCCCCTGGAATATCACGTCGAACGTGAACCAGCGCGGGATCAGTGTGGTCTGGGTCCCCTGCACCTTCGCCGCGCCCCAGCTGCCGAGGTTCACCACCTCGATCGTGATCTCGCCGAGCACGTCGCAGGTGGCGTCGATCGCCCAGTAGTTCGTCGCCTCCGTGGGCGCGGCGACCGCGGTGCCGGCGCTCATCGACAGCGCCAGCGCTGCTGCGCACACCAGCAGAATCATCCTTCTCATCGTCTCTCTCCTCTGTTTCGCCCCGACCCTGGTTGGGCCGATGATCGATCGTTCACATCTGGCGCGGTCCGACGGCTCCGCCGTTTTCCGGCGATGACATCAGTTGTTGACGGCGGCGGCAGGCACGTGCGGGGAACTGGTGGCGGCGGCGCGGGCGACCGTTGTTCCCGCCGTAAGCAAGGCGAAGGCTGCCAACACGGCCGGGACGAGCGTCACGGCGGGTGACATCGCCCAGGTCACAGTCGTGGCGCTGAGCAGCACTCCGGTGAGCCCCATCGACCAGCGTTGCATCCGGGTGACGTTCGGCCACCGTCTGCCAGCCCGGGCGAGCCCGATGAGTGCGCCGAGCAGGACCAGCGAGCCCGGCAGGAAGAGCAGCCAGCCCACCAATCCTCCCCAGAACTGGTCCGACTGCTGGCCGACGAGGAGTGCCCCCCAGAACGACACGATGTTGCCGACCGCCATGAGCACTGCACCGACGACCATCACCATCGCCGGGCGTCCACCGGGTATTGCTGCGGCGCGAATCGTGCGGTACATCACGACGGCAGTGGCCAGCAGGAACACGAGCGCCACGGTGTGGACCCGATTGGCACGGTCGTAGGCGAGATCTTCAACAGGGCTGATGCCCTTGTGGTTGGCCGAGACGAGCAGCACGGCACCCATCCACGTGAGACCGGTGAGCAGGGCGAGTACTGGTAGAGCGGGGCGTTGGCGATCCACGGCTGGTCCTTTCCGAGCGGTTTGCTTCCCGTCGTCGAACGTACGGGTTCGGCGTGGCCGCGTCGTCGGGCGGGCGGGCGAACTTGCCTCCCCGCCCTGCGGGTCACGTGGACGTGCCAGCTCAGCCTGGAGGACGAGACGGCGCATCCGCCGCAGGGCCGATGCGCCAGCTGCCGCCGCGACGTACGCTCACCGGGTGGAAACAGGAGTGGTGCGCGCCATGGCAGCCTCGATCCGGCCCGGAGACTGGCTCATGGTGGCCGGCCTCCTCGTGCTGGCATGGTTCGAGATCTGGGTCGAACCGATCTTCCAGACGGGTATGCCGGGCCCGCGTCTGCCGCTGACGCTGTTCGCCACGGTGGCATTGGTCCCGCTGCTGGTGCGCCGCACCTTCCCCCTGATGGCCCTCACGGTGATGTGTCTGGGCATGGTCGCGGTCGGACTGGTCGGCGACCCCGACCAGTCCACGTTCGTGCTGCTGCTTGGGTTGCTCGTCGCCACATTCTCGTTGTCCGCTCACGCCCGTCCCAGGGGCGCCCTGATCGGCGCCGCCGTGGTGGTCGCCGCCACCATCGTGTTCGAATTGCTCACGTTCGGGCAGAAGAGTCTTGTGGACGTCGTGGTACCGGCGCTGTTCCTCGCCGGCGCCTGGATTGCGGGCAAGGAGGTGCATCGTCAGCGGCGGTGGGCCGGGGAAGAGGCAGAACACGCCAGGCTGCTGGCGCGAACCCACCAACTCGAGATGCATGCCGCCGTCGCAGCCGAACGGACCCGGATCGCCCGGGAACTCCACGACGTCGTCGCTCACGCGATCAGTGTCATGGGAATTCAGGCGGGTGCCGCCCGCCGCACCCTCCCGCCCGGGCAGACAGAACAACACGACGCGCTGCTCGATGTCGAGCGACTCGGCAGGGAGGCGCTGGAGGAGATGCACCGCATGCTCGGCGTACTGCGCACGCCCGAGGATGAGCCATTGGTCAGCCCGCTGCCTGACTTCGCCCAACTCCCGGCGCTGGCAGCCGACGCTCGCCGCACCGGGGTCGGCGTGGGACTCGAGGTGGCCGAAGGACTCGATCGCTTGCCGCAGGGGCTGCAGCTCACCGCGTACCGGATCGTCCAGGAGGCACTCACGAACGTGCGCAAGCACGCCCAGGCCCACAGCGTGCAGGTCGGGATCACACGCAGTGGACAGGATCTCGAGGTGATCGTCGCCGATGACGGCATCGGCGTGGCTGGTGAACCGGCGCCCGGCAACGGTCTCATCGGGATGCGCGAGCGAGTGGCGATTCACCACGGCACCCTGTACGCCGGCCCCGGGGACGGGCAAGGATTCCTCGTGCGAGCGCTGCTCCCGGTCCAGGGCGGCGAGTGACCATCCGGGTTCTCATCGCGGACGACGAGGCGCTGGTCCGCCGCGGCTTCACCATGATCCTGGAAGCCGAACCGGATCTCGCGATCGTCGGTGAAGCTGCCGACGGTCACACCGCCGTCGAACTGGCGGCCACCATCGGCGCAGACGTCGTGCTGATGGACATTCGCATGCCGGGCATAGACGGGATCGAGGCAACCCGCCGTATCGTCGCCGCCGACGGCCCCCAGGTGATCGTCGTCACGACCTTCGGCATTGACGAGTACGTGTTCGAGGCTCTGCGGGCCGGTGCGAGCGGCTTCCTGCTGAAGAACACGCCACCCGAACAGCTCGCGGAAGCCGTCCGCCTGGTCAGCCGGGGCGATGCGCTGATCGCGCCCGAAGTGACTCGGTCGCTCATCGAGGCGTTTGCCCGTGTCCCCCATCCATCCGCACCCCCGCCCGAGCGACTCCGGAAGATGCTCACTCCACGCGAGATCGAGGTCCTGACGTTGCTGGCCGGCGGTGTGACCAATGCCGAGATCGCCGAAACGCTCGTCATCAGCGAGGCCACCGCCAAGTCGCACGTGAGCCACATCCTCACCAAGCTGGGGCTGCGCGACCGCACCCAGGCGGTCGTGCTCGCCTACGAGTCGGGGTTGGTGGAATCTCCCGGGGCTCGCAGGGACCGATAGCCGCCGGCTCTCTGGTTCGGCCTCAGAACTCCGACGATTTCCGACGCTCAGCGCGTGCGAGTGACCTTGGTGAGGCCGCGGGGTCCGTCCGGATCGAGCCCGCGGGCGATGGCGAGATCGTGGCTGAACCGCTGCAGGGCGGGAGCAGCGACGATCGGTGCCAACCACGGGTCCGCCTGGGGGAGCGCAACGGTCTGATGACCGGGTGTGTCGGGTCGGTCCGTCATCGTGATCACGTGACACCCGCGTTCCACGAGATCTCCGGCCAGGGAGGCCATCTGCTCGTAGGTGGGGCCGGAAGTCGCCACGATGAGCATCGGGAAGCCCTTCTCCACGACCGCCACCGGGCCATGGAAGA
>Ga0326597_10007750_pt1 | contig 14563 bp, 13 predicted proteins | sample RVTome_12_FD_203789 | JGI IMG/M metagenome (GOLD analysis project Ga0326597, IMG submission 203789) | Soil microbial communities from uranium-contaminated site in the Upper Colorado River Basin, Wyoming, United States - RVT100D185 | ecosystem: Environmental > Terrestrial > Soil > Contaminated >... | reverse complement strand
CCCGCGTACCACCGCGCGAGGATGGTGCGCACGAGGCAGTCGTGGGGCGCGGCCTCGAGGTCCCCGAGGCACATCTGCCCGCAGCCCGCGCGCTCCGGCCAGCGCGAGCAGTCCTTCAGGCGGAACTGCGGCCGGCCGAAGGCCGAGTGCACGGCCGAATACTTCAGGTCGAGGTCCACGGCCACCGGGCGTCCCGTCTCCGGGCACTCCACGAGCCGCGTACCGCGCAGCGCGAAGACGACCCGCGCGACGTGCCAGGCCGCGAAGCCGAAAAGCGCCGCCGCGGCGACGATGACGACGATCTCGTCCGGGCTGGTCATAACGTCCTCCCTTCCTCCGAGGTCACGACGCGGCGGCCATCCGGCGCGACATCATCCGGCGCACCGCCGCCCCGAGCAGCTTCTGCTTCAGCGTCTGCATCGGGAAGGAGTCGTAGAGGCGCAGCCCCTTGCAGTACAGGTCGAGCTTCAGCCAGGCCGGGTTGTCGAAGGCCGCCGCCGTGGTCATTGCGGCGGGTCCAGCGCCTGGAAGCGGAACACAAGCGTGTCCGTCTCCTGCGCATCCAGGGCGCGGTCGAGCATCGGGTAGAGGACGTTCTCCTCCTTGACGTTGTGCTGGTGGACCAGCGCACGCAGGTCGGCGCGCGTCGTCTCCGCGGGACGTACGCCGGAGACCGCCGCCAGCCTCACGTCCTCGAGCAGGGCCTCGATCTCGCGGTGCTCGGCCCGCATCGCCGCCGTGGGACCGCGGTCCGGGGATGTCCCGGACACGCGCTCGAACTCCGGGAACAGGACGCCCTCCTCGAACCGGATGTGGCGGAGCAGGCCGCAGACGAACCGGAGGTGGAGTCGCGTGGCGGCGCGGGTCTCTCTCGCTCCCCAGGCCTCCATCGCCGCCGTCTCGAGGGCATCCAGGCGGTCGTGGTCCCAGCCGAGCGCCTCGGTCACGCGGCGGGGTACGCCCGGCCGCGCATCCCGCTTGTGGATCTCGACCTCCCAGTGGCCGGGCCCCTCGACCAGCGGCGTCCACTCGTAGGCCCCTGCGCGCGCCTCGCGGAGCGCGAGAAGCAGGGCCTCCGGACGGGCCACGGTCCGCAGCAGGAACGCCTCGCCGGGGGCGAGCGCGTCGAACGCGGCGAGGACCTCGGAGGGGGCGGTGGCGGCCGTCAGGATGTCGACGACTTCCGTGGACGGCAGCGTGCTGGACATGGAGCCTCCTTCGCGAGAGCGGACGGGAGCACGAGGGGCAACACGCGTGCCAGGGAGAGGCGCGGGAACGGCGGGGGTCGCGCTTGCGCAGGGCGCGGGATCTGCGCACGGCGCCGCCCGCCCACGCACAACTTGCGCCGCCCACGGCGGCGGCGCCCGTAAAGCCGCACGCCGGCGGCCTTCCGGCGTGGCACGCGGGTTGTGTATGCGGAAGGCATCGAGGAGGGCCACATGGACCTGAAGACGGACTACCTCGGCCTGCACTTGCCGCACCCGCTCGTGGTGGGTGCGTCGCCCCTCACCGACGACCTCGACATGGCCCGGCGCCTCGAGGACGCCGGCGCCGCGGCCCTCGTGATGCGCTCGCTTTTCGCCGAGCAGATCGTCCGTGAGAAGCTGGAGGCGTACCTCCACAACGAGGAGAGCCGTTTCGAATGCTGGGCCCGGGCGGCCGGCCTCGTCCTTCCCGCGGGAGCTTTCGCGCTCGCTCCCGACGCCTACCTGGATCAGCTCACGGCGTTGAAGGCCGCGGTGGCCATTCCCGTCATTGCATCTCTCAACGGGGCATATCCCGGGCGTTGGCTCGAGTACGCGCCCCTGCTCGAGGCCGTCGGCGCGGATGCCATCGAGCTGAACGTGCAGCCCGGCGGCGCGGAGGTGTCGCGGTCCTCGGCGGACATCGAGGGCGCGCTCCTGACCACGGTGCGGTCCGTCCGCTCGGCGGTGAGGATCCCGGTGGCGGTCAAGCTCCCGCCCTACTTCAGCGGGCTGGGCCACCTCGCGGTGGCGCTGCAGGCCGCGGACGCGGGCGCGCTCGTCCTGTTCAACCGCGTCCAGCCGCCCGACATCGACCCCGAGACCCTGACTTCGGTTCCGCCGATCCAGCTCTCGCGGACGACGGAGCTTCCGCTGCGGCTGCGCTGGCTGGCCATCCTCTCCGCGCGCCTGCGGATCCCCCTCGCCGCCACGGGTGGAATCCACGACGAGATGGCGGCCATCAAGGCGGTGATGGCCGGAGCTCACGTCGTGCAGATGGTGTCGGCGCTGCTGGCCCGGGGGCCGGATCACCTCCGTCAGGTGCGGATGGCCATGGCGGAATGGATGGGACGGCACGGTTACGAATCGATCCAGCGCCTGCGCGGCTCGATGGACCTCGAGGCCTGCCCCGACCCGGAGGCGTACGAAAGGGCGAACGCCACCCTGGCCCTTCAGCGGTTCCACGGGCAATGAAGGAGGGCGCGAAGACGGCAAGGGCCGGCGGGAACGCTCCCGCGGTGGCGGTCGGCCTCCGGGGCGCCGAGCTGCTGCGCCAGCCCATGCTCAACAAGGGCACCGCGTTCACCGCCGTGGAGCGCGAGCAGTTCGGCCTCACCGGCCTGCTCCCGCACGCGGTCTCGACCCTCGCCGAGCAGGCCGAGCGGGCCTACCGCAACGTGGCGCGCAAGCCGAGCCCCCTCGAGCGCTACATCGGGATGGCCGCCCTGCAGGACCGCAACGAGCACCTCTACTACCGCGTGCTGGCCGACCACCTCGAGGAGCTGCTGCCGGTCGTCTACACGCCCACCGTGGGCGAGGCGTGCGCGGAGTTCAGCCACATCTTCCGCCGGGGCCGCGGCCTGTGGATCACCCCCGAGCACCGCGGCCGCATCGCGAGCGTGCTCCGCCACGTGCCCGCCCGCAGCGTGCGCCTCGTCGTGGTCACGGACAACGAGCGGATCCTCGGCCTCGGGGACCTGGGGGCGGGCGGAATGGGGATCCCGGTCGGGAAGCTCGCGATCTACGTGGCGGCGGCGGGCGTCCATCCCGCGAGCACGCTCCCCGTGAGCCTCGACGTCGGCACCGACAACCAGGAGCTGCTCGCCGACGAGCTGTACCTGGGATGGCGCGCGCCGCGGCTGCGCGGCGTGGAATACGAGTCGCTGGTGGACGAGTTCGTGGCCGCGGTGAAGTCGACGTTCCCCGATGCCGTGCTGCAGTGGGAGGACTTCAAGAAGGCGACCGCGTTCCACCTCCTCGCGCGCCACCGCCGGACGCTGCCCAGCTTCAACGACGACATCCAGGGCACGGCGGCGGTGGTCGTGGCCGGCATCCTGTCCTCCGAACGCGTGACGGGACGGCAGCTCTCCGGCGAGCGGGTGGCCATCCTCGGCGGCGGCGCCGCCGGGGTCGGGATCGCGCAGCTCCTGCGCACCGCGCTCCTGGAGCAGGAGCGGAGCGTCGAGGACACGCTGCGGGCCATTGCCGTGATCGACCGCCGGGGCCTGGTGGTCGCCGACGCGCCGATCGCCGACGCCCACAAGCGCCCGTTCGCGTGGCCGGCCGAGCTGGCCGCGCGCCACGGCCTCGTCCCCGGCCGCCGGACGCTCCTCGACGTGGTCCAGGCGTTCCAGCCGACGGTGCTGGTGGGGGCATCGGGGCAGCCGGGGATGTTCGACGAGGCGGTGATCCGCTCCGTGGCGTCCGGCGCCGAGCGCCCCGTGGTCCTGCCGCTGTCGAATCCCACCTCGAAGAGCGAGGCCGTGCCCGCGGACGTCGTCGAGTGGACCGGAGGCCGGGCCCTGGTCGCCACCGGCAGCCCGTTCGATCCCGTCGCGCGCGGCGGGCGGCAGACGCGCATCGGCCAGGCCAACAACGCCTTCGTGTTTCCCGGCGTCGGCCTGGGGACGCTGGTCGCACGCGCGCGCATGGTCACGGAGTCCATGTTCCTGGCCGCCGCGCAGTCGCTGGCCGCCCAGGTGACCGACGACGACCTCGCCGCCGGAAGCCTCTACCCGCGCATCCGCGACCTGCGCGCGGTCACCGCGCGCGTGGCGGAGGCGGTGGTGCGCGAGGCGCGCGAGGCCTGCGTCGGCCTGCCCTACGAGAACTCCGCGATTCCCGGCGCGGTGTCCCGCGCCATGTGGGAGCCGGCCTATCCGGAGCTCGTGCCCGCCCCCGAGTCCAAGCCCGAGTCCGCCGTCGGGGCCGCGCTGCCTGCCCACTTCGAATGAGCGCCCGGCTACGGTCGGCGGTCCCCGCCGCAAGCGACGAGCTCGTCGTCCTGGTGGGGACGGCGAACGTGGGCAAGAGCGCGCTGTTCGGCGCGCTCACCGGCCGCTACGCGACGGTGTCCAACTACCCCGGCACCACCGTGGACGTGAGCTCGGCGCGCGCGACCGTCGCCGGCGGCAGCATCGTCATCCTCGATACTCCGGGTACGTCGTCCTTCATCCCGCTCTCGGACGAGGAGCGCGTCACCCGCGACGTCCTGCTCGACCGCCCCGTGCGCGCGGCGGTGGTGGTCGCCGACGCCAAGGACCTCCGCCGCGGGATCGCCCTGGCCCTGCAGCTCGCGGAGATGGGCGTTCCGTTCGCGGTGTGCGCCAACATGATGGACGAGGCGGAGGAGGACGGCCTCTCGCCGGACCTCGAGCTGCTCGCGTTCCGCCTCGGGGTGGACGTGGTTCCGGCGGTGGCGACGCGCGGCGTCGGCCTGCGCGGCGTGCGCGCGGCGCTGGCCCGCGCCCATTCGTCCTCCGCGCGCGTGGCCTATCCGCCGGAGGTGGAGCGCGCGGCCGCGTCGCTCCTTCCCTACATGCCGAAGGGGCACGTGGCCCCGCGAGGCCTGGCCCTGATGGCCCTCGCCGGGGTGGACCTGGAATGGCTGTGGCCGCGGCTGACCCCGCGCGGGCGCGCCCACGTCGAGGCCACGCGCGCGGAGCTGGCGCGGGCGATGGTGGAGCCGGCGGCGTGCGCGATCGCGCGCTTCCGCCTCGCCGAAGCGGATCGCCTCGCCCGCGAGGCCGCGCCGCGTCCGGCCAGCAGGCGGCCGCGGCGGCTGGCCGAGCGCTTCGAAGCGCTCACCGTCCATCCGGTCTGGGGCTATCCCATCCTGGCCGCGGTCCTCGTCCTGGTCTACACGTTCGTGGCCAACCTCGGCGCGGGCGTGCTCGTGGACCTGCTGGAGGACGGCCTGTTCGGCGGGCTCGTGTCGCCCGCGGCCACCCGCCTGGCCGGCGCCGTGCTGCCGTGGGCGTGGGCGCGCGACCTCCTCGTCGGCCCCTACGGGATCGTGACCATGGCCTTCGCGTACGCGCTGGCCCTGATCCTGCCCATCGTCAGCACGTTCTTCGTGGCCTTCGCGGTCCTGGAGGACTCCGGCTACCTGCCGCGCCTGGCCGTGCTCTCCAACCGCGCGCTGCGCAGCATCGGACTGAACGGGAAGGCCGTGCTGCCCATGGTGCTGGGCCTCGGCTGCGGCACCATGGCCACCCTCACCACGCGCGTGCTGGAGACGCGGAAGGAGCGGATGATCGCCATCGTCCTCCTCGCCCTCGGCGTCCCGTGTTCCGCGCAGCTCGCGGTGGTGATGATCCTGCTCGCCCCGCTGCCGCTCGCCGCCACCGTGATCTGGGCCGCGGCGATGGCGGTGTCCATCCTCACCGTGGGCTGGCTGGCCGCGCGCGCGCTGCCCGGGGAGTCGAGCGCGCTGGTGATCGACCTGCCGCCGCTGCGCCGCCCGACGCTGGGCAACGTCCTCAACAAGACCCTCGGCCGCGTGGAGTGGTACCTGAAGGAGGCGGTGCCGCTGTTCGTGATCGGGACCGTGATCCTCTTCGTGGCCGATCGCATGGGCGCGCTCGCCGCCGCCGCGCGCCTCGGCGAGCCCGTCGTCTCCGGCCTGCTCGGGCTTCCGCCGTCGGCCGCCACCGCGTTCGTGGCCGGCTTCCTCCGGCGCGACTTCGGCGCCGCGGGGCTCTTCCGCCTGTCCGAGCAGGGCCTGCTCGACCCCGTGCAGGCGCTGGTGGCCACGGTCGTGGTGACCCTGTTCATCCCGTGCTTCGCGAGCTTCCTGATGATCGCCCGCGAGCGGGGATGGTCGACGGCGCTGGCCGTGATGGCCTTCGTGGTGCCCTTCGCGGTCGGCATGGGCGCGCTCCTGCGCGCGTTGGTGGAGGCCATGGCATGAGCTGCCAGTGCCCGCTGTGCGGCGCGGGGATCGCGGGCGGAGGCAGCGGGTGCGCGAGCTGCCCGCTGGCCTGGAGCTGCGACCTCATGCGCTGCCCGCGCTGCGGCTACCAGTTCCCGCGGGGCTCCCGGCTGCTGGCCTGGGCGAAACGTCTGCTGCGCCGGCGCCCCGTCACCACGCCCGGCCCGGCGACCCTGGACGACGTCGATCCGGGGACGACCTGCGTGGTGGCGCAGGTCGACGGGGACGCCGCCCTGCAGGTGAAGCTCGCGCACCTGGGGCTCGGCGAGGGCGCCGAGGTGCGCGTGGACCAGCGCCGCCCCGAGCTCGTCCTGCAGGTCGGGGCCGCGCGCTTCGCGGTCGAGCGCAGCATCGGGCGCCGCGTGATCGTCCATGCGTCGCGCGCCGCCCTGGAGTCCTGACCATGACTGGACCACGCAAACTGATCCTGCGCAACTTCCAGTCCCCGGGCGACATCGTCATGCTGACCGCCGCGGTGCGCGACCTCCACCGCTGCCATCCCGGCGGATTCCTGACCGACGTCCGCACGCCGTGCCCCGGGCTCTGGGAGAACAACCCCTACCTGACGCCCCTCTCCGAGGACGACCCCGAGGCCGAGGTCGTGGATTGCCACTACCCGCTCATCGACCGCAGCAACCAGGAGCCGTACCACTTCATCCACGGGTTCATCGAATATCTGAACGACAAGCTGGGCCTCGCCGTCCGGCCGACGGAGTTCCGGGGCGACATCCACATCTCCGACGCGGAGAAGGCCTGGTTCGACCAGGTGGAGGCCAGGCACGGCGCCGGCCGGCCGTTCTGGGTCTTCGCGTCCGGCGGCAAATACGACTACACCGCGAAGTGGTGGTCGGCGCGGCGATACGAGGAAGTGGTCGAACATTTCCGCGGCCGGCTGGAGTTCGTGCAGGTCGGCGAGAACGACCACCACCACCCGCCCGTGCGCGGCGCGGTCGACCTACGGGGTGAGACCACGCTCCGGCAGCTCGTGCGCCTCGTGTACCACGCGGACGGGGTGATCAGCGCGGTCAGCCTGCTCATGCATCTGGCGGCCGCGGTCGAGGTGCGGCCGGGACGCCTGAGGAACCGGCCGTGCGTCGTGATCGCGGGTGGGCGCGAGCCGCCGCACTGGGTGGCGTATCCCCACCACCAGTTCATCCACACCATGGGCGCCCTCCCGTGCTGCGACGCCGGAGGGTGCTGGAAATCCCGCGCCGTTGCCCTCGGGGACGGGGACGACAAGGACCGCCCTGGTGAGCTGTGCGTGGATCCCGTGGGGGATCTGCCGCGCTGCATGGACCTCATCACCGCAGAGGAGGTGATCCGCCGCATCGAGCTGTACCTCGTGACGACGGCCGCGGGCAGGGTCCGCGAGCCGGCGCGGGCCTTCGCCGCATCGGCGTAGGCAGCAGGAGGAGGACGTCATGGATCGACACGAGCGCCACGGCCGCGCCGAGACGGATGCGGCGGCCGCCAAGGACCTCGAGAAACGCCGCGAGTTCCTGAAGATGATGGTCGGGGCGGTGGCGGTGGGCGGCCTGTCCATCGCCTGCGACAATGGACCCACGGGGCCCGACGACACCTCCGGCTCGCCGGGCGCGGGCAAACCGCCGACGGGATCGAGCTCGAGCACGGCGCCGGCCCCGAGCAGCTCGTCCAGCTCGAGCGCCCCCAGCAGCTCCAGCAGCTCGAGCGCGCCAAGCAGCTCCAGCTCCAGCTCCTCGAGCGGCGGAGGAGGCGGGGGGTCGAGCAGCTCGTCCAGCTCCTCGGGTGGCGACGGCGGCGGCTCGAGCAGCAGTTCCAGCAGCTCGTCGTCGCGGTGATCGCGGCCCGTTGAGCTTCGGCACGCACACGGCGGCGGGCGCCGCCGCAGGATGGCGCCCGCCTCTGGTCGGAGGGACCCTGCGCCAACGGCGGACCTCCGCCGGAAGGAGGATGCGATGACACGCACAACCTGGGCCATCGGCGCCGCGAGCGCGGCGTCGATCCTCGCCGCCGGGGCGGTGACGGGACAGCAGACGACGGAGACCTTCGCCGCCGGCACGAGCGGGTCGGCAGTCTACAAGACGTACTGCGCCGTGTGCCACGGAAAGGAAGCCCGAGGCGACGGGCCGCTGGCGGAGAACCTCCGCCATGCTCCGCCGGACCTCACCACGCTCGCCAAGCGCAACGCCGGCAAGTTCGACGCCGCCCGCGTCTATCGCATGATCGACGGCCGCGATCCCGTCAAGGGTCACGGCGGGCCCGACATGCCGATCTGGGGCGACGCCTTCAAGCGGTCGAGCGAGGGGTACAGCGAGAAGGCCGTGAAGGAGCGCATCGCCGCGCTCGTCGACCACTTGAACTCGCTCCAGCGCAAGTAGCCGCGCATTTCCTGCGCTGACCGTCGCTCGAGGCGCGATCTTGGCGCGGGCGACGACGACGAACGCCTCTCAAACCGCGGGCGCGGCGGCATCTACCTCCCTGCGCGACGTGGCACCCCAGTTGCTCTCCATCAATGGAGTCGGACGAAAAGGAGTGCCGCGGCGTGGATGACCTCTTGATCGGGATCGCGGGCACGGGCGGCGACGGGGTCGTGTCCGCCGGAGAGTCGCTTCTGGGCGCCCTCGCCGTCGAGGGCTACTACGGCCTCATGACCAAGAGCTTCGGCTCGCAGATCCGCGGAGGCGAGGCTTCGTGCCGCATCCGCATCGCGGCCACGCCGGTCCGCAGCGCCGGCGGGACGCTCGACGTCGCGGTGGCCCTCGACTGGGACGACTTCCTGAAGTTCGGGGCCGAGCTGCCCGTGGACGGCCGCACGACCGTCCTCTACGACTCCGCGAGCGGCGTCGCACCGGACCGGCTGCCCCTGGCGGGTGTCCGCCCGATCGAGGCCCTCGCCGTCCCCATCGCCGAGATCGCGCGCGCGTCTGCCGGCTCCGACAAGGCAAAGGCGACGGTCGTTCTCGGGCTGCTCGCCGGCTGGTTCGGCGTGGCGCGGCATGCGCTGCGGAACGGCATCCGCCTGAAGCTCGCGCGCAAGGGCGAGGACGTGGTCGCCGCCAACGAGCGCGCGTTCGCGGCCGGGCTCGCCTTCGCGGACGAGCACCCGCTCGGCGCTCCCAAGCGCCTGGCGCCTCCCCTCGCGGCCGGACGGAAGTGGCTCGCCGACGGCAACGAGATGTGCGCGTCCGCGGCCATCTTCGCCGGCTGCGAGTTCTTCGGCGGCTATCCCATCACGCCCTCCACCGAGATCATGCAGGCGCTCGGCCGCGACCTCTGGAAGTTCGGCGGCGCGGTCCTGCAGGCCGAGGACGAGATCGCGGGCGTCGGCGCCGCCATCGGGTCGTCGTTCGCGGGCCGCAAGGCGATGACCGCGACCTCCGGCCCCGGCATGTCGCTGATGACCGAGATGCTGGGTCTCGCCACCGTCGCCGAGCTGCCGCTGGTCTGCGTGGACGTGCAACGCGGCGGCCCCGCCACCGGGATGCCGACCAAGAGCGAGCAGTCCGACCTGTTGCAGGCCGTGTTCTCCGCCCACGGCGACGCCGCCCGCCCGGTCCTGGCGCCCACCAGCGTCGCGGACACGTTCCACGTCACCGTGGCCGCCTTCAACATCGCGGAGGCGCTGCAGACGCCCGTGATCGTCCTCTCCGACCAGGAGATCGCTCAGCGCAAGGAGATCCTCGATCCCATCGAGACGTCGGGCATCGCGATCGTGGACCGCCGCCGCCCGGCGCCGGGGGAGCTCGAGGGCTACGAGCGCTTCCGGGCGACGGAGTCCGGCGTGAGCCCGATCAGCCAGCCCGGGTTGCCCGGCGGGCAGTACCTCGCGTCCGGGATCGAGCACACCGAGGCGGGCGCGCCCACGGCCAGCGGCGCCGTACACGCGCGCATGACCGAGAAGCGCTTCCGCAAGCTTCGGGCCCTCCAGGCGCGGCGCGACTTGTTCGAGCGCCGCGGCCGCCGCGACGCCGCCATCGGGCTCATCGCCTGGGGCAGCGTCGCGGGCGTGGCGCACGAGGCGTACGAGCGCGCCGAGGCGGAGGGACTGGACGTACAGCTCCTCGTGCCGAGGCTCGTCTACCCGGTGCTGGAGGAGGTGTACCGGGAATTCTTCTCCCGCGTGCGCGCGGGCCTGGTGGTCGAGCAGTCCTTCCAGGGCCAGCTCTACCGGATCCTTCGCATGTTCGTGGACGTGCCCCCGGGGGTGCAGCCGTTCGCGCGGCCGGGCGCGAGCCCCATCGCCGCCACGGAGATCGTGGAACGCTTGCGCGCCGGCGCGCTCGCCCTTCAGAGAAGCCACGCCGCCGAGATGCAACCCGTCGAGTAGGGGAGATCATGAACTTCAAGAGCGCGCTCAAGCCCATCTGGTGCCCGGGCTGCGGCGACTTCGGAGTGCTGCAGGCGCTGTACCGCGCGCTGACCGCGGTCGGCCGCCCGCCGCACGAGGTCGCGTTCGTGTCCGGCATCGGGTGCTCGAGCCGCATCCCCGGCTACACCACCGCGTACGGCTTCAACACCATCCACGGGCGCGCGCTGCCCATCGCACAGGGCATCAAGATCGCCAACCCGGAGCTGCTCGTGCTGGTCGCGGGCGGCGATGGCGACGGCTTCTCCATCGGCGGCGGCCACGTCCCGCACGCGGTGCGGCGCAACGTGGACCTCACGTACATCGTGATGGACAACCAGATCTACGGCCTCACCAAGGGCCAGCTCTCGCCGACGTCGCGCAAGGGGCTGCGCACGGTGACGTCGGTCACGGGCAGCATCGAGCAGCCGTTCAACCCGCTGCTCGCCGTGCTCGCCTACGGCGCGCCGTTCGTGGCGCAAGGAACCCCGGCGGACATGGCCGGCCTGGCCTCCATGATCGAGGAGGCGATCCGCTACCCCGGCTTCGCGTTCGTGAACGTGCAGTCACCGTGTGTGACCTTCGGCGACCACGACTGGCAGTTGAAGGCCCACAAGGCCGCGCTGGAGAAGGCCGCCGACCGAGGCCACGATCCGTCCAGCCGCATCCGCGCGATGGAGATGGCCCAGGGGTACGGGAGCGAGCTGGTGACCGGCGTTTTCTACCGGGATCCGGAGCCGCCGCCGACGTACGAGTCGCTGGTCCGCGAGCGGCAGGACGCCGTTCGGGTCGATGCCGCCGAGCGCGCGCGCATCCTCGAGGCCTTCGTGGCTCGGCAGGCGGGGGAGGAAGTGGCATGAGCGCCTCGATCGCCCCCAAGCCGCGCGGGCCCCGTCCCGTCCTGGTCCCCGAATGCTGCAAGGCCTGCGGCCGCTGCATCGAGGCCTGCGCGCGCCACTGCATCGAGGAGGGGGTGGCGATCCATCCCGCGACCGGCCTCGTCCCCGTGCGCCTGCACCTCGAGGACTGCACCGCGTGCGGGCTGTGCTTCGATGCCTGCCCCGAGCCGTATGGTCTCCGGCCGGAATCGCTGGACGGATGCATCGATGAAGATGCGGACAAGATGCTCGGGAGGGCGGCGGACGCCGAAGGCGGACGGCGCCCGGTGGGGGGTCTGGGGGGGAGCGAGGCACTGTCGTCGATGGTTGCCGACGTTCCCCCCCAGCTTGATGAAGACATCCCCGACGAGTGGCTGCCGCTGCCCGCTTCGGCGCCGCTCGTGATCAAGGGCAACCACGCCGCGGCCATCGGCGCGATCCTCGCCGGCTGCCGCCACGTCTTCGGCTACCCGATCACGCCGTCCACCGAGGGCGCGGAGCTGCTGGCGAAGCTGCTGCCCGGCCTGGGCGGCGTCTTCCTGCAGGCCCCGAGCGAGGTCGCCACCGTCAACATGATGTACGGCTGCGGCGGGGCCGGCCTCCGCTCGCTGACCTTCACCTCCTCGCCCGGCTTCAGCCTGATGCTCGAGGGCCTCTCCTACATGGTCGGTGCCGAGGTGCCGGGCGTCTTCGTGAACGTGATGCGCGGCGGCCCCGGCCTCGGCAACATCGCGCCCGAGCAGTCCGACGTGAAGCTCGCGTGCCGCGGCCTCGGCCACGGCAACACCCACGCCATCGTGCTCGCGCCCGCGACGCCGCAGGAGATGCTCGACCTCACGATGCTGGCCTTCGATCTCTCCTTCCGGTACCGGAACCCGGTCGTCGTCCTGGCCGACGGCTACCTCGGCCAGATGACGGGCCGGGTCGAGCTGCCGCGGACGATGGTGAAGCCGGGGCTGCCGGCCTGGGCGGTGTGGGGCGACGCCGGCCACCGCCGGAACCTGATCGCGTCGATCCGCCTGCTGGAGGCCGACCTCGAGGACTTCAACCGGCAGCTGAACGTGAAGTACGCCCTCATGGCCGCCGAAGAGCAGCGGGCCGACCTCTACCGCTGCGAGGACGCCGAGGTGCTGGTCGTCGCCGCGAACACGCCGGCGCGCATGGCGAAGGGCGCGGTGCGGGCGCTGCGGGACGCGGGATGGAAGGTCGGCCTCTTCCGGCCGGTCACCCTCTGGCCGTTCCCGATCCGCCGGCTGGAGCCGCTCCTCGCGCGTGCGCGGCGGATCGTCGTGGTCGAGGCCGGCCCGGGCCAGATCGAGGACGAGCTGCGGCTGGCCCTGAGCCACGCCGGGATCATCACGCCGGCCATCGACAGCGTCCGTCACATGGGCGGCGTGCTGCCGCAGCCGCAGGAGATCGTCGAGAAGGTCCTCGGCGGACGGGGGATGGGCGAGGAGGTGAGGGCATGAGCGTCTTCTACGAGCGCTTCGAGCGCCATGCCCACGGCGAGGGCGTGAAGGGCGTGAGCACGCACTACTGCCCCGGCTGCGGCCACGGCCTCATCCACAAGTACCTGGCCGACGCCATCGAAGACCTGGGCGTGCAGGACCGCACGATCGCGATCTCGCCCGTCGGGTGCGCCGTCTTCCTCTACTACTACATGGACGTCGGGAACTCGCAGGCCGCCCACGGCCGCGCGCCCGCGGTCGCCCTCGGCCACAAGCTCGCCAACCCCCGCGCGGTGGTCGTGGCCTACCAGGGCGACGGCGACCTCGCCTCCATCGGCCTCACCGAGATCGTCCATGCCGCGCAGTCCGGCATCCCGATCACGGTGGTATTCGTGAACAACGCGATCTACGGCATGACCGGCGGCCAGATGGCGCCCACGACCCTCATGGGACAGAAGACCTCGACCACGCCCGAGGGCCGCGGCCGCCTCGCCGGGTCGCCGCTCCGAGTCGCGGAGCTGATCGCCCAGCTCGACGGCCCGGTCTACGTGGAGCGGGTGGCGCTGTTCGACGCCAAGCAGCGCGTGAAGGCGCAGAAGGCGATCCGCAAGGCGGTGAAGCTGCAGGTGGACGGGGTGGGCTTCTCGCTCGTCGAGGTGCTGTCGGAGTGCCCGCTCCACCTTGGCAGGTCTCCCCGCGACGCGTCGCAGTGGGTGAAGGAGAACATGCTCCCGGTCTTCCCGCTCGGCGTGAAGAAGGACGTGTCGCCCGAGCCGTGGCCGGCATGGGCAGTTCCGATCTTCGACGCCGGCGGCGTGGCGCAGGCGGTGGGCGCTTCCTCCTGCGCCTCTCGCCGTGGCGGCGTATTTCCGCGCGCCCTCTTCGCCGGCGACGTCGGCGTCAAGCTCGCCGGATCCGGCGGCGACGGCGCGCAGACCGCCGCCATGTTCCTCGTTCGGGCCGCGATCGATCAAGGCTTCGACGCCACCCACATCCCGAGCTACGGCCCGGAATCGCGGGGCGGGACGTCGTACGCCGACGTGCGCATCGCGGAGGACGAGGTGATGGCCCCCGCCGCCGCCGCCCCGCACGTGCTGGTCGCGTTCAACGCGCCCAGCCTGGCGAAGTTCGGGCCCGCGGTCGTCCCCGGCGGGGTCGTGATCTACGACCGCTCGGTGATCGCCGAGCCGCCCGTCCTCGCCCCCGGCGTACGCGTCCACGGTGTGCCCGCGCGCGAGATCGCGAGCCGGCTGGGCGCGCCGGTGGTGAAGAACATCGTGATGCTGGGCGCGGTGCAGGCGGCCACCGGCCTCCTGCCCGCGGAATCGCTCCTGGCCGCGGTCCGGCACGCCCTCCGCGCGAAGACCGCGCTCATCCCGGTGAACGAGGAGGCGTTTGCCTGGGGTGCGCGCGCCGTCTCCGGGGCCGCCGACCTGCGCTGCGCGGAGTCGCAGGCGGACGGCACGCCCTGTCACACGACGGAAGGCGCGTGCGCCGAGTGCGCGAGAGCGCAGGCGTCGGCGCTGCCGCCGCCGGCGCCGGTGCATTGACATGGACATCGGGATCCCCCGCGAGACGCGGCCGGGCGAGCACCGCGTCGCCCTGACCCCATCGGGGGTCAAGGCCCTTGCGCAGCACGGCCACCGGGTGTGGGTGGAGACGGGCGCGGGGACGGGGGCCGGCCACCCCGACGCCGAGTACCAGGCCGCGGGTGCGACCATCGTCTTCTCGCG
>Ga0326597_10007749_pt1 | contig 14564 bp, 14 predicted proteins | sample RVTome_12_FD_203789 | JGI IMG/M metagenome (GOLD analysis project Ga0326597, IMG submission 203789) | Soil microbial communities from uranium-contaminated site in the Upper Colorado River Basin, Wyoming, United States - RVT100D185 | ecosystem: Environmental > Terrestrial > Soil > Contaminated >... | reverse complement strand
CTTGGGATGAGATGCCCCTCATCTTGCGGCAGGCCATCCTGGCGGCCGAGGACAAGAACTTCTTCTCTCACTCCGGCGTGGATTATTCGGCGTTGCCGCGCGTGGTCCTGAAGATGACGGTGCGCTCATTGGCCGCGTGGCGAAAAGACGGCGCCCCATTCCGGCTGCTGATGCCTCAGGGTGGATCGACGCTCACGCAGCAGCTCGTCCGCGGTTACTTCCTCCAAGACCAGACGAGCCGCGAGAACGGCGACGCTCTCTTCCACGACGCGCCGACGGTGCGACTCCTCTCGGAAGCCCTGGGCATTCCGGCTGCGAACAAGCTCCTCCGCAAGTTGGAGGAGGTGCGCCTGACGCTCTGGCTCGAGGAAGAAATGCGCCGGCACTACGGATCGCGGGAGCTGGCGAAGCGCGAGATCTTCGCCCGCTACGCCAGCTTCATTTACCTGGGAAACGGCCGCTACGGCTTCGCGGCCGGCTCGGAGTACTACTTCGGCAAGCCCCTGTCGAGCTACACGCCGGAGGACGCGGGGAAGGCGGCGCTCCTCGCGGGGATCAGCAAGTCGCCCCGGGACTACGCTCCGGTGCCCGGCGACCCGCGGCCGCTCCGTCGCCGTAACGAGATCCTGGCCCTGATGGCGCGCAACGGGTACATCCCCGAGAGCCTCGCGAAGGGCTGCCAGTCCGAGCCCGTCCACGTGGCGGTCCGGAGCCTGGTCAAGATCGACGCTCCCGCTGCGATCAACAACGTCTTCGACGAGCTGAAGGAGTACGGCGGGGACCGCTTCGGGGTCGAGGACTTGTTCCAGGGGCGGATCTCCGTCCACTCCACGGTGGACGCGCGTGTGCAGGTCCTTGCGAACGAAGCTTTGGAGAACGGCCTAGCCCTCTACGAGAAGCGGCATCCCAGTGCTAAGGGGTTGATCCAGGGCTCGGTGGTGGTGCTGCGAAACGCGGACGCGGCGATCCTGGCCGAGGTGGGCGGGCGGAACGTCTACAACGACCGAAGCAAGCGTTACTCCGACTACAACCGTGTCACGAGCTCTCTGCGGCAACCGGGCTCGGCGATGAAGCCTCTGGTGTACCTCGCCGCGTTCCGCCGGGGCCTGGACCTCGATTCCATCGTGCCCGACGAGCCGATCCAGGTGCTGCAAGGCGCCAATCGAGAGGTGAAATGGTTCGCAAACTACGACCACCAATTCAAGGGCCCGATCCCGGCCCGCCAAGCTTTGGCCGAGTCGCGCAACGTGGTGGCCGTGTGGATTGCGCTCGAGATCGGTGTGGACGAGGTGATCGAGACCGCCCGGGAGCTGGGGATCCGCACGCGGCTGCAGCCCAACGTCGCCACGGCGCTGGGGGCGTCGGAAGTGCGGCTGCTGGAGCTGGCGGACGTCTATCGCGCCATGGCCTCGGGGGTACCGGCGAAGCCCCACGTCATCGGTCGCGTCATGGACGCCTCCGGCGGCGTGCTCTACGAGGCGCCCCGACCCGCCCCTGAGACTCGCTCCGCTGAACTGAGCCTGATCCAGGAGGGGCTGCGCGGCGTGGTCCGTCTCCCGAACGGCACCGCCCACAGTCTCGATGACCGCAACTTCCCGATCCCGGTGATGGGTAAGACCGGGACGACGAGCGACTTCCGCGACGCGCTGTTCGTGGGATCCACCTACGGGCCGAAGGGGATCACGGTTGCGGTTCGGATCGGCTTCGACGACAACCGCCCGCTGGGAGAGAGGGAGACCGGCGGGCGCATGGCGCTGCCCATCTTCCGCGCGGTCATGCTCCGCGTATACGAGGACCATCTGGCGGGGCCGGTGCCGAAGTTCCCCCGCAAGATCGAGCAAGGGATCGACACGTACCTGGCGATGCAGGCCGTGCTGAAGGCGCGCGATGACGAGCCGACGCCCGCAATCGACGGCGGCCCTGCCGTCCTTTGGCGCGCTACTTCTTCCCGCTGAACGTGATTTCCTCGCCCCCTTACCTCGGCCCTTCGCTCTTTCGAGCCATGGCCGCGATGACGGCGAGAAGGTGGGCCGCGTCCACGGGTTTTGGAATGTGGTAATGGAATCCGGCCAGGAGCGCTTTGCGGCGGTCTTCGATCCCGGCGTACGCCGAGATCGCGGCCGCCGGAATTCGGCCGCCGCGATCGAGCGGCAACAGACGCACCCGGCGGATTAGAGACAGGCCGTCCTCTCCAGGCATGGCGATGTCGCTCAGCAGAATGTCGGGCTCGAGCCGTTCGATCAGCTCGAACGCCACTCGCGCGGAAGACGCGGTCGTCACCAACATCCCGTTCTGCTGCAGGATCCGTCTCATCGCTTCCCGGGAATCCTCCTCGTCGTCGACCAGCAAAACCTTGAGGCCGGCGGGAAGGCGAGCGTCACTCTGAGCCGGTTCCCTGCCGATCGACGGGCTCGGGTACCCGAGCTTTTGAGTCGCCAGAGGAAGGAGCACGGTCAAGGTGCTTCCCCGCCCGGCGCCGGGGCTTTCCGCGGTCACAGCACCGCCGTGATGCCCGATCACGTGGCGTACTACATAGAGACCGAGACCCAGACCATGGTGGGCGCGGGCGCTCGTGCTGTCCTGCTGGCGGAACCTCTCGAATGCATAGGGCAAGAACTCCGGGCTCATTCCCTCGCCCGTGTCGGTGACGCGGAGCCGGGCGTGATGGTCGGCCCTGTCCAGGGAGACCTCGACCTTGCCTCCCGCCGGCGTGAACTTGATCGCGTTCGAAAGCAGGTTGGAGACCGCCTGCTGCAGCCGGCCCGGATCGCCCATCACCCAGATCGGCTCACCCGGAGACCAGGTGAGCTCGAGGCCCTTCAGGGCCGCGTCCGCGGAGGCGGCGTCGACGGCCACTTGGATCACGCCTCGCAGGTCGACGAGCTGCGGGATGAGCATGAGCCCGCCGGCGGCGATGCGCGACGTGTGGAGCAAGTCTTCGATGATGCGCTCCAGCGTGCGCGCGCTGCGCTCGATGATCCCGAGGGCGCGCTCGCTCTCGGCAGGGTCGAGCCCGCCCCGCTGGAGGAGACCGAGCCACACGAGGATCGCTCCCAGTGGCGACCGCAGCTCGTGAGAGAGAAGAGCCAGGAACTCGTCCTTCAGCCGGCTCGTCTCCTCCACCCCGTGGCGCGCGGCCTGCTCCTTCTCCAGGAAAACGGTGATGTCGCGGGTGACGGTGCGGCTGTGGACGTACACGCCGTCCCGATAGAGCGAGCTCGCATCGATCAAAACCTGCCGGATGGAACCGTCCTTCCTTCGGAGACGGGCTTGATAGGACTCGACCCTCTCCGTGCGGGAGAGCCGGCTGAGGAGGTCCGCAGCGACCCCGGGCTCCACCAGGAACTCGTCGATGTGATGACCGAAGTACTCATGCTCGGAGCATCCGACGATGTCCAACTCGGCCCGGTTCGCCCAGAGGATGCGGCCCTCCAGGCTCACGACGCGAAGGCCGACGGTGGCGTCATCCAGAAACTCACGCAACTCCCCATCGGTTTCGGGCAGGTGCCGCTCGCGCCCCCTCGAGGCTCCAGCGGAGGGCTCGCTTGCCATCAGTTGCGACGCGCCGCCAGGCTGGCGACGACCGTGACCAGCTCCGAGGGCTGCACGGGCTTGGACAGATGTAATTGGAACCCGGCGCGAAGCGAACGGAGGCGATCCTCGGTTCGGGCATAGGCTGTCAGCGCCACCGCGGGCACCGCGCCGCCTTGCTGCGAGGGGCGCAAGCGCAGCTCCCGGATCAACTGGTAGCCGTCGGTACCCGGCATCTCGATGTCGCTCAGGAGCACGTCGATCCTCTCCCGCGCCAGGATCTCGAGGGCCTCGCGGCTGGACGAGACCGCTTTAACGAAAGCGCCCTGACTTTCGAGCACCTTCGCCACGAGCATCCGAGCGTCATCGTCGTCCTCCACGACCAGCACGTGGATCCCCGCGAGGTCGGGCGCCTCCGCCATTCCAACGACGCCGTCCGCGTGCGAATAGATGCGCGCGATCGAAGTCGCGGATGTGACCGGGGAACGTGGAAGCCTCACGGTGAACGTGGAGCCCTGTCCCGTCCCGCGACTTTCCGCATCGATCGTGCCGCCGTGCAGCTCCACGAGCTGTCGCGCAATGGCAAGCCCCAGTCCCAGACCGCGAGCGGATCGTGTGCTCGAGGAGTCTCTCTGCGTAAAGCGGTTGAAGATGACGGGAAGAAACTCTGCGTCGATGCCGAGACCGTTGTCGTCGACGACGATCTCGACATGAGAATCGACGGACTGGACGCTTATTCGCACCTTGCCCGTCTTCGACGTGAACTTGATTGCGTTGGACAGCAGGTTCCAGAAGATCTGCTGAATGCGCTCGGGATCGCCCATGACGAAGCTCCCGGCGGGATCCTGAAGGAGCTGGATCTGAATGTTCTTGGCATCGGCCGCCGGCGTCACCGTCCCGATCGCCGCCTTCACCACGGTCCCGATCTCGACGGGCCTCAGATCGAGACGCAGTTTCCCGGTGACGATCCGCGACACGTCGAGGAGCTCTTCGATAATCTGGCTCTGCGCGGTGGAGTTCCGGATGATGGTGTCGATGGCCTGGTGGTTCTCGAAAGGGGTGAGTTCGCCGCGCTGGAGCAGGTGGGCCCAGCCGACGATGGCGTTCAGGGGCGTTCGCAGCTCGTGCGACAGGGTAGCCAGGAACTCGTCCTTCACGAGGCTCGCGGCCTCGGCCGCTCTGCGCGCCTCCTGAGCCTCTCGATAGAGATGCGCGCTATCGAGGCCAATGGCGGCGTGCGCCGCGAGGCCGGCGACCAGGCGCTCGTCGCGCTCGTGGAAAACCGATGGGTCGGGATGTCCGAAGAACAGACCCCCCAGCAAGTCGCCGGAACGAGAGCGCACCGGGGCAGCAAGATAGCTCCGCGCGGGTAACTGTCCGGGCGGCATGCGCTTGAACGGCAGGTTCTCGCAGTAGAGCGGGTCTTGTGTGAGATCGTCGGTTCGGCGAACGTCACCCCGGAAAGGCGATCCAAAGGCCTCGGCATCTTGAGCCAACGGGAAGTCGACGAAAGCCTCCGGTGGAGCTCCCGAGACAAAGTGGGTCCAACCAGTAGACGCGTCCTCGTACAAGAACGCTCCGAACGCGGCGCCGGTGATCGCGATACCGGCGTCGGTCACGGCTTTGACCAGCTTTCCCATGTCGAGCTGGCCTCCGAGCGTCAACCCGAGCCGGGAGAGAGTCTCTATCTCCGCCTGGAGCTCGTCCGCAGTTTTTTCGGCATTCTTGAGCTCCGCCGTGTCGCACACGGTTCGCGCGGCGCGAGCGCGGGCCGACCGGAGCTGGCCTGCGGCGAGGCTGATGAAGATGCCGTCGATGACGAAGAGCCCGAGAGCGAGAACGTCACCGGAATGGCCGATTTTGAACGAGGCGACAGGTGGAAGGAAAATGGTATCGCTGACGAGAGCTGCCAGCAAGGTCGTCGCCAGCCCGGGCCTCCATCCACCGAACCAGGACGCGGCCAGCACGGCCGCGAAAAACAGCAGGAACGGGCCCTTCGTCTCGAGAAAGGGATCCAGGGTGAGCGTCACGGCGACGGCGACGACGATGGCGACGAAGCCAATGCCGTAGCCCCGGCTCCCTTCCGCGAACCACCGCTTCACGTGCATGTGAGTTTACGCCAGCACCCTGAGTAGGGCGAGTAGCCTAGCGAACCATCCTCATCTCGATTCGTCACCGCTCGATTCGTTGCAAGGCGCGTGCCCTCGATATCCTAAAGAGAACCGGCTCCGCATAACCCGACGAACCTCGGCCCATTGGCGCCAAATGGCGCCAATGGCCCGCTCGGATCTCACGTTGCCGACTGCGAGCAGAGCGCAAGACGGTAATTTGTAGAAAAGGGCTCGACGCGACGGCTCGCGTTACCCCCACCGCCCATGCCTCCGACGACCTCGGCCCCCGACACTGCACGGACTTGGGAGAGGATTGGGAGCTGGAAGGCAGTTGGCTCTCCTTTTGCTTATTCATCAACCGACGGTCTTGGCACCCGAGCCGAATATCGGCCCGGGTGGCGAGGCTCTAGGAGAAATAAATGTCGAATCTAATCGTGACACTGATCATCGGCGGAGTCGTCGGCTGGCTGGCGAGCATCGTGATGAAGGCCAACGGGCAGATGGGCATCCTGGCCAACGTCATCGTGGGCATCGTGGGATCGTATGTAGGCATCGCCCTCGCCAATGCCTTGGGAGTGCAGGCGCACACCACTCCCGCGGCCTGGATCGTCGCCGTTATCGGCGCATCGGTGCTCATTTGGCTTCTACGAGCTCTGGGCGTCTTTTCCCGGTTGGCCTCGGCTCGGTAGCCCAGGGAGAAGCGCGATGTCGATGTCGGTAGCAAAGGTATCCGATCTCGTCTCGGAGCTCACCAAGACCGCGACTCTCTGTCTCGACGACGCGATGAAGAAGGGAATCGCCGAAGGGAACAAGACGCTCCGGGACGTCCGCGTCTGGTGGATCAAGGAGGAGAGGGTGAGCCAAGGCTCCCCCTCCGGGTATCAAGTGAACATGATGCTCGGCTTCGTCATTGATGACTAGCGCTGTCGCCGCGGTGAATGTAAAAGGGGCAAAAGGGGCCAAACTCTTATTTTTCGAATTGTTTGCTTCTTTCTCTCCATTGCGCTAAGGTAGCACATCTCAGCGAAAATCTCTTCTCTGAGGGGAAGGATCATAATGTTTCAGAAAATAATGCTTGGGGTATTGTGTCTCCTGGTATCCGGTTTGGTGCTCGCGGATCAAAAGGCCGAGACCAAAAACGTGACGGGTGAGGTGAAATCCCTCTCCGCCGACTCCGTCGTCCTCACCGTGGATGACAAAGACTGGACCTTCATCGTCGACAAGGACACCAACATCGTCGCCAAGGGCGCCAGCCACACTTCGCGCAAGGCGGAGGGTGCCAACGAGACCACGATGATCACCGACTTCATCAAGGTGAAGGAGACGGTCGTCGTCGACTACTTGGAAAAGGACGGGAAGTTCACCGCCAAGGAAATCCGGGTCAGGTAGGACAGTTCACCTGCGCCGGCGCCCGCATGCTGCGGTGTCGGCGCAGCGGTTTGTTTGCTCCTCCCCTCCCGATCTACTGATTCCGCCGATAGAGGATCCACCGGGCCCCGGAGAGCGCTGACGAAGGGTAGGAGCGCAAGAAAACGCAGGAGTCACAGCGGGATCCCTCGTAGCTCCCGATCCAGAAATCGATTCCCGCTTCGACCCTCTCCTCCTCGTTCACGTAGCGAAGGCGCTTCCCTTCCATCCCCATCCGCCCGCGATAGAAGCCGAGGATCCTCTCGTTCCTGAGGTCGTGGTCGCTTCCGACGGTGACGACATCGTCGTCCGAAGCCTCTAGAAGGAAGCGGAGGGCCTGCTCGTAGCACCCGCGCCCCTCTCGCGCGAACTGAACCAGGCCGTACCCGTTCGCTCCGAGCCAGACGACGAGAAGAACGGCGGGCCACGGGCGCCCGAGCGAGCTTGCGAAGCTCCCGACGAGAAGAGGCGCGAAAGTGACGCTCACCAGGAAATAGCGGGGGAAAAGAAACGGTGGATCGAGCGCGAGGGCGATCCAGACCGGGAGCAACGCCGTGGCGGCGAAGAAGACCCAGAGACACGACCGAGCGTCGGTCGAACGCCGGTTCGGCCAGTAACGACTCAGGCGCCGAGCGAGCTCGGCGACGAGGACGATGGCGCAGAGCAGGGCGAAGAGGAGCACGCCGCCGCCTTCGATGGGTCCACCGAGCGCGAGCGACGCGGTCTGCGCCAGGAGTGCCCCAGGCGGCTCGCGCGTGCCTCCGCCGATGCCGAGATATCGCAGGTCGATGACGACGAGAGCGGCGAGGAGCAGGAAAGGAACGGCCTGGACCGCAAGGGCGTGCCCCAACGAGAGTCGCCCCCGGCCCACGAGGACGAGAGAGTAGACGACGGCCGCGACGAGCACCAGGACGAAGCTGAGGTGGGAGAGGACTCCGACCGAGGCCGCGAGGGCGAAACCTGCGAGCCATCGGACGTCGCTCCCCTCGGCCCACCGCACCAGGAACAAGATGGCTGCAACTCCCGCGAGCGAGGCCAAGGCGTAGCCTCTCGCTTCCGAGGAGTAGAAGACGAGGGGAAAGCTGGTCGCGGTCATGAGCATCGCCAGGCAGGGGTTTCCGCCATCTACCCTGGCGAGCCATCCAACGACGAGAACGGCGGCTATTCCCGCGAGGAGGGACGGCAGGCGATAGATCCAGAACGGGGCCTCTTGTCCCACGGCGTACATCCAAAGGCTCACGAGCCAGTGGTTACTGTCGTGGTGGATGCCCGTGAACACCTCGGCGGCGGACCCGATGGCGGCGACGTTCGAGAGCCCCCGGATCTCGTCGAGCCAGAATTCCGTGAAGAGCCCGGGGACACGCAGGATGGCGGCGAGGACGACGAGCGCACCGAAGCTCCATTTCATTTCTTCGATTATCATCACCCCGGATGGACTCCCGCGGCCATCGCGCACTCGCGTTCGCCCTCTGCCTCGTGCTCTACGCCGCCCTCCTTCTCTTCACCTTCCACGAAGCCGACGAGGACCTCTGGGGACGCATGGCCGCGGGTCGGCTCACGAGAGCCGAGTGGCGGGTTCCCGAAAAGGACGTCTTCGCCTACGTGCCGACGAGGCCCCTCTGGGTCGATCACGAGTGGCTCTCGGGGGTCGTCTTCCACGAAGTCCATCGCGCGTTCGGAGGAACCGGGCTTCTGGCTCTCCGCGCGGCCCTCGGTGTGGGCGCCATGGGGCTTCTTCTCCATACCGCCGGCGGCGTGAGCCCCTGGACACTCACGCTTCTCTCGCTCGCCGCCTGGTCCCTTCTCGCCCAGGGATTCAATTCGGTGGTGAGAGCCCAGGCCTTTACCTTCCTCTTCTTTGCCCTGACTCTCTTCGTTCTCGAGCGAGGCAAACGGCGCCTGGTACTCGTTCCTCTCGTGGCGCTCTGGGCGAACTTGCACGGCGGGTTCGTCCTCGGTCCGCTACTTCTTCTCGGGTACGGCTTCTACCGCCTCGCCGCCGCCTCGCTCGCCGCGAGCCTCCTGAACCCTTACGGGCTCGAGTACTGGCGCTATCTCAGTGAAGCTCTCTTGATGCCGCGTCCCGAGATCGTCGAATGGCGTTCCGCGGATCTGTCAGGGATCGGGGACCTCCATATTCAAGGCGCTCTCCTTCTCATTGTCGTGCTCGTCTGGGGACGGCGACCGAAGCCCGCCCACCTGGTGGCGCTCGGAGGGGCCGCATTCGCGAGCGCTCTGCACGTTCGCTTCGCTCCGCTCCTGGGAATGGTGATCGTCGTCACACTCGGCGGCTCCTGGGAAGCGGTCTTTCAGAGGAGACGCCACGCGCTCGCGGTCGCGGCGATGGTTCTCACGCTTTCGCTCGTCGCCATCGGGGGGGCTGCCGCCTGGCTCCGCCGCGACCTCTCGGTGCAGATGAGGGTCCCGGCCGACCGCTATCCGGTGGCCGCAGTCGAGCTCCTGAGGGAGGAACGCGGCAACCTCGCCGTCTTCTTCAACTGGGGGGAGTACGCTCTCTATCATCTATACCCGAGCGTCCTCGTCTCGATCGACGGCCGGTACGAGACCGTGTACTCCGAGGAGGTGGTCCGGGCGAACTGGGAGTTCACCCGCGGGGCGCCGGGAAGTGAAAGGTTTCTCGACACCTACCCCGCGGATTTCGCGCTCTATCCCCGAGACACGGGCGCGGCGCGGTGGCTCGGCCGCTCCGCCGACTGGGAGCAGTGGCGCCAGGATGAACTTCTCGTCCTTTATCGTCGAAAGTGAGGGAGAAAAAACCCTCCGACTTTCGTCTTGATTGGTAGAACCTCCCCCAATTTAGGTGCGTTGACAGGCTTCCGAACGGGCCATTATGATGCTCTTAGCTACCCTCGGAACCATTCAAGGATGACAGCTAGGGGTTTGCGAGCCCGGCTCCGCCGCGAAGAAGGCCAAGCCTTTCTCGAGACGGTGATGGTTACGGGTTTCCTCGTCGCCATCGCGGTGGTGCTCAATCGCCTGTTCGGCCCGGTCATCCTCGAGGCCTTCGAGAAGATCTCGGAAGCGCTGAGCTCGGTAGGACCATGAAACTAAACGCGCTTTCGGACGAGTCGGGCGCCACCACTATCGAGTACACTCTGGTGCTGGCGTTCGTCGCCAGCATCTCCATCTACGCCACTATCTCGCTCATCAGCATACTCCTGAATCGCGTCGCCGTTCTCGTAGTCAACATCGCCATGTACCTGACCGGGGGGCCCGGTCCGTAATGCTCTCGAAGGAGGCTTCTCTCATGTGGAATCGAATTCGCTCCCGTGTCGCGGACGCCGTTCTCTCCCGACTGCTCTCGACCGAAAGGCGCCTCAGGCGACTTCGGGAGAGGCTCGAGGACGAGGAAGGCGCCATGACCATCGAGTACATCCTCATCATCGCCCTCATCGCCATCATCATCATTACGCTTTTCACCGTGCTGCTCTGGCCCATTCTACGGCCGGCGCTCACCGGGCTCATCGACCGCATCTCCAACGCCATCAACGGCGGCGGGATCACCTGAGCCGGCTCTCATGAAGACGCGTCGACGCCGCGGCCGGGGTGAGGCGGGCACGAGCGCCCTCGAGCTCATGATGACCATCTCCATCATCTTCTTTCTGATGCTGGCGGTCATCCAGGTCTCGCTCATCTCGATAACCAAGCTCATCACCAACTACGCGGCCTGGAGTGCGGCGAGGGTATGGGCGGTGAACAAGGACGACGCGGTCGGAAAAGCCCAGCGGGCGGGTGTCTCGATCCTCGAGATCATCAAGTGGGGTCCGATCGACTCGAGCTTCGTCGACGTGCAGGAAGGAAACGAAGGGGTCGAGGTCAATTACGAGACCACGCTCGGAATCCCCTTCCTCTTGAAGAACAACCCGGCGGGGCGCATCACCACCAGAGGCTGGGGGGCGGTGCCGCGGGATCCGAACGGCTTCACCGAGCGGGGAGACAACAAGGAGTGAGGGACGTGCCATGAGGCCCATGAGGCCCATGAGGGAAGAGCTCCGGAAGCGATGCGCCGGCGAGAAGGGCCAGACGACTCTCTTCGTCCTCTGCAGCTTCTGGGTGTTCTTCATGCTCTTCGCGCTGGTGGCGAACGTGGGCCAGGCGGTGAACCGCCGGGTCATGCTCCAGATGGTCGCCGACGCCGGGGCGTTCACCGGCGCCTCCACCCAGGCGACGGTGATGAACACCATCTCGGAGTTCAACCAGATCATCGATACCTCCTGGGACGTCGCCACCGCCCTGATGCTCTACTGGACGTTTCAGTTCTGCGGGGTCGACGACGCCATCACCCAGGTCTACAAGATCATCGAGATGGTCATGTCCATCATGATCCGAGTCTCGAATCACGGAGGCGCCGTCTGGGCGATCATGGAAGCGGAGATGGTGACCAAGCAGAACATCCGCGACCTCTTCCCCGACGGCTCGGTGCATACCCCGCTCGATTCCTTCGGAGGGCTGCTCTCGAGCCCCTCGTCCGTCGGCATGGGGGCGAGCCACATCATCAACATGCAAAAGGCCTGGCCTTCCCTCTTCTCCGGCTTCGCCACGGTGCGGCTCGAGCAGGAGACGGTTCAGAAATTCTGGATCTGTTACACGCCTCCTTTCACCCTCCGAGGGAGGAACGACCGTTTCAATCTTCCATGGAAGAAAACCCAGGCCGACGAGGTGACTCGCTTCTACTGGTGGGTGTCGGCGGATCCGGTGGACGCGCTGGTGCTTCCGCGGAAGGCCTGGATGCCCTTCGGATTTCCCCAGGTGCCGGCGATGACGGCGGTCGCTCTCGCGAAGCCCATTGACGGGGACGTCGAGCCCGACAAGAGGGGCGCCAAGTACGTGGCGAAGCTCATTCCGCTCTCGACCATCAACGCGACCTTCATCAACCTCGGGGGATCGCTCCCGAGCCTGACGGAGGTTTTGCATTGAGCCGTCAGCAGTCCGAGTCAGGCCAAGCCTTGATCGAAACCGTCTTGATGACCTGGCTCTTCGCCATCCTGCTCTCCGCCATCATCCAGGTGTTTCTCGTTCACAACTACGCCTATCAGATGGCGAACAACGCCTATTACAGCCTCTTCAAGGACAAGGCTTACAACACGTACAACAAGCCCGACCACCGCTACGAGGGCTATCCCAACTGGCCGCACAAGCCTCTTCGTTCAGTGACGCCCCTACAGCAGGCGGGCGGCCGGGTGCACGTCCTCACCGGAGGCCACATCAACTGGTCCGAGGACGACCGGGCGTCGATTCCCATGATGCCGTTTTTCGAGGACGCAATCGTTCTCGAGCTCAGGAACCGCGGCGTGACCCGCGAGCCGGTGCGGCTCAAGCTCGGGAGAAGAGATCCCTCCTTGAACTACCTGGAGACGAAATTTCTCTGGATGGGGATGGGGACCGAGGGGGGATTCCCGGCGTTTTTCGGCATGATCGAAGCTCTCATCGAGATCGCGCCCAAGCTCGGGCAAAACTACACCGACTTCACCGAGGGCTACGACCAGGGCGACCTCGAGGGCATGGAAGATCAGTACGGCGACGCCAACGACGGCCTGAACGACCAGGATCCGAACGCCGCCCAGAACGCCCGCGATCAGTGGGACACCGCCCACGGCGATTTCAACCACGACGGCTACCGCGACGCCTGCGAAGCGGTCCAAGGGAACAACCACCCGAGCTGCAAGAACAATCGTCCCTGGGAATAGATGACCAAGACAGGCAAGGAGTAACGAGAGTCCATGAAAGGCAAGCCCGCCATCATCATCTCGATCTTGTTCGGAGTTCTCGGGTTCGTCTTCGTCCACCTCTACCTTCGGAGCCGGGAGACCGAGCTTCTCCAGATCGCCGACGAGCGCACGGTGGTCGTGGCGGTGTCGGACATCCTCCCCGGGACGGCGATCGAGGAGAACATGGTCATCGAGACCGCGGTGCCGCTGAAGTTCGTTCAGCCGAGCGCCTTTACTTCCGTCCGGGAGGCCGTGGGACAGATCGCCGCCATACCCATCCAGAAGGATAGCCAGGTGCTGGGGACGGCGATGACCAGCGTGGGCCGCAACCTGGCGACCAAGATTCCCCGGGGCATGCGCGCGGTCTCCCTCGCCGTCACCGACGTGACAGGAGTCTCGAGCCTGGTCGCCGCGAACAACTACGTCGACGTACTGGCGACGGTGAAGCTCGGCTCGGGCCTCGGCTCCGCCAACCAGAGGACCTTCGTCACCACGCTCTTTCAGAACGTCCTCGTTCTCGCGGTGGGGAGCGACCTAGGCGAGGTGCGGACCACGGCGCCGAATCAGGACGCCATGGCGGCGCTGGCGCAGCAGGAGAAGGAGCGTTTTTCCACGGTCACCCTGGCCCTGACGCCACAGCAAGCGCAGGACCTGGTGCTCGCCCAGGACATCGGCGACGTCACCCTCGCCCTCCGCTCGTTTCGCGAGGGAGACGACGCGGCGATGATTCCCCGCTCCAACGCCGCGGCGGTCTTCGGGGTGGCTGAGGGTGAGGTGGTGCCCAGGCGAACGCCGTCGTGGCAGGAGATTCGCGGGACCGTTCGTTAGATCGAACAAGGAATGGGGGGAACATGATGAACAGAATTGGAATCGCAAGCTTCTTGCTCCTGGCGATCGCCTCGGTGGCGGGAGCGCAGGTGGAACAGCAGGTGGTGGCCGTCGGGGCCCAGACGATCGTCCGCGTCGACTTTCCCATCGGCAGGAGCGCTCTCGCGAACGACAACGTGTGCGACTTCCGCATTCTCGAGAGTCGACAGGAGGTGCTGCTCATCGGCAGAAAAGCCGGGGAGACCACGTTGAGCCTCTGGGATCAACAGGGCACGCTCCAGCGCGAGATCCTCGTTCGCGTCCGTCCGTCCTCGGGAGGCGCCCGCCAGATTACCGAGGAGCTCAAAGAGCTTCTCGGGGGGATCGAGGGGGTCGAGTACCGGGAGGTCGGCGGCACGGTCTGGGTCGAGGGCGAGGTGCTCACCCAGCGCGACCTCGATCGCATCGCCAAAGTCCTCGAGAGCTACCCCGAGGTCCGGAGCCTGGTGGAGCTGTCCCCGATGACGCAGCAGTTGATGGATCGCGCCCAGGCGGACTCGATCAAGACCGTCCAGATGGACGTGACCATCATGGAAGTGGACAAGACGATGATGCGCAGCCTCGGGGTGAAATGGGGGAGCTCGATCAACCCCAGCTCCGCCCTCCCCTTCGAAGGATCGAGCATCGGGCCGATCAGCGGGGTCATCAGCGACATTCTTCCCTCGATCAACATGATGACCAGCACCGGAAAGGCGCGGGTCCTCGCGCAGCCGACGCTCATCACCCGGAGCGGCCAGAAGGCGCAGCTTTTCGTCGGCGGCGAGCTCCCGATTCCCGTGTCCCAGGGCGGAGGCGCGGTCTCGATCGAGTACAAGGAATACGGGGTGAAGCTCGAGTTCGAGCCCAAGGTCGATACCCAGGACAACATCGACACCATGATCTTCGTCGAGATGTCGAGCCTCGGCGGGCCCGCTCCCCA
>Ga0326597_10007748_pt1 | contig 14564 bp, 3 predicted proteins | sample RVTome_12_FD_203789 | JGI IMG/M metagenome (GOLD analysis project Ga0326597, IMG submission 203789) | Soil microbial communities from uranium-contaminated site in the Upper Colorado River Basin, Wyoming, United States - RVT100D185 | ecosystem: Environmental > Terrestrial > Soil > Contaminated >... | reverse complement strand
CGGGAACTTCACCCAGTTGACGCGCGATCAGACCTTGTTGAACTCGGTGGGCGAGGCCGAGCGGGAAGCGCTGCTCAACACACCCTTTGAGAACATGCTGCTCCAGGCCGTCGGCGCCATGGAGCGTCTGGACATTCCGGTGGAGACCACCAAGCTGGAGACGGGCGACTCCCTGCTGCTGTGCAGCGACGGACTCTACCGTGTGGTGACTCCGGAGCAGATGAGCGAGATTCTGCAGCGGCCCGGCCCGCTCAGCGAGAAAGCCAAGGCCCTGATCGACCTGGCCAACGCCGGCGGCGGGCCCGACAACGTGACGGTTGTCCTTTGTCAGATAACTCCGGAGGGCAAGGAGAGCGCAGGCTAGCCCGTGGCGGACGAGAAGCCCATCAAGAAGATTGGCAAGTACGAGATCCTGGCGGAGCTCGGCCGGGGCGCCATGGGCGTGGTCTGGCGCGCACGCGACCCCTTCATCGGCCGCCAGGTGGCGCTAAAGACAATCACGCCCGGGCTGCTCGACAACCCCGACCTCCTCAAGCGCTTCTACCGCGAAGCGCAGTCGGCCGGCAGCCTGCAGCACCCCAACATTGTCATCATTTACGACCTCGGCGAAGCCGACGGGCTGCCCTACATCGCCATGGAGTTCCTGGAGGGCGAGAGCCTGGAGAAGACCATCGCCAGGCAGCCGGCGATGCCGCTGGCGCAGAAGCTGAACATCGTCATACAGCTCTGCCGAGGCCTCGACTACGCCCACAAGCACGGCGTGGTCCACCGCGACATCAAGCCCGCCAACATCATCGTGGTTCATGACGGGACGGTGAAGGTGGTGGACTTCGGCATCGTCCGGCTCACCTCCACTTCCATGACGTCCACCGGCATGGTGGTGGGCACGGTGGGCTATATGTCGCCGGAGCAGGCGCAGGGCGAACACGTAGACGCCCGGTCCGACCTGTTCTCCGTCGGCGTGCTGGTCTACGAGCTGCTGGCCTACCGCAAGCCGTTCGCCGGGCCCAACATCGCCTCCGTGCTCATCAAGATCGTCACCGAGGAGCCACCGCCGCTAGCGAACTTCGCGCCGCAGGTGCCGCCGCAGCTCTGCGAGGTGGTGCACCGCTGTCTGAAGAAGAACCCCAACGAGCGCTACCAGTCGCTGGAAGACTTGGTGATGGAGCTCGAGCCCATCGCGCGGTCGCTGCAGCGCGACATGGTCGAAGAGCTGGTGAAGCAAGGGCAGGAACTGATCGAGAAGCAGGAGTTCCCCAAGGCGCGCGAGCTGCTGCGCACCGCCCTGCGGGTGGACTCCAGCCACGGCCTGGCGAAGACCTTGATGGGCAAGGTCAACACCGAGCTGCGGCGGATGGAAGTCTATCCCAAGATCCAAGCGTTGCTGGGCGAAGGCGAATCGCTCCTCAAGGACAAAAAGTACGACGAGGCGCGGCAGAGATTCGAACAGGTGCTGGCCATCGACACCCAGCACGGCCAGGCGCAGGAGATGCTGGAGACGGCGCGGCGCGAGATGGCCCGGCACGCCACCGTGGCGCAGGGGCTGGCCGCCACCGAGCGCGCCATCAGCCACGGCGACCTCACCATGGCACAGGCCGAGCTCGACAAAGTCCTCGAGGCCGACGCCGAGAACGCCGACGCCAAAGCTCTGCTGGGCCGGCTGCACCAGGACCGCGCCGAGCGCGACAAACGCACCCGCCTGCAGGAGAACCTGCGCCAGGGCCGCACGCTCCTCATCCAGCAGAAGTACGACGAATGCATCCGCCTGCTGGAGCCGCTGGAGAAGGAATTCCCCAAGGAAGAGGAGCTGCGGCAACTGCTGCAGACGGCGCGCGAAGGCGCCGAAGACCTCGCGCACAAGCAGGCCATCACGGCCGAGACCGACGAAGCGCGCAACCTGCTGATCCAGCACCGCTACGAGGACAGCGTCCGGTTGCTGGAGGCCGCGCTCCGGGAGTTCCCCAAGGAAGAGGAGCTCACGCGGCTGCTCAACACCGCCCGCGAGGGGCAGCAGCAGCAGAAGAAGCGCGAGACGCTGACGCTGAAGACCGACGAAGCCCGCACGCTGCTGGCGCAGCAGAAATATGAAGAGTGCGTCAAGCTCCTGGAAGCGGCCCTCAAAGAGTTCCCCGGCGAAGAGGAGCTCAGCCGCCTGCTGCAGTCGGCGCGCGAGGGCCTGGCGGACCAGACGAAGCGCAAGGCCGTCGCCGCCAGGACCGACGAGGCGCGGGCCCTGCTGGCCAAGGAAGAGTACAAGAAGGCCCTGGGCGTCCTCGACGAGCTGCTGAAGTCCTACCCCGGCGAATCCGCGGTCATCAAGCTGCGCGAGCTGGTCGTGCAGGAAGAGCAGGAGCGCGAGCGGCAGAAGAAGCTGGAGAAGGAGCGCAAGGCCCTGCGCCAGCTGGTGGACAAGAAGGACTACACCGCCGCCATGGAGCGCGGGCAAGGCATCCAGAAGGAATTCCCCGAAGACACGGAGATCGGCCGGCTGCTGGCGTCGGTGCGGGTGGAGATCGCCGCCACGGAGCGGCAGAAGGAGCTGGCCGTCCTGCTCAAATCAGTCCAGGAGCTGATTGAGGGCGGCAAGTACGACCAGGCGGTCAAGGACGCCGAGAAGGGCTTGAAGAAGTTCACCGGCGACCCGGACCTCACGCGCCTCATCAAGCTGGCCCAGAAGACCAAGGAGGAGACAACAAAGCGCTCGGAGCTCGAGCGCCGCGTGCGCGCCATCAAGGGGTCGATCGAGCGCGGCGACCTGACCGACGCCATGGACCTGGGGCGGCAGACTTTGATGCAATACCCCAAGGACACCGACGTCACGCAACTGGTCAGCTTTGCCGAGCGTGAGATAGAAGCGCGGGGCAAGAGGCAGCAGCGTGACGACCAGCTCAAGACGGCGCTCTTCCATCTGGAGTCGAAGGACGTGGACGGGGCCACCATGATTCTCAAGAACGTGGCCAAGGATTTCCCCTTCGACAACCAGGTCAAAGCGATGCTGTCGGCCGTGGAAGCAGGAGACGTGCCCGCCGACGCCGCCACTCTGCTGGGGCTGCCACATGGCGTCGAGGTGCCGGCCACGCCGTCGGCAGAGACCCAGTACGTGATGTCAGGGCCGCCGGCCAGCGGCATGACACCGGCCGCGCCGACCGCCGCCACCCAACCGCAACCTGTAACGCAGCCGCCGCCACCACCGCCGGCGGTGAAGCCGGGCGTAGCCAAGCCAGAGGCCAAGCCAGCCCCGACACCAGAGGCTATACCGGCCGCGCCGCCGCCGGCCGTAACTCCACCGAAGGTCGAGCCGCCTCCTCCACCCAAGCCGCCGGCCGAGCCGCCCAAGGCCAAGCCGGCCGCCGAGCCTCCGCCTCCACCCAAGCCGGCGCCGCCGCCGCCCAAGCCTGCGGTGGAAGCGCCGCCGGCAAAGCCGGTCCCCGCGCCAGTCGCAGTGCCGGCCGAGTTCCCGGCCGAAGTTCCCCTCTGGAAGAAGCCTGCCGGAATGGCCATCGGCGGCGTGGTGGCGTTGGTTTTGGTAGCAGGCCTCTATTTCGGAGTCATGCGCCAACCGTCCGGCGAGCAAGCAGAGGCACCGCAGGAGACGGCGGCACCAGTCGAACAGATCTCGCCGGCGCAACAGCAACAGGCGCTGATTGACCAGGCGCAAAAGATGGCCGACGGGGGCGACTACCAGGGCGCGCTGGCGAAGCTGTCGGAGGCAGAGAAGATCCAGGGGCCGCTCGGCAGCCGCATCGGCGAGCTGCGCAAGTCGTTCAACGACGCCAGCACCAATACGGGGCTGGCCCAATTGCAGAAGCAAGAAGCGCAAGTCTGGTCGGAGGCCGAAGGCCACTTCAACGCCGGGCGCTTCGACCAGGCCGAGAAGTCTTTCCGCCAGGTCCTGGCGCTGCCGGAAGGCGGCCGCCGCCGCGCTGACGCGCAGCGGTACATCCGCGAGGTGATTCCCGGGCGCAAGAAGGAGGAGGGCCTGTTCGCCCAGGCGCAGCCGCTGGCGCAGCAGCGCGACAATGAAGGCCGGCTCCAGGAGGCCGACCAGCTGCTCCAGCAGGTGATTGCGCTGAACGGTCCGCGCCGCGCGGAAGCGCAACGGCTTCAAGAGCAGGTGAAGCAGCGGCTGACGCAACTGGCGCAGGAGAAGGGCGATGCCGAGCGGCAGGCGCAAATCACCAGTCTCGAGAACGAAATCCAGCAAGAGATCCGTCGCGAGAATTTCCTGAACGCGCGGCAGAAGCTGGAGCAGATCCGGCGGCTGCAGGGCGACCCCAGCCGCATGAGCGGGGAGCTCGACCGCGCCGAGCAGCAACAATTCAGCCAGCTCGAAGGCCAGTTCAATTCAGCTCGCTCGCAAGGGAACCGGCAGGGACTGGAGCGGCTGGCGCCGGAGTTTCGCAAGCTCGCCGAAGCGGGCGGGGCCGTGGCCAGCCGGGCGCGCAACTTTGCGGACAACCAGATTCCGAAAGCCCTGAGTGATCTGGAAGCGGCGTCGCGGCCGGCTCCCACGCCGCCGGCTCCTACCCCCGCGGCCGCTTCGCGCAGCGTTTCCTGCACCGTGTTTCCCGTGACGACGCGGAAGATGGACCGGCCGGTGAGCGCCGGCAGCACACAGGGGCAGGCGTTCATTGACGGCGGCGTGGTGCTGAGCGCCGGCGCCAACTGCGGCCTCTCCAGCGCAGCCCTGCAGGGCGTGGCGGAGAACGTCCAGGCGATGATCGGCGTGACCATCGACGAGAGTGGCAGCGTCGCCGACGGCAGGGTCCTCAGCGGCGACACCGGTCTGGGCCAGGCGGCGCTGGCGGCGGCGAAGCAATCCTGGAAGTTCAACCCACCCAAAGTAAACGGCGTATCGGTGAAAACCACCGTCTCCGTCACCATCAAGAACTAGGCCGACAGGTATATTCCCGCACGAAGAGAAAACGCCCGTCCCACGCCCCGGGCTTTCCGGGGGTTGGACGGGCGCTAACTTTCCGGCACGAATCCCTTAGAAAATGAACTTGACCCCGAATTGCATCCGGCGGCTGCTGGTGTTCATGAAGGCCCGGCTCAGGAAGGTGCGCTCGCCGCTCACCGGGTCGTTGGCGTTGAGGAGGTTTTCGGGGATGACACCGGTAACGCGCGCCGGGGTCTTGGAGGGGAAGAAGGCAAAGCCCGGCGTGGGCTGGGCGTCGGTGGCGAAGACGTTGCCGATGGCCGAGCCGGGGTTGGGGGTGTTGAAGAGGTCATAGATTTCCCAGCGCAGCTGGAGGATGCGGCCCTCGCCCCAGCGGAAGTTCTTGTAGAAGGCGATGTCAACGTTGACGATGCCGGGTCCAGTGAGGATGTTGCGCCCCGCATCCCCGGCCGTGAGAGTGGCGGAGCCGACGGTAAAAGTATCGCCGGGGCGCAGGCCGGTGAAGACCCCGGGAGAGACCTCGACGCCGAGGGGTGTCTGGACGAAGCGCGCCTGGGTGGGGTCGATGGGATTACCCAACAAGTCAACGTAGCTGGAGTTGGCATCGATGAAACAGTCGGGGTCGCTGAAGAGCGCCACGCTGCCGGCAGGGGCGTCGGGGTTGCCCACGCTGGGGCGGTCGTTGGTGAAGCGGCCGTCACCGTTGAAATCCACGCAAGCGCCCAGACCGTTGAGCGGAGTAAAAGGCTGGCCGGACTGCAGGGAGACGATGCCGGAGACCTGCCAGCCGCCCTTCCAGAAGCCCTTGTCGGGGGCAATCTCCCAGAGGTAACTCGCGGCCAGGCGCTGGCGGCGGTCGAAGGCGGAGTTGCCCTTTTCCAAGGACAGGTTGCGGTTGTCCTGCGCCAGGGGCGTGATGGCCTCGACGGTTTCCAGCGAGAAGAGCGGATCGAGGAGGGCGGCGAAGGGATCCCCCTGCAGGAAGCGCACGCCGGGGCCGAAGATTTCGCTGGAGGTGTCGATCAGGTGGCTCCAGGTGTAGCTGCCCGTGAAGGTGAAATCGCCGACGCGGGTGCGCGTCATGCGCTTGGTGAGGTTGAACTGGAGGGAGTGGTAGGTGGAACGGCCACTATTGGTCACTCGGGTCACGGCCCCGCGGGTGCCGTCGGGGCGGAACTGGTGCCTTGGGTTTAGGCAGAACCCATCGGTGGGGTCGGTGCAAGCGATGCAGGAGAGGTCCCCCTCGAAGCAGTAGGGGTTGACGTCCACGCGTTGATAGAGCTTGGTGCCCTTGCTCCCCACCCAGCCGATATCCAGCAGCAGGCTGGGCGTCAGCTCCTGCTGAAGGGTGAGAGAAAAGTGCTGCATGTAGGGATTCACCAGCTGCGGATCCACTTCCTCCTGGCTGAAGCAGCGGAGCAGCGGGACGTTTTTGTCCAGGCGGGCGACCGGGACCGTTTCTGTGCGGAAGAAAAAGTTGCTGCAATCAGGGACGCGGACGTTGACATCGGCCAGCGTGTAGGGCTGGTTGGGATAAACGCCGCTGGGCTGCCAGGAGCCGAAGCCCGTCCCGGTGCTGGTGAAGAAGGGCGAAATGGGGCCGTTCTGCCAGAGCAGCAGGGGGATGTTGAGGGGCATCTGGTTGTACATGATGCCGTAGCCGCCCCGGAAGACGGTCTTTTCCCACGGCGACCAGGCAAAGCCGATGCGGGGCGCGAGGTTGTTGATGTCACGATCCACACGCGGGCCGTCGGGGTTCAATTTGCGGATGCGGTTGATGGGCTGCCCGGGGAGCTCGTAGCGCAGGCCGAGGCTGAGGGTGAACTTGGGATTGACGCGGATGTCGTCCTGGAAGAAATAAAACTGGTCGAATTCCCGCAGGTCAAGGGTGTCCTGGCCCTGGCCGGTGATATTCCCGCTGGAGTCGGTCAGGACATTGGTAAAGCGCTGCAAGGTCGCGAGGGCAACGGGCGGGTCAAGAATGAAAAGGGGAAAACCCGGGATGCCAAAGCTGGCCTCGCCGTAGAAATACTGGCCCAGATCGGACGGCACGCTGCGGATGGCGCTGCGCACGCGCACCAAGTTGACCCCGAGCTTAAAGCCGTGGCGGCCGCGGTTGAAGGAAAAATTGTCCTGCACCCCGAAGATGTTGCTGGTGGTTTCAGTGGGGCGGCTGTCCCGGCCCACGGAAAAGCGGATGCCAGCCGCCGGGAAGAGGCCCTGGAAGGCGCCGAAGCCGCCGAAGTTGTCGGTAATGGTGAGCGCCGGCTGAAACTCGCGGATGGACTCGGGAACACCCAGGGCGCCGATGTTTTGCTCAATGCGGGTGTAGGAGAAGCGGAATTCATTGAGCGAGTTGACGAAGTAGTGGCGCTCGTTGAGCAGCAAGCTCTGGGTGCGCTGCTCGAGGATGTTGCGGTACTCGGGGAGCAGGCCCAGGTCGCTGAAGGCGGCCTCGCCCGCCGGGGCCAGGGGAGCGCGGGGGGTCTTGAGGTCATCGATCAGATACCGGCCATAGAAGTCGTCGGTGTTGCTGAAGCGGTGGTCCATGCGGATCGAGGCCTGGTGGTCGCGCACATCGAAAATGTTGGCGTTCGGAATCAAATAGGTTGCATATTCGACGAAGGGCAGCCCTGTGGGTACAAACTCCGGGTCGACCAACACCGGGGGAAAGCAGGGGTTGGTGGTGGAGGCGGTGGGGTCGGCGGGCGGTGCCGAAGAGAAGCAGGGCGCGGAGAGGCTGGGGATCAAGCTGATCGAGGGCGCGGAGGCCAAATAGGCCGCCAGGTGCGGTGTCTGGGTAAACGATTGCAGCGTCGCCAGCCCGGCCGGCGTTGGAAGGGTAGAGACCACGGGGTAGACATTGGAAAGGTTGTTGCGCGCCCGGTCCCACTGATAGGAGATGAAGTAGAAAGTCTTGTCCTTGCGGAAGGGACCGCCCAGGGTGAACCCGAGTAGGTTTTCGTAGAAACTGGCCGGCGACGCGAGGAGAGCGGTTTTTTCCACGCGGGTGCGGGCGTTGAAGGCGTCGTTCTGGACGAACCAGAAGAGGCTGCCGTGGTGGAAATTGGAACCGCTCTTGGTGATGACGTTGACGGTGGCGCCGCTGTTGCGGCCGAACTCGGCCTTCATCTGGTGGGTGAGGATGGTGTACTCGGCGAAGATGTCGGTGTTGGTGAACTGGGCGGCGGCGCCGCCGAAGAGGGGCTCGTTGTTGTCCACGCTGTCAATGATGAAGTTGTTGTCGCGGCCGCGGGAGCCGTTGACGGAGAAGGGGACCAGGGTGCTGGCGAAGCTGAAGGTGCGGACGCTGACGACGCCCGGGGCCAGCAGCGCCAAGTTATTGATGTCGCGGCTGAGGATGGGGAGCTCGCTGACCTGGCGGTCCGGGAAGGTGGTGCTGAGCGTGGCGCCGGTGGTGTCGGTCATGGGCGCGCGCGAGATGACTTCGACCACTTCCACCTTGGGCGGGATTTGCAGGGCGAAGTTTTCCAATGTCAGCCGGTTGACACTGACGCGGACGCTGGTGTGCTTCTCGGTCTGGAATCCGCCCAGCTCGGCGGTCACCTGGTACTCGCCCGGGGGAATCTCGGGGATGCGGTAGTAGCCCTGGTCATCGGTCGAGGCCACATAGGAGCGTCCGGTGCCGGGGTTGGTGACGATGATGCTGACCGCAGCCAGCGGCACACCCTGAGGATCTTTCACGACTCCGGCGATGACGCCGCTGATGGTTTGCGCGGCCGCAGGAAGCGCGAGGAACAGGAGCAGCGCCAGGGACCCAGCGAGGAAAGCCATCCGACCAGTCGTCCGAACCATGGGTTCGCCTCCTGCGTGCAGCCGGCAGACGGGCAATCCGCCTGCGCGAGATTCCAATCCAGTCACGTCACCACCAGAAGTTCTTTTCGAGGAGCGTCCATGCGGTGCGCAAACACGCCTAGCGACCACCGGGTCCGCAGACAGTCTCCCACCCCTCGGGGTTCCCTGCTTGATAACAGAAGTTGAATTTTGGTGTCAAGGAATACTTCGCAGGCGCCGATGAACCATTTCTCGCTTTGGGACATTTTCCCCTTCGGCACCGCGTCCGGCGATTTCTGCTTGACTTCACGGAAAACTGCATAGTACGCTGCGCGCGCGACTGCAATTTGGTGTGCAAACCGGTGCGGAAAAAGCTCTGTGCGCCCGGCGGATGGGCCAGGAGGGTTCACCGCTTAGCGTAGAGCCGTGTGCGCCGCCGGCTAGCCGGCGCGACGGAGCTGGGGGAGTGACTACAGTGTCCAGCGCAAGCAAAGGGAGTGCCAACACTTCACGGCGTCAATGCCATCGCTTCAACCGCCGCGCGCGCGGAACCTTCGGGGCCGCGGTGGCGCTGCTGCTCGCCCTGAGCCTGATGGGTTGCGCCGCGGGCACAGCGGTGCTGCCTCCGGGACTGCCCCCGGTGGCGGGCGGGTTCTTTACGATTCTCACGCTTACGGTGGTGGACGGCATCGTCGGCCGCCCCTACGTCAATCCCTTGCGCACCCGCGGGGCCACAGCGCCGATGTCTTCCTGCGCCATCAGTTCGGGGTCCCTGCCCACGGGCATCCAGGTCCGCACCGGCACCGTCGCCACGCCCGCCGACACCACTGACGACGATACTTGCGTGCTGATCGGCATCCCCACCGCCACCGGCTCCTTCGTGTTTGAAGTAGAGATGCGCGACAGCAGCTTCGCCATCCAGCGCGCCACCCAGGGCTATAACCTTCGCATCCGGCCGGAATTCGAGATCGCGACTTTTGAGATTGTGGACGGCATCGCCAGCCGCGACTACGACAATACCTTCACCGTCACGACCAACGCAGCCACGGTTGCCGGGACCGAGGACCCCGAGGATGTGAATGCTGCCGAAGCCGGCAACGGGCCGCTCACCGCGTGCACGCTCGACGGCCTGCCGGCCAGCGTAGGCTTTACCTGCGACGTCAACGGCAATGCGGTGGACATCACCCTCACCAACACCGGCGCGCTCCCTGCCGGCGGACCGGGCGTCATCACCATTTTCATCCAGGACAACCCCATCCTGCAGGACGGCGTGGAGGTGGTTCCCGTCGTCACCGTCAGCAACCAGACCAACAACACGCCCTTCGACCTCAGCTTCACCGTGCGCAACGAGTTCAGCATCACCAGCGCCCCGCCGGTCTTGCTGCCGGACGGCACCGAGGGCGGACCCTATGATGAGCAGTTCACCATCACCACCAATCTGTCCAACAACGCCAACGAGGTCGCGCAGTCGGCCGAGCTGGGCAACGGCCCCATCACCGACTGCGTCGTCACCAATCTGATTGCGACGCTTGACCAGGAGGTGGTCGGCACACCCGGGACGAGCTGCACGGTCCGGGTCTTCGGCACCATCACCGCCGTGGAGGGCGACTACACCCTCTCGGTGGAGGTTACCGACAGCGATATCACTCAGACGGGCGTAGTGGTCCTTGCCAACGCTATCAGCTCGCTTAACCTCGTCGCCTTGAGCGTCACCGGGCCGCTGCGGTGGACCCTGGAAACGGTGGACGCCACCACCACCACCTCCTGCACCGGGAGCACCTATAACCCCCACGCCACCGCCGACGCCCCCGACGCCGTCATCGGCCGCACCTACGGCGACCCGCGCTGCGACTTGCTCTTCCGCGCCCTGGGCGGCGTCGCGCCCATGGCGTGGAATTTCTCCGCGCCCGGGATGCCCGACCTGGTTTGCACGGAGGAAGACGTTGCCGTGGCCGGCGACAACCGGCGCTTGCGCTGCAACACCGACGGCAACCTGGTTGACGTCGCCGCTACCACCGACGACCTCACCGTGGACGTCACCGACCAGAACGGCACCAACGTGGACGCGGAGGACGTGACCGGGCACACGGTCCATCAGATTTTGGTCCACGACGCCCTGACGTTCGCACTGGATGTCGCCGTCGACCCGCCGCCGCCGGGCGTGCAGGGACGCAACTACGGCAACACGAGCGCCAACAACTGCGGGGTGAGCGGGACGGACGCCTGCCTGGCGCTGGTGTACACCGCCGCCGGCGGCTTGACGCCGTACAGTTTTGCTCCTCTGCCCGGCGTCAGCGCCACGCCCGTCGTGGCTCCGCCGGGCGCCACGCCTGCTGCCGTGTCCTGCTCCGCGGTGGCCACCACGGTTACTTGCACCACCGGGACCGACTCTGGCGACAACATCACTGCCGCTGCCAACAATCCTATTCCTGAAAGCTACCCCTACACGGTTACTGTCACCGACGCCGCCAGTAACGACACCACCCCGGGGAACATCAGTATTCCAATCGCTGACAGCATTGACGTCTTCTCGGGCTTGGTGGTCGCGCTGGTATCCCCCTCCGACCCGCCGCCGGTGGCCGTCAATGGCCGCACTTACGGAACCGACGTCGCTTCCTGTGTGGGCGGCGCCGACTGCCTGCCCTTGCTCTACCGCGCCGCGGGTGGCCTAGGCGATCCCACTGTGGACGGGTCTTACGTGTTCACCTTTGGCACGGGCGCGACCACCACGGGCAGCCTCGACTTCCCCGCCGATATCGATTGCACGACCGGCACCAACCCGGACGCCGATGAGCTGACTTGCGCCACAGTTTCCGGAATTGCCGTCACCACCACCGGCACTTACACGCCGCGGGTGGATGTGGACGACTTCGGCAACGCCACCACGCCCGGCGGAACCGCCGCCCCCGGGCCCAAGAACCTGGTGGTCAACGACGCGCTCAGCTTCAGCGTGGATGCGGTGACCAGTGTTGGGACTGTCACCGGCGGGGGCGACTCGCCTGCAAACGGGAGCGTGGGCTTTCCGCCGTCCGGCGTGATAGGCCGAAGCTATATGGACGCTTTCGGCTTCGAACTTACGTTCGGCGTTGCGACCAATGGCCTCCTGTTCCAGCCGGCGGGCGGGCTGGGCGGACACACGTGGAGTGCAATCACAGGTTCTGTTCCGCCGGACGTGGTGGTGGTTACTGACTTTTTTACCCTAGGCGACTTGTATCTGGCCTGCTTCCACTTCGACTTCGGCCTCTTCGCCTTCGTTTGTGATCCGCAGCCCGGCACCGGAAGCTTCAACTACTCCTTCACCGTGTCGGATACGGCCAACGCCTCGACGCCTTCGGGCCCGACCGACACTGACAACCTCGGGCACTCGACCCACACCAGCGTTATCAACGCCGCGCTCAACATTGCTTCCGTCACCCCGCTCGACAGCGCCAAGACGGCCACCGCCTACTCCAACACACTCACGGGAACAGGCGGCATTGGCGCGTTTACTTGGAGTACCGTGGGTGGAGCGAGTTTCACGGACGACGCCGACTGCGGCACGGGGGGCACGATACTGACCCTCAATACGGGCACTGGCGCCATCACGGGCACCCCGACGGGCGCTGCTGGTTCCGCCTGTAACTTCACCGCCATACTGGCGGACGCCGGGAACGCGCTCACGCCCAGCAGCGGCGACGCTCAAGTCACCGACAGCGCCCCCCTCAGCATCCCCATCTCCGGCGGCACGCTGGCGATTCAGAACGACGTGCTCATCAATGGTTTGGCCGGCTTCCCCTACATTCAGACTTTCAAGGAAAACCTCGCCGGCGACTGCGCCGGCAACCTCTGCTCCTGGGTCTCCCCCAACAGCGCCGCCGACCCGCCCTGCCCCACGCCGGGCGGCAGCGACCCTGACCCCACCGGCATCGCCAGTGCGGCCGACATCGGGACACTGGACGACACCCCGGCCGCGGGGACGTACACCTTCGGCATCTGCGTGACCGACGACGCCAACACCGATTTCGCGCTGAAGAACTTCACCATGAGGGTCAACGAAGCCTTCGTGGGCGTGACCAATTCGGGCGACGACACCATCACCGGGATTGATACCGCCACGGATACACCGCAGACACCGCTGACGGTGAGCGGCGACCCGCGCGCGATTGACGTCACCCGCGACGGCAACACGGCCGTGGTGGCGCATTCCACCAGCGGCGACCTGGTGGTGTTCGACACGCTGGAGGGCGACAACATCAAGAGCACCTTCTCGATCGGCAGCAATTCCGTCGGCGTCGCCGTCAGCTTCGACGGCGCTTTCGCCTACGTGACTGACGTCACCGACAACGTGGTGCGCAAGATTGACCTCTCCGACGGCAGCGTGGATGCCACGATAGCGGTCGGCGCCGGGCCGCGCGGAATTGCCATCAATTTCAACGCGGTCGACGCCGCGGTTGCTGCCCTGGACGCAGCCGCGGGCGAGCTGGCCGTAGTAGCCAACAGCGGGGACGACACGATCTCCTTCATCGATCTCACAACGGACTCCGAGATTGACACGGTGCCCGGCGGTGGCATCACCCGCATCAGCGTCGGTGACGGGCCTCACGGCGTGGCCTTCGACCCGGCCTCGAACCGCGTCTTTGTGACGAATTTCGGCGGCGACAGCTACAGCGTCTACGACCTCGTCGCCGGCGGCACCGCGACCGAGATTGACATCTCGCCCGCCACCAGCCCGCAGGGCCTAGTGGTCACGCCCGACGGCCAGCACCTCTACATCGCCACCGAAGGCGGCACCGTCGAGGTCTACAACATCGTTCCGAACACGGACGACGCGACCCTGGACCCGAACACCTTCGTCGCCAGCGTGGACTTCACTGGCGGGGGGTCCGTCCTGGAGGGGATTGACACCACCGTGGACCGGAAGAAGACCTACGCCTCCGACTTCTTCAATGATGAGGTGGTGATCGTGGACACCGATCCCACCAGCGGCGGCTTCAACGCAGTCCACGGCAACTCGCCCGTGCCCGTCGGCATCGAGCCCGTGTCCGAAGAGAGCGTGCGCACCATCCCCTACCCGGTGCTGCACTTCACGCTGGCCGTGGACGGCGGCACCGGCCGGCGCATCCTGGCGCAGGCTGACGGTGGCACCGGCGTCCCCGCCTACATTGATTTCATCCGCGTGCTGGGAGGGGTCCCGCCCTATACGTTTGTAGAGGATCCTAACAACCTCAACCTCGACCAGGGCGGAAACAATTGTGCGGACTTCAATACGGTAGTCGCCGCTACGGGAGCAATTGTCAACGATGCCAACATTGACTTTGGCGGCACGGGGACCTTCAACTGCGACTTCACCATCATCGTCACAGATTCTGCTACCCCTCCCCAGGCGATCCAAGGCGACTTCCGCATCGTGATCACCGACGAGTAGCCGGGTTTCAACCGAAAAGCCCCGTCCGCCCTGGCGGACGGGGCATTTTGCTTTCCGGGAGGGGCATGGCCCCTCCCCTACATAGGAAAGGGCGGGATTTCGCTCCCGCATAGAGCGCGGGATTTCCGCCCAGGCGGGCGGCCGTATGGCCGCTTCGCTCCAACTGCGGGCTCCCGTCCGCCGCGGCGGACTCACGCCCGCATCGCGGCTCAACTTCGCTCCAAGAAGCCGGCGGGCTGGACAGCAATGGTATAATGGGTAGGTAGGCGCAGGGGCTGAACTGGAGGTCCTCTCCGGGGAGGCCAAACCGGGCAGCGGTTCTGCTGGCCGGGATGAACCCACGAGAAAGGGAGATTTGAAATTTGAGATTTCAGATTTCAAAGGGGGAAGTACAAGAACCGCGGGAGCCCAAGCCCGCAGATTTTGCGGCGCATGTGCGGGCTGGGGAACGGGAGGAAAAGCAGG
>Ga0326597_10007747_pt1 | contig 14564 bp, 12 predicted proteins | sample RVTome_12_FD_203789 | JGI IMG/M metagenome (GOLD analysis project Ga0326597, IMG submission 203789) | Soil microbial communities from uranium-contaminated site in the Upper Colorado River Basin, Wyoming, United States - RVT100D185 | ecosystem: Environmental > Terrestrial > Soil > Contaminated >... | reverse complement strand
GGAACGACCGGCACATCTGGATCAGCGTCGGGCTGGCGTTGCGCACGGCCTTGTAGGTGTTCAGAACGATGATCGGCGCCGCCAGGATGATCACGGCGACGGTCTTGGCGGTGAGGCCGATGCCGTAAGCGTAGGTGATGAGCGGGATCAGGGCGGCGACGGGCGATGCCTGGAGCACCACGAAGATCGGCTCGCCCGCCCATTGCCACAGCCGGTTCAGCCCCATTCCGACGCCGATGGCGACGCCGAACACGGCCGAGATGCCGACCCCGACCGCCAGCGGTTTCAGGGTCTCGGCATAGGCGTAAAACATGCGCCCGTCGATTGTCATTTCGAACATGGCGCGCATGGTGTCGATGAAGCCGGGGAAGGCAATGGAGACCGGAATGAGGCCGCAGATCTCCCAGATGGCGAACAGTCCGGCGACCGACAGCACCCGCAGGTAAAAGCCGCCGCCAAGCCCGAGGAATGGCCGGTCGGCCGGGGCGCGGGCGGTTGCTTCGGCGGATGTCGTGGCGGTCGTCTGCATCGGTTGGATCGCGGTCACGGAGCCGGCGGGACGGGCGCCCGGATCGGCGAACTTGCGATCCGAACGCCCGCTGGTCGCGCTGTCCCGGGTTTCAGCCGGCCCTCACGGCCTACATCGTGCCGAGCTTCGCGAGCGCGGCTTCGACCGGGCCGAGATACCAGTAGTCCTCGATCTTCAGCGCCTCGGGATCGCCTTCGAGCGTTCCCGACGTGGTATAGAAGACGAAGTCCTCCTCGACCGCTTCCTCGCTCGCGCCGTTGCTCGGATAAAGTCCGATCTCGACACCCTGGCTGAACGCCGGCACCAGTTCGTCGATCTCGATCTGCTCGATCTCGGGCAGGACCTTGTACTTGTCCCGGAGCGCCGCGATCGAGGCCGGGTCGGCGTTGATCTCGCGCCAGGTCTTGATCAGCTCCTCGACCAGAATGTCGACGGCCTCGCGCTCGCTTTCGAGCCAGTTGACGTTGGCGAACAGCGCCTCGTCGGTGGCCTTGATCTCCGGCAGCGGCAGGAACACGAACTTGTCGGGCCCCTCGCGCTCCAGAAGCCGGCGGCGTTCGAAGTCGACGATCGAAACGTCGATACGTCCCTCGAGCAGCGCGCCGGCGCGCACGCCCGAGCCGGGAACGTAGCTCACCGAGTTGTATTTGATGCCGTATTTGTCAGCCATCAGATACATGATCGCCTCGGTGCCCGAGCCGCGGTCGTGCACCGTGATGTCGGCGCCGTCGAGGTCTTCCCATTTCTGGTACTTCTCGCCATTGACCACCGGATTGAAGCGCAGATTGGAGAGCTGATAGAACATCCGGATCGGTGCCTTGACCTTCTGGATCAGGGCATAGGGCGTGCCGACGCCGATGTCGGCCTGACCGGAGACGATCGCCTGGGCGGCCAGCTCCTCCGATTGCAGGTACGAAATTTCGACCTTCACGCCGCGCTCCTCGGCGCGCGCCACGGCGACCATCAAATTGGTCATTTCGCCACCGGGCACGTCTCCGACCGCGACGCGCATGGTCCCTTGCGCGGACGCGGGCTGTGCGCCGAGCGCGAGCGCGCCCGCCACGGCCAAGCCGAACAGGTTAAATTTTCCAATGAGTCCCATGTATTCCTCCCGTTTTTGTCCGAGCGCTGACCTGGCGCGTGCGCCCCGGGCCGGGGCGCAGTGTTGTCAGCAGCCTGACATGGCCGGCGCGCACGTTTGTCGTGGTCATGTTGTCCCTGCGCGCTTTGCCGCGGCCGGCGTCCTCGTTCGGGACATGCCCGCGTCGCGGCCATGTCGAAAATTGCCAAACCGCAGCATGGTCGATATGCATCATATCACACAGGATTGAAAGGTGAATTCATCGCCCAATGCAGGGATTGGTGTCAGTCATGGATGCGCCCGTCGACCAGCCAGCCGACATTCTGGGCCGGCTGCGGCATTACATCGAACAGCATGGTCTGTCCCTGAACAGCCGCCTGCCGGCCGAGCGCCAGCTTTGCGTCAGGATCGGCGCCTCCCGCGCCCAGTTGCGCAAGGCGCTGGCGGTCATGGAGACCGAAGGCCAAATCTGGCGCCATGTCGGGCGCGGCACGTTCATCGGCGCGCGCCCGGTCGAGAACATCTCCGACATCAGGTTTCTCAGCGATCGAACCAGCCCGACCGACGTGATGGAGGCCCGGCTCGCCATCGAACCGGAAATCGCGCGGCTCGCGGCGGTCCATGCCACGAGCGCGGATTTCGCCGAGATGCGCCGCTGCGCCCACAAGGGACGCGCGGCGCGCGAGTGGCGGGTCTACGAAGCCTGGGACAACCGGCTGCATCGCGCGATCGCGGTGTCGACCGGCAACGCGCTGCTGATCAGCCTGTTCGACACGCTCAACACGGTCCGGCGCGCCACGGTCTGGGGGCGCCTGCGCGCCGCCAGGCTGCCGCCGCCCGATCACGAGAGTTTCGCCCAGCACGACATGCTGGTCGCCGAACTCGAGCGCCGCGACGCCGAGGCCGCCGCCCAGTGCATGCGGCTCCATCTGCGCTCGGTGCGCGACCGGCTGCTCGCCGACCAGCGGACCTGAGCGGCACTCCGCGCATCCGCTTCGTCGCTGGAGCCGACCGGCGGGCCACGCGAACTGTCCCCAAGCTTCAACCAATGGCCGGTTTGGTCCCGGATTTTCGCAAATAAGCCGTTGAGACCGGCCCCCGTCTCATTATGATGTCCGCACAGGCGATCGGGCAGCCCGAATCGCCGCGCCCGGGCGAGATTTCACCCGCGCGCAGTTCCCGCCGAACGGGGCGGGAGATCAAACGACAACAGGGAGGAATTTCGATGACGGCACCGAAAAACCGTTTGACGCGGCGCCAGCTCCTGGCCGGAACCGCCGGTGTTGCCGGCGCGGCCGCAGTTTCGTCGTTCCCGTCTTTGGCGCTGGCGGCCGACTATCCCGACCACAACATCTCCGTGATCGTGCCGACGCGCGAGGGCGGCGGCGCGGACCGCAATCTGCGCGCGTTCACGGAAGTCTGGAAAACCTACCTCAACACGAACTTCGAGCCCGGCTTCTATCCGGGCGCCTCCGGGCGCGTCGGCTATGAGGTCTACATGGGCAAGAACGAGCCCGACGGGTACAGCCTGCTGTTCGGGAACATGGGGCCGGAAGTCCTCAACTGGGTCGTCGAGCCGCCGACCTTCAATCTCGATGACTTTCTCTATTTCGGCCGGGTCGACGTCGATCCGGGCTGCGTCTTCGTCGGCGCCGAGAGCCCGTTCCAGACGATCGACGACATCGTCGCCGAGGGCCAGAAGCGCAAGCTCAATGTCGGCACCAGCCGGCTCGCCCATCCGGCCTCGATCGGGATTCTGCTGCTCGGCGAGAAGACCGGCGCCGAGTTCAACCTGATCCCGCTGTCGGGCGGAAGGAACACGGTCGCGGGTGCGGTGACCGGAGAGATGGACTTCTCGGTCCTGACGTCCGGGACCGTCGCCGAGGCCGGCGACTCGGTCCGCACGCTGCTCGTGTTCCACGACGAGAACGTCATCGGCGAGGCGCTCGACAACGCGCCGACCATGAACGACCATTTCGGCATGGATTCGCCGCCGATGCTGTCGGCCCGGGCGTTCGGCATCCACAAGGCGACGATCGACCGCCATCCCGACCGGTTCGAACTCCTGGAGAGCACTTTCCGCCAGGTGTTCGACGACCCCGCCTACAGGAAGTCGGTCACCGACCTCGGCGGGTTCTGGGAATATGTCAGCTATGGCGGCGTCGAGGAGTGCGCGAAATACACCCGGGAAATCACCGAGATCGGCGAGCGCTTCAAGTCGCTCCTGACCGGCAAGTCCGCGTAGGTCCCGACACAAGCCGGCGGGGCGGCGCCCGCGTCGTCCCGCCGCCCGCCATCCGCTCGACGATCCGGACGCATTTCCAATGGCCGACCAGAACAAGTCCGAGCCACCAGCTTCGCCGCGGCAGGCGGGGGGCGAGCTCATCATTCCGGTGCTCGCCTTCGGCTTCGCCGTCTACTACCTCACCACAATCTGGAACTCGCCCTGGACGGCCCAGGTCAACGCCTTCCTCGTCGGGTCGATCCTGATCGCGTGCATCGCCGTGTTCGCCGTCCGCATCGCACGCGACCGGCTTGCCGGCACCATCGGCTTCGGGTTCGCCGATCTCGTGGCGCCGAAATCGATCCTCGGCAAGCGGCTCATCTTCGCCGGTCTCACCCTCGGCTACATCATCGTCCTCGAATTTGTCGGCTTCTCGCTCGCGACGTTCGGGTTCATCTACGCGTCAATCCTGCTGCTGCACGGCAGGCGGCGCTGGCTGGTCGACGCCGGCGCGTCGCTGCTGGCCGCCGTGGCCGGCTACACTCTGTTCATCGCCGCCTTCGGGACCCGCCTGCCGTCGGGCCCGATCGAGGCCCTCCTGAAGCCGTTTCTGCCATGAGCGTCGATGCCGCATTCTTCGCCGACCTGTTCGTCCACACCGTGTCGATGTGGTGGGTGATCATCCCGTCGATCTTTCTCGGCCTGATCGTCGGCGCCATTCCCGGGTTCAGCGCCGCCAACACGATCATCGTCCTGCTTCCGTTCACCCTGGTGATGGATGTGGAGGTCGGCCTGATCTTCATGGTGGCGCTTTATTGCTCGTCGCGCATGGGAGCCGGCATTCCGGCGATCCTGGTCAATATTCCCGGGACCGCCGGCGCCGCGGCAACCCCGCTCGACGGCTATCCGATGGCGCGCCAGGGCCGCGGCCAGCAGGCGCTCGCGATCTCGTTCGTGTCGTCCACCCTCGGCGGACTCCTGACCACCGTGATCGCGCTCGCCGCCATGCCGATCCTCGCCCGTGTCGGGTTCTACATGCATTCGGTCGAAATGGTGGTGGTGATGCTGTTCGGCATTTCGCTCATCGCCTCGATCGCCGCGCGCGACACGCTGAAGGGCCTCGTCGCGGGCGTGTTCGGGCTGATGATCGGCTCGATCGGCGCCGACCACGTCTACGCGACGCCGCGCGGCACGATGGGGTTTCTCGAGCTCTATGACGGAATTCCCCTGATCCCGGCGCTGGTCGGGCTGTTCGCGATCTCCGAGGCGTTCCTCGTCATCGAAGGCGAGTCGATCCTGTCCGAGCATGGCCGCGACCGGGTCAGGACCGCGGGCTGGGCCGAGACCTTCGAGGGCGTTCGCATCACCCTCCAGCGCTGGTGGCACGTGACCTGGACCAGTCTGATCGGACTCGTCATCGGCGTCATTCCCGGCGCCGGCGCGGCGATCGCCTCGTTCGTCGCCTACCAGCAGTCGCGCGCCTTCTCACGGACGCCGGAGCTCTACGGCACCGGCCATCCCGAGGGGCTGATCGCGCCGGAATCGGCCAACAACGGCGTCACCTCGGGCACCCTGATCCCGCTCCTCGTGATCGGCATCCCGGGCGGCGCCACGGCGGCGATCATGCTCGTCGTTCTCCAGTATCAGGGCGTCAATGTCGGCCCGCGCCTGTTCATCGAGCATCCCGAGCTCGGCTACGGCGTGTTCATGGCGATGTTCGTGACCTACCTCCTGATGGCGTTCACCATCCTGCCGCTGTCGCGCTACATGTCGCGGGTGACCCTGGTCTCGACCGCCTACATGTCGCCGATCGTGATCGCCTTCACCCTGGTCGGTTCGTTCGTACCGCGCGACTATCTGTTCGACATGTATCTGGCATTCGCATTCGGCGTTCTCGGCTACATCGCGCGCAAGACCGGCTACCACGTGGCCGCGATCCTGATCGGGGTCATCCTCGGCCCGCTGATGGAGCAGTACATGCTGCGGGCGCTCAAGATGTCGGACGGCGATATGATGGTCCTGTTCTCCTCCAATATCGGCAACGTGCTGTGGGTGCTGCTGGTGATCACCATCGCCGCGCCGTCCGCCCTCCAGCAGCGCCGCGCCCGTCGGGCGGCGAGGACCGTGTTCGAGGAAGGTGAAGGCTGAGCCCATGGCCACCAGCGACGCGGGCGAGCTCTCCTGCAACATCCGCCGCATCGGCCATCTCGATATTCCGGGCGGCGGCCAGGTCGTGGTCGAGGACGGCTTTGCCTATGTCGGCCACATGAGCCCGCCGCACGGGACCTCGATCATCGACGTTCGCGATCCCGCCAGTCCGCGCCTCGCCGCGCAGATCATGCTCGAAGGCGGGGCCTCGCATTCACACAAGGCGCGGGTCGCGGGCGAGCTGATGATCGTCAATGTCGAGCGCGACAACCGCCACTTCCTGAGGAAGGGCGACCGGCTGGCCGAGCTGAGGGCGGCGCTCGCCGCCCGCCTCGGCCGTCCGCCCGGGGACAGCGAGCTCGCGGCCGAGATCGGTGTCGAAGCCGGCGACATTGCCGTTCTCGACGCGGCGCGCGAGCGTGGCTACGGCGAGGGCGGGTTTCGGCTCTACGACGTGTCGGACAAGGCGAGGCCGCGCCTCATCCATCACCAGCCGACCGGCGGGATCGGGGTCCACCGCTTCGACATGGATGGGTCCCACGCCTACATCTCGACCGAGATGGAGGGCTATGTCGGCAATATCCTCGTCGTCTACGATCTCGCCGATCCGGCCCGGCCGCGGGAGGTCTCGCGCTGGCACATGCCCGGCCAGCACATCGCCGCCGGCGAGGTTCCGACCTGGGCCGGCGAGCGCCATCGCCTGCACCATGCGCTGCGGGTCGGCGACGAGCTCTGGGCCGCCGTCTGGTTCGCCGGGCTGCGGGTGCTGGATGCGAGCGACATCACCCAGCTCAGGGAAATAGGCAGCTTCTCGTATCAGCCGCCGTTTCCCGAGCCGACTCACACGGTGCTGCCCCTGAGCCGGCCGATCGGCGGGCGGCGGATCGCGATCGCGATCGACGAGGAGCACGCCAAGCCGGGCGGGCAGCCCCACGCCTTCATGTGGGTTCTCGACGTGACCGATCTGTCAGATATCCGCGCCGTGTCGACATTCCATGTCGGCGAGTCCGCATCACCCTGGGGCGAGGGACGATCGGGGCGGTTCGGGGCGCACCAGTTCCAGGAGCATCTCGATTCGACCCTCGTCTTCGCGACCTGGTTCGCGGGCGGCCTGAGGATCATCGATGTCGCCAACCCGTCGGTTCCGCGTGAAGTGGGCCACTTCATTCCCGAGCCGGTGGCGGGCGCGGCGGCGCCCCAGTCCAACGATGTCGATGTCGGCCCGGACGGCCTCATCTATCTGCTCGACCGGGTGAACGGCTTCGACATTCTCGAATTCACGCCCTGAAGCGCTCCGCCCGCTGCCGCGCGTCGCCGCGCCCGAAACCGATGAAAGGTCGAAGCCATGGAGCGCCGTGAACAGGACTATCCGCTCAGCCACGACAACTGGGTCCGCTCGCGCGCCTTCTTCGGCGAGCGGCATCTCGAACAGAACGACATGCTGCGCGAGCTCGACCGCGAGTTCGCCGATCTGTGCATCCGCCTGATCCACGAGCACATGTATCCGCGCCAGGTGCTGGCGCAGAAGACCCGCGAGCTGTGCGCCATCGCGGCGCTGACCGTGCTCGACACGCCGCAGCTCGCCGCCCATGTCAAGGCCGCGATCGAGGCCGGCGCCAGCCGCGAGGAAGCCGCCGAGGCGGTGTTCCAGATGCTGGTCTATTGCGGCGTCCCGCGCACCCTGAACGCGGTCGCCCAGTATCGTCGCGCGATCGCGGAAATGGCCGAGGCCGACCCGGACGGACCCGCGGCGAGGGCGCCGCGGCCACCCGCGCCGCTCGCGGCCGACGGCCTCGGCGTCGATGAGCGGGCGATGAAGACCGGCGCCCGACTTTACGGAGCCGAGCAGACGGCCCGCGTCATCGCCGAGCTCGAGGCGGTCGACCCGGCGTTCAACCGCATGTTCAAGGAGCTCGTCTATGGCGGCCTCTACAGCCGGACGGTGCTGGATGCCCGGACCCGTCAGCTCGTCGCGATCGCGGCCTGCACGGTGATCAATGCGCTGCCCCAGCTCGAGGGACATGCGCGGGCGGGGCTTCGGGTCGGGCTCGGCGTCGAGGAGATTCGCGAGGTGATCTTCCAGATGGTCGTCTATGCGGGCTTTCCGTTCACCATGCAGGCGTTCCGCCTGTTCCAGCGCATCGTCGAGGAGGAGATGGCGCAAGATGGCGGTTGAGCCCGGACCGGCGTCCTTGCCTGGCGCCGGTTCTTGCCGCACGTTCTGATCCATGGCCCTCACACTGAACGAACGCGACCGGCGCCTGGATGGCGTGCGCGCCGCCATGCGGCGTGACGACATTGACGCCCTGATCGTTGTCGGAACCGCCGGCACCGGAATCCCGTTCAACGGCAATTTCGCCTATCTGACCGGCCGGACGCTGTTCTACGCGTCGGCGGCCTTCTATCTGCCGCTCGACGGCGAGCCGGTGAGCTTCATCCCCGGCGAGAACCAGTTCGAGGACGCGAAGCGCGCGGGCTGGATCGAGCATCTGGTGCTGTCGCGTCAGCCGTTCGCCGACTGTTGCCGGCACCTGGCCGGGGCGGGGCGGGCGCCGGCGAGGATCGGCGTTTCGTCCCTTGCCGTTCTGCCGTCGCCGGCGCTCGAGGAGATTCGCGGCGCGGCGCCGGGCGCGGAGCTCGGCGAGGCCGGGCCGCTGATCCTCGCCATGCGCGATGTCAAGAGCGAGGAGGAGATCGCGATCGCGCGCCGGGCCGGCGAGGTCGCCGATATCGGCTTTTTCCGCTCGCTCGAAATCCTCGGCGCCGGACTCACCGGGTTCGAGTGGAAGGCGGAGGCCGAGCGGGTGATGACCGCGGCGGGCGCCGATGGCGGCTTCAACATGCTGGGCGTCGGCCGGGCCGGGGGAGACAGCGACATTTTTCGCGGCTTCGTCGTGCCGCCGACCGCGCGGGCGTTCGAGGACGGCGACCTCGCGCTGCTCGAAATCTCGCCGAGGGTCGAGGGCTATTATTCCCAGATCGTGCGCCTGGTTTCGCTGGGGGCGCCGGAGGCGGACATCGCCGCGGCCCACGCGGCATGCGTTGCGGCCAAGCAGAATGGAATTGCCGCGCTGAGGCCCGGGGCCCGGTTCGACGCGGTCATGCGGCCGATCGAGGAAAGCCTTTCCGCTGCCGGTTTCAAGACGAAATCCGTCGCCACCGCGCACACGATCGGGCTCGATCTGTCGGAAACGGTGATCAACCCGCGCACGCCGGGCGAAATCGCGGCCGGAATGGTCGTTACCATGCACCCGATGATCGAGCTCGGGGAGTGGCGCCAGCTGTTCACCGGCGAGACCTATGCGGTGGGTGACGGTGGCTGCGTGGCCCTCAACCGTTCCGAAGACCGGCTCTATATCGTCTGAGCGCGCCCGGAATGGCCTCACCCACGAGCCCGCCAGTCGATCGCCCGCTCCGCGTCGCCTCGATCGGGCTCGGCCGCTGGGGCCACGCGCTGGCCGAGGCGGCGGCGAAGTCGGACCGGGTCCGCATCGTCACCTGCTTCACCCGGACCGAGGAGAAGCGGCGGGCGTTCGCCGACAGGTTCGGCTGCGACCACGATGCGAGCCTCGACGCGGTCCTTGAGCGCGGCGATGTCGATGGCGTGGTGATCACCGCGCCCAATCGCCACCACCGGGAGATCGCCGAGGCCGCCGCGAACGCCGGCAAGCATGTGTTCGTCGACAAGCCGATCGCGCTCGAGATCGCGGACGCGCGCGCCATGATCCGCGCCTGCGACGATGCCGGGGTCACGCTCGCGGTCGGCGCCAGCTCGCGGTTTCTGCGCGGCCACAGGGTGTGCCGGCGGCTGATCGAGGAGGGCGCGCTCGGCAACCTCGCCATGGTCGAGGCCAACTATTCCAACGCGCGCGGGCTCCACTACACCAAAGCCGACTGGCAATGGTACGCAACCGGCTCGCCTGGCGGGCCGCTGATGCAGGTCGCGATCCACCAGATCGACAATTTCCTCTACCTGTTCGGACCGATGAAGCGGGTCTCGGCCGAATTCCGCAAGGTGGTGACGAAATCGGAAATCCCCGACGTGTGCGTGCTTTGGGTCGAGTTCGAGTCGGGGCTGCTCGGGACGCTCGCCACCAGCTTCATCTCGCCGACGACGCCGTCGGGCCGCTACACCTACACGCTGAACGCCTATGGCGACCGGGCCAACTTCTACCACGACCGCTGGGACGGCATTCATCTGCTCGGCGCCGACCGCGACGACCGGGAGCGCGTCGACTACACCGAGTTCAGCGGCTTCGACTATCTGATCGAGGAGCTCGACGAGTTCGCCGCCGCGGTCGCCGAGGCGAGGGCGCCGGAAGTGGGCGGGGGCGAGGGGCTCCATGTCCTGACGGTGGTGCGGGCCGCCATGCGCTCGGCCGAGCTCGGGCGGCCGGTGGAGATTCGCGAACTCGGCTGAAAGGCCGGCGCCGGCCAGGGGCGGAACGCCTCAGAACGCGATCTCGCCGGACCTGATGCGGCGCATGTCGGCCTCGGCCATCATGGCCGCGAGCTCGGCGATGCCGACGCTCGGGCGCCAGCCGAGCGCGGCGCGGGCCTTCGATGAATCGCCGAGCAGCGTGTCGACCTCGGTCGGGCGGAACAGCGCCTTGTCGACCGAAATGATCGTGCGCCCGGTCCTGCGGTCGATGCCGCGCTCGCCGACGCCCTCGCCCTCGAACGCGATGTCGAATCCGAGCGCCGCGCCCGCCATCGCGGCGAATTCGCGCACGCTGGTCGATCTGCCGGTCGCGATCACGAAGTCGTCGGCAGCGTCATTCTGCAGCATGCGCCACATCGCCTCCATATAATCGCCGGCAAAGCCCCAGTCGCGCCGGGCGTTGAGATTTCCGAGCGTGATCGAGGGGAAGTCGCCATTGGCGACCCGGGCAAGTCCGATGGTGATCCGCCGGGTGACGAAATCGCGGCCGCGCAGGGGCGACTCGTGATTGAACAGGATCCCGCTCACCGCATAGATGTCGTGGGCCTCGCGGTAATTGACGGTGATCCAGTGGCCGAACAGCTTCGCCGCGCCATAGGGGCTGCGCGGATAGAACGGTGTCGTCTCGCGCTGCGGCGTCTCCTGGACCTTGCCGAACATCTCCGACGATGAGGCCTGGTAGAAGCGAACGCCGGAGCGGCTCGCACGCAGCGCCTCGAGAATGCGAACGACGCCGAGGCCATCGACGTCGGCGGTGAACACGGGCTGCTCGAACGAGAGGCCGACGAAGCTCTGGGCGGCGAGATTGTAAACCTCGTCGGGCTTGACCGTCTCGAGCACCCGGCAGATGTTGCTGAACTCCAGAAGCTCGATATCGATCGGGCGCACCTCGTCCTCGATGCCGAGCTCCTTCAGGCGCGGGTTGAAGGCGCCGGCGGTGCGGCGCACCGCCCCGAAAACCTCGTAGCCCTTGGCGAGCAGGAGCTGCGCCAGATAGGCGCCGTCCTGGCCCGATATTCCGGTGATGAGCGCGCGCTTCATGGGGCTGTCATGATGTTGGTTTGTTCGGCGTTTTGCGATTTTGGCCGTCTGATTGCGGTGCCGTCTCGCAAACAAGTCCGGCGAGATGTTTTCGACCGCCGCCCGCCGGGGCGAGTGAAGCGCCGGCACACAGGCCGATCGGAAGGTAGAACAGGTACCACAAATAGCTGAATGTGGACGCCAGCACTTCATGATCGACGCTGCCGAGCCCGATCATCGCGGCGAATGTCGTGGCAGGCAGCCACCAGCCGCACCGGGCCGCCCTAAGGGCGGCGAGCGCCGCGGCGGCCAACACGAGGCAAAGCGCGAGACATGCTCCGACCCCGCCGTGAATGAACGCCGCAAGGAGAATGTTGTGCGGCGTGTAGATTGTGTGGCCGTCGATCTGGATTCTCTGATCGAAAAACAATCCATAGCCGGTCCACGGTCGCTCGAGGCCCATCCCGAAATATACTGGCCACAGGTCGAGGCGACGGCTGTCGCCGCGGGCAAGGAGGCTACCCAGCCAGTCCGGAAACGCGAGGGCGATCGCGGCGGCGGCGATCACCAACGCGCCGCTCACACCGATGGCCAGGCGCGGCGACAACGCGAACGGGACCAGGCCGATCGCCAACAGGCAGGCGAGCATGGAACTTCGGCTTCCGGTGAGGAACGTGATCGTGATGAGAAGAACTGCCACCGCGAGCGTGGTGGCCAACTCCATTCTCCCGCGGTCACGGCTCAGCATGTGGCCGAGCGAGAGCGAGAACAGAATCGCAAAAACGCCGCCAACCGCATTGGGGTTGAGGACGTAGTTGATGTCGGGATAGCCATGCAGGCGGAAGCTGCCGAGGGGACCCTCGGCTGACGCCGTGACCAGCAGGATCACGCCGGCGACCGTCGCCGACAGCATCAGATATCTCGCCAGTTTCAGCGCGAACGCAGCATCCCGCCGGATCAGTTCCGCGCCGAGCGCGGCCACGACGACACAGGCGAATGCAACCCAAAGTTCTTCGCCGATGCGCGCATTGATCGTGCCCTCGAAACTGATCGTCGATGCGATGAGGGTGAGGAAATACACACTCAATCCGCCGACTATCAGCCAGTAGCGAACATTTTTGGAGTTCAACGTTCGCCGGGCGAGCCAGGAGTCGTAGGCGAACATTCCCGCAGCGGGGAGAAGGATCAACCAGAAGATGGTCTGCGGCAGCCACGGGGTCTTGAGAAGGAGTCCGGTGCAAAACATGAAAATGAATGCGCTCTGGACAAACCGAACCAGCGCATTCCTGTCGATCCGATCGGCAATACTGGCAAATGGCGCCGTCATCGTCCGCAGCCCTTGATCGGCTCAACCCTGGTGCGTCGCACGGGAGGCCGGAGCATCAGTCGGCCGCGACGGGGCCACAAGGATTAAGGGGCTGCCTGCCGGGATGCAATCGGGCGCGCGGAACGCTCGGTGGTGAGCGCCTGTTCGATCAGCTCGGTGCTCGCCTCCGACCAAGATCGCAGCCGAAAGGTCGATCTGATTTCGGATTCGATTTCGGCCAGCCGGTCGGGATGATCCAGCAGCTCCCCGATCGCCGCCGCCCAGGCGTCGTCGTCGTTCGGATCGAGGGTGGCGGCGAGGCCGGCGGCGGCCTCTGGCATCGATGACGAGGACGAGGTCAGGCAGTGGCGGGCGAAGGCGAGACTTTCGCTCACCGGCAGGCCCCAGCCCTCGTAGAACGACGGATAGACGGTGAAGCGGCAGTTCTCGTAGAGCCACGCCAGGGCGCCGTCGTCGGCGTCGTGGATCATGACGATCCTGCCCTCGACCGCCGGGTCGGTGCGGATCGCGTGGACAACGTCGTCGGCGCGCCAGCCGATCCGGCCGGCGATAACCAGGACCGGCAGGTCGTCGGCGCGCTCGGCGGCGAGCCGCCGCCAGACCCGATAGAGCAGGGCATGGTTCTTGCGGATGTTGATGTTGCCGACGCACAGCACATATCCGCGCGTGTCGAGGGACGCCGCGACGGCGGGCCGGCCTTGCGACGTACGCTTGGGGATATCGAAGCCCAGCACCAGGGTCGTGAGGTCGGGACTGGCGCCGTCGACTGTTCTGGCAAAGTCTTGGAGGTCGGCGCGTACCGACCGCGAGATGCTGGCAATGCGGTCCGCCCACGAGACGAGGAACCCGGTCTGGCGGCGAAATCGCTGCACGACGTTCCGCGACTGAAAGTACTCAGGGTGGACAATGGGGAGCACATCGTAGCACACGGCAAAGACCGCGATTCCCGTTTCCTGCTTGAATCGCAGGATTTCGTCCACGTCGTGCGTGTCGAACACCATGCCGGCAAGCACGAGGACGCTGTCCGGGCTGATCGAGGCGGGAGAGAGAACTCCCCGGCCGAACCATTTGCGCGCAAACCGCCGAAGATCCCAGCGCATCGTCCGGTAACGGATCTCCTCGCGCGAGTGAAACAGGGCGCCGAGGTCGCGGACGACCTTCAGGAAACCCCGAGCCTTGCCGGGCACTTTCCTGCGCTTGAGACCAACGATGAATTCGGCATCCGAGCGCGATACACACACCAGCGTTTTCAGGTGGCGGTCGTAGCGGCAGAAGGTGACGGCGAGGTCGCCGCGGTCCATCAGCTCGCGGGCAAAGCAGCGCTCGCTGCGCAGGATACCGTCCGGCTGCGCGCCGAGCGAGCGATAGCTCAGCGTGAGGTCGAAGATCAGCGGTCGACTGCGGCGCACCTCTCGCTCCCCTCAGGCGGCGAGGGCGATTGCCCGGCCGTCGGGCATGGATAGCACCGCCGTCGGCCATTGGCAAAGACCGGAACGGGGCGGATCGACCCCGGGCCGCCGCGGGGTCGGCCGGGTCTCGTCCGCCGCCGCGAGACCGGCCGCGGCGATGGCAATCGACTGGCGGGGCCAATATGGGTAGTTTGCCAGTTCGAACCTGGATGGAGCAGAACGCGGCAATGGCGCTGCTGGACAGCAAACGATTCACCGACTGGCTGGAAGTGCGGATGCACGCGCTGTCCTCCACCGATGCCGACATTCTGGTCAAGGTGTTCCGGGACTATTTCAGGCAGGTCCGCGGCAGGCTCGGGATCATCGCCATCATGATCGCGATCAT
>Ga0326597_10007746_pt1 | contig 14565 bp, 14 predicted proteins | sample RVTome_12_FD_203789 | JGI IMG/M metagenome (GOLD analysis project Ga0326597, IMG submission 203789) | Soil microbial communities from uranium-contaminated site in the Upper Colorado River Basin, Wyoming, United States - RVT100D185 | ecosystem: Environmental > Terrestrial > Soil > Contaminated >... | reverse complement strand
GTCGTCATCGATACGACCGATCTCAACGTCCACGATCTCCGTCGCCGTGTCACCGAATTGTTCTCGGAGGTGCAGGATCAACGGCCGATGCGGGTGACGGTCACCTCATTCGGCTACAAGAACGGGATACCACGTGACGCCGATCTTGTCTTCGACGTCAGGTTCCTGCCCAATCCCCATTGGATCCGCGACCTCCGTCCTTTGCGCGGCACCGATGGCCCTGTGCGGGACTACGTCCTGGGTCATGCTGAAGCCGCCGAGTTCCTGACCAGAGTCGAGGACCTTCTGGGATTCCTGATCCCGCGCTATGAAGAAGAGGGCAAGTCATACTTGACCATCGGGTTGGGCTGCACGGGTGGCCATCACCGCTCGGTGGTCCTGGCCGAGGAGCTTGAGACCTGGTTGGAGAAACAGGGCATATCGGCCACCGTCCGTCATCGGGACGTCGATAAATAATGACAGCAACCGAGGTCCGGCTCGAGGAGATCCTTCTCGATCCGACCGGGCCCCGGGTAGTGGCTCTTGGTGGTGGACACGGCCTGGCGATCACCCTTGAAGCTGTCCAGTCCTATGCGTCCGAGATCACAGCCGTTGTGGCGGTGGCCGACGACGGTGGATCGTCCGGCCGGCTGACCTCGGGCTTGGGGATGCCGCCGCCGGGTGATCTCCGTCGTTGCCTCCTGGCTCTCTCGCCCGAACCAAGTGTCTGGTCCGAGCTTTTTGCGTACCGTTTCTCCGGCGGGGACATCGAAGATCACTCGCTTGGGAATCTGTTGCTGGCTGCCCTCACCGATCTGACCGGTGATTTCGCCTCGGCATCCGATGCGGCTGGTCGCATGCTGGGTGCGGTCGGGCGGGTGGTGCCGGCGGCCAACCAGGCGGCGGTCCTGCGGGCAACCGTGGGAGGTCAGGAACTGACGGGCCAGGCTGTCATCTCCAAGGCCCGGGGTGGGGTCAGCTCATTCACGGTCGGGCCCGGCGACCTCGAGGCTCATCCTGACGCCTTGCACGCCATAGCAAACGCGGATCAAATAGTGATCGGACCGGGAAGTCTCTATACGTCGCTTCTGGCGGTTCTCATGGTGCCGGGGATTGCCGATGCGGTGATGGCCAGCAGTGCCCGCCGGGTCTTCGTACTCAACCTGATCTGCCAGGACGGTGAGACGCTAGGGCTGACCGGTGCGCAACACCTGGCTGACCTCGGAGAAGTCGGCGGTGTGAAAGGTCCCGGTGCGGTCGTCGTCCATGGAAGGGGTCTTCGACTGCCATCTTCCCCAGCCATACCGGTAATGGCCGTCCACCTGGGTGAGGAAGATGCGATGACCTGGGGATGGTCGGTTCGCCGAGCCGATGTGACCGACCATGACGCCGAGTGGCCCGAACACGAGCCGCTGGCCCTGGGCAAGGTGCTTGGAGAGCTGGTCTGATCAGCGACCGGTTCGGTGGCGGACCACCAACCGGAGGGTCTTTCGCACGGTGGCGCCGATGTCCATCTTGGACTCGCCCTCCTTCTGGTCATAACGAAGGATCAGTGGTACCTCTCCGAAAATGAGATCAGGTTCATTACGCAGCTTCAACAAGATGTCGACCATCACCTGGAAGCCGTCCTGATCGAAGAAGCCTGGTCCTTCTGCGGTTACCGCGCGCTTTAGGGCTCCGAGGTCGTAAGCACGGAAACCACAGGTGTAATCGCGAACGCCTTGGATTGGGAACAAGGTGATCAACATCAAAGACGCGCACCTGCTCAGGATCCTGCGGAGGAAGGGCACCCCGCGGACCCTACTGCCGGGCCGGTATCTGGAAGCGATTACCACATGATGGCCCTCTCGGATCATTCGGACCATGCGGGCGATCAGACCAGGAGTGTGGGTGTTGTCGGCATCGAGGGTGACGAGGATGTCGCGGTCACCACCCTTTTCGCAGACAGCAAGCATCCCGTCCCGCACCGTCGCTCCCAGACCCTGGTTGACAACATGACGTTCGACGATCACAGGACGGGTCTCGCTAGCTTTCATCGCGATCTCATACGTCCGATCGGTCGAGCCGTCGTCGACCACCACTACCTGATATGCCAGGCCCTCTTCGGTGAGAGACTCGTCTATGCGACCGAGAAGTTCGCCAAGCGCCCTCTCTTCGTTGTAGGCGGGCAGCACCACCCACACGGTGCGTCGACTCATGAGGGAATCATACGGGCCGGGGGTGTGTAGACCCGCACATCGGCGGCACTAACGTCGCCCGCGGTGCAATACCTGACTCTTGAGGATCTTGAAGTGACGGGCCGGCGGGTGTTGGTTAGATCTGATCTCAATGTTCCGCTAGCCGACGGGATAGTGACCGACGACTTTCGGATCATCGCTTCCTTGGAGACCATCGACCGCCTTCGCCAAGCACGAGCCAAGGTGGCAGTGTGTAGCCACCTGGGCCGACCCCAGGACCGAGAACCGGAGTTCGCCATGGATGCGGTCGCCGGTCGCCTGTCCGAGGTTGGGGGATTTCCTGTTCGTAAGCTCAACCAACTGGTGGGACCGTCGGTGGAAAGAGCCATGGCCGATGCTCTTCCGGGCGAGGTGATCCTCCTCGAAAACACCCGCTTCGAGCCAGGCGAAACCACGAACAATCCGGCTCTGGCTACCGATCTGGCCCGTCTGGCAGATCTCTTTGTGCAAGATGCGTTCGGGTCGGTTCATCGGGCCCATGCTTCCACCGTGGGGATAGCAGAGAAGGTCCGGTCGGCGGCAGGGCCCCTCCTGGTTAGGGAGCTTGAAGCGCTGGGTCGTTTCCTTGGCACCCCCGATCGGCCCTACGTCGTGGTGTTGGGCGGAGCGAAGGTATCAGACAAGATCGGGGTGATCGAGCAACTGTTACCTCGGGTCGACAGCATGCTGATCGGCGGTGGAATGTGCTTCACGCTGATGGCGGCTCGCGGGATGAGTGTCGGGAGATCGCTCATGGAGGAGGATCGCGTCGGAGAGGTGAGGGCTCTACTCGACGGTCCATACGGCCACCAAATCATTCTGCCGACCGACTTTGTGGTGGCTGAGCGCTTTGCCGAGGATGCCGAAGGTTGGGTGGTACCGGCCTCCCAGATCCCGCCCGAAGCCATCGGGCTTGACATCGGACCTGAGACCAGCGCAGCTTTTGCAGACGTTATCGCAGGGGCACAATCTGTGTTCTGGAATGGCCCGATGGGGGTCTTCGAATGGGCACACTTTCGCCAGGGCACTGAAACGGTCGCCAAAGCCCTTGCGAGCTGCCGAGGCTTCACAGCCGTTGGCGGCGGCGATTCGGCGGCGGCCATCCGAACGCTCGGGATGGAAGCCGACGTCAGCCATTTGTCAACCGGTGGGGGCGCGGGTTTGGAAATGCTCGAGGGCAGGGCGCTGCCGGGGGTAAAGATTCTGGAGAAATGGACCCGATGACCGAACCGCGCCGCCAACTGATCGTCGGCAATTGGAAGATGAACGGATCGCACCTCGAAGCCATTCAAATGATCCAGAAGCTCTCCTATCGGCTCAATCCCGCCGACTTCGATCGGGTCGAAGTGGTGGTGGCACCGCCGTTTACCGCCCTGCGCTCGGTGCAGACCGTGATAGAAGCCGACCACCTCCAACTTCGGCTCGGCGCCCAAAACGTCCACTGGGAGGACAAAGGCGCATTCACCGGTGAGGTCAGCGCTCCGATGCTGGCCAAACTGGGTGTGGCTCATGTGATCGTCGGACATTCTGAGCGTCGCCAATACTTCGGCGAGGTGGACGAAACCGTCAATCGGCGAGCCAAGGCTGTTCTTCATCACAACATGGCTCCCGTTGTTTGTGTTGGTGAGACGCTCGACCAGCGAGAGCAAGGCGCGACCGAAACGGTTGTCGTAGTGCAGGTGCAGCGGGCATTGATGGGCGTTACCGCTGAGCAGACCGCTCGTATGGCGATCGCCTACGAGCCTGTGTGGGCTATCGGTACCGGCCGCAACGCCAGCCCCGATGATGCCGGGGCGGTGTGCGACCTCATCCGGCATACAGTTGAGGTGATGACGGGCGGCGACGCCGCCTCCAGCCTCAGGGTCCTCTATGGCGGGTCGGTCAACCCCGGCAACATCAAGGGTTTCATGGCCAAACGGGGAATCGATGGCGCCCTGGTAGGTGGGGCTTCGCTCGAGCCAGATACGTTTGCGGCGGTTGTGAGGTACTGGGCGTGACCTACATCCTGGTCCTGCTTCGCCACGGTGAGTCGACTTGGAACCTCGAGAACCGGTTCACCGGTTGGACTGACGTTGATCTCACAGCCGCCGGCGAGCGAGAGGCTCGCGCCGCCGGGGCTCTGATGGTGGCGGCCGGTCACGACTTTGGTGTCGTGCACACGTCGGTGCTGGTGCGAGCCACTCGTACGGCCGAGATCACCGCCCACGAGATGGGTCTCAGCTGGCTCCCGGTAGCCCGTCATTGGCGGCTCAACGAGCGCCATTACGGTGCGCTCCAAGGCCTCAACAAGAAAGAGACGGCTGAGCGACATGGAGCCGACCAGGTCCAGCTGTGGCGGCGAAGTTATGACATTGCTCCCCCCGCCTTGGACGTCGGCGACGAGCGTCACCCGCGCTTCGATCGCAGATATGCCCAGCTACCCCCCGATCTCTTGCCCGCCACAGAGTGCCTCAGGGATGTCGTGGGAAGAATGCTGCCCTATTGGCACGATCAGATCGTGCCCGATTTACTCGATGGAAGGCGTCCCCTCATCGTTGCCCATGGCAACTCGTTGCGGGCGTTGGTCAAGCACCTTGACGGCTTGACCGACCAGCAAGTAGTGGATCTCAACATCCCGACGGGCATCCCCCTCGTCTACGAGCTCGATGCAGACATGAAGCCCATCGCGAGCCGATATCTGGGCGATGCGGACGAGGCTCTCAAGGCGGCCGAGGCGGTGGCCCGTCAAGCTGGCTAGCCCGAGCCTGCTGTTACAGTTTCAAGGCCCAGTTTCCCGACCCAGATCCCATGCAACCACTCACCGTCATCATCGTCGTTCTACACGTCCTCTTCTCATTGACCATGATCGTGCTGATACTTCTTCATGCTGGCCGTGGCGGCGGTCTGTCAGATATGTTCGGTGGGGGGATGGGTCCGGCCGCTATGAAGGGTTCGACGGTGGTCGAGCGCAATCTCGACCGTCTGACCGTTGTCGTGGGTGTCTTGTTCGCTGTCACGACAGTGGTTCTCACCCTCCTGCTCTCATCCTGACCGCTGTTATAGGTTAGGCCAAGGGGGAAAGACCTTGCCGCAGGGTGGCCGGGGGGGAGAATTACCCGTTGTGCACCGCCCAGGCCGTCTTCTGTTCCTGTCGAGTCTGGTCGGTCTCTTCGTTGAGTTGGCCCTGATCAGATGGATCCCCAACACCGTCCATGTGGTCGCATTCTTCGCCAATCTGGTTCTGATCGCCGCGTTCCTCGGGCTTGGGATTGGCATGGCTCGCCCCTCTCCTTTGGGGCAAGCCGCGGGCGTGGCCGCGATGCGGCTTGGACTCCTCGTCGCCGGTCTTTCACTCGTCGGCCTCCTCGAGCCCACGACCACATTCGGTTCGGCCGCCGACTATGCGGTCAACGAGGGTCAAGGCACCGGACTGGCTTTGCCATTGGGTCTGGTTCTTCTCGTGACCTTTACGGTCGTGACCTGGGCGATGATTCCATTCGGCCGCGCGGTCGGCTCTCACTTCGACGATCTCGAACGAATTCCCGCGTACTCCATCAACATCGCTGGGAGCCTGGCCGGGGTTGTTCTGTTTTCACTCTTGTCATGGCTCGGCGCTCAGCCGCTTGTTTGGTTCGGAGTGGTGCTCCTGATCCTGGCAATGCTCCGACCGGGCCGAGTGATAGCACTTGTTGTTCCGGCTGTGGTGTTATCACTGGCTGCCGGGTGGTTCTTTGACTCTCGGCGACTGACCCAGGAAGTGGTTTGGTCGCCGTACTACAAACTTAGAGTCATGGACCTCGACTCGGAGAGGGGCCGTTCAGCTGGATTCATCGTCGACGTCAACAACCAGTTCCTGTTGTCTGGGCTTGACCTCAGGGCCGACGCCATCCCACCTGACACGGGGGACCCCGCCCTTGAAGCGGATATCGCGATCCTCAAGAGCTACTACGACTTTCCCTTTGGTCTGGCAGAGCCCGGGAGTGTTCTTGTTCTGGGGGCGGGAGCCGGAAACGACATCGCGGCTGCTCTGCGCGCAGGAGCGCTAGCCGTTACGGGAGTGGAGATCGATCCCGAAGTCCTGCGCCTGGGATCGGAGCATCCCGAGCACCCGCTGGCGTCTTCCCGGGTGCGCACTTTCCTGGCGGATGCTCGGGCGTTTCTGCGTTCCACCGAAGCCAGCTATGACTTGATCCTGTTCGCCACCTTGGATGCGCACGGTCTCATCTCGAGCATGAGTTCGGTGCGACTCGACAGCTTCGTCTACACACTGGAGAGCCTGGAAGCTGCCAAGAGCCGAATGTCGCCGGATGGCCTGCTCGTCCTGTCCTTCGGTCCCTTCCGCGAAGACATCCAGTTTCGCCAGTACGCCATGGTCCGCGAAGTCTTCGGACAGGATCCGCTGTATTTCGTCCATGAGAACAATCACAGAACGATCGTTGCGGGAGCGATTGACTCCCTTGGCCAGGTCACGCTTCCCGAGGAGTGGTCGGAGATCAATGCTGCCGAGATCGCCGCCGGCTTCGAGCGATATCCGCATGCGGAGCGGCTGGCAACGGATGACTGGCCCCACCTCTACATCACCGACCGAAGTATCCCTCGCGAGTACATCGCTGTGCTCGGCGGAATTGTCTTAGTGGCCCTGATCCTGGTTCGGGCGAACTTCAAAGCGGCCTACCGCATGGATCCCCACTTCATGTTCCTGGGGGCTGGCTTCTTGTTGCTCGAGACCAAGAGCGTGACCGAATACGCCTTACTGGTCGGATCGACGTGGGTGACTAACTCAGTGGTGTTCACGGTGATACTCGCGGCGATTCTCGTCGTGAACCTGGCAGTGGCACGGGGTTGGATGCGCCTTCCCGTCCCCGTGCTGTTTGGGGGATTGGGGATCGCGCTCATGCTCCAATTCATTCTTCCCGTGACGCGTTGGGCGGGTTCCGGTGGTGCTGGCACCGTCGTCCTGGCCGGTCTCTACCTTGGGATCCCAATGCTCCTGGCATCGGCGATCTTCGCCCTCACCTTTCGGACCGCCCTCCTGGGCTCCGCCGCCCTGGCCAGCAACCTGGTCGGATCCGTCATTGGCGGTGTATCGGAGTATTCCTCTCTCGTGCTTGGTCTCCGGGCTCTAAGCCTGGTAGCGCTCGTCATGTATGGCGTGGCTTTCATTTCGTGGCGCAGAACGAATTCGATGGTCGTGAGGAAACAATCCGAACCGATCATCGCCGCCTCGACCTGACGAACCCGGTCTTCGCAAGATTGGGTCCTCGATATACTCTTTCCCCCTCCTGTCGGAGTGGCGGAATAGGCAGACGCGCTAGGTTGAGGGCCTAGTGTCCGCAAGGACGTGGGGGTTCAAGTCCCCCCTCCGACACCGTTGTAGATTTACGTGTCAGTCCTGGCGTCGGTACACGTCGCTGCGCAGGAGGCGGTTCTCGCCGCTCTAGAGGAGAATCTGATGGCACGGGCGGAGAGCGTTGATGACCTGGAGCATCGCGTCCGGGCCGAGCAAGTCAGGCTCGAGCGTTCATACGCTTCGCTGAAGCCTGGTCGCAACGAACGTTGCCCGTGTGGTTCAGGACTCAAGTAGAGGCACTGTCACGGCTTGGTGAGCCCCGTGGCCAATGACTAACGGGCCTGGCCTACGCTGAAACGTTAACCCTCCAGGTAGAAAGCGAAATGGAAAGCGGGCAGGTTCTCGCCGGGGTGATCGTCGGCGTACGTGAGCTGGGGGATCCTGAAGTTCTGCTGTCCGGGGCTCTCCTCTCCCTTGTAGATGGCCGGGTATAGGTCGATGAAGTGCCAGCCAGGCTGCCCGCTCGCCTTGAGTGTGATCTCCACGTCTCCTTGGCTGTTGAAGCCGCAGGCATACCCAAGGTAGGAGTTGTCGTAGACCAGGGTGTAGATGTTGGCGGTTTCCGTCCATCCGACCCCGGTGAGGTTCAACTTTATCTCGGTGCCCCAGGGACCCGAGTCCGGGGCAATGGCGGCGGCCGCTGGCGTAATAGTGAAGTCGGTGGTTGCCAACGTCTCGTTGCCGACCATGGCTTCGAGGAGATGTTCCCCACCGACGTCTCCGGGTATCTTTACCGGCACGCTGAATGTGCCGTCGCCTGCCGCAACGACGGCACCGAGCGTGATGCTCTGTTCTTCCCACCCCTGGCCGCTGACGCGGTTACCGACGATCCGGTACCAGTTCAGCTCGACCTCGGCCCCGGGGGCGAACCCGCCTCCGCTGACTACGAGTGGGGTGCCGACCGGCCCCGATGCCATGTCGGTCGTTATCGACGGAGCGTCCGCGGCGGACGCCGATGACGTTTCGCGTTCGCGGGCGGGCCAGTTCTGCTCCTCGATGGGAGCGGGGAGCACCGGCTCATCATCGGTCACTGTGAACATCGCCTCGAAGACCGGTATATCCGGACGGGGGGACTGTTCAGGGTTCAGATACGGGAAGGTGAAGGCTCCTCGCAGCACCTCGATCCGGTGAGGGCCTGGTGCACCGGTCGCCGGGATGACGGCTCGGGCCAACCCGTCCGTCGTCACCGCCGACATCCAGCCTGTGTACGCGTTGTCATAGACCACTGCCCGGGTGTTCTCCAGTGTCTGCCAGCCCATGCCGTGGACCTCGATCGTGATCGGTGTTCCCACAGGCCCTTCCGTGGGGCTGATCGAGACGTACATCTCAACGTCGAATAGGGCCCGGTTTCGAATCACACCGTTCTCGTCCGTCAGAACCACATCATGAGCGAAACCAACGCCGGGCGGTACATCGAAGGTTGCCTCCAGGGCGCCCGCCGCATCCGTTCGGGCGGTGCCCAGATCGATCGTTACCGGGTCGAACGATCGCCCGTGATACTCCTCGGCTCGCTCGCCCTCCAACACCCACTTACCCGAGAAGGTGGTCCATTGCAGGGTCAGGTTGGCGGAAGGCGGCAGCCCTTCACCGGTTACTGTGACTGGAGTCCCCGGCAACCCCCCGCTCGGTGTGAGGTTGATCGCTCCCACTATCTCAGTAGGAGGCCCCGTCCCGTCGCTGGCGGCCTGGCCGGCGCCCGGCCCATTCGCACAGCTGGCCGCCAGGAGCGACAGCACCAGCACGATGGCCGGCAGGGCCAGTCGCCGATTCGGTGTCATGATGAACCTTCTTCGATGGTCTCGTACACCTCGTCGGTAATCGTCAATAGGGATGGGGCGACGTTGAACGGGGTGAAGTCGCCTGTCATGCCCGAGGTGGCCACGGCCACCACCTCATATCCCAAGGTCCCGGTTGGGTAATCCTCGGGGATATCGAATGAGGTGGTCCAGAACTTGTCTGTCGGGTTGTCCCGGGGGTGATCGCCGTAGCGCATGTCGAGGACCTGTCCGTCGGCGAGCTTCACCTGTACGGTCTGCAGGGCGGTGTCGTCGAGTTGCTGTCCGGTCAGGGGGTCGATCACTCGAACCCGCCAGACAATCTCCGAGTTGCGGGCGAAACGGCTCTGGGCGACGCAGACTCTTCCTGCGGCCTGGTCGTTGGGGATGTTAAGCGGGCCACTGACGGTATCCGCCTGCACGGTCAGTTGTGCCGTTGGCGCTGCCGTCGTCGTTGCCGCTTCCTCACCTCCGCAAGCGCTGATCAGAGCTGCTGTCACTAAAAGTGCCGTGAGGAGGGCTATTCGCCAGCTTGTTGGTCTAGGACCCATGATGTCTCTCCTTCTTTCGATGATGGATGTTCCCGAGATGTCGAATTGGGTGCCGCCGGCCTACGAACACTCCGCACTACGTAGGTCGTCGCCGCGGCGAAGAAAAGCCAGAGAATCGCCACCACAATGCCCATCACCCGGGGCATAACCGTGCGCAAAGTCTGGATCTGGGAGGGTGGGGCGACGATCTGGACGGGTGTGACCCGTTCAGGAGGAAACTCCAAGACGGCTGTCCCCTCAATGGTCAGGTGGGTGTCGTCGCCCGTGTAGGTGGCATACACTTGGTATGTCTGCTGGCGGGGGGTCAACGGAATCCGTGCCGTTCCAGTGGCGTCGGTCGTTGCAGAGCCGGCAAAAGCCTTCCGCGACCCCAGGAGCTCGACGTCCAGCCAGAAGGTGATCGGGGCGTTGCCGACTGGCTTGCCGTCGGCGTCCCTCAGCCGAGCCGAAACATGGTCTGGCAGCCCGGGCATGGCCGATCGCTCTACCCCAACGACGAGCGAGGTCGGTTCTTGTTCTTGGGCAGAAGCCGTGGCCGAGCCGATGAGCGAAGCCGTCAGCCACAGAACTCCAGCGCTCATTGTTGCTCGTCTCATTCCGAGCCTCCGGCGTCGCCGCCGTCGAGCTCCGAGTGCTGGTTATTGATCTCCTTGATCTCATGTACGGCGAGTACCGGGAGCACCCGGAATACCAGCATGAGCAGCAGCGGGATCGCTGCCACCGCCGCGGCGGAAATGGCCCACTCCACCCAGGAAGGGGTGTAGGTACCCCAGTCTCCGTCGATTAGTGGCCGGGTCAAGGGGGGAACGATCATCAAGAACCGCTTGAGATAGAAGGAACCGGTCACCAACGCCGCCGCCAGTGTGACCCCACCCACGGTCCGAGTTCGGCGAAGGGCGATCAATAAGACCGGTACTGCCAAGCCGGTGACCACAAAGAACCAGAACAGAACCGACCAGCGGTCGAGGATGAGGGAGAAGAGCAGCGTCTCGGCCGACTCCTCGCCTACATACCCCTCCGTGGTGACCTCGGTGAACAAGAGATAGCCGTAGGCGACACCCAGCCCGGCCATTAGGTAGCCGAGGTTGACTATGGCCCGCGCAGGTATTTGTTGACGCAGGTGGTATGCCCGCCGATAGGCAGCCGTGGTTAAAACGACGATTGCGACTCCGGAGTAGATGGCAGCGATCACGAAGTAGGGACCGAACACGGTGCTGTGCCAACCGGGTCTGCTGGTCAGGGAAAAGGCATAGGAGAGCACCGTGTGGACCATTACGGCCAGGGGGATGATGACTACCGCAATCCCGGTGAGTGCCCGGTTCAGGTGCTGCTGTTGTTCCAGTGTGGCGGCCCAACCCCCAGACCACCAGGCATAAAGACGCTGGCGCCATCCACCCAGTAAAGGCTCCGACTTCAGCAGTGCAAGGTCGGGAATCAGCGGGAGCGAGAACAAGACGATGGTGGCGAACAGGTAGGTGAGGATGGCGATCATGTCCCACGAGATCGGTGAGTTGATCTGGAAGTTGGTCAGAATCATCCATACTCGTTCCGGATGTCCCAGATGGATGAGTGGAAACGTCGCCCCTATCGCCAGTGTTACCAGGGCCGTTGCCTCGGCGATCCTCGAGATCGGACCTCGCCAGGAGGCATGGGTCAGCCGGAGAATCGCTGAGACGGTGGCGCCGCCATAGCTGAACCCGACGAAGGTCACCAGGTTGGTGGTGTAGAGACCCCAGAACACCTGGTCGGTCTTACCGGTGACTCCGAGCCCGTTGACGAGTTGGTACACATAGGCAGCGGCACCGGCGCTGACCACGAGACCGAGTCCGACGATCAGGACCCGGAAACCTCGGCCCGGCCTTGTCACCACCGGCGCCAGGGCGGCCGACCGCAGGTCATCGGGGTGGGTGACAGTGAGGTAGGATGACGAGACCGACATCTCAATACGCCAGGTCCTGGCCGTGACCGGCTATGTAGTAGACGCGGGGTTGGGTCCCGAGTTCCTCCCGGAACCGGAAGGCGTCGTTGTCGCCGAGGAATTTCGACAGCACCACGGTCTCGTGGCGGTTGCTGGCCACGTCCTCGACCAGGTTTCCCACGTAGATCGCGTCCATCGAGCACGATTCGACGCAGGCCGGGAACTCGTTCATCGCCAGCTTGTGCACACAAAGCGTGCATTTGCCCACCGTGCCGGTGCGTTGCGGAATGGTGAACTCGGGGCGGTTGTCGTGGAACTGTTCGGGAACGTCGGTCTGCTCCTCCCAGTTGAACACCCGCGCCCCGTAGGGACAGGCAGCCATACACATCCGACAGCCAATGCAGATGCTCTCATCGACTATCACCACACCGTCGGGCCGGTAGTAGGTGGCCTGTGTGGGACAGACCCGAACACAAGGAGCGTCCTCGCACTCCATGCACAGCACCGGCATCGTGAAGGGCTTCCCCTGGGCGCCGGTGAGTTCGTAGACCTTGATCCATTCGGTGCTCTGTGGGAGGTGGTGCTCCTTCTGGCATCCCTTAATGCAGTCTCGGCACCCGTCGCAGCGCCGGAGGTCGAACACCATCACCCATTGATGGGCGGTGTCCACGGTGGAGCGGATTTGATCTATTTCGTCGGCGGCGAAGACGACATCGAAAAACCGCCCACCCAGGGCCGCCGTGACTCCCAATGTGCCCAGAGAGAAAAGAAACCCACGACGAGACGTTGAACCTGTCGCCACCCTCGGCAAGGAGACAAGGTCGCTCAGGATGGGCGAGGAAAAGTTCGGCCGGGTTCGGCTCGGTTGTCCCCATCCTTCCCTCTGTTGGAACATCCCTGTCTCCCTCTGAGGGCGTAACCACCACGACGAACGACTGTTCGTCAAATGGCAGGATCATGAACCGGGCAATACCCATCAAGGGCCATTTGTCACAAGTCCTCGGGCTTTCGTCAATCGTCCGGGAAGCACGGGAACCCGCTTGATTAGTTCGAGGATGCTTCGCGAGCGAGTGGGCACGGGTCCTGCTCTGAGCGAGCGGAACACGCTTAAGTGTGCGATCTAAGACGCGCATAGGACGGTTTTCGCTGAGAAGCGTCGCGTGAAGGCCCGGTAGATACTGGACACTGTGGCTCCGGTTGGCGGCTGACAGGGTCCTCACGCGGTTCCGAGTCCTGGGCGACAGTGGCTCCGGTTCTTTACTGACACTGGAAGACCCCCAGCTTCCGGCCTCTACCGGATGATCTATCGGATCAATGAGGTCGAGGTTGGTATCAGTAGTAGAGGTGGTTCGAATCGACCATCGGTCATGGGTCTGTCTGCATCGATAGGTCGGACCGCCGGCAGCGCCTTGGGATCAAGCCGCGAGATTCAGTACGGTCTCCCATGGGTCGCGTGTACTTGGGGTTAAAGTCCCCCCTCCGACACCAACTCCAAGTACATGGGGTGCTCCTGCCGCCACGTGGACCGTACCGTCGGATCGGTAGGTGAGTTTGACGCCGAGTTGGTCGTAGATGATGCGTTTGTCGACTGGGTCGGCGTCGGCCAGGACAGCCACGATGTCTCGGAGTTGGGCGACCATTGCTTTGATCTCGTTGGGGGTGAGTTTCCGCTCGGTCGGTTTGCGGCCGAGTTCCCGTTCGAGGTTCTTTCGTTCTCGTTCGACTTCGGCGATCCATCTGGCGGCGACGGTGAGGTCGCTGTCGTGTTCGAGGAGGGCCCGGTATTTGGCGAGTTTGGCGTCGCAGTCTTTGAGTTGACGGCGCAAGTCAATGACTCGGGCTTGGTCGTCGTCGGCGGGTGTGGCTTTGTTGGCGGTGGCTAGGGCTTGGGTGGTGGCGTCGATGTGGTCATCGTTGAAGAGGTCACCGATCCAGGTGTCGAGGGCCGGGACGATGGCGTTTTCACGGACGTAGACGGTTTTGGCGTGCTGTGCTTCGCTGGCGGCGTACTCGGTGGAGAATCTGCACCGGTAGTAGGGCTGGCCGTTGTTCCAGGATCCTTGCATTCTGCGCCCGCAGAGATCGCAGCGGACCAAGCCGGAGAGTACGTAGGGGTGCTTGGTGCGATCGCGCCGGACCGCGGCCCGTTGAGAGCCGGTGAATATCTCCTGGGCAGCGTCGAAAGTGTCGGTCGTCACGATGGCGGCATGGGTCGGCTTGGCAGACCAGGCCCACTGGTGGGGGTTGTTCCAGCGCATCTTGGTGTCGGTGGCCGAGGGCGACATCTTCGACGTCGATGAGTACTTCGTGTCGGGTTTGACGGTTCCAGACTTGACGGCCGGTGTAGCGAGGGTTCCGGAGGATGGCCCGGATGGCGGATTTGGACCAGGCTCCACCGTTGTTCGATCGATGTTTGTTGCGAGCCGGGTCGTGGGCCGAGGGGGAGAGGATCCCGTCTTTGGTGAGGGCTTCGGCAATGGCGTATAGGCCGCGGCCGGCGATGAACTCGGTGAAGATCCTTTGGACTACCGGCGCCGCCTTGGGGTCGATCTCGAGGCGGCGTAGTTGTTGCCCTATTGCCGCTTTGCTTGGGTTGGGGTGGGGGCCGGCGTTGACCAGGCGATAGCCGTACGGTGGCCGTCCGCCGAGGAACCGGCCCTCTATCGCGGCTTGGGCGGCCATCGCTGAACGGACTCGGGTCTTGATCCGGTTGCGTTCTCCTTTGCTGATCCCGCCGTAGAGGCTCATCATCAAGTCGTGAGCGTCGGAGCCTGGATCGACCGCGCCTCCGACCTCG
>Ga0326597_10007745_pt1 | contig 14567 bp, 11 predicted proteins | sample RVTome_12_FD_203789 | JGI IMG/M metagenome (GOLD analysis project Ga0326597, IMG submission 203789) | Soil microbial communities from uranium-contaminated site in the Upper Colorado River Basin, Wyoming, United States - RVT100D185 | ecosystem: Environmental > Terrestrial > Soil > Contaminated >... | reverse complement strand
GAAAAATCTGAAAGAGGCCTAGTTAAATAAGGGTCAATGACCCGCTTATTGTGGTAATAATATTTTTAGGGCGAAGACAGACTTCGCCCTTCTGCATTTATATAGTATATTCATAATAATCATGGGAAAAATTAAGGTAGGTGTCATCGGGGCGGGGCACTTGGGTTCGCATCATGCCCGAATCTACTCACAGCTGCCGGAAGCGGAATTGTCAGGAGTTTATGATATAAATCAGGGGAAGTCCCAAAAAGTGGCAGGGGATTTGGGAGTAAAAAATTACGACAAGCTGGAAAATTTATTGCAAGAGGTTAAAGCGGTAAGCATTGCCGTCCCGACTTCGACCCATTTTCAGGTTGCCGGAGAGGTTTTGCAACGAAAAATTGATTGCTTAATTGAAAAGCCGATTACACAGTCCGTTTCCCAAGCCCAGGAGCTAATTGGGTTAGCAGAAAAACAGAATTTGATATTGCAAGTTGGACATATAGAGAGGTATAACCCGGCTGTTCTGGCTCTAAAGGATTTAGAGATAAATTTAGAGCCTAAGTTTATCGAGACGCACCGGCTGGCGGCTTTCACCGAAAGAGGAACTGACGTGGCGGTTATTTTGGATTTAATGATTCATGATATCGACTTGATTTTGAGCTGGGTCAAGTCTGACATAGAAGATATTCAAGCCGCCGGGATTTCGGTCATCTCCGAAGCCGACGACATAGCCAACGCCAGAATCAGTTTCAAAAATGGCTGTGTGGCCAATATCACGGCTTCCCGGATTTCACCCAAGCCCATGCGAAAATTGAGAATTTTTCAGAAAGATTTGTACATTTCATTGGATTTATTGGAGAAATCTTTAGAAGTATATAAACTGATTTCGACTACTGCTCTCAACAATCCGAACCCAATTGAGAAAAATATCGTGGGGAAAATTCCGGTGGAAAAAATCGGAAAGACCGTGGTTTACGAAAAACCAAAAGTTGAGAATCAGGATATGCTGACCCTGGAACTTAAATCTTTCCTGGAGTCTGTGAAAAGCAGGACTCAACCCCTAGTATCGGGTAAAGAAGCCAAGATGGCTCTGGAAGTGGCTTTGGAGATTGAAAAGAAGACACAGGCACACCGAAAGAAATTGCAGTAGGCAATATGAAGAAGAAAATTTTGGTGGTAGCGGGTGAAGCCAGCGGGGACATGCACGGTGCCGGACTTTTAAGGGAGTTAAAAAAAATCAATCCAGATTTGGATTTTTTAGGTATGGGGGGTGATAAAATGAGAAAGGAGGGCTTAAAACTTTTATATCACATCAATCAGGTTTCCTTTATGGGGTTGTTTGAGATTTTGTCACATCTGAGTTTTCTGCGAAGAGTTTTTAAAGAAGTCCTGTTGCAAATTGATTCTAATAAACCGGATTTAGCTATATTAATAGATTACTCCGGCTTCAATTTGAGATTAGCCAAAAAATTAAAACAGAAAAATATCCCCATCGTCTACTATATCTCTCCCCAGGTCTGGGCCTGGAGAAAAAATAGAGTCCATAAGATTAAAAAGTATGTGGATAAAATGATTGTCTTTTTCCCTTTTGAACTTGACTTCTACAATAAAGAAGGTGTGAAGGTTGAATTAGTGGGACATCCTTTAGTAAATCTGGCCAAACCAATTTTGCAGAAAGAAGAATTTTTAAAAAAGATACAGGCCGCTAGTGACCAAACCATAATCGGGCTTTTACCCGGGTCGAGGGAACAGGAAATTAAAAAGATATTGCCGGTGATGCTGGAAGCTTGTCAAATACTAAAAAGCAAAATGAAAAATATTAAAGTAGCCATTGGATTGGCACCCACTATAAATAAAGAGTTAGTTTTATCCCGATTGAATCAAAATTCCAATGCTCAAGTTCTGGAAAATTTGACATACGATGTCATGAAATATTCTGATTTGCTTCTGGTGACTTCCGGCACCGCCACAATAGAGTCGGCTTTAATGGAAACCCCCATGCTGGTGATTTATAAAACCAATTTTATGACCTATTTTTTGGCCAAACTTCTGGTAAAAGTTTCCTATATTTCTATGGTCAATCTGATAGCTCAAAAACGAATTGTGCCGGAATTTATTCAATCCCAGGCCAGCCCGCTCTTAATTTCGCAGGAAATGGAAAAAATTCTGCAGGATAAAGTTAAATATCAGCAAACCAAACAGGAATTGAGTCAAATAAAGTCAAAATTGAGTTCCAATAATAACATGGGCGGAGATTCTCCCTACCTTAGAGCAGCTAAAATTGTCAACCAGATTCTATCGGTCTAATTTGACAAGCACTTAGTTTTAGCTAGATTACAATGGAAAAAAGTTTGAAATCGGTCAGAGATAATTTTCTGGTGTGGCTGGTTTCCTGGCTTGGTCCGGCACTGATATGGCTCTTAGGAAAAACTTTGAGAATCAGCTGGAGAGGCCGGGAGAATTTACAGGAAGTGCGTAAAAGCGGGCAAAGGGTTATATACGCTCTCTGGCACGGGCGCCTGTTGATTCTAACTTTTGCTCACCGCCGGCAGAAAGTGCATGTTTTAATCAGCCAGCATAGAGACGGGGAACTCATTGCCCGCACTGTGCAGAGATTAGGTTTCGTACCAATAAGAGGCTCAACCACCAGAGGAGGTGCTCAAGCTATTTTTCAGATGGTTTCTAAAATTCAGGATGGCTATGACCTGGCCATTACTCCGGATGGTCCCAAAGGTCCTCCCCATAAAGTGCAGTCCGGAGCAATTTATATAGCCCAAAGGTCGGGCTTACCCATAATTCCTATTTCCGCCTCAGCCAAAAGCGCCTGGAGGCTCAAGAGCTGGGATAGTTTTCTGATTCCCCGGCCATTTTCAAAAGCGGTCATAATTTTAGGAAAGCCGATTTATGTCAAAAAAGAATCAACGGATGGAGAATTGAGCGGTAAAATTTCTGAATTAGAACAGGAATTGTCGGAACTCACGACCCAAGCAGATAATTTTTTCCATAACAAAAACAAAATAGGCAATTAGACTAGGATAAAATGTACTTATTCTATAATATTGTTTTTAGCATACTTTGTATAGTCGCGCTACCTTACTTATTTATCAGAGGAATTTTTGGCAGACATGGAGTTTTACAGCGTTTAGGTAAATTCCCTCAATCCATAAGAGAGTTAGCCCAAAAGGGGAATCTGATTTGGATTCATGCGGCTTCAGTGGGGGAAGTAAAAGCTCTGGGGCCCTTGGTAGATGCTATAAAATCTTATAATCCTAACTATAGGATTATTCTCTCCAACACCACTAAAACCGGGAAAAAACAGGCAGAAAAAATCTTGAAAAATGTGGATGGATTTATATTTGCGCCGGTGGATTTACCCTGGGTGGTCCAGCATGTGGCGAAAACTTTAAATCCCAAAATCTTGATTTTGATAGAAACCGAGCTGTGGCCCAATATGATTAGAAAAGCCAAAGAAAACGGTGCGGTGGTCAGTTTGGTGAACGGCAGAATCTCCCCCCGTTCTTATAAAAGATATCTGTACTTTAAATCTCTCTGCCAAGCAGTTTTAGAATATGTAGATTTGTTCTGTATGCAGACCGAAGAGGATGTAAATAGAATTAAAACAATAGGGGCAAACTCCAATAAAATTGTCATAACCGGCAACTTGAAATTTGAAGCTTTCCTGTGGCAAAAAGTTGAAAAAAGATTTACCAAGGAAGGTTTAAAGTTGTCGCCGGATTTAAGGCTGCTGGTAGCCGGGAGCACCCGTCCTGGAGAAGAGGAGATTATTTTAGAGGCATATCAGAAACTGAAAGAAAAATTTCCCAAGCTGCTGCTTATTTTGGCACCGCGGCATTTAAAAAGGTTAAGGGAAATCGAAGAATTACTAATCCAAAGAAGATTTAGTTATGTCAGAAAAAGCAAGTGGCTAAAAAAATCTGATCAGAACAAAGTTCCGCAAGTTCTGATATTAGACAGTATGGGAGAATTAGCCGAAGTCTATGGCCTGGCTGACCTGGCTTTTGTGGGCGGCAGTTTGGTTCCCTTAGGTGGACACAATCCATTAGAGCCGGCCATTTATGGCGTGCCGGTTTTGTTTGGGCCGCATATCGAGCATTTCCGGAAAGCCGCCGAGATTCTGATTGGGACCCAAGCCGCAGTCCAGGTAAGAAACAGCCATGAATTTTTTGATTCAGCCCTAAAGCTTCTCAACAATAACGGGGATCCGAACATTTTGGCTCAAAAGGTGAAAACCGCCATCCAAGCTAACAGCGGCACCGCCCAGAGTTCAATCAAAGAGATTTTCAAGCTAGTCAAGTGATGTTAGATAATCTAAAAGCTAAATTATTTCAACGAGCCGACTCGGATAAATCCTTAATTTTAAGACCGCTTTTGATATTGCTTGCGTGGCTATACTTTTTATTGTACTCACTGCGGAACTTCTTGTATTCCAGCGGAGTGTTAAAGACTCGTGATTTAAAAAAAGATTTCCCTGAAGCAAAAGTAATCAGCATAGGTAACATTACCGTGGGGGGGACCGGGAAAACCCCTTGGACGATTTTTTTGGCTGATAAAATTAACAAATCCGGAAGAAGGGTAGCTATTCTGACCCGGGGATACGGCAGAAAAAGCTCCGGGCAGATTATTTTGGATGAGAAAAATAAAACTCAACAAAATTGGTATGAAGTAGGGGATGAGCCCTATCTTATGGCGTCAAAATTAAATGGAGTCTCCATTATAGTAAATGCCAATAGAGTTCAAGCTGGTCTTTCGGCTCTTCAGAATAATAATGCAGAAATCTTGATTTTAGATGATGGATTTCAAAATAAGAGTATTAAAAAGGATTTAGAAATTGTGATTATCGATGCCACCAACCCTTTCGGGAATTTTAAATTGGTTCCGGCCGGAATTTTGAGAGAGCCCTTGAAGAATTTGAAACGAGCTGATTTGTTAATTTTAAACAAAGTTGACCAGAATGCTTCCAAAGAAAAACTTTTGAATTATCTGGAAAATATTTCAAAAGCTCCCATTGCACAATCTCATTACAAAAAAAATTATTTCGTGAATGTTTTTTCCGAAGAAAATATTTCAACGGAACAAATTAAAGTGAAAAGAGTTTTAGCTTTTTGCGGTATTGCTAATCCCCGTTCCTTTGTAAACAGTTTGAGCCAATTAGAAATTCAGGTTGCGGCGGCCAAGTTTTTCCCGGACCATTACGTTTATAAAGAAAAGGATATGCTCAATCTGGTTGAGGAGGGTTTAATTCAGAAAGCCGATTTCTTGGTTACTACTGAAAAAGACAAAGTTCGTCTGCCTAAGGTGATTCCCAAACTTCCTATCTATGCCCTGAAAATTGAAGTGAAGATTACCCAGGGAGAGGAGATTTTAGAGCAAAAATTAAAGCAAGTTTTAGAATTATGACAAATCGATTTGATTTTTTAATCATCGGGTCCGGTATAGCGGGTCTTTCCTACGCACTGAAAGTCTCCGCTTTTGGTACCGTAGCAATCATAACCAAAAAACAGGATAGCGATTCCAATACCAACTACGCCCAGGGAGGCATCGCAGCCGTTGTATCTCCTGATGATTCATTTGAAGGACATATTCAGGACACTTTGAAAGCCGGTGACGGTCTGGCTAAAAGAGAAATAGTGCAAAAAGTGGTGGAAGCCGGGCCTGGATGTATTCAAGAATTGCAGGAATTGGGGGTAAGATTCAATCTGAAGAATTCAGAGGAATTTGATTTGGGCAAAGAGGGAGGACATTCCAAAAATAGAGTGGTGCATGTGGCAGATGCCACCGGCAGAGAGCTGGAAAGAGTTTTGCTGGAGAATGTCAGAAAAAAAAGGAATATAGCTATTTTTGAAAACCACTTAGCCATTGACTTATTGACACAGCATCAGCGTAAAAAAAAGTCAAAGAGGAAGGAAAAAATTGAATGCTGGGGAGCCTATGTTTTGGACGCGGAAACCAATCAGGTGGAAAAATATTTAGCCAAAATCACTTTGATTGCTACCGGAGGCGCCGGCCGAATATATCTGCACACCACCAATCCCGAGATAGCCACAGGGGACGGAGTAGCCATGGCTTACCGGGCTGGAGCGGAGATTGCCAATATGGAATTTTTCCAGTTTCACCCGACTTCATTGTTTCATCCACAGGGTAACTATTTCTTAATTTCTGAAACCGTCCGGGGGGAAGGAGGAAAATTAAGATTAAAATCCGGTGAAACTTTTATGGAGAAATATCACCCCTTGGGAGATCTGGCTCCCCGGGATATAGTGGCGCGTGCCATCGATGCTGAATTAAAAAAGAGCGGTGATTCTTGCGTATATCTGGATATTACTTTTCAGGAAAAGAATTTCGTCAAACAGAGATTTCCCAATATTTATAATTACTGTCTCCCTTTGGGAATTGACATTACCAAAGAGCGGATTCCGGTGGTCCCATCGGCTCATTATATGTGCGGCGGAATTCTGACCGATGCAGAAGGAAAAACCTCGATAGAAAATCTTTATGCCTGCGGTGAAGCAGCTTATACCGGCTTACATGGTGCCAATCGCTTAGCCAGCAATTCACTCTTGGAAGGTCTGGCGTTTGCCCGTTTTGCTTCACAAAGTGCTAAATGTGTGTCATCTAAACTCAAGCAGGAAACTTTTCCGGAATTTCATGGCTGGTCCACCAAGGGAGTTTTTGACCAGAAAGAATGGGTGGTTTTGGCTCACGATAGAGAAGAATTGCAAAAAATTATGTGGGATTATGTGGGGATTGTGCGCTCCAATTCCCGCTTGCATAAAGCTTTGAAGCGAATCGAAATTTTAAAAGAGGAAATCGAGGCCTTCTACAAAGCTAATCCGGTCAGATACGATTTGATTCAACTGCGCAATATGGTAACAGTGGCTGAACTGGTAGTTCTTTCAGCCTTAAAAAGAAGAGAGTCCCGGGGTTTGCATTATACTTTGGATTATCCCAAAAAAGATGATAAGAAATTTTTGAAAGATACTATTCTAAAAAAAGATTTGCCTTAAAAAAGATTTTTGTTTATATTTCTCAATGGAAACCATCTTAATTCTAGATTTCGGCTCGCAATACACCCAGCTGATTGCCCGCCGGGTGCGGGAGCAAAAAGTTTTCTGTGAAATTTATCCGGGGAATATCCCCGTAAAATCTTTTCCGAAAAATTTGAAAGGAGTAATTCTTTCCGGAGGGCCATCCAGTGTTTTTGATCCGGGAGCGCCCTTGGTTTCAGCTGAAATTTTAGATTTGAAAGTGCCGGTCTTAGGTATATGCTACGGTCTGCAGCTGATGGCTCATTTACTAGGGGGTAAAGTAGTCAAATCCCAGAATCGCGAATACGGCCAAGCTATTTTGCAGATTCAAAAAGATTCAGAATTGTTCCAGAACTGCCCCAAAACTTTCCAGGTCTGGATGAGCCACGGGGACTCTGTACGATCACTACCTTCCGGGTTTGAGCCCTTGGCTAAAACTGAAAGCCTAAAATTTGCCGCCATAGAAAATAAAAAGAGAAACATATACGGAGTTCAGTTTCATCCGGAAGTGGCCCATACCGAAAAGGGTAAACAAATTTTGCAAAACTTTTTATTTAAAATCTGTAAATGTAAAGGGGACTGGACCACAGAAAGTTTTATTTCCAGCTCTGTCTCCAGAATCAAAGAAGAAGTGAACAGCCAGAGAATCATTTGTGGGGTTAGCGGTGGGGTAGATTCCACGGTCTGCGCGGTTTTGGTAAATCAAGCTGTGGGAAAAAATCTCCATGGTATCTTTGTGGACAACGGCCTGTTGAGAAAAAATGAAACCAGAGAAGTTTTAGAAGCATTTAAAAAGTTCAACCTGAATATTCGACTAATTGATGCCAAAGATAAATTTTTAGAAGCCCTTTCCGGCGTTATAGACCCGGAAGAAAAAAGAAAAATCATCGGAAGAGTTTTTATCGAAGTTTTTGAAAAAGAAGCCAAGAAAATCGGAGATATAAAATTTTTAGCCCAAGGCACTTTGTATCCGGATTTAATCGAAAGCCGCTCCTTTAAAGGTCCTTCGGCTACGATTAAATCTCATCACAATGTGGGCGGGTTGCCCGAAGTTATGAATCTAAAATTAGTAGAGCCGTTGAAGGAATTATTCAAAGATGAGGTTAGAGAATTGGGCAAAAAATTGGGAGTGCCGGAAAAATTACTCAAAAGACATCCTTTCCCTGGTCCGGGCCTGGCTGTCAGAGTAATAGGGGAAATAACTGAACAAAGATTGAATCTATTGAGGGAAGCGGATGCCATCTTTATGGAAGAGTTGCAAAATTCCGGCTCTTACGACCAGGTCTGGCAGGCGTTTTCGGTTCTGCTTCCAGTTCAAACTGTGGGGGTGATGGGGGATGAAAGAACTTATGAAAATGTGGTGGCTTTACGAGCCGTGACCTCTTTAGACGGAATGACGGCTGACTGGGCCAAACTCCCTTACGATTTGTTGCAAAAGATCTCCAACAGAATCATAAACGAAGTCAAAGGAATCAATCGAGTGGTGTATGATGTCAGCTCTAAACCTCCAGCTACCATTGAATGGGAGTAAGAATACAATAAAATGATTAGTCTTAAAGGTAAGGTTGCTTTAATCACCGGGGCTTCCAGAGGAATCGGGAAAGCTTGTGCGCTTTATTTTGCCAAAGCGGGTGCTGACGTAGTGATAAATTATAATAAGACAAAAAATCTGGATAAAATAGTCAAAGAATGTGAAATGTTTGGAGTGAGGGCAGTGCCATTTAAAGCAGATATTTCTTCTGTGTCTGACTGTAAAAAAATCGTCGCCTCCACAATTAAAAATTTTGGCAGAATTGACATCTTGATCAACAATGCCGGGGTCTGGACTTATGCCCCCATTGATAAAATGACGGATAAGATTTTGAATGAAACTCTGGATGTCAACTTGAGAGGGGTGTTTTATCTTACGCGAGAAATCGTCCCTTTCATGAAAAAGCAAAAGTCGGGCAATATTATCAATATTTCCTCCACGGCCGGTCAAAGAGGAGAGGCCGAGCATTCACATTATGCCGCTACCAAAGGTGCTATTATCAGCCTGACCAAATCTTTAGCCACAGAACTTGTTTTCTGGAATATCAGAGTCAACTGTGTGGCTCCGGGCTGGGTTAATACGGATATGAGCAAAGCCGCCCTACGAAGTAAAGAGAGTAAAAAAATTTTAAGCACCATCCCTTTGAAAAGAGTCGGCACTCCGGAAGAAATCGCCGGGGCAGTTTTATTTTTAGCCAGTGATTTATCCAGCTTCATCACCGGAGAAATTTTGAATGTCAACGGCGGTGCGGTTCTGTGCGGGTAATTATTAAAATCTGGTTGTAGCTTGACTTTTTGCACTTTTCAGGTTTATTTTACCCTCAAGTTATGAATCTGAATCAAATCTTAGAGCCCGTCCAGGATGAATTAAGTTCCTTCGAAACCAGATTTAAGGAAGTTTTATCCGGTGAGTCCAGCTTTATCTGGGAAATCTCTCAGCATCTTTTAGAAAATCACGGCAAAAGATTAAGGCCGGCTTGCGTTTTGTTAGTTTCCAAGGCTTTCGGAGAGAAAAGCGAAAGAGGGATCGAAACCGCGGTGGCTTTAGAGTTAATACACACCGCCACCTTGTTGCATGACGATGTCATTGACCAGTCGCCTACCCGCAGGGGAGAGATGACAGTCAGCTATAAATGGAGCAACTTGGTATCGGTCTTGATGGGGGATTATCTGTTTGCCAAAGCATTCAAAACCTTGGTAGGAATTGACTCACCTCCCATAATGAAAACAGTCTCTTCCGCCACAGAAAGGGTCAGTATCGGGCAATTAAACGAAATCAAAGAATCCAAAAATTTTTCTTTGGCTGAAGGAGATTATCTAAAAATAATTTCCGACAAGACCGCTTCTCTTTTTGCCGCGGCCTGTGAATCCGGCTGTATCTTACATCAGTCCGACCAAAAGCAAATTGCCGGCTTTAAAATTTACGGCCAAAATTTCGGCATGGCTTTTCAAATCGTGGATGATTTGTTGGATATAATCGGTAACCAGGAAAAAACCGGCAAAGAAGTGGGAACCGACTTAAGAGAAGGTAAGGTGACCTTACCCTTGATATATTCTTTGCAGCAGGAAGCACCTGAAAAAAGAAAAAATATCCTTAAATATCTGGAAAACGGCTACAGTAATTCCAGCTTCGAGAAAGTGGTTTCATTTATTCAGGAAAAAGGGGGTACGGTTTATTCCCAGAAGAAAGCTTCTGAATTCGGTCAAAAAGCTTTAGAGTCCATCCAATTTTTGCCTGACTCCATCTATAATAAATCCTTGAAAGATTTAGTGGCTTTTGCTTTGAAGCGTGATAAATAAAGAGGTAGGGTTATCCCTCCATAATTCTAGTCCGTATTCTCTATATGAGTTTTGATTTTCACACCAACTGGTTGAGTTTACTTTTTTTAATTATTGCCTTTTCTTTCCTTATTTTTCTGTTGTATAGAGCTACATCTCCTCCTTTGACTGCCAAGAAAAGATGGCTTTTATCCATTTTGCGGATTTTGGCATTGGCTTCGATTTTTTTAGTAGTGGCTAGCAGCATTTTTAGCTTCACTTTCAAACAAAATCTGACTCCTACGCTGGCAGTTTTAATAGATAATTCCTCCAGTATGAATTTTACGGACCAAGATGGCAGCCGAAAAAAAGTTTTGGAATCGATTTTAGCTTCTGATTTTTTAAAAAAATTTCCAGTTAATATCAACCTGACCCATTACCATTTTTCTGATACGCTGGTGAAATCAAGCTCCGCTGACAAACCGAATTTAGAAGGGAAATCAACTTCCCTCGGAAACGCCCTTTCATACTTGAAAAATGAAGTAAAAGAGAAAAACGTTGTAGGAGCTTTGGTTTTGTCCGACGGGGGAGATAATTTTGGCCCAGACCCAATTAAAGTTTCCTCTGAACTGGACTTTCCGGTTTACACCGTCGGAATCGGCTCCCAGGCTTTTCCACAGGATGTGGCGATTGAAGAAATTATCTACGACGAGATTGTCTACAAAGATAATTCAACACCGATTGAAGTGTCGGTTATGAGTTATGGCTTCGCCAATCAAAAAGTTCCGGTGGAAATCAGAGAAAATAAAAATCTGTTGGCACGACAGGAGATTCAGCTTTCCGGTTCCGGACAAAATCAGAAGCTGGTTTTATATCTATTTCCCAAAGAAGAAGGTTTACACCGATATAATCTGTCTTTGCCGCATTTGTCCGGAGAATTAAATTATAAAAACAACCAAAGAAGTTTCAGCTTAAAAGTTTTGAAAAGTAGAGTAAAAGTTCTGGCTTTTACCAATAACTTGAGCTGGGAATTTACTTTTTTGAAAAGATTTTTAGAAAGCCAAAAAAATTTAGACTGCAGTTTCGTGGCATACGGAATGAACCAAAAACCCTTGACCAAAGAATTTCCCAGAACAGAAAAGGAATTGGAGCAGTATGACCTTTTGATTTCGGTCAATTCTTCAATTGACTTTTTCCGAGGCAAAGAAGAAAGATTGAATACTTGGGTTTTAAAAAATGGGAAATCAATTTTAATGCTACTGGGCCCGGAAGCACCCGCTTTAGCCAGGTTAAACCCCAATTTTAAATTTTTTCCTGGTAAGCTAAATCCCGCCAAAGCAGGCTTTGTCAATTTTCAATTGCAACTGACTCTGGAAGGGAAATTTAATCCTATAACCAATTTGGCATCTTCAGAATCAGGAAACTTAAAAATCTGGTCCAGTCTTCCTCCATTTTTGGGGATAGCCCAAGTTGAATCTGTGCATAGCGATGCCAAAGTTTTGGCAGCTTATTCGATTTTGCCGGGTGAAGAGGATTTGCCGGGCATTGTAATTAAAAATTTTCCTTCCGGCGGGAAAGTTATGGCCACCCTGGCTTATCCTTTTTGGAGGTGGGATTTTTTGCAGTGGGGATTCGGGAACAATAATCAAAGTTACCAAACCTTCTGGGGTAATTCCATACGCTGGTTAACTGCTCCGGAAGAGAAAGAGAAACTCTTTGTCAAAACCGATAAACTCATTTACCAATCTGGTGAAAAAGTGAATTTTCAGGCCCAGATTTATAATGAATCGTTTCAGAAAATCCCAGGTGCGGAAATTCAGGTTAAAACCGGATTAAGATTTGAAAATAAGAACCAGGTAGTGTCTGACCTGATATTAACGGAGAATGAACCTGGAAACTATAAAGGTGAACTTACAGCCATTCAACCTGGCAGGTATTTTTATGAAGCCAGTATAAAAAAAAATGGAAAGCTCTTAGGAACTACCAAAGAGGAATTTGTAGTAGACGAATTTAGCTTAGAAGACCAGAGCTTGACTATGAATAAAAAACTTTTGACCCAAATTGCAGAAGTTAGCGGAGGTAAGTATTATAATCCGGAAGAGTTGGAAAGCTTCAGCAAAGATTTAAAATTAGAAAAAAAGATTCTAGAGAAAAAGAGAACTATCCAGCTTTGGAATCATCCTGTGCTTTTGATCTTTTTTATATTCTTTATCAGCCTGGAGTGGTTTATCCGCAAGAAAAATCAGCTCCCTTAAAATGACTCCCACTTTAAGTTTATTGCTTGGGTTTCTTGTCACGGGAGTCATTGTTTTCTATTCTTACAAGTTGAGGTTTTTGACTTTTTCGGGTGCTATAACTTCCGCAGTCGTCGGAACCGTGGTCTTGGGACTGGGTGGTTTAAACTGGGGCATAGTTTTATTATGGTTTTTCTTTTCTTCCAGCCTTCTTTCCAAAATCGATAAAAAAGAAAAAAACAGATTAAGCTTGCCCTGGGCCAAGGGAGATAGAAGAGATACCTGGCAAGTTTTGGCTAATGGTGCCGTGGTTTTGCTACTTGTCATTTGCCACAAAATTTCACCTGAACCAATCTGGTATATTCTCTTTATTTCAACTATGGCCGCGGTTACGGCTGATACCTGGGGAACAGAGATGGGGGTTCTGTCAAAATCATCCGTGCGTTCAATATTGAATTTTAGAAAAGTGCCCAAAGGAACCTCCGGAGGAATTACTTTACTGGGGAGTTCAGCTTCTCTATTAGGAAGCACAAGTGTTGCGCTTCTAGGAATTTTGTCTCCTTTTGCCACTTATGAAATTAAACCGCAGGCAATTTTTTTAGTCACTCTGGCTGGATTCTCGGCCAGTCTGATTGATAGTATCGCCGGTGCTACCATCCAAAGTCGGTATGTCTGTCCGGTTTGTTCCGACCTCACCGAAAGCAAGGTCCATTGTAATCAGAAAACCAGCTTGAAATCTGGATTAAAATTTGTCAATAATGACCTGGTTAATCTTATTTGTTCTGTTTTCGGTGCCTTATTCGGATATATATTTTTCTCCTGCCAAAACTTTTCCTGAAGAAATCTTCTTGCTAAAAATCATTTATTTTATAATTTAGGTTTGTCTGAAGGAGAAAAGTGCCTAAAATCAGCCATATACATGCCAGAGAAATTTTAGATTCCAGGGGAAATCCGACCGTGGAAGCAGAGGTGAGGCTAGAAGATGGCTCTTTTGGCAGGGCTGCTGTCCCATCTGGCGCTTCTACCGGTAAAACCGAAGCTTTAGAGCTAAGGGATGGCGACCTCAAGAGATTTTTGGGGAAAGGGGTGCAGAAAGCAGTTAAAAATATAAATGAGGTTATCTCCCAAGAAATAATCAGAGCTGGACTGGATGCAACCGAACAAAGCAAGTTAGACAACTTATTGATCAAGATGGACGGAACAGAAAATAAGAGCAGGCTGGGAGCCAACGCTATCCTGGCGGTTTCTTTAGCAGTCTGTCAGGCCGCCAGTGCATGCAAAAAGTTACCCTTGTATAAATATTTAGGAGGAGACAAAGCCAAGGTTCTACCAGTCCCTTTGCTGAATCTTATCAACGGTGGTGCCCATGCTGACAATAATTTGGAGTTTCAGGAATTTTTCCTCATTCCGGCCGGAGCTCCATCGTTTAAAGAGGCCATCCGGATGGGGTCGGAGGTTTTCCATACTTTAAAAAAAATTCTGCACGCTAAAAATCTTTCGACTGCTGTGGGAGATGAAGGGGGTTTTGCCCCGGATTTAAAAAGCAATAAAGAAGCTTTGGAGTATATGCTGGAAGCAATTTTAAAAGCCGGCTATAAACCCAACCAGGATGCGTATCTAGGATTAGATGTGGCGGCCTCGCAGTTTTATGATGTAAGTAAAAAAGTTTATGTTTTGGAAAATGAAAAAAAAAGTTTTACTTCAGCTGAATTCATAAGTTATTATGAAACTTTGCTTGAAGAATTTCCTATCATCTGTCTGGAAGACCCTCTGGCAGAGGAGGATTGGGAAGGCTGGCAGCTTATGACCAATAAATTGGGGAATAAAGTTCAGATTGTGGGTGATGATATTTTTACCACCAATCTCAAATTATTCAAAAAGGGGATTGAGAAAAAGTGCGCCAACTCAATCTTGATAAAATTAAATCAGATAGGGACTTTGACGGAAACCCTGGAAACTATCGAGTTAGCTAAAAAATCAGGGTACACCCAGGTTATCTCCCACCGCTCCGGAGAAA
>Ga0326597_10007744_pt1 | contig 14567 bp, 14 predicted proteins | sample RVTome_12_FD_203789 | JGI IMG/M metagenome (GOLD analysis project Ga0326597, IMG submission 203789) | Soil microbial communities from uranium-contaminated site in the Upper Colorado River Basin, Wyoming, United States - RVT100D185 | ecosystem: Environmental > Terrestrial > Soil > Contaminated >... | reverse complement strand
GCCAGGGCCTGCGTCAGGGCGGCGTACCCTCCCCGCTTCACCCACCCGGCGTACGTGCGGGCCTCCGCGTCCCCGAAATGCCGGGACAGGACCACGGTTTCCTTCGGGTGCGGCGCGTGTGGGAAGCCCATTAGGGATACCTCTGCAGCAGCCCGGGCACGTTCTCCGGGGTCACGCTCTCGATGAAATCGTCGTCGATCAGCACGGGCGTCGCGAAGCCGCAGGCGCCGAGGCACTCGACCTCGACGACCGTGAACCGCCCGTCGGGGGATGTGGCACCCAGCTCGCGGCAGCCTGTCTGGGTGAGGAACGCGTCGATCACGCCTTCCGCGCCGCACAGGTTGCAGGGCGTCGTCGTGCAGACCTGGATGAAATGCCGGCCGACCGGGTGCTGGTGGTACATGGTGTAGAAGGTGACGACGCCCTTGACGTAGGCCGCCGTGAGATCGAGCACCTCGGCCACCTCCCCCATGGCGGCGTCCGAGATCCAGCCGCGCGCCTCCTGCACCAGCCACAGCGCGGGCAGCAGGGCGGCGCGCTTGGTGGGATACCGGGCGCGGATCGCGTCGAGCCGCGCGCGGCGATCGCCGGTGAACACGGGCTGATCGTCGGCGGTCGCTTGCATCAGCGGTCGACCTCCCCCATGACGATGTCCACGCTCGCGTTGATGGCGATCAGATCGGACAGCAGGTGCCCCTGCGACATCTTGGCCAGCGCGGAGAGATTGATGAACGCCGGCGGTCGGACCCGCCACCGCACCGGCTTGGCCGTCCCGTCGGACACGAAGTAGTAGCCGAGCTCCCCCTTGGGGCTCTCGATGGAGCAGTAGGCTTCCCCGACGGGCGCCGGCACGCCTTCCATGACCTGCTTGAAGTGATGGATCATGGACTCCATGTCGGTCATGGCCGCGTGCTTGGGCGGCAGGATCACGCGATGGTCCGCCACGTTGATCGGGCCGTCGGGCAGGCGGTCGAGCGCCTGCTCGAGCAGGCGCACCGACTGGAGGACCTCCTCGAAGCGCACGAGGTACCGGTCGTACACGTCGCCGTGCTCGCCGATCGGGACCTCGAAGTCGTAGGTCTCGTAGTCGAGGTACGGCCGGTCCTTGCGCACGTCGTAGGCCACGCCGCTGGCGCGCAGCATGGCCCCGGACATGGACATGTTGATGGCTTCCTCGGCGGTGAGCACGCCGATTCCCTGCGTGCGCCCGGCCCAGATGCCGTTCCGGGTCAGCATCCGGTCCACCTCCGCCATGACCGTCAACAGACTCCGGCAGTGGGCCCGGAGGTCGGCCTCGAAGCCGTCCGGGATGTCGGCCATCAGGCCGCCGATCCGGGTCAGGCTGGTGGTGAGCCGCGCCCCGGTCCACGCTTCCTGGAGGTTGTAGAACTTCTCGCGCTCCTGGAACATCCAGAGGAACGGCGTGATGGCGCCGATGTCGATCCCGGTGGTGCCCAGCCAGACGAGGTGCGAGATGATGCGGCTGATCTCGCACGCGATCACCCGAAGCACCTTGCAGCGCTCGGTGATCTCGATGCCCATGAGCTTCTCGACCGCGAGCGCGAGGCACACGTTGTTGGCCATCGGCGCCAGGTAATCCATGCGGTCCGTGAGCGGCACGATCTGGTTGTAGTGGCGGTATTCGCCGAGCTTCTCGAAGCCCGAGTGGAGGTAGCCCACGTGCGGGATCACCCGCACGACGACCTCGCCGTCGAGCTCGACCACCAGCCGCAGCACGCCGTGCGTGGCCGGGTGCTGAGGACCGATGTTGAGGAGCATGTGCTCGCCGCCGAGTCGCGGGGCCTCCTCGACCGCGGTGGCCCCCGGCGTCTCGAACCCCAGGGGCACGGTCACCGGCAGGCCGCGCTCGTCCAGGCCGGTCGTGCCGAGCGCCACGTCGAGCGTCCGTTTCACGGCCATCACCGGCCTCCCGTCGCGTCGGGAATCCGGCCCCGCTCGCCCCGCGCCAGGCGCGCCCGCATGTCCGGCGGGAGATCGTGGTACCCCTCGGCGATCCCCAGCTCCTCCAGCGAGTAGTGGGCTTCGGGGTTGGCGTTGAGCGCCTGGCGCACCTGCTCCGACCGGGAGAAGCGACCCCGCAGGGGGAAGTCTTTCCGGAGCGGATGCCCCTCCGCGTACGTCTCCCACATGAGGATACGCCGGAGGTCCGGATGGCCCCGGAAGGTGATGCCGAACATGTCGTAGACCTCGCGCTCGAGCCAGTCGGCCCCGGCCCACAGCGGCACGACGGAATCGACTTCGAGCGGCGCGTCCTTCGGAAGCGCCGCCTTGACGCGGAGTCCCACCTTCCGGTCGAGCGAGAACAGCTCGTACACGACCTCGAGCGGCAGCTCGGCGTCGCGGTACTCCACGGCCGTGACGTCCACGAGGTAGTTGTAGACCTGGTCCGGCGTGTCCTTGAGCCAGGCGAGGATCTCCCGAATCCGCCCGGGCGCGATGGTGACGATGGTGTCGCCGCAGGACTCGGTCACGCGCCGGATCGCGGGACCGAACTGGCGCCTGAGGGCGTCCGCCGACGGGTTCATGGCCGCCTCACGCGGAACGGGTCTGATGCAGCGAGTTGCCGAACGGCTCCGACAGCTCGTCGATCCGTTCCGGGGCGAGCGGCAGGCCGTGCGCGTCGAGGCTCCGTTCCGCCCGGATGGTCGGATCCGCCAGCGTCTCGCCGCGGATCTTCTTCTGGAGCAGCAGGATTCCGTACAGCAGCCCCTCCGGACGCGGGGGACATCCGGGCACGTAGACATCCACGGGGACCACCGTATCGATGCCCTGCACCATCGCGTAGTTGTCGAAGATGCCGCCCGACGACGCGCAGGCGCCCATCGAGATGACCCACTTGGGTTGGGGCATCTGGTCGTAGATCCGCCGGATGACGGGCGCGAGCTTGAACGGCAGCCGGCCCGCGCACAGCAGCACGTCCGCCTGCCGCGGCGAGAAACTCATCCGCTCCATGCCGAAGCGGGAGATGTCGTACCGCGACGCGGCGGCGGCCATGAACTCGATGGCACAGCAGGCGGTTCCGAACGGCATGGGCCAGAGGCTGTTGGAGCGCGCCCAGTTGACCAGGAAGTCGACCCGCGTGGTGAGCCAGTTCGGCGAGACCTGCGAGAGGACGCCCCGGGTGCCGGGCTCCGGTGTGGCGATCACTCCCATTCGAGCGCCCCCCGTTTCCATATGTAGAGGTAGCCCACGCCCAGAATCAGGATGAACACCGCCATCTCGACCAGCCCGAACAGGCCCAGGCGCCGGAACGCCTGCGCCCAGGGAATCATGAAGACGGCTTCAAGGTCGAAGACGATGAACATCATCGCGACGAGATAGAACTTGACGCTGAAGCGGTCGCGCGCGCTGCCCAGCGGCGGCATCCCCGATTCATACGGGATGCCCTTTACCAGAGTCGGCCGGCGGTGGGACAGGATCTGCGAGAGGATGACGAAGGCGGCTCCGTTGAGCACCACGAAGCCCATCAGCATCAGCAGCGGAACGTACTCACGGAGCATTCCTACACCCTTGGCGCGTGAATCTCGTGAAAAAATTCACTTGCTCAGAGGGCGGAAGTTACCTAGGCTTGAAACGGGGTGTCAAGCAAATCCAAGTGGCATAACGGCTAAGGTCGCGTATCTTACGCGCGCGACCCGACGCCCCCCCTTTCCCCGCCGGAGACGTTCCCCCGATCCATGTCCATCAAGTCCGATCGCTGGATTCAGCGCATGGCCCGCGAGCACGGGATGATCGAGCCGTTTGCGGAAGCCCAGGTGCGCGACGGCGTGATCAGCTTCGGCGTGTCCTCGTACGGGTACGACATGCGCGTGGCCGACGAGTTCAAGATCTTCACGAACGTGCACTCGACCGTGGTGGACCCCAAGCACTTCGACGCGCGGTCGTTCGTCGAGTACCGGGGGGACGTGTGCGTCGTTCCCCCGAACTCCTTCGCCCTCGCGCGGTCCATCGAGTACTTCCGGATCCCCCGCGACGTCCTCACGATCTGCGTCGGAAAGAGCACGTACGCCCGGTGCGGCATCATCACGAACGTGACGCCGTTCGAGCCGGAGTGGGAGGGGCACGTCACGCTGGAGATCTCGAACACGACGCCCCTGCCGGCACGGATCTACGCGCACGAGGGGATCGCGCAGGTCCTGTTCTTCGAGGCGGACGCGGACGACGTCTGCACCACCTCCTACGCCGACAAGCGCGGCAAGTACCAGGCGCAGCGCGGAGTCACGCTGCCCCGGATCTGACGGAACGCCCATGGCAGTCGTCCGGTGTCCGACGCACAACGTCCCGTACAACGACGAGAATCCACGGGGCTGCCCCGCGTGCTGGCAGGAGAAGATCGGGGACGACCCGGCCGAGCTGATGCGCGAACTCGCGCGGGCCTCGAAGTCCATTCCCCGGATCGAGATCCTGCCGCCGCCCTCGGAGGACGAGCTTCCCCCGATGCCGCGGCTGACCACCGGCGCCTGGCCGGGGCCGGTCACCCAGCCACCCCGCGTCCCCACACCTGAGCCGACGCAGCTGGAGCGGTTCGGCCGATTCCTCCGCGAGAATCTCACCGCGGTCGTCGGAACGACGCTGGTCGTGGTCGCGGCCGGCCTCATGTGGCTGGTCAGCAGGCCGACCTTCACGCCGGCGCTGCTGCCGCCCGCCGCCGTGGGCGACGCCCTGCCCTTCCCCGTGGCACCCAACACGCCCATCATCGGCGCCTTCGCGCTCCTGGGCCCCCGCACGCCGGACGTGAATCCCGACAGCCCTACCCTCGCGCGGTATGACTTCGGGCGGGGGACGTTCGTGGATGTGTTCAATGGCGTAGTGTACGCGGTGAGCCTGGATCTGCCGGATCGGAATTGGGAGGGCAATCGCGTGAGCACGGAAGAAACACGCGCGCGTGGGACGCTCGCCCTGCTCGGGCCCGTGACCGACGAGGAGCCACTGGCCGCGGCCCCGTTCCCGTTCGGCGGGTACCTCGCCTATCGCAGCGTCAACGACCTGCCGCGGCGGCGCCTGAGTGCAGCGGTCCGGCCGCCCAACGGCTGTTACGACATCCAGGTGGAGCTCGCGCCCCGCATCATTGGCACCACCACCCGTGGTGACGAGACCTTCGTCGCCGTGGGTCGGCGCGGCAGCAGCGCCACCTGGGTCGTGCACCGCGTCCGCGTCGTGTCCCGCGCGTTGCGGGGCCCCTACGCCGGTCCCCCGGCCTGTGATGCGCCGTCGCTCCACGCCGGGCCAACACCAACTCCGGAGCCCTGATGATTGATTCCCGCTTCTTCCCCACGCTGCTGCTGGCCGCGGTCGCCTGCGGCCCGGCTGAGCAGGCGTCCGACCAACCCCACGCCGACGTGCCGATGGCCACTGCCATGGACATCGCCCAGGTGGGGTTCGCGACACCCGAGGCGGTGCTGCACGACACCGCGGCGGACGTGTACCTCGTGTCCAACATCAACGGCGGCCCCGCCGACAAGGACGACAACGGCTTCATTGCCCGCCTTGCGCCGACGGGTGCCGTCCTGACCCTGAAGTGGATCGACGGCGCGGCGGACGGCATCACGCTGCACGGCCCCAAGGGCATGGCCATCCGCCACGACACGCTGTTCGTAGCCGACGTGGATGCCGTCCGGCTGTTCGACCGCACGACCGGCGCGGCACTCGCCGAGTGGCCGCTCGAGGGCGCGGCCTTCCTGAACGACCTCGCCGTCGGGCCGGACGGCACCCTCTACGTGACCGACACGGGTGTGGAGCCCGCCGCCGAAGGCGGACTCGTGCCCAACGGTCGGGACGGCATCTATCGCCGCGAGGGGGACCGGTGGGTGGCGGTGGTCACCGGCCAGGGCCTGGGGAACCCGAACGGGATTCTGGCCGAGAGCGGCGGGCTCACCGTCGTGACGTTCGTCTCGGGGGAGGCGTACACGGTGGATCCCTCCTCCGGCGAGCGGACCATGCTCTCCAAGCCGGCCGCCGGTGGCCTGGACGGCGTCGTTCGGCTGGCGGACGGTTCCCTGCTGATCGGGTCGTGGGGGGCGCGCGGCATCTATCGGCTCACCACGGCAGGCGCGTTCAGCATGCTGGCGGACACCGTGAACAGCCCGGCAGACATTGCGGTCGACGCCAAACGGGGCGCGCTGCTCATTCCGGACTTCGGGGAGGACCGGGTGCTGATCCGGCCGCTGCACTGAACCGGCCGACGCCCTGATGCCCTGAGGGCCGCCCCGTTCGTCCCACGCGGATGCCGTCGTCGCCGCCTGTGAGCCGCTCCCCCGCCGATCCCCGCATCGCGATCCGCGCGCTCGAGACGCACGCGGATTACGACGCGTGCGTCGCGCTCCAACGCGCCACCTGGGGGAACGACTTCCGGGAACTCGTGCCGCCCGCGATGCTCCAGGTGTCCCGCAAGATGGGCGGAGTCGTGGCGGGCGCCTTCGACGGCGAGCGCCTCATCGGGTTCGTGTACGGCATCACCGGCGTGCGGGACGGGGCGGTCGCCCATTGGTCGCATATGCTCGCCGTGGCCGAGGACTGGCGCGATCGGGGCATCGGACGGCGGCTCAAGGCGCACCAGCGAGCCGAACTGGAGGCCGCGGGCGTCTCCCGCATGTTCTGGACGTTCGATCCCCTGGTGGCGCGGAACGCCCACCTGAATCTCGTCCTGCTTGGCGCCCGGGTGGTGGAGTACGTGCGCGACATGTACGGTGACAACCCGATGAGCCGGACGGACAGCGTGATCGGGAGCGACCGGTTCGTGGTGGAATGGGAGCTGGGCGACGGCGGAACGGCGGAACGGCGGAACGATGGAACGACACGTGGCTGGGAAGGGCCGGTGATTCGGACCGTGTCTGATCCCCTGGCCGACACGGCGGGGGTGTCGGTCGCGGTGCCGAGCGATATCCAGACCCTCAAGCAGCGGGCTCCCGCAGACGCGCTCGCGTGGCGGGCCTCCACGCAGCGCGCCTTCGAGCACTATCTCCCGCGCGGCTACGCGGTGGTGGGATTCGCGCGCGGCACGGACGATGCCCCGCCCGTCTACCGGCTGGAGCGCCGATGACGCTCACCGTGACGCGGGTGACCCTCCAGGAGATCGCGCTGCCCCTGCGCGAGCCGTTCCGCATCTCCTCGGGCGTCGTGCAGGAGCGCCGGATCCTCCTGGTGCGCCTCGAGGACGCGGACGGCACCGTGGCGTGGGGCGAGTGCGTGGCGGGCGAGGCGCCGCACTACTCGCCCGAGACCGTTGACACGTGCCGGCACGCCATCCGCGCCTGGCTCGCGCCGCTGATGCTTGGCGCGCCGCTGGCCGATCCGGCCGCCGTGGCGCCGCGCTTCGACGCGGCCGTCCGGGGCCACCGCATGGCCAAGGCCGCGCTCGAGATGCCGGCCTGGGCCTTGGCGGCCGAGCGGCTCCACACGAGCCTCGCGATCCGGATCGGCGGCACCCGGGCCCGCATCGACGTGGGAATCTCGCTGGGCATCCAGGCGACCCCGGACGCCCTCGCCGGCAAGGCGGCGGCCGCCCGCGCGGCGGGCTACCACCGGATCAAGGTGAAAATCGCGCCCGGCGCCGATCTCGACTTCGTCGCGGCGGCACGGGCGGCGCTCGGCCCCAAGGTCGCCCTCTCGGTGGACGCGAACGCGGCGTACGAGCCGCGCGATGCCGAGCACCTAGCCTCGCTCGACGCCTACGGGCTGGTGATGATCGAACAGCCGCTCGAGCCCGAGGATCTCCGGAGACACGCGGAGCTGCAGCGCCGCCTCGCCACCCCGATCTGCCTCGACGAGTCCATCACGAGCCCCGCCCGCGCCGACGACGCCATCGCGCTCGGCAGCGCGAGGATCGTGAACATCAAGCCGGGGCGCGTGGGCGGATTCACCGCGGCGCGCGCCATCCACGACGTGTGCGCGGCGCACGACGTTCCGGTGTGGTGCGGCGGCATGCTCGAGAGCGGCATCGGGCGCGCGTACAACGTGGCGTTAGCCTCCCTGCCCAACTTCTCGCTGCCGGGCGACTTGAGCCCGAGCGCCCGCTACTGGGAACGCGATATCGTCCAGCCGGAATGGACCATGGACGGCGATGGGACCGTGCTCGTTCCGCGGAACCGGCCGGGGATCGGCGTCACGGTGGATCTGGGCCGGGTGGACGATCTAACGGTCGCGCGCGAGGAGATCGTGGCGTGACCGCACCATGGAGGACGGCGGTTCCGCCGGGGATCGCGGACGCGATCCTGGGACTGCGGCGGGACTTGCACCGGCACCCGGAGCGATCGTTCGAGGAGCACCGCACCGCCGCCCGGCTGGAGGAGGCGCTCCGCGCCATCCCGGGCCTCGAGATCCGGCGGGTTGCGGGCACGGGAGTCGTCGCGCGTCTGCGCGGGCGGTCACGTGCGGCGCCGGTCATCGCGGTGCGCGGGGACATCGACGCCCTTCCAATCCAGGAACAGACCGGGGTGGCCTGGGCGTCCGAGACGCCGGGCGTGATGCACGCGTGCGGGCACGACGTCCACGCGGCGTGGACCGTGGGGGCCGCGCACCTGCTGGCGGCGACGCCGGCCGAGGGGGACGTGGTCTTCCTGCTCCAGCCGGCGGAGGAGACCGGCCGTGGCGCGGTGGCCGTGCTCCAAGCCGGGGTCCTGGACGACGTCACCGCCATCGTCGGCGGTCACGTCGACATGCGGTTCCCGGTCGGCACGCTCGTGGCGCAGCCGGGCCCGCTCGCGGGGTCCACCGACGAGTTCCACATCATCGTCAGCGGCCGCGGCGGACACGCGGCCCGTCCGCACGAAACGCGGGATCCCGTGGTCGCCGCGGCGGCCATCATCTCGGCACTCCAGACGATCGTCGCGCGGCGGCTGGCGCCGGGAGAGCCGGCGGTGGTGACGGTCGCGACCGTCCATGCGGGCACCGCGTCGAACGTGATCCCCGAGGAGGCCGTTCTCTCGGGCACCTTGCGAGCCGTGCACCCGGGAACGCGCGCGGCGCTGCAGGACGACGTCGCTCGGACGGCGGAGGCGGTCGCGGCGGCACACGGTGTCCACGCCGCGGTGCGCGTCGTGACCGGGACACCCCCCATCGTCAACGCCGCCGGCCCGATCGCCTGGGCGCGGGAAGCGGCGCTCGCGGTGCTTGGCCCGGATCCGTTCCGGACGCTGCCTGAGCCCAATCTGGGCGGCGAGGACTTTGCGTTCTATCTGGAGCGGATTCCCGGGTGCTTCCTGCGGATCGGTGCCGGAACCGGGGATGGTCCCGCTCCACCGGCCCATACCCCGCGGTTCCTGCCCGACGAGGGCGCCGTGCTGGTGGGCGCAGCGGTGCTCGCCGAGACCGCGCGTCGGGCGGCGGCGGCGCTGGGCTGACCGCGTCGCGCGAGTTGACGGGGCCCGCCGTGACGAGGCGGCACCCCGTGCAGATCAGGGCGCGCTCGGCGGCGGGGAACGCCGCGCGGTCACCAGCATCACTGCGCCCAGGGTACCGGCCACCAGCGATGCGCCGAGGACGCCGACTTTGGCGTTGTCGAGGAGCGGCGTGTCACCGAAGGCGAGTGACGCGATGAACAGCGACATGGTGAACCCGATGCCCGCCACGACGCCCACGCCCACCAGCTGACGCCACGTCGCGCCGGCCGGGAGCTCCGCGATCCCGATGGCGCTCGCGAGCCACGCGAACGCCACCACCCCGATCGGCTTGCCGACGATGAGGCCGAGCACGATCCCGAGCGTCACCGGGTGCGTAACGGACTCCAGTACGCCCGCGCCCAGGACCACGCCGGCATTGGCCAGGGCGAACACGGGCATGATGACGAACGCCACCCACGGGTGGAGCGCGTGTTCCAGCCGCTGGAGCGGCGCCTCGATCTCCTCGATCACGGTGGCAAGACCAAGCACCACTTCGTGCTCCCTCGACGAGAGCCGGTGCACGCCGGGCTCGACATCCAGCACCTCGAAGGCATCCAGCAGCTCCCGGCTCCGGGCACGAAACGCGCCGGTGTTGATCCGCGCCGTGGAGGGGATGGTGAGCGCCGCGAGGACCCCGGCAAGCGTCGCGTGGATGCCGGACTGGAGGAACGCGACCCAGAGGGCCACCCCCAGCACTAGGTAGAGCCCCACGTGCCGGACGCGGGCAACGGACAGGAGCACCATGACGACGAAGATCCCGAGACCCGCTTGCAGGGCCGCCAGGTTCAGTTCCGCCGTATAGACGAGCGCGATCACGAGCACGGCACCGAGGTCGTCCACGATGGCCAGCGCCGTGAGGAACACCTTGAGGCTGGTGGGCACGCGACTCCCGAGCAGCGCGAGCACGCCCAGGGCAAACGCGATGTCCGTGGCCATGGGGATGCCCCACCCATGGCTGCCGGGGCCGCCGAGGTTCAGACCGAGGTAGATGGCCGCCGGAACCACCATGCCGCCGATCGCGGCCGCCACGGGCAGCGCCGCGCGGCGCCGTCCGGCGAGCTCGCCGATCAGGACCTCGCGCTTGATCTCGAGACCCACCACGAAGAAGAAGACCGCCATCAGACCGTCGTTGACCCAGAGCAACAACGGCTTGGCAATGCCGAACACGCCGACCCCCACCACGACCGGTGTGCTCCACAGCCCTTCGTACAGGGAGGCCCAGGGCGAGTTGGCCCACGCGAGCCCGGCGGCGGCCGCGACCAGGAGCACGATGCCCCCGGCGGCTTCGAGCCGGGTGAATTCACGAAAGGCGCGGGGGATGGGGAGGCCGGCGCGAGGAATCATCCGGGGCTTCCGGTCGGCGGGTCGCCCGGAGGCGCCGCGCGCTCGATCCGCGCGCCGCGGCGTATCAGCAGGAGCCAGATCGCGACTGCTACCGTTGCCGTGACGACCGCGCCACCCACCATCATCCCGAGCCCCTGGCTCATCTTACCCGAGCGCTCCGCGATGACCGCCCCACCCCAGGCCCCCAGAAACGAAGCTGCCCACACCACGAGCGGCGTGAGCAGCCAGCCGATCCGTCGGAGCTGATGGCGCCGGGGGTCATTCACCGCCGGGCGGTGGCCGCCGCCAGCGCCACGTGCACGACGAGGCCGACCGCAAAGGCCAGTGCCACGCTCGCCGCATGGAACGGAAGGAGCCGCACGGCCACCCCGAGCCCGAAGAGCGCGACGGCAAGGCCGGCGGTGAGGAGGCCGATCACGAGCGGCATGGGCTCGCGGCCTCCGCGCGCGACGATGGCGACGATCCACGCGCCGAGCCAGGCGAGCACGGCCGATCCCATCCACCAGACGGGGATGTACCAGAACCCGCTGCCGCCCCCGATCTCGTCCCAGCTCCAATGGTACAGGTTCGCGGGGCGGAGCATGGCCGTGTCGATCACCGTGAACACGAGCGCCCCCAGCAGGCCCACCATGGCGGCCCACGCGATCCCGTCCACGGTACGCGGCCGGGTCGAGAGGCTCGGCACGAAGCTGAACACCACGCCACCGAGCGTGAGGAGGAGGCCCTGAACGACGACTTCCGCCGGCCCGCTGAGTGCGCGCGCGAGCAGCGCGAACGCCACGACCCCCACGGTCGTGAGGATCCCGAGCCGGATTCCTCCGAGCAGGATGACGCGGACTTCGGAGCGGTCCGCCGAGGGCTGTGCGGCTGCGGTCATGAACGTGGTCTCGGTGCGGGAATCGGGAGGAAGGTAGCGGCCGCCGAAGGCGAGTTCAACCGCGGACGAAGAAGGCCCGCTCCGCCGTCGCCGTCTGCGATGTCCGAGTGTCCGTCACGCGCACCCGCGCCACGTGCACCCCCTGCGTCCCCTCGGTGACCCCGACGGCCAGACCGAGGCCCAGCGGCCCCTCCCCGGCCGGTACCGTCAGGTGGTACCGCAGCTCCAGGGTCCCGGGCCGCTCCCGCGCGTCGGCCGCCACGTGTCCGAGCTCGCGCACGAACACGCGCTCTGCCCGCACGTTGACGACCTCGAAGTGCACCTCCAGGCGATCGGCCTCCAGGTCTTCGGCCACGAGGCCGTACAGCTCCCAGTAGAACCGCAGGTCGTCTCCGGCGGCCACCGTGAGCGCGGGGTGGACCGTGACCGGTGGCCGCCCGCGGATGCGCCGGGCCCACCGGTCGTCCCCGAAGTGCAGCTCGTCCACCAGCATCAGATCCGAGACGACGCGGCCGGCGGGCGGCGGCACGGTCAGGACGTAGCGCGCCCGGTCGGCCGTGCGGCACGCCCGGTCCAGCAGCTCCAGCGAGTAGACGTAGTCACCGGGGTGCGGCGCGAGGCGGTACATCTTCCGCGGGTGCTTCAGGGGATCCGGATCGATGACCCGCGACAGCTCGCGCATGCCGGTGTCGAGCAGGAAGAACCCCACCAGCGGACGGGCGGCGGCGCAGCTGCCCGGCCGCACGACGGCGTGCGTTTCCACGGAGGTGGTGTCCCCGCGGACATACTGGATCGTCTGGTGGTCGAACAGGTTCAGCGCGTCGTAGTCTTCCGACGCGAACCCGTGCGAGCTCGTGGGGTTCTCGGCGCTCCGCGCGGCGAGCGCGAGGTCCAGCGAGGTCTCGCCCACGCCCGAGTCGCTTTGCAGCAGCGTCTCGTGGATCCCCGGCGGGACCCACACTACGAGCGGCACCGTGCCCTCCGCCGACCCGATGATGGCGATGGCGAGGGGGACCCCGACCCGCACCAGACGACTCGCGAGGCCGAATTCTCCAAAGAGGTTCGCGCGATCGGCGCGGATCGCGAAGCGCCCGGCCATGTCCGCGAGCAGGACGCGGGCGCGGTGCGCGACCACGCGCTCGTTGTGCGGTTGGAGATAGAGCGGCCAGGCGGCGCGCCAGTACCACGGTGGCGGTGGCCTCGAGAGCACGGGCACGGAACGCGCCTGCCGGATGGGCCACCCCTGGGGACTTATCTCGGTGACGTAGATCGTCGTCGAGTCGCCCAGCAGCAACGCGAGGGACTGATCGAGCACCTCGAATCGCTGCGGAAAGGCCTCCATGGCGCGCGCCGCCAGGCCGCGGTGCCCTTCGAACTCGTGTCGCACTGCCCGCAGCTCGGCGTCCACGACGGAGTCGAGATCCCGGGTGAGCGGGGCACAACTCAGGTCCGTCGCGCGTAACAGGGCGCACGCGGTCACCCGCAGCCGCTCGGCAAACTCGTTGAAGGGCCACGGACTCGGCCGCAGATCGTTGAGCGAAACCCACAGACTATCCAGCGCCGGCCCTCGCGCGTCCTCCACGCGACGGAGCACGGGAAGGTCCGTAGGCGGCGCGCGGGGGAGGAGGCACGCCCGTCGGCACCAGGCCGAGGGATCCACCGATGGAAGGACCTCCACGTACACGTCGATGGAGGCGAGCCATCCGAGGGCGGCCGTCCATCGCGCCGCGGCCCGGAGGAGGGGATCCGGACGGGGTGACCACTCCGCCGCGTCGCGGAGCGTGAGGATCCAGGGCGGCGGCCGCTCGACGCCCGCTTGCCGCGTCAGGTCGCTCGAGCCCTCCTCGAGCGACCGGAGCGCGAGCAGCATCTCGATGGCCGCGGACCAGTCCACCTTCCCTCGCCGCTCCTGCCGCAGCTCACGCTCCCAGGCCACAGCCGCCGCGGCCTGCGTTGGGCTCCTGCCGATCCACCTGAGGAGGAGCAGGGCCGCGATTTCTTCGCCGGTGAGCAGGGAGTCCGGCGCGGCCAGCGCAACCAGGATGGCGACCGCGGCCGCGGTATCGGCACGGACGAGGGCCTGATGGGCGCCCTCGATCGTCGGGGGTGTCCCGACCGACAGCTGGAAGAGCGTGAGGAGTGCGAGCAGGACCCACCGCCTTGGGTTGGGGGCACCACAGCCTCCGCACCCTGAAGCTACCGGGGCGGCGCGGCTCCCGTCAGCCGCGGACGAAGAACGCCCGCTGCGCCCGCGTTACCTGGCCGGTTGCCGTGTCCGTCACCGTCACCCGGGCGATGTGGATCCCCCGCGTATCGGCGGGGAGCCCCACCGCGAGGCCCGATGTCAACGGGCCGCTTCCCGGTGGGACGTTCACCAGGTAGGCGACGTCCATCGTGGGCTTCGCCTCCGCCGCTTCCCTGGCGACCCGGGCGAGATCCCGCACGGCCACCCGCTGCTCCCGGATGTTCAGAATCTCGAACTCGATGCGCAGCCGTCCGGCCTCCAGCGTGTCGGAGTGGATCCCATACATCTCCCAGTAGAACCGCGCGGTCCCGCCCGCCGGGAACTCGAGCGCCGGCCGCAGGGTCACCGGCTGCCGATCGCGCAGCCGGTCCGCACCCCGATAGCCATCGCCGTAATGCAGCTCGTCGGCGAGCATCAGGTCCGAGAGGGTGGCACCCTCCGCCGGGGGGACCGTGAGCACGTACCGCGCGCGCTGGGCGCGGCGGCAGGCCGCGTCGAGCAGCTCGAGCGAGTACACGTAGCGGGCGGGATGCAGCGTCAGGCGGAGCTGCACGCGCCGACCGGCGTGCAGCTCGAGGACCGTGGTCCGTCGCAGCTCCCGCAGCTGCTCATCGAGCAGGAACAGTCCGAGCAGCGGACGGGGGGCCGCACACATGGGCTCCCCCCCCCACGCCGTGTACACGTCCACCTGTCGCCGTCCGTC
>Ga0326597_10007742_pt1 | contig 14569 bp, 9 predicted proteins | sample RVTome_12_FD_203789 | JGI IMG/M metagenome (GOLD analysis project Ga0326597, IMG submission 203789) | Soil microbial communities from uranium-contaminated site in the Upper Colorado River Basin, Wyoming, United States - RVT100D185 | ecosystem: Environmental > Terrestrial > Soil > Contaminated >... | reverse complement strand
CGTGCGGCAGCACCGGGTTGGGCGCGAACGCGGCGTACCGCGGCGCGTGCGCCATCTCGGGAAAGATCTCGAGATTGGGCTGGTGCACGTCGCGCCTGGAGGCCCACATGAGGCCGAACGACGCGAGAAACGCCGCGGCGAGCAGCGCGTTGAGGCGGCCGACCGGCATCTAGGGCACCTCCTCGAGTTCGCGCTCGTGGACTTCGACGGCGTGGTGACGCTCGAAGAGCCTCCGCACCCGCGCCACGTCGAAGGCGGCATCGCTCTGCTCGAGCAGCAGCACGAACCGGTCGTCGGTCACGCGGGGGTGCACGAGCACGGGCTTGCGCCACGGCCGCAGGTTCGCGACCAGGAAGTACGCGACGACCGTGCTGACCCCGGCGAAGAGCACCATCACCTCGAAGGTGACCGGCACGAACGCCGGCAGCGAGTTCCAGGGCTTGCCGCCCACGTTGATGGGCCACGACACGGCCGTCGTCCAGTACTCGAACCAGACTTTGAGAACCGCGCCGGTGAGACCCAGCACAAAGCACACCCAGGGCAGCCGGGACGGCGGCAGGGCCATGGCGGTATCGAGGCCGTGCACCGCGTAGGGCGTGTAGGCGTCGAGGATGGTCAGTCCCTCGCGCCGCGCCGCGTCGGTGGCGCCGAGGATGTCTTCTTCACGAGCGAAGACGCCCATCAGGGTTCGTACGGCCATGGCTACGCGTCCTGGCCGGCCGGCGCCGGCGTGCCGATGACGCCCTTCACCTCGGCGATGGCGATCACCGGCACGAAGCGGCAGAAGAGCAGGAAACAGGTAAGGAACAGGCCGAAGCTGCCGACGAGCGTCGCCACCTCGATGGACGTCGGGGCGTAGCCGGCCCAGCTCGAGGGCAGGTAGTCGCGGTGGAGCGACGTCACGATGATGACGAACCGCTCGAACCACATGCCGACGTTCACCAAGAGCGACAGGAGGAACACCAGGCCGAACCGCCGCCGGACCGCGCTGAACCAGAACAGCTGCGGCACCAGCACGTTGCACCCGACCATGATCCAGTAGGCCCAGGCGAACGGGCCGAGCGCGCGGTTGCGGAAGACGAACTGCTCGTACTGGTTGGCCGAATAGAGCGCCATGAAGAACTCGGTGGCGTAGGCGAACGCCACCATGCCGCTCGTCAAGATCACGAGCTTGCACATCACGTCGACGTGCCGCGTCGTGATGTACCGCTCGAGCCCCATCGTCGATCGGGCGACGAGCATCAGTGTGAGCACCATGGCCATGCCCGAGAAAATGGCGCCCGCGACGAAGTAGGGCGGGAAGATCGTCGCGTGCCAGCCCGGGATGACCGAGGTGGCGAAGTCCCAGCTCACGATCGTGTGGACCGAGACGACCAGCGGCGTGGCCAGACCGGCGAGCAGCACGTAGACGATCTCGTGGCGCTGCCAGGTGCGGGTCGACCCGTTCCAGCCGAGGCTGAAGATCTCGAGCAGCCGGCGGCGCAGCCCGGGTCGGGTCCGGTCGCGCGCCGCCGCCAGATCCGGCAGCAGGCCGACATACCAGAACACCAGCGAGATCGTGAAGTAGGTGCTGATGGCGAAGAAGTCCCAGACGAGCGGCGAGCGGAAGTTGATCCACAGTGAGCCGCGCGTGTTCGGGTACGGGAACATCCAGAAGGCCAACCAGGGCCGGCCCATGTGGATGACGGGGAAGATGCCCGCGCACATGACGGCGAAGAGCGTCATCGCCTCGGCGGCGCGGTTGACCGACGTGCGCCAGCGCTGGCGGAACAGGAAGAGGATCGCTGAGATGAGCGTGCCTGCGTGGCCGATGCCGATCCAGAACACGAAGTTCGTGATGTCGAACGCCCAGCCGACTGTCCGGTTCAGGCCCCAGGTACCGATGCCCGTGGCGATCTGGTAGGTGACCGCCGCCACGCCGAGCGCGAGGAGCACCAGCGAGACCAGGAGTCCGGCCCACCAGAGGGCGGTCGGCCGCGAGTGGAGCGGCCGGCAGATGTCCTCGGTCACCTGCGCGAGCGACGGGTCGCCCAGGATCAGCGGCTCACGAGCGGGATGCGCGAGGGCCTCATGCATGGTCGCTCTCGTCCGGCGCGGCGGCGCGGTTGCGCACGACGGCGAGATAGCCGATGCCGGGACGCTCGTTCAGCTCCTCCAGCACCTGGAAGTACCGGTCGTCCTTCACCAGGCTCGCGATCCGGCTCGTCGGGTCGTTCAGATCGCCCAGGACGATGGCCCGCGCCGGGCACGACTGCTCGCAGGCCGTCTGCACGGCCCCGTCGCCGACCGGCTCGCCGCGGCGCTTCGCCTCGATCTTGGCCTCCTGCAGCCGCTGCGCACACAGGCTGCACTTCTCCATGATGCCGCGCGTCCGCACGGTCACATCGGGGTTGAGCACGAGGTTCTCGCGATCGTCGGGTCGCGCGTAGGTGAACCAGTTGAACCGGCGCACCTTGTAGGGGCAGTTGTTGGCGCAGTAGCGCGTGCCGACGCAGCGGTTGTACACCTGCTGGCTCAGCCCCTCCTCGCTGTGCACGGTCGCCAGCACCGGGCAGACGGTCTCGCAGGAGGCGTTCGCGCAGTGCTGGCAGAGCATCGGCTGATGGACGACGTCGACCTCCTCGGCGGCGTCGGTGAAGTACCGGTCGATGCGCAGCCAGTGCATCTCGCGCTGGCGCCGCACCTCGTCCCGACCCACGACCGGGATGTTGTTCTCGACCTGACACGCGACCACGCAGGCGGAGCAGCCCGTACAGGCATGGAGATCGATGACAAGTCCCCACCGGCGGCCGGTGTAGGGATGATCGTCTGGCCACAGATCCTCGCGTTCGTGCTCCGGCGGACGCGGTTCCTCTTGTGACCGGAGTCCGGAGACCGTGGTCTCCCGGACGATCTGACGTGCGCCAGCCGGCGACACCCGGCGTGGCTCGATGATGGAGTGATGGCGCTGCGTGGTCGCGAGCTGGCGCGTGCGTCCGGTCGCGGCGATCGTGACCGTTCTCGTGGCATACCGCAGGGTGGCCTCGCGCAGCTCGATGAACGGCGAGACGCTCACGCCCACGAGGCCGTTGTCGCCTGTGGTGGGCGCCGCATCGAGCCACTGCGGGCCAATCCCGGCGAACCGGTCCGTGCCGCGCCGGCCGTAGCCGAGTGCCACGGCGACGACCTCGTCGTGCTGGCCGGGCTGCACGTAGACCGGCAGCTCGACGGTGTGCGTGCCGGCGCCGCCGACGGCGGCCTCCAGACGCACGACGTCGCCCTCCGACAGGCCCAGCCGGGCGGCCGTGGCGGGTGAGACGCACGCGTAGTTGTCCCAGGTGACCTTGCTGATCGGATCGGGCAGCTCGTGCAGCCACGGGTTGTTGGCGTGGCGGCCGTCGAGCAGACCGACCGTCGAGTAGAGCACCAGCGCCAGCTGGTTCGCCTGACGAGGCGCGGCCGGCGCGAACGGCGCGATGGTGTCAGCGGCGTTGGTGACGAACGAGGGAACCGCGCGCGGGCCGGGCGGCAGGGTCCTGACGCCGTCGTGCACCGTGCGGTCCCAGAACGCCTGGAACGTCTCGTCGGTTCGCGCGCGCGGGTACACCGCGGTCTCCCAGTGCGAGCGGACCAGATCGTAGGCCGACGCCTCCGCCGCGCCCTGCCACCTGGCGAGGCTCTCCAGGACGGACCGCGTGCCGCCGAGCGGATGGATGACCGGCTGACTCACGCTCACGATGCCGGCGATGGGCTCCGCGTCGCCCCACGATTCGAGCGGGTGGTGGTCGGGACACACGTAGGCGCAGGCTTCGGAGGTTTCGTCCGGCGCGCCCGCCAGGCTGACGGTGAGCGGCACCTTGCGCGCCAGGCTCGAAAAGGCCGCGAACGCCGGCAGATCCGACGCCGGGTCCGCGCCGATCACGAACAGCGCCCCGACGGCGCCCTCCTCCATCTCGTCGAGCAGGCGTCGCAGATCGCGGTCGAGCCCCTGCCTCTGGAACGACGGGCGCTCGGCAAGGTCGATCGTCGCGTCCGCGGCGTAGTTGCCGAGCCACTGATTGACGAGATTTACGAGCACCTGATCATCGACGGACTGGTTGCCGCAGACGACCAGGCTGCGCCCGCGCGTCGCGGACAGGCGGGCGGCCAGCTCGTCGAGCTCCTCGGCCGGGATCGGCGGCGCCGGGAGCGGACCGAGCGCGACCGCCGCGCCCGAGCGCTCGGCGACCCGGACGGCGAGGTGGCGCAGCAGCAGTCCCGTGTCGGCGGGCGCGATCCGGTGCCGGCGGTCGGCCTTGCTCCCGGTGACGGTCAGGATCGACTCCGCCTGCACGTGGTACGAGCAGCGGGGCGGCGTGCCCTCGAGCGAGCGCCCGTCGCGCCAGCCGTGGGTGAACTCGACCGGCGCGATCCAGGTGCCCAGGAAATCCGCCTGCACCCCGACGATCACCTCGGCGCGGTCGAAGCGGTAGTGCGGCAGCGTCCGGACACCGTGCGTCCGGTCGTGGGCCTCCAGGATGGCCGACGAGGACAGCGCATCGTAGGTGACGTGCCGCGCATCATCGAACGCGCCGACGAACCGGTCGATCGCCGCGCCGAGCGTCGGGCTGACGATGGTGCCGGTGAGCAGGCGCACCCGCTGGCCACGCCGCCGGACTTCGTCGAGGCCCGCGACGATCTCGCGATCGATCTCCTCCCATGATGTCGGCTGCCCGCGCCGACGCGGCGCACGATGGCGCCGGCTGTCGTAGAGCCCCAGCACCGACGCCTGACCGACGGCGCACAGGCCGCCGCGGCTCAGCGGATGCTGGGGATTGCCCTCGAGCTTGATCGGCCGCCCGTCCCGGTTCTTGACCAGCAGGCCACACGCCGCGCTGCACGCGCCACAGGTCGACGCATACCAGGTCGCCCGTCCCGGCGTGATCTCTTCCGGCTTGTTGAGGAAGGGGATGGCCCTGGTGACCGGGCCACGCTGACAGCCGGCCGCGAGCGTGCCGGCCAGGCTGAAGCCTGCGGCCTTCAGGAAGCTGCGCCGTCCGAGCGCGCCCGGCACCTCGGCGACCGGGACCAGCGGCTCGGGAAACTCGTCGGCGGCGGCGCGGAGGAACGCCTCGTCGCAGTCGCGCTCTTCGAGCGACTTCCAGTAGCGTCGCGCGGCGTTGTCCGACATCGCGTGGGTCCCTGTTCCTTTGTGGTCTCCGGCTTCCCGGCTACACTCTCCGTGCCCTCGCAGGCCGTCCGGGTTTCACCACGGCCTGCTAGAAATGACACGTCACGCAGTCGATCGACGCGCTCACCGGGTGGCCGGCTACCCCCTGGGCGTTCGAGTCCCGGTGACAGTTCACGCACCAGCCCATCGCCAGCGGCTGCACCTGCCGCACGCGCTCCATCGTCTCGACCCGTCCATGGCACGTCTGGCAGGTGACGCCCGAGGCGACATGCGGTCGATGATCGAAGTAGGTGAAGTCCGGCAGGTTGTACACCTTCACCCACGCGACGGGCGCCGGCGTCCGCGACGGATCGGGCTGCAGATCGTCGCCGAGGCCGAGCGCCGCGTAGAGCTTCGCGATCTCGGGCGAGATGATCCGGCGCGGCGTCCGGTTCTCCAGCTTGGCCAACTCGTCCTCGGCGCGCACCGCCCCGAGCGGCGCCGTCACGAACTGGTGGCAGTTCATGCAGGCGTTGACCGGCGGAATGCCGGCGTGGCGGCTCTTCTCGGCGCCGAAGTGGCAGTAGAGACAGGGAATCTGCAGGTCGCCGGCGTGCACGCGGTGCGAGTAGGCGATCGGCTGCACGGGTTCGTAGTCGGTGTGGTCGCCGGGCAGCCGCCAGTTGGCGATGCGCGGCGTGACGGCCAGCAGGTTGTAACCCAGGCCGACGAGCAACACGGCGGTGACCAGGCGGCTCGACATCGGCGCCCTCACATCGAGCGGCCGGCCGCCGTCGGCCGCCGGTACCAGCGCACGACCTGCGGCCGCCGCCACAGGTACGGATTCGGGATCACGAGCACGTGCACCAGGCGCGTGAACGGGAAGAACAGCACCAGCAGGTACGCGTTCACGATGTGCAGCTTCACCGCGAGCGGCAGCGCGCCAATCGCCGCGAGATCCGGCGACAGCCGGACGAGCGACCACAGGTACGGCGACGCGATCGACGCGAACCAGGACGAGCCCCACGGATAGACGATGGCGACGTAGATGCCGCCGAGGACCTGGAACAGCAGCAGCGCGAGCACGATCCAGTCGGCCGGCGTGGTCACCGTGCGCACCTTCCAGGCGCTGGCGCGCCGCATGATGATCAGCAGCAGGCCGACGAGCGTCAGGATCCCGAAGACGAGCGCGGTCGATTCCAGCACGTACAGCCGCAGCGGCCGGCTGTTCCAGGCCAGGATGCTGCCGGGGATCAGGAACGCCACGACGTGGCCGGCCAGCACGACCAGGATCCCGTAGTGGAACGGCACGAGGCCGAAGAAATGCTGCCGGTTCTCGAGGAACTGCGACGACAGGCTCGAGTAGGTGAACCCCTGGCCGCGGTAGCGCTGGATCGTGACCAGCAGGAACGTGAAGATCGCCACGTACGGCAGGATCCCGAACAGCAGCCCGTCGAGGTAGCCGACGAGGCTAAGCATGGGTGACCTCCGGTCCGGCAGCCACACGCGCGGCGAGCAGCCGCCGGATCGCCTTCATGAGCGGCAAAAACGGGCTCTCGCCCTGCTCGAGGGGGCCGAGCATCTTGTCGACCGCGGGAGTGAGCGCGTGGACCACGAGCAGATCGGCCTCGTCGGGGTCGAGCCTCGGCAGCAGCCGGAGCAACGAGGCGAGATGGTCGGGCAGCTCGCACCCCTCGGGCACGTCGTGCTCGCGCAGCGCCTGGCGCATCCGCACGAGGAACGCGCCGCGCTCGTACTCCTCGCCGAACAGGTGCCAGCCGACCTCGAGCGCGCACACCGGATTGAGATCGAAGGTGCGCGTGAACAGCTCCTGGAGCTCGTCGACCGGGAGGCCGTTCATGCGCGTGGCGAACGCCGCGAGCTCGCGCGCGGCCTCGAGATCGCGGCCGGCGGCCTCCGCGACGAGGGCGTCGAGGTCCGCGAGGTAGTTTGTCTCTGGGTAGGTCACGAGCCGGCTGGCGTGGGCCAGGGTGTCGGCCAGGGTCGTCCTCACAGCCCCCTCCGCGGTCCGGCCAGGAACCCGAAGCCCACGCCCTGCTGGTGCTCGCGCGGGTCCTCCAACATCTCGATCGCCTGTTCGCGGTGCATGGGCGGAATGACGAACCGCTCGTCGAAGGTGCACAGCGACGTCAGGCGGTAGATCGCCTCCGCCTCATCGACCGAGCAGTCGGCCTCGCGCAGCATGCGTTCGGCGACCTCCATCGTGACGTCGCCCACGGTGAGGGCCCGCCGGTACCAGCGCACGGCCTTCTGCTTGCGGAGCGCGTAGCGCACCTTGCCCTCGTGCCCGCCGCCGAAGAGGTTCGCGAGGAACTTCATCGGCACGCGCGCCTGGTCGATGTCGTGGAAGAGGTCCGCCGACGTGTGCTCGACGACGCCGTTCGTCTGCTGCGCCATCACGGGGGACATCGGCGGCACGTAGAAGAGCATCGGCATCGTGCGGTACTCGATGTGCGGCGGCAGCGCGATCTTCCAGATCTTGACGAACCGGTACACGGGCGACTTCTGCGCCGATTCGATTACCGCGTCGTGCACGCCGTTCCGGCGCGCCGCTTCGACGACGACCGGGTCGGTCGGGTCGAGCACGAGCGACCGGTGGGCGTCGATGAGCTCCTCCTCGCGCGCCGCCGAGACCTCGCCGATCCGCGAGGCGTCGTAGAGCAGCACGCCCAGGTACCGGATGCGCCCGACGCAGGAGTGGAAGCAGGCCGGCGCCTGGCCGGTCTCGAGGCGCGGGTAGCACAGGATGCACTTCTCGGACTTGCCCGTGGACCAGTTGTAGAAGGTCTTCTTGTACGGGCAGGCCGGCACGCAGGCGCGCCAGCCGCGGCAGCGGTTCTGGTCGAGCAGCACGATGCCGTCCTCGCCCCGCTTGTAGAGCGCACCCGACGGGCACGCCGCCACGCACGCCGGGTTCAGGCAGTGGTTGCAGATGCGGGGGAAGTAGAAGAAGACCAGCCGCTCGACGGCGAACAACTGCTGTCGCTGGTCGGGCGTCAGCCCCTCGAGGTTCGGGTCGTGCTCGGCGTAGACGGGCGATCCGCCCAGGTCGTCGTCCCAGTTCGGTCCGGCCTCGATGTCGATGTGCTTCCCGGTGATCATGGAGATCGGACGCGCCGTGGGCTGGTCGGGTCCTTCCGGCGCGTTGAACAGGTTCTGGTAGTCGTAGGTCCAGGGCTCGTAGTAGTCGTCGAGCGTCGGCAAATGCGGGTGGTGGAAGATGTTGGCGACGATGCGCGCCTTGCCCGTGGACTTGAGCTGCGCCGCGCCGTTTTTGACCTCCCAGCCGCCCTGGTAGGCCTCCTGGTCCTCCCACTTCGTCGGGTAGCCCGTGCCGGGCTTCGTCTCGACGTTGTTCCACCACATGTACTCGGCGCCCTTGCGGTCGGTCCAGATGTTCTTGCAGGCGATGCTGCACGTGTGGCACCCGATGCACTTGTCCAGGTGGAACACCATGGCGATCTGGGAACGGACATCCATCACGATCTCCTTACGCTTGTCGTGCGCCGGCTTCGCTTGTCGTGCGCCGGCTTCGCTTGTCGTGCGGCGGCTTCGCTTGTCGTGCGGCGGCTTCGCTTGTCGTGCGCCGGCTTCGCTTGTCGTGCGCCGGCTTCGCCTGTCGTGCGCCGGCTTCGCTTGCCGTGCGCCGGCTTCGCTTGTCGTGCGCCGGCTTCGCTTGTCGTGCGGCGGCTTCGCTTGTCGTGCGCCGGCTTCGCTTGTCGTGCGGCGGCTTCGCTTGCCGTGCGCCGGCTTCGCTTGTCGTGCGCCGGCTTCGCCTGCCGTGCGCCGGCTTCGTCGCCGTGCGGCTACCTCAGCCGCCGTTCGACGTGCACCGTCCCTACCACTTCAGCTCCGGCAGCTTCCGTACGAGCACGTGCGTGTCGCGGTTGCATCCGATCGGACCCCAGTAGTTGAAGTGGAACGTGAACTGGCCGTAGCCGCCCGCCATCAGGTTCGGCTTGAGCCGCGTGCGCGTGAGGCTGTTGTGCCCGCCGGCGCGCCGGTGGCCCCGCAGCGGCGATTTCGGCACCGAGTACGTCCGCTCGGGTGAGTGGTACTGGATACACACGCCGCGCGGGATGCGCGCGCTCACCACCGCCCGCGTGACGACTACGCCGTGATCGTTGTGCACCTCGACCCAGTCGTTGTCCTCGATGCCGATCTCGGCCGCGTCCTTCTCGTTCATCCAGAACGGCTCGACGCCGCGCGAGAGCGTCGTCATCCGCTGGTTGTCGCCGTAGGTCGAGTGGATGTGCCACTTGCCGTGCGGCGTCAGGTAGTTGAGCATCTTGGTCGGCCCGACCTCGCGGCTGACCCGGATGTCGGCGTACTCCGCCGGCTTCGGCTTCGGCTTGTAGCAGGGCAGGTGCTCGCCGTACTGCAGGTACATCGGATGGTCGAGGTAGAAGTGCTGCCGGCCCGTGAGCGTGCGCCAGGGCACCAGCGCCTCGACGTTGTAGGTGAACGGCGAGTAGGCCCGCCCGTCGGTCATCAGCCCCGACCACATCGGGCTGTTCACGAAGCGCATCGGCCGCGCCTGCAGCCCCTTGTAGTCGATGCGCACGTCCCGGCTCTTCTCCACGAGCTGCACGAGCGGCAGGCCGACCTTCTCCTCCATGTTGCGGTACGAGCGGTGCGCCAGCTCGCCGTTGGTCACGCTCGCGAAGGTCAGGATGACGTTGCAGGCGTGCTCGTCGTCTGCGAGCGAGAGGTAGGTCTTCCCGCCCCAGGTGACGGTCGGCAGGGTCTTCAACGACTCGTCGTAGACGTCCTCGATGGCGTAGTGCGTGCCGTGCGCGCCGAGGCCGTTCTCGCGGGCGAGCGGGCCGAACGAGTCGAACTGGTGGAAGACGTTCCGGTAATCGCGCGTCACCACGCGCAGGTTCGGCATCGTCTTGCCGGGCACCGGCGCGATCTCCCCCTTGCGCCAGTCCCGCAGATCGGGCTGGGCGATCTCGGCCGCCGTGTCGTGGGCGAGCGGCGAGGCCATCAGATCCTTCACCGGCTCGGGGAAGTGCTTGAGCGCCAGCTCGGAGAACTTGCGGGCGAGCGCCCGGAAGATCTGCCAGTCGGACCTCGACTCCCAGCACGGCGGCACCGCCGCCGAGAGGGGGTGGATGAAGCTGTGCATGTCGGTCGAGTTGAGGTCCGCCTTCTCGTACCAGGTCGCCGCGGGCAGGACGATGTCCGAGTAGAGCGCGGAGGTGTCCATCCGGAAGTTCAGGTCGACGACCAGGTCCATCTTGCCCGTCGGGACCTTGTCGTGCCAGGTGACGTCCTGGACCGAGTCCTTCGCCAGCTCCTCGGCGATGAGGTTCGAGTGCGTGCCCAGATAGTGCTTCAGGAAGTACTCGTGCCCTTTCGAGCTGGACATGAGCGCGTTGCCCCGCCAGATGAACCAGACGCGCGGCCAGTTCGCCTCCGCGTCCGGGTCGTCCACCGCGAACTTCATCGCGCCCGAGGCGAGCTCGCGCACCGCGTGCGCGACGATCTCCTCGTTCGTCGTGGCGCCGGCGGCCTCGGCCTGCCGCACCGCCTCCACCGGGCTGCGGTCGAACTGCGGGTAGAAGGGCAGCCAGCCCGCGCGCACGGCCCGGGCCTGGATGTCCATCGTGTGGCCCTTGGCCAGCGTGTCGGCCGGCTGGCGCCGCGGCACCGTGTGGTAGTCGGTGAAATCCCGCTCGTAGCGCCACTGGTCGGTGTTCACGTAGTGCCAGCTCGGCGCGTTCTGCTGCCGCGCGGCCGGGTACCAGTCGCGCCCGAAGGCGATCGACGCCCAGGACTCGCCCGGCGCCAGCTTCTCCTGCCCGACGTAGTGCGCCAGGCCGCCACCGTTGACGCCGACGCAGCCGCAGAACATGAGCGCGTGGATGCCGGCACGGTACATCAGGTTGGCGTGATACCAGTGGTTGACGCCCGCGCCGATGATGATGGTGCACTTGCCCTTCGTCAGATCGGCCGTCGTCGCCCACTCGCGGGCGAAGCGGACGACCATCTCGCGGCCCATGCCGGTGTACTTCTCGGCCCAGGCGGGCGTGTAGGGCCGTGACTCGTCGTCGTAGTCGGCCGGGTAGTCGCCCGGGAGGCCGCGCCCGACGCCGTACTGCGCCATCAGGAGGTCGTACACCGTCGCGACGAGGACGGTCCCGCCGTCGGCGGTGCGCACCTGCTTGACCGGCACGCCGCGCTGGACGGCGCTGGCCTCTCCGAAGTCGTCCAGCTCGACCTGGACGACCTGGTCCGCGTCCTCGAGGAAGGTGAGCGCCGGGTCGATATCGGCGCCGTCGAGCCCGTCCTTGAGCAGGAGGTTCCACTTCCCCTTGGCCTGGCCCCAGCGGAACCCGACGCTGCCCATCGGCATCTTCGGCCGGGCCGTCACGGTGTCCCACATGAGGAACTTCCACTCCGGGTTCTCGACGCCGGCGTAGGGCGCGAGACGCCCCGCGCGCAGGAGCTGGCCCGGCCGGTAGACGCCGCCCACCTCCTGCAGCTCCACGAGCAGCGGGCCGTCGGTGTACTTCTTCGCGTAGTCGAGGAAGTAGGGGACACGCTTCTCGTGGTGGAACTCCTTGAGGAGCACGTGGTTGACCGCCATCCACCAGGCACCGTCCTGACCGGCGTTCAGACCGACCCACTCGTCGGCGTACTTCGCGACCTGGTTGAAGTCAGGCGCGAAGACCCACATCTTCGTCCCGTTGTGGCGCGCCTCGGCGGCGAAATGGCAGTCGGGCGTTCGCGTCATGTTCAAGTTCGAGCCCATCACCGCCAGCAGCTTCGCGTTGTACCAGTCGGCCGACTCGTGCACGTCGGTCTGCTCGCCCCAGACCTCCGGCGAGGCGCTCGGCAGGTCGCAATACCAGTCGTAGAAGGAGAGCGAGAGACCGCCGATGAGCTGCAGGTACCGCGCGCCGGCGGCGTAGCTGATCATCGACATCGCGGGAATCGGCGAGAAACCGGCAATGCGATCGGGACCCCACTTCTTGATCGTGTAGACGTTGGCCGCCGCGATGAGCTCGAGGACCGTGTCCCAATCCACACGGCGGAAGCCCCCCTTGCCGCGCGCGCGCTGCCACCGCTCGCGCTTGGCCGGATCCTCGACGATCTGCGTCCAGGCTTCGACCGGGTCCTCGGTCGTTGCGCGCGCCTCGCGCCACAGATCGATGAGCGCGCCCCGCCCGTAGGGGTACTTCACGCGCAGCGGGCTGTAGAGGTACCAGGAGAACGAGATCCCGCGCTGGCAGCCGCGCGGCTCGTACGGCGGCAGGCTCGACTCGAGCAGCGGATAGTCGAGCGCCTGCATCTCCCACGTAACGATGCCGTCCTTGACGTAGATCTGCCAGGAGCAGCCGCCCGTGCAGTTGACGCCGTGTGTGCTGCGCACGACCTTGTCGTGCTGCCAGCGGTTTCGGTAGAACTCCTCCCAGCTCCGCAGCTGCGGCTTCGTCTCGTCCTTGATCCAGGTCAGCACCTTGCGCGAGCTCATCGGGTACCTCTCAGAGTGACCGGCACGCGTGTACAGGACAGGGAGATGCTCCGCGATTTCTCCGTGCCCTCGGGCCCTGTGGCCACCCCTCCGTGACCTCGCAGGCCGTGCAGGCGTTCACCACGGCCTGCTAGACGGGGTGCAGGGGCCCCCGCCGAACGGAGTCATCGATCAGGCGGCGCCGCACGCTGCGAAACCGCCGCTGCCAGGCGAAATCGAAGACGACCACGCCGAACACCGCGCCGCCGAGTCCGATCAGGAAGAACGTGAGCGGCGCGACCGGGTCGGCCTCCGCGCGCCGTTGCACCGCGTCTTCGAAGAAGGCCAGCAGCGACTCGATCTCCTCGGGCCCGAGCGCCGTCTGCCGGAAGAGCGTCTGCATGGTCGGCGTGGCGGGCGCAGCGAGCCACGCGCCGAGCCCGCGGCGACCCCCCAACCGCTCGTACACCAGCGTGAGGTCGGGTCCGAGCTTGCCGCCGCCCATGGCGCCGACGCCGCCGACGCTGTGGCACGACAGACACGCCGGTCCGTTAGCCGCCGTGCGGGCCGTGCCGGTAAAGAGCTGCAGGCCGCGGTCGACGTCGGCCGGCGTGAACGGCCGATCGCTCAACTGCAGCCCCGCGAACCGCGATTTCGGCAGCTGCGATTCGATGTCGATCAAGTTGAGGAGCGACTCGGCCAGCGCCGGGGTGAGGCCGGGGAGCGCCGGCATCATGACCCCGTTCGATTCCTGGAGAAGCTGATTGGCGTACGGATCGCCCGCGTCGATGAGCGCCTTGGGATTCTGGATGAAGCGCACCAGCCAGGGCCGGTCCTTGCGCGACGAGACGTCCTTGAGATCAGGTCCGGTCAGCCGGCCGCCGCCGATGGTGTGGCAGGCGGCGCAGTTCTGGCCGAAGAACGTCGCGGCGTCCTGGGCCGACGCTGGCCCGGCGGCGACGAGACACGCGGCGCTCGCCAGCCCCGCCGCGAGCCAGCGAAGGCCGTGGCCTGGCCGGCCGCGGACGACAACCGAAAGGCCAGTAGGCATGCGCAGCTCGATTCGGTCAGTGCGTTGCCCAAACCGGGCCGCCACCCAGCAGCCCGGCGCCCACCAGGAGAGACGAGAGGATTAGTACCAGACGGGCGGGCGCGGACCCTATGATGCGCGTCATACGGCGCCCGCGCAACGACTTCCGGACGGAATCGTGTGCCGGCGGCTCCGGATTACGTGCGGCTGGCCGTCGTCGGGACGAGGCGGTCGGTCAGGGACAGCCGCGCCAGCAGATCCTGGAGATCGGCGAGGGTGCCGGGGTCCGGTTCCAGCACCGGCCGCCGCGCCCGCGGCGAGGCGATGGCGCCCCGCAAGTGATAAAGGTGCTTGCGCAACGCCAGGTTCACGCGGGGCTGGTTCTCGAATCGGATGAGCGGGCAGTACCGGTAGAAGATCCGCGCCGCCTCGTCCTGGTTGCCGGCGGCCCAGGCCTGGCAGATCTGCACGAGGATCTCGGGGAACCCGAACCCGGTCATCGTGCCGACGGCGCCGCGCCGCAGCTCCTCGAGCAGCATGTTCCCGCCCAGGCCGCCGACGATGCGCAGGCGCGGGTTGGCGGCGAGGAGCTGTCCGATCTTCATCGGCGACGGCTCGTCCTCGGCCTTGACGAAACGGCAGTTGGGAGCCTCGTCGCCGAGCTTCGCGATGAACTCGACGCTCATGACCACGCCGCTGCTCGTCGGATGGTCCTGAACGACGATGGGGCGGTCCACCGCGTCGGCGACGCTCAGGTAGTGCCGCCGCAGCGGCGCGTCGGCAGATCGGGCCAGCTTCGGCGGCGCCACCATCACCGCGCTCGCGCCCAGGGCGACCGCGCGGCGGCTGAAGGCCACGCAGCCGTCGGTCCCGGCGTGGCTCGCCCCGACGCAGACCGGAATCCGCCCGCCTGCCGCCTCGAGCGTGC
>Ga0326597_10007741_pt1 | contig 14571 bp, 9 predicted proteins | sample RVTome_12_FD_203789 | JGI IMG/M metagenome (GOLD analysis project Ga0326597, IMG submission 203789) | Soil microbial communities from uranium-contaminated site in the Upper Colorado River Basin, Wyoming, United States - RVT100D185 | ecosystem: Environmental > Terrestrial > Soil > Contaminated >... | reverse complement strand
CGTACGCGCCGAAGAACCCCCAATAGAGGCCCGCAATCTCAGCGACCGCACCGATGAGGCAGACGCCCAACGCCGCGACGGCCGCCCTCATCGGACCAGCGGCGCGGGAAAGGGGCCCGGCGGCGGCAAACGCGCCGCTGACGATCATTGCCGCGCCGGCAACGTGCCCGATACTCCCCGTAGGCCAGCGCATCACGAGCCAGAGCACGGCGCCAAAGACGCTCGCGCCGGATACCAGCAGGAAAATCCGCAGAGCCATCAGCCAGGCGGATCAGGGTGGAACCGGATGGAGCGCTGCGAAACGCCCGATGCTATCCCGCCTGACGAGGAACAGTCGGCCGTCTGCGACCACCGCCTGGGTACGCCCCGTGTTCCGGATATCGTCGAGGGGGTTGGCACTGAGGAGCACCAGGTCCGCCACCTTTCCGACCGCGATCGTGCCGAGGGAGTCAAGGGCACCGAGGAACCGGGCAGGCTCGAGTGTTGCTGACCTGAGCGCTTCGAACGGTGACATCCCGGCTCGCGTGAAGTGGAGCAGTTCCTCGTGCAGTCCGAAGCCAGGTGGGCTGTTGCGAAGGGGCGCGTCAGTCCCCGGCATGACGCCAACACCGGCACGGAAGAGCGCTCCGGTCACCGCGACACGCTTGTCGAACAGTCCGCGTCCCACGATGTCGGCGTCGGGCGGAACGCCGTCCACCATCGGAAAGATTTCCGCCACGTATTGGCGCAATGAGTCAGGCAGGTAGCCGGCGACCGAGTCGCCGGGTAGCTCACGCCGGGGCCAGAGTGAGACTTCCACCTGCGCGACGAGCGTCGGGACGACCCACGTTCCGTTGCGCCGCAGTCGTGCATAGAGCGGCGCCTGGTCGTCGGTGGAGCATCGGCCCAATGCCGCCTGTACCGGGAAACGCGGCGCCAGCGTGGTCAGTTCCTCCTCGGTGCACGAATTGGGGATGGAGAGGATGTGCTCGATACTGCGCTGGCCGGAGTCGGAGGCGGCGGCGGCGCCTACGACCCGCGACACGTGCCCCACGAAAGGCATGCGGCGCGCGCGCGCAGCGCGAGCGATGGCGAAGTAGGACTCCCGGGAGAGCTGGCCGTGCACCTTGATAAAATCCACGCCCAGCCGGATCAGTGAATCGACGGCGGCAGCGGCTTCGGAAGGTGCTTTCACGAGCAGGTGCGGAATCGGGACGTCGCCGCCCTCGAGGTAGGGACCCGAAGCGACAATTCGCGGGCCGATGAGCGCGCCACGGTTGATGGCATCGCGCCATGCGACGATCGTGCCCCACTCGCCGGCCATGTCGCGCACGCCGGTCACGCCGTTGGCGATGTAGAGCGGAAGGACCTCGCGCCCGCCCGGCATGACCGTGTGCACATGCATGTCCCACAAGCCGGGTATCAGGTACTTTCCGCTCCCATCGATCACCCGGGCGCTGGGGCTGATCGGCGTTTCGCGGGTCGGCCCCTCGGCGACGATCCGGTTGCCGCGCACAATCACTGTCCGGGCGGGGCGCGGCAAGGGACTGGTTCCGTCAATCACGATGACGTTGCGGAACGCGATCGCCTGGGTCATCGCGCTCGAACCCACTGCGGGGGGTGACGGGGCAGCGCCCTCCGACGTCGGATCAGGCGCCGAGCCGCTGCCGCTGTGGCACGTCAGGTACGCCGCAAAGGTTGCCGCGCGAACGAGGCGGAGGGCGCCAGGCGCTGGCCGGAGTGCCGGGGTGTGTTCCAACAGTGCACGCAACGTCACCGCGCGGCCGCCGCCCACGGCGCAACGCGCTGGTCGTTACACACCGGTGGCAAGCAACTGCTTCACCCCACCCACCAGCCGTTCCATCTCATCCATCGTGTTGTAGATGTGCGGCGAGACGCGTAGTCCCGGCCGATCCTGTCCGCCGCGCAGCGTGGCAACCACGCCGTGTTGTTCCTGCAGCGCCGCCGCGAATCGGCGGACGTCCAGCGTTCCCGGCTTGAAAACCACCAGGTTCGCCGATCGATCGGTAGCAGGGTCCGTATGGATCGTGACGCCGTCCAGCCGGCGCAACTCGGTCATCAGGTACCGGGACAGCTGGCGCAGGCGCGCGTCGATGGTCGCGCGGCCGATTGCCTCACGGAACCTGATGGCCTCGGCGAACGCCACGAGCCGGGCGTCGTCACGCTGGCCCATGCCCTCCAGTTTGCGCGAGATGCCGAGTGCTCCCTGATAGACGCCGATCACGCTGGGCCAGATCTGTTCGTGCACCGCGGCGTTCACGAACAGCACGCCGCACTCCTTCGGACCGCAGGGCCACTTGTGGGCCGAGCCGGTGTAGAAATCCGGCTTGATGTCGCCAAGATTGACGTCGAGCGCTCCGAACGTCTGCGCGCCGTCGAGCAGTGTAAGGACTCCTCGCGACCGGGCCATGGCGCAGATCTCCTTCGCGGGAAAGAGATCACCCGAATTGCTGGTTACGTGCGTGAACGCAATGAGCCGTGTGCGCGGCGTGACTGCGTTGGCGAACAGATTGCGATAGTACTCGCCACCGGGATGCGGCACGACGTGCTGCACGGTAGTGACAGTGAACCCGAACCGTTTCGACTTCTCGCGCCAGGCAGCGAGGTTGGTGGGATGGTTGTCGGAGAAGACGATGATCTCGTCGTTCGGGCCGAGCGCGAGGCCGCTGGAAACGAAGTTGTTTCCCTCGGACGTGTTCCGGGTGATGACAATCTCCTCAGGCGTGACGCCCAGCATGGTCGCCAGAAGTCCGCGCGCTGTCTCGCGACCCTCGCGCATGAGACCGGATCGCACACCCGGGCTCGGATTGGCCTCGTACCGCTTCGTGGTCTGGTACAGGGACTCGACCACAGGGATGGGCGAGGGGCAGAGGTTCGCGGCGTTCAGAAAGATGACGTCGCGAGGCAGCAGATACCTGGCCCGCACGTCGTGCCAGTACTTCTCGTCAGGTGCCTGGCCGGGCGGCGGGAGGGGTGCGCCGCTGACATCGAAGTCCTCGATCGCCCAGGCCCGCGAGGGCAGGAGAGCAGCGGTACCGGAAACCGCGAAGAGCTGGGCGAACTGGCGGCGGGAGAGCATGGGGACGGCTCCGTGATGTTGTCGAAGAACGTACTGCCTGGTGTGGAGCGGGGCGAGTTGCACATCGCGCGGACGGGATGGCGGGAACGTTACTCGGCGATGCGCGCGGCGATCAGGCTGGACATGGCCATGATCGTCAATTGCGGGTTCACCCCCAGCGACGTGGGGAAGAGGGAGCCGTCGCACACGTACACGCCGCGGGCGCCGTGACGTTCCGCCTCCGGCGTCACACCCGAGGTGGCAGGGTTCACGCCCAGGCGACAGGTCCCGTTCACATGCGCGGAGAACCAGGTCACGCGATTGGGAGCGACGGAGGCGGTGCGCATGGCCCGCAGTCCTGTCTCACTGGTCGCCATCCGGGGAGGCGCGTGCAGCGAAAGCGCCCGCTCGGCGCCGGCGGCGAGGTGGAGCCGCGCCGCCGCCTCGATACCGAACTGCGCGTTGACCCGATCGGCCGGTGTCATGCGATAGCGGACGCGCGCTTGTCCGCTGCGATCGACCCGGACCGAACCCATCGAGTCATCCGATCCCGAGCCATCCCGCACCAGAACGATGAACGCCACCGTGTTCGACAGCTCTCGCATGAACGCGCGATGCTCCGCGCCGAAACCGGGAAGAGCCGCGGCCGCGAGCGCCGGGAGGAGCGCGGGACATTCGATCCAGAATCCGAAGCGATTCGCGTCACGCTGCAGGAATTCGTCACACAGCGCCGTTTGCGGAATGCCCGTGAGCGGATACGTCTGCGAAGCGTAGTGTCCCATGACCGCCGTCGTCGGATGCAGTCGCAGGTATCGCCCGACGCCACCTCCACCGAGGCCCGACTTCTCCAGAAGGGTGGGTGTGCCGATGCCACCGGCGGCGAGAAGGACGACGGGCGCGTTAAGGGTGAGAGTCCCACGCGGGACTCCGGAGCGAGGATCGCGCACGATGGCCGTCACCCGCTTTCGTGGCGGCGACCCGCTGCCGGGCCGGTGGTCGCGCTCCACGATCTCGATGCGATCCACCCCGGCGTTCGCGAAGAGGCGCGCGCCGGCAGCGAACGCCCGGGGCAGAAAAGTGAGCACGCTGCTCTGCTTGGCGTCGTAGTGGCAGCCAACCGAGCAGGTGCCTGCCCGCACACATCCCCTGGCGTTGATGCTCGCGGCGAGGGCCCGCCAGCCGAGACGTTGAGCCCCGGCGAGGAGCGCAAGGTTCGAAGGCGAGTGCGCGTCCGCTGGCGCCACGCGGGCATGCACCTCCTCCTCCACGCGCCTCAGGTGCGGTTCGAGGTCACTCGAGGCGAACCCGGCTATTCCACGACGGGCCCAATCCTCGAGAACGGCCTCTGGCGGCCGGAGCGTCAGCATCCAGTTCACCGTGGTACCGCCGCCCACCGCGCCGCCTTGAAGGAGGGCAAACGCGCCATCAATCGTTGCGCGCAGTGCCTGGTCGGCGTACAACCTGGGCGCGAGTTCGCCCTCGTCTTCATTGAAGTCGGCGGCATGGAGGTACTCACCGGCTTCGACAATCGCGACCTCACGGCCGGCTTCGGCAAGGCGCGCTGCCGCTACAGCGCCGCCCGCTCCGCTGCCAATCACGACGACGTCGGCGGTAACGCGCGTGTCGCCCGGGAATCTCGACGCCGTGATCACCGCCCCCGGTATCCCGGCAGGGCGATGAGGGGTGTGTGGATTTCCACGGACGGAGGTGGGCTGGCGGGCGACAGGCTCCGAGTCGAGGGTGTGATCCCCGGCCAGCGGACCCTCCCACGGCACCTCGGGCTCACGCTCGTGAAGTGGGCGCCTGATACCCAGATCGGCCCGCCCGTCTGGTGTACCGTACCAGGTGGACAGTACGAACTTGCGCAGGGCCTGGTGGACCGAACGCGCCGGAGGGATCGAGGACGTTCCCCAGGCATCGAATACCTCTGCTCGCCGAGACCCCGGCAATTGGACGAACCGGCCTGATCGCGCCACCACGAGGCTGGCGAGTAGACTTCCCAGCAGGTCCAGCGCAGTGAGGATGTCGCTTCTGATGGCGGGCGGCGCCTGCTCGAGCCGCTGCGAAACGCGGGCAACGAAATCGCTCCGCGGCTTGCCATTCTCGAACAGGTGAGGCAGCAGCGTTTGCACCAGCGCGTCGAGGGTCGCACCCCGGGCCGGCGTCAAGCCTGATGTCGATCTGCGTGTTGTCACGTCCGGTGAGATAACGCTCCGGCTGCCTGGTCGTCCATGTCGGAGAAGGTTTTTTGCGCCGGGCTTGACCGGCGACCGGTTTTGTGGGAGCCTCCACGGTCGATGACGAAGCCCGAAACCAGCCAGTCTCATCCCGCGCGTCGGAGCGTCCGGTCGTTGAACGATCCGGAGACACTCCGGCTCCTGATCCGTTCGATCGGCGAAGGCATTTACATCACCGACGAAGGCGGCCGCATCCTTGACTGCAATCCCGCCTTTCTCGAGATCTTCGGCGTGACGTCCCTCAGCGAGCTGCAGCGGTACGAGGTACCGCAGCTGCTGGCTGACCCGAAGCAGCGGGAGGAGGAGATGGCTCGTCTGGCCCGCGACGGTGCGGTCCGCGAATTCGAGCTGGAGATCCTCCGCCCGGACGGTCAGCACCGCACGGTGCTGGACACGACGTTCCGGATCTGCGACCCGGAAACGCGGGATGTCCACTTTCACGGTGTCCTTGTCGACATCAGCCGTCGCAAGGAGCTGGAAGACCGCCTCCGAGAGCAGTTGATCCGCGATGCCCTGACGGGGTGTTACAACCGTCGCTTTCTGCTGGACCTGGAAGAGGATCTGCGCGGTGGTGGCGAGGGGCGGTGGGGGTGCATCTTCATCGACATCGACCACTTCAAGCTCTACAACGATCGCCACGGTCACGCCAGCGGCGACCAGGTCCTGCAGCGGATGGCACGATTCCTCATGCGCGAAGTACGTTCCGACGAACCGGTGATCCGGTTGGGGGGCGACGAATTTCTCATCGTGCTGACGGGCGACAATGCGGTCCGCACCGAAACGGTCGCGGAACGGCTGCAGCACGCGGCCGCACGTTCGGCTCCGGTTGCGTTTTCGTTAGGGTGGGCGTTCCGTCAGGATGACGAGACCTTCGAGGAGACCATCGAGCGCGCCGACCAGCGCCTGATCAACGTGCGCGTCCTGAGTCGCTCCGGAGATTACGCCAGTCTCCCCAGCGAGTTGGAGCGGCGGCGGAAGAAGTAGGCCGGCTGGCGGACGAGAGACCGGGCAGTCCCGCGTCTCGCTCCACGTGACCGTGGGCCCGACGCTGGAACCCCGACTGCGCGACCCGAGTACAGCCATGGCCATGCGCCGGCTGCGTCGATTTCGCCGCTGTACCCCGTTGGTTTCGCTGCTGACTGCGGTGGGCCTCGCATGCTCCTCCGTGTCCGTCGATGACGGCGACACCCTCGAGATCACGGTGCACATCGCGCTGAGCGGCGGCTGGGACGTGGGGTCGACGCCGGGCAGGATCTACCTGTTTTCCGATCTGCAGCCGGTACCCCGCCACGCGGCGTTTCCAGATGGAAGCCCGTTCTGCTCCCTGGATGCGACGCCGATCAAGTCCTGCACGTTTGCGGTTCCGCGGGGGCGGACCGTGACGCTGATGGCGACGGAAGGCGATCCGGCAGTGTTCGTGCGGCTCGCGCCAGCATCGTCGCAGGACACGGTACGTGACGGGCACTTCGTGGAATTCACCGGTTGGACGGACTGCCCGGACGCAGCAGACCGCGGGATGTGTGTCCTGCGCCCCACCAGTGCAATGAGCGTCGAGGCGAATTACCAGCTCATGCAGCAGGTTACCGTCTACCAGACCGGGGCGGCCCGCATGGACTGGATCACGTTCGCCCCGGCACCCATGCTGAAAGTGCCAGCGGAGTCCGACAACATCCTGGACCTGGCGGGATGCCGCCGCGTCTTCACTCCCCCCGCCGCCCCGTGCGACTCAGTGCGTCTGATCGGCCAAGAACCGTTCCACCGGTTCACGGCGCTCGTCCCCCGGCAGACGATCGTCGGGATGTTCCCGGTCCCCGGCGCCCAGACCGCTTTCGTGCGATGGGACGGATCCTGCATCCTGAGTGACGTCTTCCCCACCGGAACGTGCTCCCTGATCTCGCCCAGTGTGTCGGGGCCACCGATTCTCCTCACCCTTCGATTCCAGTGGTGGGACTGCCCCGGCGGGCCCAGTGACCAGGACATTCCCGGACAGGCCTGTGTGCTGAGGGGTGGGACCGTGGAGGAGGAGACGGAAGGCCGTAGACAGTAGAGGGTGTGCAAGTCGAACCCTGGCCGGCGTCTCCCGGGCGTACCCCATCAAGGACGTCCGTATGCGAGCCCTCCAGGCCGGTCTCCTGTCCCTTCTCGTCACCGCGAGCGTCGGCGCTCAGGGCCGACTCGTTCCCAGGCCATGCGCCGAGCCTCCAATCTGCCGCGATGGGCGCTGCATCGAGATCTCCGTCGTCAGGCAGTGTTTGACGGTCAACGCGATCGTTCGGACGTCGAGCCAGGTCCGCGTCGAAATGGTCGATCGCGTTCTGAAGTACGAAGTGAGCGAGACGTTCGTGAACACCGGGCGCGGCCGTGGGGAAGCCGACTACCTGTTTCCGTTGCCAACCGGCTCGGCGTTCGAGGACCTGAAGCTGTCGATCAACGGTGAACTGGTATCGGGTGAGACGATGAACGCCGCCGATGCCCGCCGGATCTATGAAGACATCGTGCGGCGTCAGCGTGACCCGGCGCTCGTAGAGTGGATGGGTTCCGGCCTGCTCCGGGCCCGCATCTTCCCGATCAATCCGGGAGAAGAAAAGCAGGTCGTGGTACGGTTCCAGTCGATAGCCCGGCGCGAGGGTGATGCGTTGCGGATCGACTACGTTCGGGGGACGGAGCCGGCTTCTGCCCCGATCCCGGTGCTCCGCGCCGGGGTCAGTGGAACGCTGACCGAGGAGTCGGGCAACAGCTTCGTTCTCCGGTACCCGACGGGTCGCGACCATGGTGCGCCGTACTCGCCGACGCACCGCCTGTCGGTTCGCGACATCGGCTCGCGACGCCACGTGACGGCATCGGGCGACAGCCGCGAAGTGACTATCCTGCTGCCGCTGCGCCGCTCTTCGAGTGCGGCGGTCTCGGTGCTGACGCACCGCCTCGACGGCGAGGCGGGATTTGCCCTGATCACGATCACTCCGCCGGTGGCCGCCGGGCGAACGACGCCTCGGGACGTCACCTTCGTGCTGGACGTCTCGGGTTCGATGCGGGGCCAGAAGCTCTCCCAGGCCACGGCCGCGGGCCGCGCCCTGCTGGAAACCCTCGACGGGCAGGACCGCTTCCGCCTCATCGACTTCGCCACCGACGTGCGCTCGTTCCGCGACGGCTTCGTCGCGGCCACTCCGGCAAACCTGCGCGCCGCCCGGCGCTACCTGGATGAACTGCGCGCCGAAGGGTCCACCAACATCTCGGCGGCCCTCCAGGAGGCGCTGCAGCAGGGAGACCGTCGCGAGCGGCTCCATCTGGTCGTCTTCCTTACCGATGGCGAGCCGACGGTGGGTGAACGGAATCCGGACGCCATTGCGGCATTGGCCGCGCGTGAGCGCGGCAATGCGCGCGTCTTCACGGTCGGGGTGAGCGCTGATGTCAACGCGATGCTGATCGAGCGCCTGGCCGTCGAAGGTCGCGGGACGGCTCACTTCGTTCGCGGCGACGAGAACGTGGAACGACCGGTGTCAGTGCTCGCCTCACGGCTGACAAACCCACTCCTCACCGACGTGCGCGTTCGGGCCAGCGGCGTCCGGCTCACGCAGGTGATGCCACAGCTTCCTGTGGACGTGTTCGCCGGGCAGGACCTGGTGCTGCTGGCGCGCTACGAGGGTGAGGGCGCCGCCAGCGTGCGGGTGGAGGGACGGTCTGCGGGTGGGCCGGTGGCCTGGAGCACCAGGGCGACCTTCCCGCGTCGCTCGACCGCAAACCGATTCGTGCCGCGGCTCTGGGCGGCGCAGCGGATCGGCTGGCTCGCAGCGGAAAAACGGCGGAACGGTGGCAACAGCGAGATGAACGCCGAGATCAAGTCGTTAGGCGAGCGCTATGGGATTCCCACGGAGTTCTCGTCGTATCTCGTGCTGGAGCCTGGCATGCACGTGGCAGCCGACCGTGCAGCCGCCATGGCACCTGTGCTGCCGGCCGCTGTCGGTTCGGTCCGGGCCCGGCCGGACGCCACGGTGAATCCCGCGGTTGCGGGAGGACGCTCCGGCAACGAAGCCCGCTTTGAAATGGCGCGACAGGCGGCGGCGCAGCGGGAGGCCAGATCGCTGAGCGAGGTAAATGACATGGCGACCGCGGCCGCAGCCGGCGCCTTGCGCCAGGTCGGAACACGTCAGTTCGTTCAGGTGGGGACAGTCTGGACCGACCAGCGCCACTCCCTCACGCAGCGGACCGTGCAGGTGAAAGCCTTCTCTCCATTGTACTTCGAACTGCTGAGCCGACTGGATGGTCTGCGGGAATCGCTGGCGCTGGGCGGGGAAGTGCTGGTGGCGGGCAAGGGAGTCTCAGTCCAGGTGGGGCCGACGGGCCAGGAGCGGATGAGCGCCGGGGAGCTGGCCAACCTGGTGAAGGCCTGGTAGGAATGCGTGACGACGAGCTGGAGCGGCTCTTCCGAACGTATCACGCGCCGCTCGTGCGATATCTCACGCGCCGGTTGGGTGACCGGGACTGGGCCGAGGAGGTCGCGCAGGAGACGTTCCTGCGCGCCCTCCGTCAGGATGCACTGCAGAGTGAACGTTCCTGGCTGTTCGCAGTCGCCACGAACCTGGTACGCGACGAGGCGCGGCGGAGCGAACGGCGGCGCCACCACCTCGTGCTCCTGGCCGCACAGGAAGCCGAGGCCTCGGTGGAGCCGGAACAGCTGGCGATGGAACGCGCGGAGGATGCCGCGCTGGCGCGAAAAGCCGTCGATACACTGGCCGAGCGAGACCGACTGGCCCTGCTGATGCGCGAGGAAGGGTTGAACTACGAAGAGATTGCCGCAGCCCTGGGCTTGTCGCCCGGCTCAATCGGAACGACGCTGGCGCGGGCGCGCAGGCGACTGGCGGAGGCGTACGAATCGCTGCAGGCAGGTGAAACGGGCCGCGCCGCTGGCGGAGGAGACCATGTCTGACCCAATGGACCACCTTGATGAAGGCACCATCCACGCCTGGCTGGACGGGTCGCTGCCGCCTGACGAGGGCACGCGAATCGAGCGGCACCTGGCGTGGTGCGCGTCGTGCTCGGACGCAGTCGCGGAGGCGCGTGGTTTGATCGCTGCGTCGTCGCGCATCCTGTCCGCCCTCGATGCGGTTCCCGGCGGCGTGATTCCCGGCGCGGCCAGCGGGACTGACCAGCTGGCAGCCATCCGGCGACGTCACCAGCCCGCGCGTCGTCGCCCGTGGTGGCGGCAGCAGTCGTTCATGGCTGCAGCGTCGTTGGTGTTGATGGCCGGCACGGCGACAGCGGCATGGCGCCTGTGGGATCGCGGGGGAGCATCGCCGTTCAACGCCCTGCCGACGTCGCGTGATGCAGCTCTCGAGCGGATAGAGGCGGGTGTGGCTCCTGCCGATGCTCCCGGATCGGAGGCGCGACCGGTCGAGATGCGCGCGCAGCCAGCGCCAGACGCGAACCACCCGTCGCGGCGCGATGAGCCTGCGGCCGGCGTCCCGCCGGCAGCCGCGCCAGAAGCAGCCGTCGGAACCGGGAAGATGGAAGCTGATCGTGTCGCACCAACGCTATCGGCCCCTGCAGCGCGCCCCGCAGCGCCTCCGGCAGCAACGGCTGCAGTCGGGGGCGCGATATCGGCCGTGGTTCCGCGTCCCACGCCGCTGGCCGGCCAGCAGCAACAGGCCGGCGCGCCGACACAACTCGGGTTGGACCAGCAGTCGCGATCGGCAAGCCAGCGACAACGGGCGGAGTCGCGTGCTCTGACGGACGTGGCGGCCAGCGTGAGGGGCCGCACGGACTCGAGCCCTCGAGCCACGCCGTTGCCGACGGCGCTCTCCCGAATCACCGGAGAATCCGCTCCGGGACGGGTGTCCCTGAGCGGGTGCTGGGAGCTCCGTGGTCCGGCGCCGGTCGGTGGCCGGGTGCTCGGCGTTCCCGGGATGGTGCGCCTGTCCGATGACGTCGTGCCCCAGGGCGCGGATTCGACGTGGAAACGCGCGAGCGAGGTGGAACCATCGACTGTTCTGACCAGTCTGATCTGGCGTCAGGTCGATTCGACAGCGGTAGAGATGCGGGTGCGCCGACCGCTGGATTCGACGGTCGTGCGATTCCGCGTCCTCATGACGGTCACGTCACTGGCATCCGAGCGACTCCCCCGGGGCATTCAGATCGCCGAAGCGACGCGCGTGGTCTGTCGTTGAATGCGACTTGTGTAGCGCGTAAGCAAAGCGTGCCAGGCCCCCGATCTGCCGTCACGCGGCTCGCTTCCCGTTTCTGGCGAGCGCCCTCATCACCGTACGGCCCGCTGCGAACGCGCCCAACAGGACGTAGACGTAGTACGAGTAGAACCGCCACCAGATCATTGACGCGGCGAGTAGGCGGGGTGGGAGGACATCGTCCATGATGGCGCTGAAGCCGAACTCCATGGCGCCGCCGCCGGCCGGCGCGGGAATCAACGCGCCGCCATAAAGCAGCACCAGCGGCCAGAGGACCAGTGACGTGATGTCGGCTTGTGCGCCCACCGCCACGATGATGATCGGCAGGATCATCAGGCGCCCACTGATGTGGGCCACCGAACAGGCGAGCGAAGCGACCATAATGGGGATGCGTGCGTGTCGCACCGCATCGACACCATCGCGCACGTGACGGAGACCGATCTGCAGGCGCCGCCAGAGCCACGGCTTGAAGCCGACGCTGAGGGCCCATCGGGGCGGGGGGCCGGCGGCGCGTCGACGCGAGAGGAACCACGCCAGGACCCCGAGGCCCAGCACCACGGTCGCGTACCCGCCCACCATGGCCACCACGCCCTTCAGGGCGCCGGTTGCCGGGAGGGCCAGTAGCAGCGCACCGGCAATGAGGACCAGGGAGAGCAACTCGATGAAGATCTCGAGAAAGAGCACCAGCAGGGCCCGGGCGGCTGGCACGCCGGCTTCACTCAGTACCAGGAAACGCGCCGGTTCTGCGCCGGCCCGGGCGGGCGTGATGGACGTCGCGAAATCACCCGCCAGCGTGGCGCGTGCCGCGGTCCCGAAGCGCAGCGGAATGCCGCACGCCCGGGCCGACAACGCGATCTTCGCGCTGCGGAGCGACAATTCGAACGTCACGGCGCCTAACGCCAAGAGATGACCCCACCACGGCAGCCCGAGCGGGGCGCCACCTTCGGGCCAGTGCGAGGAGATGACCCACAATGCGACCCCGGTGGCCGCGGCGAAGGATACGAGGACCAGCAGCCAGCGGCCGGGGGACACCGAGAGGACGGGCGGGGACGCGGAAGGGGACGGGAAGTAAACGAGGTCGCCGGGCGGAGGGCAGAGGGCAGACACTGACTTCCGACCCGGGACGGTGATCGGTGAGCGCTAGTTCTTCCCGATTCGCAGCCCCACGGTCATGGTCCGGCCGGCCGTGACCTGCAGGTTGTCGCGCTCGTAACGCTGCACGTTGGTCAGGTTGTCAATCCGGGCGAACCACTCGATGTCCCTGCTGACATCCTGCGAGAGGGACAGATACGGCCGGATAATGCCGGGGTATTCACGCCAGTAACTGCGGAGGGCCGTGAGCTGGGTACTCTCCTGCGCCTCGTTGGCGATGTACCGCGCCCAGTCGTATCCCGTCCAGGACCCGATGAACACACTCCCTGCCGTCAGCCGGTACCTCGCCAGATCCCAGGAGAGTGAAGCGCTTCCCGATGAGACGGGGACCTCCGTGACCCGGTCGCCGATACGGAGGTCGCCCGAGTACGTGCTCGACAGTCCCCGGACGCGGCTGTCCGTGAGGCTCAAGGTGGCTGCAGCGCGCATGGTACCGTGCCGCAGTTGCGCCTCGATCTCCGCTCCGCGGTTCCCGATTTCGCCCACGTTCTGGTACTGGATGGTCCGGCGATCGAGGATCACCTGCTGAATGAGACCGCTGGCCGACTGCGCGTAACCGGTGAGCGACAGCGACGCGCGATCGCCGGCAAAGACCTCCACGCCGCCCTCGAACCCCGACTGGGATTCCGGTTCCAGCAGCGGATTGGCCAACTGCCGGAACTTGACGGTCGAGATGGACAGCCGGGCGCTCGGCGGCGGCGGCCGTATCCCGCGGCCATAGGCACCCCGCAGCTTGAGCGTGAATCGTCCGGCATCTCTCGTGATGGCCATCCCGAGCATCGGCGACCATGCGGCTCCGAACTGCTCGCCGAAGGTGCTGTTCCAGTCACCACGAAGGCCGGCGGACAGGAAGACGGTCTTGCCGACATCGGCCTTGAGCTGGCCGAAGATCCCCTGGTTCGCAATGTCGTCGTGATACAGGGCGGCTGCTCCGTCGCCGGCGCCAACCACGTCGGAACGGTCGCCCAGCCGTTCTCTCGCCAGATCGGTGTGGTCGGTCCCCATGGTCAGCGTCATACCGCCATTCTCGTGCTCCAGCACACGGATCGCCGTACTGAAACGGAGTGACACCTTGGCGGCTCGCTCCCGCGTCGCGCCGAGCAGGGCGTCCGCAACCGTGGCGGGTTCACGCTGCAGCGGAATGGCGCCCTCGTGGCGGTCCAGTCCGATCACCAGAGTGTGCCGCATGCCTTCCGCCGGTTGCGCGTCGAAAGTGATGCCGTATGTCTCGTCCTCGATCCGCTGGTCGCGAAGCACCGACCGGACCTGGGAGAGCAGGGTGTCTGCCCGGAGGAGAGGGTTCGCGGGTGCGGTGAATCGCACGTCGGCGTACCGCATCGAGCCCTCGACCCGCAGGAAGCCCGCCAGATGGCGGAATCCGCCGAACATCGCCCGGTAGCCGGACTCGCCGCCCGGAACAATGCCACCCGTGGCGGACCATGTGCCGCCGACGCCCATCGACGTCAGGCCGCCCCCCGTCGAGACGCTCGCCGAATGGCGCTGCGCGGTGATCGATCCGTCCACGTACCGGCTCTCGACCAGCCCGCCCGAAAGTTGTGCGTCGACCTGGGGACGCCAGTCCGCGGCGGGCGATCCCTTGCGAGTCACCACGTGGACCACGCCGCTGATGGCATCCGAGCCGTACATGGCGGACCCCTGTGGTCCGCGAATGATCTCGATGCGTTCGATACTGTATGGATCAACGGCGAAGAGCAGGTACGGGCTCGCGAGTTCGATTCCGTCAACGTAGGTCTTGAGATAGTTGGCCGTGAACGAGGCGGATCCGCGGACTGACCCGATCTGTGCGAACGGTCCTGCGATGCCCAGGTCCCAAGCCACGATACCCGCTATGCCGGAGCGCAGCAGGTCTTGCATCGAGGCGGGTCCGAAGGCGGCGATCTGGCTGGCCGTCAGGACGGTGACGGCGGAGGGAAGCTCCCGCTCAGGT
>Ga0326597_10007739_pt1 | contig 14572 bp, 11 predicted proteins | sample RVTome_12_FD_203789 | JGI IMG/M metagenome (GOLD analysis project Ga0326597, IMG submission 203789) | Soil microbial communities from uranium-contaminated site in the Upper Colorado River Basin, Wyoming, United States - RVT100D185 | ecosystem: Environmental > Terrestrial > Soil > Contaminated >... | reverse complement strand
CGCTCGCGGTGATCGTATTCCAGATCCCGCTGCGCGCGTGGCAGGTGCTCGCGCCCTATCTGTTCATGCTGGGCCTCGCGCTTCTCGCGCTGGTGCTGGTGCCGGGCGTCGGGCGCGAGGTGAATGGCGCCCAGCGCTGGCTGCCGCTGTATTTCTTCAATCTGCAGCCGTCCGAGGTGATGAAGCTCGCGGTGGTCATCTATGCCGCCGACTACACCGTGCGCAAGGCGGCCTACAGGCACAGATTCCGCAAGGGATTCCTGCCGATGCTCATGGTGATGCTGCTCACCGGCGGGCTGCTGCTGCGCGAGCCGGACTTTGGCGCGTTCGCGGTGATCACGGTGATCGCGATGGGCATCGTCTTTCTCGGCGGGGTGAACTGGCGGCTGTTTGCCGGCCTGATGGTGATGCTGGTAATTGGCTTCGTGCTGCTTATCGTCACCTCGCCCTACCGGCTGCAGCGCATGATTGGTTTCATGGATCCGTGGGCCGATCCCTACGGCAAGGGCTACCAGTTGTCCCATGCGCTGATCGCATTCGGCCGGGGCGAGTGGTTTGGCGTGGGCCTCGGCGCCAGCGTGGAGAAGCTGTTCTACCTGCCCGAGGCGCACACCGATTTCCTCCTGGCGGTGATTGCCGAGGAGCTCGGCTTTGTCGGCGTGGTGACGATCATCGTGATGCTCGCCTGGATCGTCGTGCGGGCTTTCGCGATCGGGCGCCGCGCGGCGATGCTTGAGCGACCTTTCCCGGCGCTCGTCGCGCAGGGCATCGGACTGTGGATCGGCGTGCAGGCGGTAATCAACATGGGCGTCAACATGGGCGTGCTGCCGACCAAGGGCCTGACGCTGCCGTTGCTTTCGTTCGGCGGCAGCGCGATCGCGGCGAGCTGCAGCGCCATCGCCGTGCTGCTGCGCATCGACTGGGAAAACCGGCAACTGACGCGGGGGTTCACGGTATGAGCCGCACCATCATGATCATGGCCGGCGGCACCGGGGGCCACATCTTCCCGGCACTCTCGGTTGCGGATGTGCTGCGGCGCGAGGGCTGGAACGTGGTCTGGCTCGGCAGCCGCGGCGGCATGGAGGCGACGCTGATCCCGGCGCGCGGCTATACGATGGCGTGGATCCGTTTTGCCGCGGTGCGCGGCAGGGGCTGGCTGCGCACGCCGCTGCTGCCGCTCGACCTGCTGATCGCGTTCTGGCAGGCCGCACGCGCGATCTTCCTGCATCGCCCGGATGTCGTGCTCGGGATGGGGGGCTACGTCGCCTTTCCCGGGGGGATGATGGCCTCGCTCCTCAACCGGCCGCTGATCATTCACGAGCAGAACTCGGTCGCCGGTTTGGCCAACCGCGTGCTCGCGCGCCTGGCCGACCGGGTGCTCACTGGTTTCCCCGGTGCCTTCGGCGCGCGGGTCCCGGCCCAGTGGTGCGGCAACCCGGTGCGTGAAGACATCGCTGCGATTGCGGGGCCGCAGGCGCGATTCGAGGCGCGCACCGGGCGGCTCAAGCTCTTGGTGATCGGCGGCAGCCAGGGCGCGCGCGCGCTGAACACGGTGGTGCCGGACGCGCTCGCGCTCACGCCGGTTGCCGAGCGCCCCGAGGTTACCCACCAGGGGGGCGCGGCCCACGCCGACGAGCTGCGCAAACGCTACAGCGAGCGGGGCGTGGACGCCGAGGTAATAGCCTTCATCGACGACATGGCTCACCGCTACGCCGCAGCGGATCTCGTCATCTGTCGTGCCGGGGCATCGACCATCGCCGAGCTTGCGGCCGCCGGCATCGCGTCGGTGCTGGTTCCCTATCCCCATGCGGTGGACGATCACCAGACCGCGAATGCACGTTTTCTCTCGGAGCGCGACGCCGCGGTGCTGATTCCGCAGCCGGCGTTAACGCCCGAGCGCCTGGCCGCTCTGCTACACGAGTTTACGCGGGAGAAACTGCTTGCCATGGCGCGCGCGGCGCGCGCAGCCGGCAAGCCGGACGCGACCGGCACCGTGGCCCGAGTCTGCAGGGAGCTCGTGCGTGCGGCATAAGGTCAAGCACGTGCACTTCGTGGGCATCGGCGGCGCGGGCATGAGCGGCATTGCCGAGGTGCTCGCCTATCTCGGCTACCGGGTAAGCGGATCGGACCTCGTGGAGAATGCGGCCACTCGCCGTCTCGTCGAGGTCGGCGCCAGTGTGTTCAAGGGCCACGCGGCGGAACAGGTCGCGGGCGCGGATGCCTTGGTGACCTCCAGCGCGGTCAAGGAGAGCAACCCCGAAGTGGTCGCGGCGCGGGCGAGGCACATTCCGGTCGTGCCGCGGGCGCAGATGCTGGCCGAGCTGATGCGGCTGAAGCAGGGCATCGCGGTGGCCGGCACGCACGGCAAGACCACCACCACCAGCCTGATTGCGAGCGTGCTGGCTGCGGCCGGAATGGACCCCACCTTCGTGATCGGCGGCCGGCTTGAGGCTGCCGGCACGCACGCGAAGCTGGGCAGCGGCGAATTCATGGTGGTCGAAGCCGACGAGTCCGATGCGTCCTTCCTGTACCTCATGCCGGTACTGGCGGTGGTCACCAATATCGACGCCGACCACATGGAGACCTACGAGCACTCGCTCGACCGGCTGAAGCAGGCTTTCGTCGACTTCGTGCAGCACCTTCCGTTCTACGGCATGGCGGCGCTGTGCGTCGACGACGCCAACGTGCGCGAAATCATGCCGCGGCTGACGAAGCTGATCACGACCTACGGCTTCGCACCGGAGGCGCAGGTGCGTGCGCTGGAGGTCAAGGCGCATGGCGCGCAGATGCGCTTCCGCGTGAGCCGCGCAGACAACGGCAAGTCGTTCAGGGACCTTGCGGTGACGCTCAACCTGCCGGGATTGCACAACGTCCAGAACGCGCTGGCGGCGATCGCGGTCGGCACCGAGGTTGGCGTGCCGGACGACAAGATGGTCAAGGCCCTCGCGGAGTTCAAGGGCGTCGGCCGCCGCTTCCAGCGCTGCGGCGAGGTGACGCTGGGGGCTGGCGGCAGCTTCACGCTGATCGACGATTACGGGCACCACCCGGTGGAAATGGCGGCAACGCTGGCAGCGGCGCGAGCGGCGTTCCCGGGGCGCCGGTTGGTGCTTGCGTTCCAGCCTCACCGCTACACGCGCACGCGCGACTGCTTCGAGGACTTCGTGCAGGTGCTGTCGACGGCGGACGTGCTGCTGCTGACTGAAGTCTATGCCGCCGGCGAGACGCCGATCGTCGCCGCCGACGGCCGGGCGCTGGTGCGGGCCGTGCGGGTGCACGGCCGGATCGAGCCGATCTTCGTCGAGGTGGTTGCCGAACTACCGGCCGCAGTCCGCGCCGTCGCTCGCGACGGGGACGTCGTGCTGACGATGGGGGCAGGTTCGATCGGCGGCGTGCCGGTGCAACTGGCAAGGATGAAGGATGAGGGATGAGGGCAAACGCACTGACGCCATGGAGCGGCCGCGTGGTGCGAAGGAGTATTCGTCCTTCCGTCTCCTGCCTTCCGTCGTTTCCGGTTCTTGCGGGGATTGCAAGGAGCACGATGCAGATTGAAACCGACCTGCGCGGGGAGTTGCGGCGCAACGAGCCAATGGCGCGTCACGTCAGCTGGCGCGCCGGCGGTGTCGCCGACCGGAGCTACTTTCCCGCCGCCCTCGCCGACCTGCGTGCATTCCTTGGTGCGGTGGCGGCTGACGAGCCGGTCTGTTTCGTCGGTCTCGGGAGCAATCTTCTCGTTCGCGACGGCGGTTTCCGCGGGACCGTGGTCTTCACGCACCGGGCGCTGGCGGGGCTGCATTTGCTCGATCCGCCGACGGGCGGGATCTATGCCGAGGCGGGGGTCGCGAGTCCCAAAGTGGCGCGCTTCGCCGCGCTGAACAACCTCACCGGGGCGGAATTCCTGGCCGGCATCCCCGGCACGGTTGGCGGCGCGCTGGCGATGAACGCCGGCTGCTTTGGGCGCGAGACCTGGGAGATCGTCGCCCGAGTGCGAACGATTGACCGGGCCGGGCGCCTGTACGAGCGCGCCCCCGCCGACTACCGCATCGAATATCGCTCCGTGGTGCTGAAGGACAAGGCAGGAGCTGGCGCGTCCAGCGATTCCTCGTCCCTCATCCCTCATCCCTCGGACGAGTGGTTTGTGGCGGCGGTGTTCAAGCTGCCGCGCGGTAACGGAATGCAGTCCCGGCGAACGATCAAGGAGTTGCTTCAGCGCCGCATCGCGACGCAGCCGCTCGACCAGCCCAATGCCGGCTCGGTGTTTCGCAATCCGCCGGGCGACTACGCGGCGCGACTGATCGAGCAGTGCGGGCTGAAGGGGCATGCCGTGGGCGGCGCGGTCATCTCGCCCAGGCATGCGAATTTTATCGTCAATACCGGCACGGCGCGAGCCGCCGACATCGAATCCCTGATCGAGCTGGCACAGGCCGCGGTGCAATCGAGGTTCGGCATCACGCTCGAGCGCGAAGTGCGGATCATCGGTGAGGCGAGAGCGAAGAGCGGGGCGCTGTGACCACCAGATTCGGGAAAGTTGCAGTGTTGATGGGCGGTCGCTCGGCCGAGCGCGAGATCTCGCTCAAGAGCGGCGGCATGGTGCTCGCCGCGCTGAAGAAGCGCGGAGTGGACGCGCACCCCTTCGATCCGCGGGACCAGGGGCTGGAGCAGCTGATGGCGCAAAAGTTCGATCGCGTGTTCATCGCGCTGCACGGGCGCTTCGGCGAGGACGGCACGGTGCAAGGGGCGCTCGAATACCTAGGCCTGCCTTATACCGGAAGCGGCGTCATGGCGAGCAGCCTCGCGATGGACAAGTGGCGCACCAAGCTCTTGTGGCGCTCCGCCGGAGTGCCGACGCCGCCGTGGGAGCTGCTTACCGCGTCGACCGACTGGGTGGGAGTCGCGGCGCGTCTCGGGCTGCCGCTGATGGTCAAGCCGGCGCGCGAAGGCTCGAGCATCGGCATGAGCAAGGTCACCTCGGTGGAAAAGCTCGCCCCGGCCTATAAGCTCGCCGCGAATTACGACGAGCTCATTATCGCCGAACGTTTCGTCACCGGCATCGAGCTCACCGCGGCGGTGCTCGATGATGAGCCGCTGCCGCTGATCCGCCTCGAGACGCCTCGCGTCTTCTACGACTACGAGGCCAAGTATTTTGCCGACGACACACGCTACGTCTGCCCGTGCGGGCTACCGGCCGAGCAGGAGAAGCGCATCCAGCAGCAGGCGCTCGCCGCCTTCCGCCTGCTCGGTTGCGCCGGTTGGGGGCGGGTCGACCTGATGCTCGACGGCGACGGCAAACCGTACTTCCTGGAGGTGAACACCATCCCCGGCATGACCGACCACAGCCTGGTGCCGATGGCGGCACGCGTGCACGGGATCTCGTTCGAGGACCTGGTGGTGAGGATTCTGGAGTCAGCCCGTGTGGGATAGGCCGGACCTTCTCAACCGGATCGCCGATTTGCTGCTCGGGGTGGCGACGATGCTCGTGCTGTACGGCGCGCTCCATTACGCGGTCCGACTGCCGGTTTTCGCGTTGCGCGAGGTGCAGGTGACGGGCGGCGTGAGCCACGTGACCGCGGGCGAGGTCGCGGAGCTCGTGCGGCGCCACATCCGCGGAAATTTTTTCACGCTCGACCTCGCGAGTGCCCGGGCCGCGTTCGAAAGGCTGCCGTGGGTGCGCAGCGTGAATCTCCGTCGCCACTGGCCCGACCGGCTCGATGTCACCCTCGAGGAGCACGTCGCGCTCGCGCGCTGGGGCCGCGCCGGCCTGGTCAACACGCACGGGGAGGTGTTTGAAGGGGCGTACGATGGGCCGCTGCCGGTGTTCGCCGGTCCGGCGGGCGCGGCCAAGGAGATGGCGATCCAGTACGAATATTTCCGCAGCAGCCTGGCCGGCATCGGCAGGATGCTGCTGCAGATCCACGTCTCGCCGCGGCGCGCCTGGCAGATCCGCCTCGACGGCGGCACCACGCTCGAGCTCGGGCGCGAGCGCATGGAGGCGAGGCTCTCGCGTTTCGTCGAGGTCTACGACCACACGGTGGTGCGGCTCAATCGGCCGATCGATTACGTGGACCTGCGCTACGCGAACGGATTCGCTGTGCGCATCCCAGAGCTCCGGCAGGGGCTGGAGCCCAAAAAGTCCGGGGACAGGACATGAGCAAGGTGAGGGAAAACAAGAAGCTGATCGTGGGGCTCGACATCGGGACCTCCAAGATCGCGGCGATCGTTGCGGAGATCATGCCCGACGGCGGCTTCGAGGTGATCGGCATGGGCAGCAACCCATCGCGAGGGCTGAAGAAAGGTGTCGTGGTCAACATCGAGACCACGGTAGGCGCGATCCAGCGCGCGATCGAGGAAGCCGAACTCATGGCCGACTGCAAGATTCGCGAGGTCTACAGCGGGATCGCCGGCAGCCACATCAAGAGCTTCAACTCGCAGGGCATGGTGGCGATCAAGGACAAGGAGGTGTCGCAGATCGATATCGAGCGCGTTATCGACACCGCCAAGGCAGTGCAGATCCCCAATGACCAGCAGATTCTGCACATCCTCAACCAAGAATTCATCATCGACGGGCAGGAGGATGTGCGCGAGCCGCTCGGCATGTCGGGGGTCAGGCTCGAGGCCAAGGTCCATATCGTCACCGGGGCCGTGTCGGCCGCGCAGAACATCATCAAGTGCATTCGCCGCTGCGGGCTCGAGGTAAGCGACCTCATCCTGCAGCCGCTTGCGTCGGTCATGGCGGTCATCTCGGAGGACGAGAAGGATCTCGGCGTGTGCCTGGTCGACATCGGCGGTGGCACCACCGACATGACGGTCTTCACGCACGGTGCGATCCGCCACACGGCGGTGATCCCGATCGCCGGCGACCAGATTACCAACGACATCGCCATGGCGCTGCGCACGCCGACGAAGGATGCCGAGGAGATCAAAGAGCGTTATGGCTGCGCGCTCTCGCAGCTCGCCGACCCGCAGGAGATGGTGGAGGTGCCGGGACTCGGCGACCGGAGCCCGCGTCAGCTCTCGCGCAAAACGTTGGCCGAGGTGATCGAGCCGCGGGTCGAAGAACTGTATTCCCTGGTGCAGACCGAGCTGCGGCGCAGCGGATACGAGGAGCTGCTTTCTTCGGGGATCGTGATCACGGGGGGCTCGAGCATTATGCGCGGGATGGTCGAGCTGGGTGAAGAGATCTTCCACATGCCGGTGCGCGTCGGGCAACCGGGCTACGCCGGCGGGCTCGCCGAAGTCGTCCGTCACCCGCGCTACTCGACGGCGGTCGGGCTGGTGCTCGCCGGCATGCAGCAGCACCGCAACCGGGAGCTGGCGCGCCTGCAGGCGGGTACGTTCCAGCAGGTGGCGGAAAGAATGAGAAGCTGGTTTACGGGGAATTTCTAGCAATGGATTCGAGTTCAGGGTTCTGGTTCATGTCTTGTTTTCAACTTGATCGTTAAGGAGGTCAGTATGATTGAACTACTCGATACACAGGCACAGGAAGCGGTCATCAAGGTGGTCGGAGTGGGCGGCTGCGGCGGCAACGCGGTCGATCACATGATCCTACAGGGAGTGCAAGGCGTGGAGTTCATTTGCGCCAATACCGACGCGCAGGCGCTCAAGCGCAACCAGGCCAGGATCCAGCTCCAACTGGGAGCCAATATCACCAAGGGGCTGGGCGCCGGCGCCAATCCCGAGGTCGGCCGGGCGGCGGCGCTGGAGGACCGCGAGCGGATTGCAGAGATGATCAGCGGTGCCGATATGCTGTTTCTCACCGCCGGCATGGGCGGCGGCACCGGGACCGGGGCGGCACCCGTGGTGGCTGAGATCGCCCAGGAAGTGGGCATTCTCACCGTGGCGGTGGTGACCAAGCCGTTTGCCTTCGAGGGCAAGCGCCAGCGCGTGGCGCAGGAGGGCCTGGACGCGCTCGCGCAACACGTCGACTCGCTGATCGTGATCCCGAACGACAAGCTGATGCAGGTGCTGGGGAACCAGGTGACGCTCGACGAAGCATTCCGGTCCGCGAACGAGGTGCTGCACGGCGCGGTTGCCGGCATCGCGGAAATTATCAGTTGTCCGGGCATGATCAACGTGGATTTTGCCGACGTGCGCACGGTGATGGCCGAGATGGGGATGGCGATGATGGGCTCGGCCAAATCCGTGGGTCCCGACCGCGCCCGCGTGGCCGCCGAGCAGGCGGTTGCATGCCCGCTGCTGGAGGACATCAACATTGCGGACGCGCGCGGGGTACTGGTCAATATCTCGGCGACCAAGGCTACCTTCCAGCTGCAGGAAATGTACGACGTGATGGAAACGATCAAGGCGTTCGCCGCGGATTCCGCGACCGTGATCGTGGGCACCGTTTACGACGAGAACCTGGACGACAACCTGCGGGTGACGATCGTCGCCACGGGACTTGGCAAGCCTGTCACGAGGCACCAGGCGAAGCCCCTGAGCGTGGTGGCCACGAAGACCGGCACCACCGGCAACACGCCGCTGGAAGTCGACTACGATGCGTTGGAGCAGCCTGCGGTGATCCGCCGGCGCAACCGCGATGCGACGATAGAGGCAATGCGGCAGTCCGGGGTGGAGATGCTCGATATCCCCGCGTTCCTGCGCAAGCAGGCTGATTAGCGGGCGCCCGGCGCCGCGCCAGCGCGGCCGCAGGCCCCACCGGGGCGTGCCGTAGAGGACGCGGAATGTTGCGTCGGCGGGTCCTGTGCGGGAGCGGGTGTTGCTTTTGTGCCGAAGCAGGCGAGGATGCGACCAGGGCTCGTAGTTTACACGACCGGTTCGCGCCATGTCGATCGTTTGCGCGCCCCGCGCTGTAACAGCACGTAAATGGTTTTGCCTTGCGGCAGCGCAATATGCTAGACTGCACGCCTTAATGGACTGAAAACATAAAGTTTTCTCTGTGATCAAGCAGCGCACCCTGAAAAACATGATCCGCGCCACCGGCGTCGGACTGCACACCGGCGAGAAGGTGTACTTGAGCCTGCGCCCGGCCGCGCCTGGGACCGGCATTGTTTTCCGGCGCATCGATCTTGCGTCGCCGGTGGAAATCAGGGCCGATCCATACGCAGTTGGCGACACGCGGCTGTCCTCGTGCCTCGAGAAGGACGGCGTGCGCGTGTCCACGATCGAGCATCTGATGTCGGCCTTCGCTGGCCTTGGCGTCGATAACGCATATGTTGACCTGACGGCGCCGGAAGTGCCGATCATGGATGGCAGCGCGGGACCGTTCGTGTTCCTCCTGCAATCCGCAGGGATCGAGGAGCAGAACGCGCGCAAGGAGTTCATCCGCATCCGTGAAACGGTCGAAGTGAAGGATGGCGAGAAGTGGGTCCGCTTCGAGCCGCACAACGGTTTCAAGCTCGACCTGAGCATCGACTACGACCATCCGGTTTTTGACCGTTCGCGCCAAGCAGTGAGCGTGGATTTCTCCAGTACCTCCTACGTCAAGGAAGTGAGCCGGGCGCGCACCTTCGGGTTCATGCAGGACGTCGAAAGCATGCGGGCGCAGGGGTTGGCGCTCGGTGGCAGCCTCGACAACGCGATCGTGATGGATGATTACCGTGTCCTTAACGGCGACGGACTGCGTTACGAGAACGAATTCGTCAAACACAAAGTGCTCGATGCGATCGGCGACCTATACCTGCTTGGGCGCCCGTTGATCGGCGCGTTCAGCGGTTACAAATCGGGGCACGCGCTGAACAACCAGCTGCTGCGCCGCCTGCTCGAGACGCGCGACGCCTGGGAAGTCGTCACGTTCGAGCGGGTCGAGGATGCGCCGGTCTTTCTCGCTTGGCAGCAGCAATCGGCCTGAGCCCGGGTGTCCGGCAGTAGACCCGGGTGCGGCCGGTCCGCAACGGGCTCCCGTTCCGCGCCCCGCATTTCATGGTTGTACTTAGGCTCGTCGGCATCCTGGCGCGGATCTCGATCGGCGTTGCGCTGGTCCTCTAATTTGTCACCCGCGATTGCCGCTACCCACCGTTGCCTGGCGGGCTTTCCAGTTCTCGCTGCTTTTCCTGCCGGTGTTCGCTACTCGGTACGTGGTCGAGCCGCTGTCGTTGGTCGCCTGACTGGCTCAAGGCCACTTCGTGCGGCGGCGCACCAATTTTGTCAGGGCCGACTTGAGATTCTGGTCCGGCACCCGCGTCGCGAGCCGGCTAAATTTTCCAATCGTTTCATGACTTAATACCGATTTCTCGGTCGCGGACGCGGGCTGGTTTGTAGACAAATTCACTTGCACCGCTATATGGATTCCAGTAACCTCTGGTTCCGTTTTTTGAATATTAACTAACAAACGCGGCACGAGTTGTCGGAGCTTCGCGGCAACCGTGGCATTCTCAACCAAGAGAAAGAGTGTCCCTGCCCGGAAGTTCTTGACCCGCCCGGCGCGGGCGAGTTGAGGCGGGGCAGAATCGAGAAACACCTGCTGCAAATCCGACAGGCGATGAGCCTTGGCGGCGAGTGCTTGCAGTTCACCAGGGGCGGTCAGCCAGAAGCCGATCTTCTGCGCAGCCATTCGGAGCGGTCAGGAAGAAATCGATGAATATTATTCTAGTTTCCGAGAAACTGGCAAAGGCGCGGACGATTACGCTGGGTCTGCCGCATCTGGTCATGCTGGGCGTGAGCGCGGTCGCAAGCGTGCTGGCGCTCGCGGCGATGATGCATTACATGGCCCTGCGCTTCGCGCCGGAAATTACCCTTCCCTACGTCTCCCCCATGCTGCTCTCTGCGCAGCAGCAGCAGCACGAAAAAACCCAGAATTACCTGCGCGAGAACCTCAACGGGATGGCGGTGCGGCTCGGACAAATGCAAGCCCAACTGCTGCGGCTCGACACGGTGGGCGAGCGGCTCGCCAAGCTTGCCGGTTTCAAGCCGAAGGACCTCATGTTCGGCGAGGCGCCCGGGCGTGGCGGAGCGCTGTCGTCACTGCCCAGTCACGATCTGTCACTCGGCGACTTCACCCGCCAGCTCGACCAGCTCACCCGGCAGGTCGATGACCGCGGCGACAAGCTGGGGATACTCGAGTCGCTGTTCATGATCGACAGCGCGAAAAAGAAGCTGTTGCCCACCATGCTGCCGGTCGAGGGCGGCTGGTATTCGTCGAACTACGGCTGGCGTATCGATCCGTTCAGTGGACAGCGCGCATTCCACGAAGGTATCGACTTCATGGCCGAGCACGGATCGCCGATCCGGGCGGCGGCGGGCGGCGTGGTCGTCTTCTCCGCCTTACACCCACAATATGGTAATATGATCGAGATTGATCACGGCAACGAAATGATCTCGCGCTACGCGCACGCATCCAAACGACTGGTGAAGGTCGGCGACGTGGTGCTCCGCGGCGAGAAGGTGGGTGAAGTCGGAAAAACAGGACGCGTTACGGGCACGCACCTGCATTTCGAGGTGCGCAAGCGTGGCGCACCGCAGAACCCGACACAGTTTCTGCGGCTGCCAGGCTGAAGTCCGAAGGACGGTGTGCGGGGGTGGGGAGTTCTCCCACCCCTTTTTATTTGGAGTGCTTCATCATGTTAGGCACTCTCGGGCGTCAATAGACAAGCGGTAGGAATCGCTCCGGCTGGAGTACATGGTAACTGCGATATTCAAGAAAATCTTTGGCAGCCGCAACGACCGGCTGCTGAAGCAGTACTCGCGCGTCGTGCGTGCGATCAATGCGCTCGAACCGCAGGCCGAGGCGTTCTCCGACCAGCAACTGCGCGCGAAGACTGACGAGTTCAGAGGGCGATTCAAGCAAGGCGAAACGCTCGACGAGCTGCTGCCCGAGGCGTTCGCGGTCGTGCGCGAGGCCGGCCGCCGAGCCCTCAACATGCGGCATTTCGACGTGCAGTTGATCGGCGGGATTGTGCTCCACAACGGCAAGATCGCGGAGATGCGCACGGGCGAAGGCAAGACCCTGGTGGCGACGCTCCCGGCGTATCTGAACGCATTGTCCGGCGCGGGCGTGCACATCGTGACGGTGAACGACTACCTAGCGCAGCGCGACGCCGACTGGATGGGCAAGATCTACGGCTTCCTCGGACTCACGGTCGGGGTCAACCTGTCGCAGATGGAGCACGAACCGAAGCAGCGGGCCTACGCCGCTGACATCACCTACGGCACCAACAACGAATTCGGCTTCGATTACCTGCGCGACAACATGGTCTACCAGCTGCCGGAGAAGGTGCAGCGCGGCCTCTCCTATGCCATCGTCGACGAGGTCGATTCAATCCTCATCGACGAGGCCCGCACGCCGCTGATCATCTCCGGCCAGGCCGAGGATACGACCGATCTCTACGTCAGGATGAATGTGGTCGCGCCCAAGCTGAAGCGCCAGAAGGAAGAAAAAGGCGAGGGTGATTACTGGGTCGACGAGAAAGCGCACCAGGTCATCGTGTCCGAGCAGGGGCACGAGCGCGCGGAGGAGCTGCTTGCGCGCTCCGGGATGCTCGCTGAGGGCAGCAGCCTCTACGATCCGGCCAACATCATTCTCATGCACCACCTCAGCGCTGCGCTGCGCGCACACAATCTGTTCCTGCGCGACCAGCAATACGTGGTGCAGAACGACGAGATCATCATTGTCGACGAGTTCACCGGCCGGCTCATGCCCGGCCGGCGCTGGTCCGAGGGGCTGCATCAGGCGGTCGAGGCGAAGGAGGGCGTGTCCATCCAGAAAGAGAACCAGACGCTCGCCACGATCACGTTCCAGAACTATTTCCGCATGTACAAGAAGCTCGCCGGGATGACGGGAACGGCCGACACGGAAGCCTACGAGTTCCAGCAGATCTACGGGCTCGAAACCGTGGTAATCCCGACGCATAAGGAGATGATCCGCGACGACCGCATGGATCAGGTGTTCCGCACCACGCGGGAGAAGTACCAGGCGATCATCAACGATCTCCGCGACTGCTACGAGCGCGGCCAGCCAGTGTTGGTCGGGACGACGTCGATCGAGAACTCGGAGTTGCTCTCGGGGATGCTGCAAAAGGACAAGCTGCCACACAACGTGCTCAACGCCAAGCAACACGCGCGCGAGGCCGAGATCGTGATCCAGGCCGGCCAGCCCAAGATGATCACGATCGCGACCAACATGGCGGGCCGCGGAACCGACATCGTGCTGGGCGGCAATCCGGAGCCCGAGGTCCGAAAAATTCAGACCGACGAAGCACTCGATGATGCGCAACGCGAGAAGCGCGTCGCGCAGATCCGCGTCGAGTGGCAGAAGCTCCACAACCAGGTTGTGGCGGCCGGCGGACTGCATATCATCGGCACCGAGCGCCACGAATCCCGCCGCGTCGACAATCAGCTTCGCGGCCGGTCGGGGCGGCAGGGGGACCCGGGATCGAGCCGATTCTACCTCTCGCTCGAGGACCCGCTGCTGCGGATTTTTGCGTCCGACCGGGTGGCGGCGATCATGAACCGGCTGAAGATGCCGGATGGCGAAGCGATCGAACATCCGTGGGTGACGCGCTCGATCGAGAATGCCCAGCGCAAGGTCGAGGCGAGAAACTTCGACATTCGCAAGCACCTGCTCGAGTACGACGACGTTGCGAACGATCAGAGAAAGGTGATTTACCAGCAGCGCAACGAACTGCTGGAAACCGAGGACATATCCGAAACGATTGCTTCGATGCGCCGCGACGTGGTCGCCGGTTACGTGAACCAGCACATCCCGCCGGAGAGCATCGAGGAGCAATGGGATGTCGAAGGGCTCGAGAGAACGCTTGAGACGGAACTGCAGAGCAAAGTGCCGGTCCGGCAGTGGCTCGAGCAGGACGATACGCTGGAGGAGGCGCAACTGCGCCAGCGTATCGTCGACGCAGTGCACGAGCACTATACGAGGAAGATCTCGATCGTGGATCCACAGGCGATGCGCCATTACGAGCGCGCCGTCATGCTACAGAGCGTGGATACGCATTGGCGCGAGCACCTGGCGGCACTCGATCACTTGCGTCAGGGTATCCACCTGAGGAGTTACGCGCAGAAGAACCCGACCCAGGAGTACAAACGCGAGGCCTTCGAGTTGTTCTCGCTCATGCTGGAAGTGATCAAGACCGAGGTGACCCGCGACCTGATGACGGTGCGGGTCCGCAGCGCGGCGGAGCTCCAGGCGGTGGAAGAACCCGAGGTGCCGAAGAACCTGCAGTTCCAGCACGCGGAGTACGCCGGGGCCGCTGACGCCGACTCCGACGCCGAGGCGGAGCCGGAGGTGGAGAGCGACGTCGCGGTCGCCGAGAAACCGCAGCCTTTCGTCAGGGGCGGCCAGAAAGTGGGCAGGAACGATGCGTGCCCCTGCGGGTCGGGGAAGAAATACAAGAATTGTCACGGCAGGCTTACCTAAGGGCCCGTAACATCATTTAACGCGCGCGCGTTTCGTCGTGCCACGGGCTCTAAGCCCGCTATCCCCGGTTGCGTGAGCGGGACGCACGCGCCGAGATTCGCAATCCGACGCTGTCTCGACCCATCGGCGGCGAGCTATACTTGTAGGCACTTTGGCCAGCGACATGCCGACACACCGCTTTGAGTTTGATTGGGGCCTGCATACCATGCTGCGGCTCCTTGACTCCCATGAATTCGAGACGGTCCTGGACGT